>Ga0302271_10001976_pt1 | contig 18981 bp, 10 predicted proteins | sample III_Bog_N1_1_FD_198767 | JGI IMG/M metagenome (GOLD analysis project Ga0302271, IMG submission 198767) | Peat permafrost microbial communities from Stordalen Mire near Abisko, Sweden - III_Bog_N1_1 | ecosystem: Environmental > Terrestrial > Soil > Wetlands > Peat | place: Sweden: Abisko...
TTTAATGAATTCTACTCTCTTGCCCGAAGAACTGCTAGCTGAGATACACCCCAAAGGCTAGTTTATTATCCTTTAGAAGGGCTTATTTTTATGAAGGTGATAAAGATCCAGAAGAATTATTCCTTTCATACTGTTATTTTTCTACCTCTTTTCTGCTATCGACTTATCTCAGCTTATCTACAATCTCAGACACTAGCAACACTAAGATTACTTCTCTTAAACTATCTAAGAACTAATCATCCTATTTCAAGTACTTCCCATCAATGTCGCTGATCATTGGAAGAATATCTTCTTTTACTCTTCTCATACCTGCTTCCATGATATCGCCAGCTTGGGTTAACTCCCCTAGCATAACGCAGAACAAAGCAGAATTTGTGAATAAGCTGTACGAAACCTATGGAGATGTTAAGGAACTGCTCGTAGACTGATTAGCTTTGCACCCATCCATTACGTATTACGTGATTTGCTTGAGCTGTTCGAATGCCAGTGCATAGTTCTTTTGCTGCATGTTGAACACAGCTTCATTGTTCAAGTGTAAAATTAGTAGGAGTTACTACCCAATAGTATCAGTGACGGTACCTGAAACCAAAGGAGGACTACTCCTTCTGCTTTAAAGAATCGATGTCTATTCACCACATTACTCACTACAAGTTGGCTACTATTATTACTACTGCTAAATCATCATCTCATTGAATGATTATGACTTAGCACGAGTAGAACTACCACAACCACTAACAGCATAATAACCCCTAGAGTTACTACAGTTCCCCATAAGAAGATAATAAAATGTTTCTGAAAATACCTCTAACTAATGAATGCTCTTTGAATTGAGCTATTCATTCCCTGACGATGATGCTAACCCAGGAATAACCGATAGACTTGCATAAGTGTATGCTAGACTACCCGGTTGCTATTAATACCCACGGTTATTAGCGCTATTACTATTGCTACACTAGCTAATACTGCAGCTCCCAAGTAAGAACCCTTAATACCTTGAGATCCAAACAACGAGCTATTTCAGGTCATCGATGTGATATGAACACTCCTCATCAGCAATCACAGTGTTCTCGCAGTATTCGCAGAGTATATCACTTGCTTCTTGGAACATACGTTTTCTGTCTAGATAAGATATTACCTTAAATACTTTAGATAGTTTCTTCGAGCAATCACCACCCTTCGTTTGCTATTATTTCCCTTATTATTCCCTACCGATCATCTTAAATTCCTCTACTTCTAGCGAATCTTACGTTTTCAATGGATCTCTAGGGCTTACAGCTCCCATATATTTTGCTCTCCATGTCTTAGGTGATCGACTACTTATTGTATTTGAAGAATTTATGTTATTATTAGATTCACTGTTGTGAGCACTGTCGATTCGTCTCGCCGTGACACGAAGTGAATGTGGAGTATGCGGAGAAGGGGCATTACGATCGAAAGATTATTATCGAAAAATGTGATTGTTACTGGGTTATTTCAGCATGGAGAGTTATTGTTGTTATGGTATGTATTAGTCCCAATCAGAGATCTAAAAGGAATACCCCGATTTAGGTGAATAAGGGATTTATTGTTATTATTATACTTGCTGATATTATTATTGCTGTAATTAACCTTCTTTCCAATATTATTATTATTGTGATTCTATTGGGATGTTACTGCTAGAAGTAAAATCATTACTCTTCCTGATATTATTAAGAATATTACTCTTTGGATTATATTAATATGTCTAAGGTGATTATTATTATTATAGTTTTGAATGGTGACGAGCTGATTAAGGATGTATTGGCTTGGAGTTAAAATTGCTCATTAATGGAGGTTGCTGTTGTTGTTGCAGCTGCTGTTGCTATTATTCTTCTTCTTCTTACTGCTCAATATTTAAATCACCTATTTCTGGTGTTTATTGCGCGAATTAAGATGGAGTTATTACTTAGCCTTGGGAGACAACAACGTATTACTGTTGTTGTTGTTATTATGACATTAATGGTCTTTATCTAGCTGAAGATTAGCGAATAGAAGAGAAAAACTATGGTTAGATGTTACTGTTAATTGGTGAATACCCTAATGGGAGATAACTGTTATTGTTATCTCTAGAAGCTGCTTCTACAATTCTAAGAGGTGTTTATCGATTGGAGTTCGCTGGAGAACTAATCTTAGAATGTGAAGAAGAAGCTACGACAAGTTATCTATTATTTATCATCCTAGGGGTTTTTATTGTGTGGATGCTAGCTGTATTCGTATTAGTATTAGATGCAATGCTACCTCTGTTATTCATGCTAGAAATACTGGAAGCTGTGTTATCCTATGCGCTGTTGTTGCGAAGGAAATATTGATTTGGTGAATAGGGTTGTTCTTATTAGAATTATTGGAAATCCCCTTGCTAAGGGTAGTAGTTCTACTGAGGAGCTTAAGAAGTATAATTCGTATTGCTCTATGACTAAGATAATAATGATATTATTCCTTTCTTCTTCATCTGCTCCTCATTCATGGCTTTTTTGGCGTTGTTTATGTTATGTTTCCCCCCAAAAGAGTTCTTCAATTTATTATTAAAAATTCAATCTCTCTTCTCTTCACGATTGCAGACAAGACTAGAAGTTACAGTCTCCTTTATTCGTATTTACTTGAGTTTAAACGCATAGATAAATTAGAAGTTCTCTAAAAAGTGCCCAGTAGAAATTAGATTCATCAGCAATCAAATCAATAGAAACAATAAACGAAATAGAGAAATGAAACGCAAAAAAAGGAGGGCAGCAGTCAAAATATGGCAATTATAATTTAAGGAATATCCTTAAAATCAACAATGTCATTGCAAATATGGCTTTTCAATTGTCTTTCTTCTAGTTTTCCCATTTTCATTTTAAACTCCAAAATACAAATACTTCTACTAAAATAAACCAAATAATCATTGAGCGATAAATAAATATCTTTTGCCCATCCTTTCCCTTTTTTCAATATCTCTTGATGACTAATTATTAACATAAAACATCGCCGTCGCTGATGTCGTAAGCCTGCTAACTCCCAAAGGCAAAAAAAGATATTCAATTTTATCTTTCTATCACGAAATAATAATTATTGTTAGCATATGATGCGATGCTACTCAGAATATTATTATCTATCACACACTTTTACGTGGGGGTAATACTCTTTCCAATGCATTATTCTCAAATTTGATTATAATTACAGTTTTAAAATTCTTTTTTAAGTGATATCGCACAGTTTTCCTAGCAGTAATATTGATTGAAAAGACAAACTGTAAAATACAAATTCTTTGCAGCGTTCTTTTATTAGAAATATTACTTCAATCAAAGATTATGTTTTTTGACAGTTTTGTCACTGAAATCTTAAGATATTTCACTATTCGTTTGTATTTTGATGACTTCTAAGTACATTGAGAGGAAAAACCATATGTTCATCAAAGCACAGTAAACCTTCAAAGAAATAATAAAAATAGATTTAAAATGGAGTTTTCAAAACGAATTTGAAGCTTACTGAATGAAGCAAGAGAGGGAAGAACGATGATGATTGGTTACTAGAATAGAAGAATAACAATAGAGTTAGAAAATACACATTGAAAAAATCAAAGGAAAGATCAATAATTTCTATTAAAAAATTATGCCTTTTTTAATAATAATTCATTTAAATACATGACGAGAGGAGCTATGACATTTCCGTAGATGGCTACAACACAACCGACTCCTATGACTATCTTCTCATAGTTATTGAGGAATAGGAGGCTTGAATCTTTGCTGTAATATGCAGTATACTTGAGGAATGCCCAATAGATCAAGTGATAAACTGCCAATCCGGTTAATTTCAAGCCAGTTTCTAATGGGAAAAATATATGGAAAATAATTAAATTAAATAACCTTTAATAATCGGATGGAAATTTAATGTAATAATGATGTTTCCTGGCTGTGATTTGAAAGGCTAATAAATCTTAGAAATACTGCTAGTAAAGCGTTTATTCAGATTTAGTTAGTTTTGGATCTTTTTGAAAGGGGAACATTCAAAACTAACTTTACAGGAAAGTGGATAATTTTAGATGGATCTGCTGGAAAATTGAATTTTTTGATTTAGTTATTCATTAGATTACCTGCGTGCTCGGGAAGAAGTGGCAGCAAACCGATTCCACTCACCAAAGAAAATAAAAGAGAATATCTGGAAGAGGCAAAGTATCAAATAATACAAAAAATGAGGATGTATATTTCTGGAAAGGCATAATTAGGTGTTAGTTCTCGTTGTTTTTCTGAAATTTACTTGGCTTTTGATGCGTTGGAAACAGCGTAAATTTGATAGATCCCAAGCGGCAATAGGATGGCTTTCTCATGCACGTGAAATCCAAACATGTAGAAAATAAACATCTAAAGACTGGCATAAAGGAGAAGGAATTGTTTCTTTGGCTGGCGTAAGATCTTTATCCAAAGTGGCTGGGAAATAAGGAGAAAGAGAAATTAGGGGGGATTATAAATAAAATATTGATATTTGCTAGAATCCTGATATTTTAAGGTAAAGATTGTTTTTTACAACGGAAAATGCGAGGATGAGGATGATAGTTAAAGCTGGTTTGATTTCAGGAAGAACATCAAATTGGGTTTATTGAACGATTCCACTTGTTAGCGTGCTTCTATGTTCCAATGAAATTTTGAGAAGCTTACGTACTGTTTAGGTGAAAGGAAGAGAAGAAAATATAGAGACATTTTTAGAACATATTACTCAATAATTGTACTAAATATGAGAAAATAACTGATATTTAGAAATTTGGAAGAATTTAGATCCAAAAAACCTAAAAAAGCTCTTGTTTAGGAATTTACTTACATATGAATGCTAGTACCAGATCTGCGAAACAATATAAAGCCCAGAGATTCGGGCTCCAATATGCATGGACTAGTCCTCTCTGGAATGGAAACATCCTAGAGAAAATCTGCTTGATCGCTTCTGCAAGAGAAATAAAGAAATCAATGAAAAAAAGTTGGATTTACAAAAGCAGGAAGAGATAAAATATGAGAAAAGTGGTGTATTTTGTTAATGAAAACTACTAAGAAGATATGTAAGGGTAAGGGAAAAGTAAAATTTAGGCATTATTTACAAGGGTTAAGGAATGGCAAGAAGCTGACGAAGAACACGCTGATCACTGCAAGTCCAAGAATGCAGAAATTACGTGGGAGAAATTGAAGATTTCCTAAAAAGGAATGAAGTGAAGGAGAATAAAAATCTGGATGCTGCTGATGCTGATGCTTTGTCAGTCGAGCTTGTTGCTTAAAACAGTAGTTCCTTAGTAAGAACATGAAAACTACAGGAGCCTGAGAGGTAATAAATACCAAAAGCAGATAACAAAATTAATAAAGAAGTCTAATTCATCATACTTTCAAAAGTAAATATTTTAATAAATCTTTCATTTTTTATTATTTTTACAGCGTAGAGAAAGATGTGTTTGAAGTTAAGTACCACAGCAAAGAGTACTGCTCCTGATAAGTATTTTCCCTATTTAATAAATCACCATCAGGAAAAATAACAACTCAGATGAATGAGATTAATAGATCCCTTTTGTGATATTTGTTTTTGTGTATGTAAGAATTCCATCAAATATCTTTGATGATTTTAACATTTTCTTTTATAAAATCTTTTGTGTTTGTTGTATTTATTCTGCTCATACTCTTGACAGCTGTGTGAGGGAAAGCAAGAGGAATGCTTGAAGGAATGTATTATACTGGAAATGGATGTTATCAATAAGGATCCAGCCAAATTACAGGAAGATAATTGGTAGCATATGTTTGTATTGCTTTTTGTCAGAAAAATAGTGATTCAAAGCCAGCAGATACACGAATTCACTCAAGAGAACAGTAGTTCTTTAAAACCAAACAGCGGAGGAGCTCAAGATGCCCTACATGGAATGTTTTTAAAGATTAAAGCGAAAGAGAGATGGTGATAAATAGAGGGATTATGTAGTTTTGTGTTTACTTATGTGATAGATGGATCTATGAGATTCGCAAAAAATGCGAGGATATACTCGAAATATGAGAAAAATGGAGGGTAATCTAATGTCCAAATAGATTGCTCCTAAGGGGAAAGAAGATATATTAGTGGGTGGTATGACTGGGTTGAGTGAAAAGTTTGCGAAAGCATGAATTTACGTCGAAATACCATTGTGAGATTGGAAGATTATTGGTGATTCTCATCCAATTCTGATGAACATCGAAATCTGTGGATTTGCTAAGGAAAGAGAGAGGTTAGGGGGGAAATGGAACCAAGGTGGAATATCCACGAAATAGGAGAAAAATTGCGGATAAACTGTTCATTGTTACTAAGCTTCAAAGCAAAGCAACTTTATTGAAGTGGATACGATGAAGAATAGGCTGATTATTGTAGCCTTCATTCCAGCGGGGGGTGAAAGTGGGAGAATGAGTACAAGTAAACAATTAATTCAGAGAAATAATTAATGAAATAATTACTTTTATTTTCTTCCCACGATTAATACTCCCCTAATTATTAAAACTTCTCCCCAATTTTCAACACTTGTTGAGATAGCAATTACCTTCAGAAATACAACAAAACAAAGATATTCGCATAATTTAATTTACAAAGAAAAGGAAGAAAAAGAAGAAAAACAAGAGGAGGAGTTTATTCACCTGCGAGCAAGGGCTAGAGAGGATAGATAGATAAACGGAAACATTAACAGCTCTAAAATGTAACAAAAAGATTAGATAATAAAAATAAATTCTTCACAGCAAGTTATTCATAATACTTTTCTTATGCTTTCCCTTTTCGACTGAATGGGAATGAGAGCCACCACTGCGGTGACACTTATGTGCAATATTTTAACATGTAACTTAAATTTTACGTACAAATCCATGAGGAATATATTTCAACTAAAGGGAGTTATTCAATTTGGCATATTAGTTTGAGTATTTGTAGTAGAGAATAATGACTCAAAATGAAGCCAGTTACAAAATATTTTTGTTTCTATTTGTTTAGATTCATATTGAGATGCAGATGATGTGCTTAAATCTGTTTTCTTTCAGATTTATGTGGCATAATTAAGATAATTAAATATGGTTTAGTGGTGTTTGTGCTCCCAAGAAGATGCTTCTTAGTGTCTATGATACCTGTGATTGCTAGCAAAGGAGAGATGGCTCATCTCAAGAAAACAAGAAAATGATTGAATGTTCAGTTGTGTAGAAGAAGATTCATTGAAAAGGAATTCTAAGCAAGAGTTATCCAGCTGGAGAGAACTGCTTTTGAAATATATTTAGAAGGAGAAGAAAATATTTAAAACTAAATATCACCTGCTAGCTTTTTGCAAAGCTATCCACTAGGGCTTTCTTCTTGGGCTTGTTAAAAATAAGTAAGAAATGATATGTTTGATTGAGGATATATTAGATCATAGAGATGATATTTTTTAGGCCATTTTAAATTAGCCTAAGATACCATCTCTAATCACATCATTTTGGGTTTCCAGAGACATTTTTTTTCTCTCTTTTATGGATGTCAGTTTATTAGTCTTCATTTAATCTTATGTCTTATTTTGAGACACAGAAATGATCTTTAATATTTGAGGATCATTTTCAAAGTTGACTAAGAATAAAGTGCCAGCTCTAAGTTAGTTAGCTTGTAAGTCTTGTAGAGAAGAATGCTTTTAGCTAAATATTCATCTCTAGAATCAACATAAGCCTTCACTTTATATATCAATGAATCACTTAAAACAGTTCTTTCTTTTTTGTTACCTCATTTTTTTTCCCCTAACCAATTATTCTCTAGTTTTATTTTATCATATTAATTCTTCTTATTAATGTCAGCTTTTAATCTTCTTTTTTGCCTTTCAAAAAAAAAAGGAGAGTATCAAATTATATCAAATGCTTTTATTTAAGTTCCTTTTTCCTTTTAAATCAAATTATTGGGGGTGATTTCAGAATACCCCGAAAAAAACCAAAATAATAGAAATAAGTACTTCCCCCAACTAGACGACAACAAGAATCGAGAATTTATATGAGCTTGCACGATACAAATCAACCATCGAACACTCAGAACAACATACAAAAACAACATGAAATCAGACCACCTTCGTTATCGTCCTAATCAGCGCTGCAATAAACGAACAATATCGACAGCGACTTTTGGAAGAGTCAAGAGCTAAGACGTAGAGAAGTAGAGATTGCTTACTATCGTAATTCAATCATGAATGTTTAAACTAGTAATAGTTCAGTCCCAATGAAAGCAGCTTTAGAACAAATCAAAGCGAAAGCTGAAAAAGTTATCCATGAAAAAGCATAGCTCGATGAAAAAACAGCTGAAAACAAACCTAAGAAGGAAAAAACTGGTACATAAAAAAATGAAGCTAGTAAAGGAAAAAAACATAGTGAAATAAATAAAATAACAATTATTCCTCCTATTCCGGCTACTAAAGCTTATCTGCCTTTACTAATACATGAGAATTAAAACTCCAACCCTAACAAATACCCTCAAAGTGACCATTCAACATAAGATACACTTCCTCAACCTCCTCCTTACAATAATGAATTCTCCATTCACCACCCTATTCCTCCTTATCCTCATTCACTCCCTCCACACGAGCAGTCAAGGCTGATAGAAAACTACGAAAAAGATTACTTTCAAGCATTTGAGAACTACAAAGCCCAGGCATCGAAAATTGATCCTCAGCTTCAAATTAAATCTCAAAATCTCAGGCAAAAAGATGCTTCTTCTACTTCAGCTAATAGATAACATTATCAGCCCTTGATCGAAAATTCAAATTTTACAGTAGCACAGTACCCCAACTTTTCTTCTTCGTCACTTAATTACCCACGTTATTATGATTATCATCCTCTAAGAGGAGATTCACATGAAAACAGTGCTAATAACCCAGCTGAATAATCAATCCACAGAGAAGCATCTTAGCTTTTTAAATAGCCCCCACCCCCTTAAACATATGGAAATTACCAAGATTATTGCTATTACAAGAGCCTCTAATCAAGAGATCCTTCTCATCCTTTGGCTCCAATGGATGATCAGAGATATTCAAAATATCAGTATTTAGAAGGATAAAAAAGGTATTTTAGTGCATAAAATGACTAAATATCATCTCATTTCTAAGGGAGAATCCCTGAAGATTAAGCAATTCCAAGATCAGGATATTTCCCTCTTTTAAATAACATGCCAAAATAGCTCATTGTCAAGGAAGAAGAAGATTCACAAGATGATATCTAAAATGATCCCAGAAAAACTCCTGCCTATTAACCTAAAGAGCCTTTGAATAATAACATTAAAAAAACTAATACAATAATAATCTAGAGAAGTGATACCCCAGATCCTTTAGTGATTTAGAAGCCTTAGAGGAATGCAACAGATATATCTGTGGAGATCGAGGCGCTGGAGAAATTTAAATTTGATAATGAGCATAAATATAAAGAGCTAGAAGATCAACTAAAAGAAGTCTAACTAGAAGATAAGTAAATGCACATAGCATCGATGAATACATATCTAAATAAAATCAGGTCAACTCATCTAGGCTTACAAAATTTAAGTAAAAAAAGAAAAAATATTAAGAGAGGAAGAAGATAGACACACACAAAAACACAATAAATCTGCTCAAAAAATTAATAAAAAATCAAGGAAGGTCATTTAAATTTTCCCCCTTTCCCATATCATTTGAATTTCAGAATCAAAGAATCACGGGTTGGATTAAAAAAAGATAAAGAGGAGATTACATATTTTTTAATAAAAAAGAAATAAATTTCAGAGATGAGTATTTCTTTCTTATTTTTTTCCATCAAGATGTGTTACAGGATTAAATTGAGTAAACTAAGGCTAAAGATAAAATAGAGGAATCTAAATTTTTAGTTTATTTGAATTTATTAACTAAGCCAGCTTGAATGGTAAATTCACAAAGTAAAGTTTTAATCATATTTTTACTCTCTTTTTTGGAATAAAAATTTCAAAAGTTATTCGAAAAATTTAAATAAAAAGGGTTTTTGGTAAAACTCCACTTTTGAAGGAAATCAGAATATAAATTGAAAAAATAAAAAAAGGAGCTTTAATAAGTCACGATGATTATTAATTATTAGGGAAATTAAGATCTTGGTTTGGCAGCTGGGGGGGGATTATTATTTTTTTCTTTCTAATTATCTTTAAGAATTGGGGAAGGGAGGAGGGATAAAAATACAGATAATCAGGAGCATAAAATAGATAATTATATTATTTTTCCTTGTTGAAAAGTTTTTTATTATTCCTTGATGAACATGGGGAATTTATTAAGTGATTGAAATATATTTTTATATTTTTTTTCATAGGAAATGAGCTGATTTTGTTGCAACAACTTGCTGTTGTTGTGGTTGCTCCCTCAGCAGAAGTACCACCTACTTCTCAGAACCCTGCTGAGACATGCTCTCCTTCGAAAATTTTCAACATCTCCAATGATGTGAAAATGAATGAAACTCCTAGCAAGAAACTCCATCAGGATAATAAGCCAATTGAAATAAAAGTTGAATAGCAAGATGATGATGAAGAAGAAGATGATAATGAATAGGATGTTTCAGCCTAAAATATCAATAGAAACAAAGATGAAATGGAGAGTGAATCATCAGATTATGAAGAACATTTACCCGTAATGGTCAATGAAGATCAATAATCTCCATAGCCCGAAGATGTATCCCATGAAAAGCAAGAATAATAGAAGAAAGAGGAGGATTAATAGTAAGTGGAAAATTAATAGATGATTAAGATTGAATAACATAATTAATAGTAAAATTTACAATTCTAACTAGCTTAGCAATAATTATGGTAAAAATAGCATTTCCCATAGCTAAAATAAGAAAAAATAGAAGAAGGATGTGAAGAACTAAATTATCAGCAGACAATACTTGCCTAGTAGTAGCAACAGCAGCAGTAGTAATAATCATAATAACTACCTCTGATCCTTCAGCAAGCTAGTCTTTCTATTGGAAATAATCCAAGTCCAGATTAAATAGCTGAATACTTAGCTTAATAGGCGTAGATATACAAAGACAACCCAAACAACGATAGCAGTCATAATATGATGCTCTTAAGAAGTAATAACTTTTATCCACACAATGTAGGATTACCATATTAAACTGGCAACACATAAAATAATGCTAATTCCTTCCAACCAGAATTCAATCAACTTGGTTTGGAAAATCTAAAAAGTAATAATAATGAAAGCCAATAACACTAGCAGTAGTTATAATTAGATTTTGACTAGCAGTAAGCAGCTCTCTAAGCAAAAATTGATAAACGTGCTAGGGATGCAGAATTACGTCTAGAAATTCGTCATCGTAAAGGTACTAAAGAACAAGATAAACTAGAAAAGCAACTAGAGTTAACTTAGTTTGAGCTCTAAAAGCGTATGTAATTTCATAATCAGTTGAAAATCTTCATGCTTCAGGGCACTAAGTATATCAAAGAATCGTTTGAGAAAGACAAAACCTGGTACGGCGATGAAATTGACATGAAAAATAAACATCTAAAATATTTGATGTTTTTCAAGAATCGATTCACAAAGAGTGATTTATCATACTTTCTACAGAACATTAGTCCTATCACTGGACATTAGCTTGACGAACTAGTGAATAAGACGAAAGGAAGGAAGTAGCTACTAGCTTAGAGAAGAATTATATTTATAATTATTATTCTTTCTTCATTTTTATCTTCTGAAGAGTTATAGTTGATTATTGGAGAGGAATCGAGAAGATCGGAATTCTTAAGATAAAGTAACACAGAGTTAACATAGTATTTGATATATAACTAGGATAAACTTGTGTTGATTAATGATCATATCACGACAGTTAATCGGTTTAATAAAATAAACAGAATGCTGTTGTAGCGATTCTGCTTGTTTCATTCTGGATAATGTGCATGCAAAAAGAAAGCATCGAAAATTGATTAGTTCTATTGTAAAAATTATGTCCTAACAATGTTAGCTAATCCAGAGAGAATAGAATGAAAAGATGGATGGATCTCATAAATATTGGGCTGGATGATGTGGAGTAAGAAGATAAGGAACATATTAAGAATTGATAGTATTGATACTTTGATTTTGCTTTTCTTTTGTTCTGTGTTTGATCCTTTTGTTATCTAAATTTGAAGGAAACAGAAAGAAATTATAATTCATAATTAATTATTTTTTAAAGAAAAAGTAGGGATATTAAAAGCCTACATAAAGAGAAAAGATTGAAAGAATTAATTTATTTATTTCTGAAGGGATGATAGCAGCAACAGCAGTTCTCTTTATTTTAATTCCTTTAAATAATTTTCAAACATATTCAAAGAATTGCAAGTTATACTCTTGGAATATTTGAGATCGTAAAATTAGATTCCCCAACAAAATATAACCAAAATAGATTGAATTCAGCTCAGCAAGAGTATCACTGCTGCTTATCTTAATTAAAAAATCACTCAATAAACCCACCCAAATTAACATGAAGATTGTCTGATTATTCATTCCCAGGGAAATCTTTCTTTTTTGTATGAAAAAAGAAATCATATAATTAAAAGCCCATTTTATTTTCTCTCCCTCTCTCTCTTTATTAATTAACTTAAAAAGTCTCACAAAATCTACAATATTTCAATAGAAGAAAAGGAGAATTTCTATGATCTTTTTCAATATTATTCGCAGTTTTAAGTTGCAACAAAACAGAATTAACATGAAAAAGCATCATTATTCCATAGAATTTACTAGCAAGAGAGAATATATCTCAATCTTATCTGATCTTCTCTATGTATTCATGATTAAATTCTTCTTTTGAATAGTTATTTTGGATAAATTAAGAAATTTTTGATAAAAAATAATTAGTTTCCTTAAAAACAATAGCTCTCTCTTTCTCTCTCCCTATATTTTGATTAATTAACAAACTGATTTATTCTGATTTTTTTTAAAATAGTGATAGATATTCTCATCTGCATATTATGAATATTTTACTTAATCTCTTGTGTGTGAGAAGACATAATATCTTTCATTTTTTTCATTGCACATATTGTAATTGAACAACTGCTTGGAAAATTGTTGCTTGCTATTAGCTTTAAGAATCAATTAAACCATATTTTTTCTTTCTTTAATCTCATCCAAACCTACTTTTATTCTTTTTCAATACTCATTACAATAAATGGCTTTCGTTTCTTCAAATCATTCATGAATTATATTTTCATTTGATTATCTATTAAGGTACTCTGCTTGAAAATTAAAAAATATCATCTAAAGATTAATAATCTCTTGCCAATATTATAGTTGAGTTCCCAGGGTTATTAAATAACGAAATCCACCCAATGAGAATTTTATTTAAAATAAAAAGAAGAAAAAACCAAATCAAATTTCCATCAAAAAAATATTGTAATTCAAGGGAATTATGAGAAATACTGATAACACACAATTTAAAAAAATCAAATCAAATAGCTACCAAATCCCAATCTTTTCTTTTTCTCTCAAAGGTACCTGTCTTTTTTACTTTTCTAAACTGTAAATGCTCCCTACCCCCTCAATCAATAGGTTTCTCAATCTTCTCTAAGAAACCTAACTCGGAACCCTCAACCAAAAAAATAAGTTCGACGGTTGATTTTCTTGGCAGATGCCTGTTCCTTAACAATCTAATACTGAAATCATATATCCAGGGAACTGTATTTCTTGTTCAAATCATCACAAAAACCTATTCGATTCATAAATTCTATGAGAATTTCATTCCTTATGTTAATGTTTTCAATAATTCTTGACATAGCCACCAATTTCAATTGTATGAAAATTTTCTTGTTTTATTCAGCTCTTAATCAATAAAATGTATCATAAACATAAGGTTGGAAGAGAATCCTCTACTCCATCCATAGCAAAAGAAGATTGATCATGTTAGTAGATATCTAATTGGTTTAGTTATCACATATTAGCTATTAACTCAAGATTTCCGCTTTTTTGTTGAACAATCCTTGAAAATGAACTAGAGAGAGATGATATGCCATTCCGCATGCTCTCTCAATACTCTAAATAATAGAAATCCTCGAAAATTTCAGAAAATCTGTAATTGTAGCAAAATAATTTGGATTCGATGACAGTGAACTCCAGGTTTCTAATTGATAACTAGTCGATAAATTCTTCAGAGGCAGCTCAAATAAGCACTCTGATTCCGAAGGTGGAAGCATCCCTAATAGCTGTCGACTTTGTTTAGATATTTTTTGAAGGGATGATTTCTGTTTTAGCAGCAATCTGCGAGATTCTTATCAACATGGATGATCAAAGACGTGTATGGTTTCAACTCCCCTTAGATTGTGAAATGCATTCCTTTAGTTATTCAAGCTAATTATTACTTTTATTGAGTTAAAACGACACTAAAAAACAGAAACAATATTCAAGAATATTTGTTAATCGTACTGATTCTGCTAGGCAACTCCTAAACCTATTTAAATAGGTCAGCTAGTTTTAAAAGAAAAGCAGAGCAAATCACTCAATTTTAATTGAAGAAGCAAAAAATCTAACAAATTCTTTCACAGCGCAGGAGATATCATTTGGAACACTTTAAATATCAAATCCTGACCTTCAAAAGAGAGTCTAACAAGACAATGAAAGCAATAAAACCATCGACAATACAACATGGCTTGGAAGAGGTGATAAAGGATACACGGACTTCACATTTCTAAAGTAGATAATAGTTGAATAAACTTGAAAATTAATACAATTTTAATAATATTTTTTGTTTCATTTATGAAAAGAAAAAGCCCATAAATATCGTTTTCCATAGAATTTTTGAAACAATATCCTAAACAAGCATAACACATCAAATATTTTTTTAATAATTCCTTCTATTTCTTGCTATTTAATCCTTTCTTTTTTTCTAATTCTTCAATGCTCGCAGTAATTAAATTTTTAAGTCTCAGTTTACTTATTCTTCGACCTCTCAAACATATCTTTCAATCTATAACTCTTGATCTCCTCCATAGTCGCTGTGAATTTAACATCCTCTATTGTAAACGGTTACTATTCATGATTCACAACAAACAAAGCAATTATTTTTCTTTTGAGTGGAATATCGCTATTATTCGTAATCCCTTTAACTTTGTGGATATTTTAATTAGGGAAAATAATCATAAGATTTTCTTTGATCTCAAGTTCCCCAAGAGGAACCAGCTTATCAGGATCGCATAAATACTCAATGCTAGGACAGTAACGATGAGCATGTTATGGTTGAAACTCATTTTTAAGTATATCATCATCATTCCTAGCTGATCTTTTGAATTTGAGTCTTCCATTCTAAAGTCTATCGTCTTACTCAATAACGTACAAGCAAGTGTAGAGAATACTATCAGAAGAGAACCCTTCTACATGCCATTAACCATTATATGTCTACTTCGGTTGAATAGTGATTTCTGCTATTTTAACAATAGCATGGATAGCATCCTCAAAGAATACTGAGTTATTTAAGTTATCCTAAATCACTTACTCTGGATCTTTAATGAGTTTTTTGTTGTTTCTTTCAAGAACATAACTCAAATTCCCATAGTAATTATGGGTTTCTTTCAGCCCTGGTGCTAGATAATTAACAAGTTTACTGATTTCGTTTTTTAACTCAGAGATTCCATCCCAGTTTTCAAGTGGGTTGAATATCTTTCCAGTGCATTAATACTCTCTAGTTTCTTAGTTAAATGTGAATCGAGAAGGAAGCCATAGGAAATGAGAAGGCGATATTGTCTTGATTTTACCAAAGTAATCGTAGCCAGAATAAATCTTATCTTTGAGAATATTGAAGTATTATTGTTCCATAGTGTTTTATGAAGAAGTATCGCAAAGATCGCTATGATAAGATTAAAGTGATTAATGGATTATGTTTCGGATTTTTGTAGATGGGTTAGGATGTTTGCTGCCTTTCTCTTATATTTCCTGCTCAACCAACACTTTTAGCTCTCCGCTAAGGGAATGCAGAGTAGGATGGTAGTCAACTAAATTATTCTTCTCTTGGAATTCCATTGCTTTAGTTATGATTTAAAGCAGCTCATTTCTCCTAGGATATTCAATATATTCTGATTTGTGTGTTTAATATATCTTTTCGAGCATATTTTCTTTCTCGAAAGTGAAAATATCAGTTGCTTTTCTAGCTTTGATATCATCATAAATCGCTTTGTTCGATTATTTAGATTCTTCAAGGCACAAATCATATCGATGCTACCATTCATCGATTTAGTCTTCACCATAAGGATCAAAGAACTCATCATCATGGGAATAATCATATTCTTCTTCGTATTCTTCCTTTTGATATGTGTTAAGCTACCTTGATTTCTCATAGACGAGTTAGATGAATTTATTATTGTCCACGCGTAGCATTGAAAGAAAGAAAAAAAGATTCTTTATATTTGTAGCCTGACTGTATAAATTGCTTTTTGTTTTTACTTAATTTGAGTAGTTTTTTGTTGGATGATTGGGTGTTAATAACTACTAAATATCTAACTTTTCAATGGGAATAAAGAAACTAAATTTGCTATTGATTTCCATTGATGGATAAGGGGATTCTGAGTTATTATCCTATTGAATTTGTATTTATTTATTACTAGACACATTAACAAAAATATTCTTTTTTGAGAAATCCACACCTCCATCATAATTTCAAAAAGCGTTTCAAAAAATCATCATATGAAATAAAAATAAATACCTCTTTAAATAATGAATGATTTTAAATCAAATCTGCTTATCTTAGAATTTGTTTTCTTGAAATACCAAATAAATCCATTTAATATTGTCTTTTTATCTTATTTTTATTATTTTATCAAAAAATGCATGAGAATTTATTTTACAGACAGCGATTTTTAGTGTTAGTACTTTTGTCCTTGTCATTTTTTCTAGAGATCTTCATTTTTCAAATTGATCCCATTGATAAATTTATCTATATTTCTGTTTTTTCTTTGTCTGATAGTCAGACTGAGGTCAATTCTTATAATTAAAATCATTAATAATGTTGCAATCAATAAATATTCAAAACTAATATTCCTTTTATTCTTTCACTTGTCATCTTTTAGAGCTTCCAAGTGGGGAACTTTTGTTTATTCTGAAAAATTTAGATTTTAGTTTTAAAATTTTCCTTGTGGTAGTTTCTTAATGATCAAAAGTACCAAAAACAGTAAATAATACGAACAGAACAATTATTACCAAATCTTAATTCCAAAATATCCTTACTATTTTTAGAGTTTTTTAATACATCTTGATTTTTATTCCATGGATTTTAGTTCATCCACACATATATTTCCTTGAAAACAATCAGAAAAAAGTAAGCTGTTCTCATAAAGCACTACAATTTAGTGTATTCTTTGCAGTGAAATCCGAGACATCAAACTTAAGCCTCTCAGCTTCGTCAAAAGCTTTCTAGATCTCATCCAGAGTTGGTGAATCATTCCTAGAGAGGATAAATACGTCGCTAGATCCCATGTAATTCATGCTATTACAACCAACAACAACAGAAATCGAGAAATCACTATTGAAGTATATGAATTCAAACTAGAAATAAGATTAGGCTAAGTTGAATTGAATATTCATGAATCCAGGCTAAGTAAACGTGCCAGTGGCTGGATAAGTAATAATTGTGTTGTTTGATTGAAGTGCTAAATTTTCGAATTGAATGGAGATGATGGGTTTAAAACCCCTCATTAATCCCGTCTATATGGTGTTGAATGTAAAATTAAAAGCATGACATTTGTCAGAAGGATTTTGCAAGAAATAAGAAGCACTCACACCTTAGAGATACCATCTTCCTTCGATCCTTTGCTCTTAGATTTCAATTCCATGGCGCTCATTGATTTGACAAGCTCCATTGTTACCAAGAGAAGCAGATGAAGGAGATAAAAGCAACAGAACAATTGAGATTTAAAGTAAACCATGAGTTAAAAGAATCTATTGTCTCGGTTTCATTTATTGTTGGAGGTTTGGTGGATTTTGTGGGTATTTGATATTGAAAATTAGTTTATTTGTTGTTGTTGATTCTTTTATAATTTTTTATTTGATTATTATTTATTTAAACAGCAAAGGTGATTGAAGGCACGATTTTTAAAGTTTAGATTTTGTAGTACATTTAATAGGCTTTTGTTTAATTGAATCAACTTGTATCCATCCACGTGTGTCTCAATCAAAAACTAGTCTTTCCAACAAATTCAAGAACAGAGTGGATGATGAAAAGAATGATGCATTTTGATCATTGATTTGTTAAATTAATTGTTCGTATCTTATTAGAGGTTATTTTAATAATATTTCTGAATTCAGCTTTTGAAAACTATCTCTTTTTTGTTGATAATACAAATTATCTCCAAAGCTGTGCTTGAGAGAAATAGAAATAAAAAATCTTTGAAAAATCTATTAAACTATGGAAATCAACTCTAATTAACAAAAACTTGTCTTATTCATGTCTTCGTTCTTTCAACTAAATAAGAGACATTATTAGAGGGAGCTTTTATTAATTATTCTAAATTCTGACTTTCATTTTGTTTTAAGATTTCCCTTTGATGGTTTCATAATGATCAAAAATACCAAAAATAAGAATAACTAGTACAAATGACACAATTATTGCCACTTGCTAATTAACCCAATAAATTAGTCCTTATTTATGTTCTTTTATTCATTCAAATACACATTTTTCTCTGAATACACGAACGAAAACAAGTAATCTTTTCTCACAATAACTAGCTACAACTTTTAGTGTTCTTGTTAGAGATATCCGAGATATCAAACTTCAGCCTCTCAGCTTCTTCCATAGCTTTCTCAATCTCATTTAATGTGGGGAGCATATTCCTGGAGAGGATAAATACATCACTAGATCCAATGTAATTCTCGCTATTACAGCCAACAAGAACAGAAACCGAAAAATCATCGTTGAAATAAATGAATTCAAAGGATAAAAATTCCTCGGGAAAGTTTGAGAACATAAGATTCAAGTGTCCAGGTTATCTAAATGTGCCATTGGCTGAATATGTTATTATTGTATTATTCTCTTTGAGTGCTATATTTTGGAACTGAAGTTTAGT
>Ga0302271_10001977_pt1 | contig 18976 bp, 11 predicted proteins | sample III_Bog_N1_1_FD_198767 | JGI IMG/M metagenome (GOLD analysis project Ga0302271, IMG submission 198767) | Peat permafrost microbial communities from Stordalen Mire near Abisko, Sweden - III_Bog_N1_1 | ecosystem: Environmental > Terrestrial > Soil > Wetlands > Peat | place: Sweden: Abisko...
CATTTGCAATTGATAGACGAAACAACGTGTCTAAACAACTAATCCATTCAACCCTATTCTCGGAGAACTTTTTTAAGGCTTTTGGAAAGACGGAATATCTATTAATATCAAGCATACAAGGTTAATTCATTTTTAAGACAATTTATTTTATTTGATTCTTTATCCTGCACAGCCATCATCCTCCTGTTTCACATTTCTTTCTTGAGGATTAACAAAACAATTTATTTATATTCAGCAGATATTACAAATTATATGCAAAACTAGTTAGTTTCAACTCTGTTGAAGGCTTGTATGATATCCTAAATCATGTTAGATAAGAAATAATTTACAAGTATTAATTATTATTAAATGGATAATTTACTGATGAAGGGAATCTTTTAGTATGCAATAATGTAAGATTTATGGGCTACTTTATGGGACAAGAGTATTAAAGCAATCTGAAACAATCACCTTTGAAGATAAAAAAAAACGACACCTGGTTTCAGCTTATATTTTCTGATGGAGGCAGATTTTTTACTGATTATTTCTAAGAAGAAGATTTTTTTAGATATTTATCTCATTAATTATTTTTAGAGGAGCAACATGCTAAAAGTTTAATGAAAACTAAATTATGTGAAGGGATCTTGGTTAGTGTCTCTTGAATTTGATGGTAAAAAGTATTGGGATAATGAACTTATCAATTCTTCGAATCTCTATTCAATAATATCTCCCGTTCATCTAACATATAAAGATCTTGATCAATCTTAAGAGCAAATTCATGAATCTCCATAACTTAATAACGTTTAAATTAATAAATAATTACTTTTAAAAAAACTTGGAAGACAAAGTTAAAAGTTCTTCAAAGAGAAGACAGAAAGTTAAGAGCAGAAGAATCAATGTGAATATTATCATATTCTTAAAAAAAAACTAGAAATTATTTGGTTTTTTTCAAAAAGATTTCTTACTTAATGAAAAAAGTTGTCAAGAAAAGCACAACATAGTTGACTGCTCCAGAAAATAAATTCCTATCACTCCATAATAATGAATATCCAAAAAGTTTTCTGATATTTTTAAAAAATAGCTCCTCATTAATAAAAATTAAGGCAATAACAAATTTAAAAACTTCAATTAAATAAAAAATTCTAAAGGAATGAAGACAAAATAAAGAAAGATAGAAATCTTAATTTAACTAAGAGAATTGAAAATATTATCCCTTTTTAAAAGGTCATTAAATTATTTACAAAGATAAAGAAATCATTTTTTATTGTGGAAAAAGAATTTGTAGACAAATAATGATTACTTAGGAAACAAAAGCAAAGAAAAACAAATAAAAATAAACAGTTTTTTAGCAAAATAAAAAATCCTCAATTCATTTTTAAACATAAAAATGAAAGATAATTACTACTAAATGGTAGTTTTTTCGACAAACAGGAGAAATTTCTATTTACACAGATAAAAGACAATTATTAAGGAGATAAGATCAAGAATCGAACTTTGTTCAAAAAAATTAATTTGATCATCTTTTATTATTCAAATTGGCATTTTATTCATAAGCAGAAGGTCAATAAACTCTGTCTGAGAAATCATACCATCTTTGTTTGTATCACACTCTTCAAGAATTTACTTCCAAAACTCATCAGGAATGTCTCCCATAATATACTGTAGTTCCTCCTTGGTGATGTTACCATTTCCATCCTAGTCGAAAATTTTAAATGATTGTTCAACTTTTGCTTTTGAAAGAAGTATCTCTTTGTTTGAAGCTGCCATCAGGAATTCTATTTAAACAGGAAATTCATTATTTTTTTAATAGTTTTAAATCAAACTTCTAATTACCTGTAAAATCAACTTTTCCAGATTTATTTGAATCAACTTCTTCCAGAATCCTGTCAACTTGTATTGCAGCTTTATCTTTATCTCCTAGTACAGTTGTATATCCTAAAGACAAAAAAAATAATTAATTTCAAGTTAACTTCTTTCTTGCTCACCTTCTATCAACTCTTCTTTAGAAAGAGTTCCATCTCCATTTATATCTAGTGACCTAAATGTTTTTTATAACTCTTCTTTGTCTTATTGGGAAACAACTTGAGATACAATAAATGTAAGAATTGCTTGCTTGAGTTTTGAACGTGTATAAAACGATGATAAATTTGACAAAGCTCTTGTGCTAATATGAGTAGAAGGAGCATTCTTTTGTATCCAAGGATCTGCAAGAGCAAGTTCAGCAGATATTCTTTTTTTAGGATCGTATGTGAGCATCTTTTTAATAAGGCTTTTAGCTTCATCTGAAATTTTATCCCAATCTTCAGGTTCAAATGTGAACTTACCCAGCTTAACTTTTTTAAGAATGTCATCTTCAGATCTACCTCCGAAAGGAGGATACCCACAAAGAAGAATGAATAAGATTACTCCACAACTCCAAACATCACATTTTTCATCATAATTTTAATCCAGAACTTCAGGAGCTATGTAATAAGGCTAACAAAAATGTATGTTATTAATTAATGAGAAATTTTAAATACAATCGTTTTACTGTTCCAAGCCTTTTTGACATTTTTTTGGTCTTGTCCATTCTCCTTGAAGTTCCAAAATCAATAACTTTGAGATTTGCATTCTTTTTGTCCGAATCAAAGAGCAAGTTTTCTGGTTTTAGATCTCTATGGACAATATTATTTTAATGGCAATATACAACAGCAGACAGAATTTAGCGCATATAATCGGCAGCCATCTTCTCTGTGAAATGAGTCATTGATTTTATTTTGTCAAACAATTCTCCTCCAGAACAGTATCTGTAAAATTAATTGGAATCAATTTCTTTTAAATAATAAAAGTATGTACTCTGTTACAAGATAATAGTTTTTATTATCTTAAAATAGCTCTATGAGTCTGAGAATGTTCGGATGATCTAGGTTTTTGAGGATATTCATTTCAGAAAACAGTCTATCTTCATCCTCCTTAATAATAGAACTCTTTTTAATTGTTTTCATAGCTCTAACCATTCCTGTTGCCTTGTGAATAATCTTAGACACTTATCCAAATGCTCCTGAAATGTGAAGAAAAAAATAACAGTTTATTAACATTCCGATAGCAGGAATAAGGAATACAATTTACCTTCTCCTAGAATTTCTCCAACTTTATAGTTTTGAGTTATGGTGCCTTTTTTGAGATGAATAAAGCTATCTGCAGAAATATTAAAATCAGCTAACGCATTTGAGCCCTTAGATTTAGAGGGACTCCTCGGGCCTGACGTAGAATTCTTTCTGTTTTTATCATCAGCCTCAACTTTTTATGAACTTTATTTTTCAGAAGTTGGTTCAACTTTTTTTGGTTTCGAAATAATTTATGGAGGGGGAGGTAAACCTGGAACCTGCTATTTTGGTTAATTGGCGCTGGATGTATTATTTTATGTCGATTTGTCAGCTGAAACAGAAGGATTTTTTTATCTCTATTCTTGAGAAGCCCCTCCAGAAGATTATTTAACAACAGGAATAGATACTCCCGTACTAGGTGACTCTTTTCCATCTTTAGAATTTGATCTTCCATTAATTTCAGCTGGGTGATTATCTCCAGTAGCAGCTGATTTATTACTAATACTATTTTAAGAAACTGCGACCTATGTAGATCCTTTAATATTGGTACTTGAGCTGACTTTCGTTAGTTACTTAGGAGGTTCTTAGTTACCAGCTGGCATCTCCCTTGAAGATCCCTGTTGTTTATCTCCATACATTTCTGTTGATATTTAATATTTATGTTTTGAAATTAATAAACTTAGCGTAACTAAAAATAAATGTGCATATGAGGATAATACTTTCATTATTAGATTGTTCTTCAAAAGCTAGATTATTGCTTTAGCTACCAACAAGCTTTTCGTCTCCTTCTTGGTAATCTTGCTTTGAATTATGACTAACAATAGATTTTCCCTGAAGCAAATAAAACAGCACAATAAATCATTTGTAAACCAACATTATTTTATTTAACTAAAACAGATTAACTAAATTATCAGCTTAAATACATATGATTTTAAGTTTAATAACTTTTTTCTTTACATATTTTTCTTTGAGGAGCGTAGATGATTCTTCTTCTTTCTACTTATCTTTTTCACTGTTTTTGTTTTTCCCTGATGCTGCTCTGAGTGCTGTATCCTTACTATTCTGGATATTTATCGTATTGTTATCTATTCAAAAAAGTTTCATTTTATCATCATAACCTTCAAACTAAGAGCATATACCATAATCATTTTAAAGTTTAACTTTTAACCTAACAATATCTTATTATTTAATCAACTCATAGTTCACTCAAAATGATGCCTAAAAATATAATTTCCACTGTTGAAAATTGAAGTAAAAACGAGTACCTTCTCCAGGACTATTTCCTTGACAACATTGATTTCCCATCTTAGCAAAGGAAATACTTATAGTTGATTTGTGTTAAATAGATTCGTTGCAATAGTTGTGCTCTATTTTTTAACTACTACCTTGCTGCAAGATTAAGCTAGCCCTTATTTTCTTATTATTTGATTCAATTAAATGAAATCAATCACAAAATTTCCTTCCTCTTATCAATTAATATCCTCTACTTTTTAAACATAATTTATTTAGTTTTCGTTAATCCTTTTCTTTCAGTCCTATGTTAAATGGTTTCAACCTATGACAAAATAACTACCATTTAGTTTATTCTTAATAATTGGAATAAACAGTGTTTATTTTTGTTTTTTGAAGCATAGATATTGAAACCTTCATTTTTGCATACAAATTATTAATAAATCATGTTCTTATTTTTTATTATTTTTTGATTTTCTACAAGTGATTATGTAATGAATGAGCTTTCCAAACCTTTCTGCATATTGCTACTGTTTCTCAATAAAAATTTACTTTTTCAGGATTGTTATTCTTAAGATAGTTTATTTGAAAATCAGATAGTATGATTTCTCTTTCATTCTCTTTTTACTAATCTGTTATTTTAATTCAGTAAAAAAAATAGTTTTTTGTATTTCAAATTAGAAAGAAGAAGTGAATCAATAAGATTATTATTTTATTTTTATCAAAACTAGAAAAAATTGAAGTACTTAGAGCAATCTTAATGATCAAATCTACTTTGATTTGAAATATACAATTTCTTTTTGGGAAATAAACCGAAGAACTTAATAAATGAAACTTTATCATAATTATTCTTCATTAAAAAGTTCTGAAAGAAGCTGTTTCTACTGTCTCGCGTTTTTTTATATTATTAGCATTATCCCTTTTGCATTTTTTTGAGCAGTTGATTTATTTTTGCCTAAACCTTAACCAATTTTACAAGTTTTAATTCTATTTTAAAAGAACACTTATAAAAATGTACCAATTTATTGTAAAATCTTGATGGATTTTTTAAGTGAAGCAATAAGAGACTTAATGAAAACATTGAAGCAAAAATCCTCCAAAGAATTTTTCTTTTGCAAAAACAAAAATAGCAGAAACCTAACTAAAAATTAGGATAAGCTAAAATCTTATTGATAGTAACCAAAAAGGAATAGCTTAACAAAGTGTAGTTATTTTAACTACTATTTTATTAACTTTTTTAAGATAGAAAATATCATTTTTAAGATTAGATTTAGTAAGGAAATCAGAAAGACTGAGATGTTTTAGCTTTAAGAAAGGTGATCAATAATAGATAAAAATGAATTTACTTGTAAATATAAAAAGCAAATATTGTGCATTTTAGAATTCTTCTCTTCCCAATAGATTAGATGCGAGTCAAGAGCTAAAAGACTCTAATGTTAATAAATTAACTGAAAACGAGCTCGGGATTATCTATAATATTCAATTTGGAGATCAATAGTTATTTTTGATTTACTTTCTCCTAAATGAGAAATTATTTTTTTTCTAATCTTTATTAAGTATTTTTGTTGTTTTATTGTGATATGAACTGATAAAAATTATTTTGTAAGAGATTTATCAAAAGATACGTAAATTTATTCCAAATAGACTTGCATTGAGAATAATTATTTACAAAGCGTTCATTTTTTTATTAAAAAATGCACGCAGTTATTTTTTCCCCTTTTCTACCTAATTGTGAAAAATTGAGCCAAATTGAGAGTTGATTCTTTGGAATCTAGAATGGATAATTCAACGATTCAATGGTATTTCTAAATAATTTGTAATTTCTTTTAATTATTGTTCATAAATGAAATGAAAATACTCAACCTAATAAGAAAGAAGATTATCTCAAAATGAAATCTTTGACATTAGTGAATTGAACCAAGTTGATTAAGATAATATTTGATTTCAATAACAAAAACAAAAAGATCTTAACTTCAAATTCTGAATCTGTTTGAATAATTAAATCAAATTCAGTAAATTTGCTTCTTTTTTTCTGATGAGTTTCAAGCAATAAAAAGATGAACAACAATCAATAATTTGCATTCTAAAGAATGAAAAAGTACACCATTTTGATTCAAACTATTTAATAATCATTTTCTAAATAGGAATAGCTCACATAAGCCCTCGAAGAATCAAGAAAAGATGGTGAAAAGAAAGATGAGGCAATATCAAAGGCTTCAAAAGTTATTTAAATGCTTCGTGAAGATGTAAGGAAACCGCTTCGAATAGCTTTATGAATTAAGTTATTACCTTAAAACAGTTGGAAAAATCTATTTCAGATTTGAAAGAAAGCGAGTTTATTAGAGAAGAGCAATAGAAAGAACTTACAGCGTCAATTAATCAAGAACCATTTTAATAATAGCTTAGTGAACTGAATGAGAAACAAGGAGTTATTTTATATTAATCAGAGATAGAAAGTCTTACAAAGTAGCTAGAAAGAGTTACATTTAAAGAAAGCCAACTGCGATAAGATCTTTCAGAAAGTATTAGAAGCTCAAAGAGGTAAAGTGATGAAATTAACTATCTTAGTAGAAAAGTTAAAGAAGTTGAAGGCTACTACTAAAATGAATTAAAAATTATGGGAAAAATACTTGAGGAATCTTCCAAATTTAAATTCGCATCAATTATCAAAACAAATCACAGCCAAGAAGTAAAGATGCTATCAAACATACTTTTGTCATGCCTTTTGAAAAGATAAATTTAGGTAAAACTTAAGAGATAACTAGAGGAAGAATCAATAATGGCTATTATCTTGAGAAAGAAAGGAGAAATAAGTCTCTTGACTTGAATAGTATGAAAAATATAAAACACACTAGAAATAGATCATTCAATAGTACTTATAAAAATAATGATTAATTGTGGTAAAATTCTGATGAAAATCCAACGGATGGCATAAGAGCATTTGAAGACAAGCTCACAAGAGAATAACATAACTAAGAAAACAACGAAATATGCTAAAATATATTAGAGAATGTGAATAGCTAGCATACAGTATTAAAACTCAAAATGGTAGAAGCTGAGTTAGCCGAAAGTATTGAGAGAGAACACATAGTGTTGGTTTCAGTAGAATAATTTGTCGCATAAAATATTTCTTTTATATTATCATACACTGACGAAGTAATAGCAAAAGAAGCAAGTATTCGCCCTTAAGTGGAACATTTAATCAAGATAAATGAAGATCTTCGTTAACAAATAGAGGAGAAGTCTGCTACTTTATTGAGATTTTCAGATGTAATTTACTTTTCGATCTATTTATTGACTTATTAATACTTACTCAAGACTATTAGGGAATAGCAGGTTATTCAGAGACTTACAATGAAGACACTAATTGAATAAAAAACTAGCTTTGACTTTTTAATATAAAAAATGAACCTGTTAATAAGTGAAGTTAGATAGGAGGAACACATTTAACCCACAGCCACTAAATAAAAAAATATTAAAGAATTTGAGCTATTTTTCAAATCTATTCAAAAGTTAATTGAAGACATAAACTATTGGAAAACTAAGATTATTGAAGAGGAAAATAGCTAAGGAAAAACAAATAATCACGGGTTGGATATGCATTCAAAAGACTAATAGGATACATATGATAAAGGGCATGACAGTGAAGAATGCAATGATCGCGTAGGATAAGGAATAATAATTTTTCATAATAAAACAATATTTTTTAATATTTTTTTTATTTAGATTGTACTCTTAGAGAAAATCATCTGCGAGTTACAACGAGAAAATTAAGAAGTAAATAATAAATTACTTGATCTGTAGTTACATTAAGAAAATATCATTAAAGAAAAAGAAGAACTTTATGCAGAAGTAAATGCCATGGAGGAAATACTTCTATTATAAGAACAAAACTAATCTACAGTATTAAAAAGAACAAAATAACACACAACATTAGGAAAAAGAGAGTAATAATAGATATAACAGGAGAGAGAAGAATTTAATCAAAATGAATTGATTGAGCTTATCGAAATATTAAAAGAACAAAATGCTAATTTATCTTTAGCAAACGAAGGCTTTAAGGTTTAAATTGAGCATCTTTTGGTAGAAACAAAAAATTCTAACATGGAGCTGCAATCAATTAAAGAAGAGCATCAAAATACATTATTAATAGCAGATAAAGCTCTCGTGGATTTGGAAGAAGTTGCCATTGAAAATTAAAAAACTTAAAATGAGGCATCGTTCATTAAATCTAAGGATTTTCTTCACTAATAAGAAATTTCATAGCTTCAGCTGGTAAGAAGAATCAATAGTATTAACCTATTCTAATATAATATGGTTGATTAATAGGTCTTGGAAGGTGAGGACATTAAGAAGAGAATATAGATAGAAGGATTAGAGAGAGATCTGTAGAAATTTTTGAACGAAGCCAGAGAAAGCTTAAAAGTTTAGAAGAAATTGGAGAAGAAAATAGAAACTTAAGAAATAGATCATAAAAAGAATATTTATCAAAAGGAATAATAATATTAACAATTCAAAAACTAAATTGAAAATCTACTTACAAAGATTGGATTGAGCTTAGCTGAAAACCCATTCATGAAAATATAAAAAGACTCGATTAACGATTATTTGAGTGAACATATTGGATTATAGGAGTTTTATTTAAGGATTCATTAAATGCAGTAGAAAATGAGCACATTAAAGCATCTATTTTTTACAAACTTATCCCGAATTGAAGAAAGCATAAGCAAAAAATAAAGTTAATTCTGTTCTTCTTCAGAGCCAATTCAAAATGTTGATATAATAGAAACATTAATAAGAAATCAATCATAGATTATTGAGCAATGTGCAGATTAAAGAGAAAAATAAACACGAAATAAAGTCCTCAGATTTAGCAAATATTTGAATTAGATTGCGGAGTAAGTAGTACAAATCGGAAATGAGAGAGACAGTATCATAGTCTAACAATTGAATGCCTTGATTGAAGAGAGGAATGAAGAAAGTGATATCATCGTAGTTGAATCTTAGATGGCTCTTTTAAAAATATTGCGTTATTGGAAAGATTCTGTTCTGGAAGGTGGAAAAATATTTTACGAGCTTTCAGTTGAGCTTAAAGAGTTTCTTGATAAATCCCAGGATAGTTTGAACATTGACATTCCACTTAAGATTAATACCTAAAAAGTGGTAAAGATAATATCAAAAGATAGCTTTTTCAAAGAAGTACTGGAAGCAATCAAACATATTGAAGAACGAATTAACAATAAAAAATCAATAAGAGATCATAAGGACAAAGATAACCAACAAATATTCTGAATTTTATTTATCAATATCTGATGATTTTTAATAGAGCCAATTGTACAATAATTTGTTTTTAGATCATATAAACAACCTATTATATTCTGTGTTAGTTAACAAATTAAAAACTCAAAAAAAGAAAGAGAAATCAAAAACTCCCTTTTTGTTTTGGAAGAAATCACAAGAGAGATTATTCATTATTCAATAAATCAAATAATAAACAAAAAGATAGGAAAAGTAATTGATATTACCTATTGCGATAATAGAATTTAGTCTTGCCATTAAAATCAACTCTACAGTTAGCACACCACAAGAATTTTCAGTATTTTCATTCATGAAGAATGGATTCTCTGAATAAATCATTAGAATAGCAAAGATATGTAGCAGTATTATTTAACGTGGTTTCAATGAATCGCAAATTCAATATTAAAATGGCATCATCAATAAAATTAGAAGAGGTCAAAACTCTCCTCTCGAATATCCTTAACATTTAAATTTATGGAAGAGAAGTAAAGTACTTAGCAAAAGTCAGAGATACAAACCAATTCATTTAAATTAACTCGAATCTCACATTTGAGTAACTTAACATCACTAATTCGTGTGAGCTCTAGGTTATATTTACTGATTATGGAGCCTGATTTCTTGATCTTACATTTCTAATTGTCATCCATCAGATCTAAAAATATCTATTTTATATTATGGTTATCCTTTTTCCACTTAATATTGTTATCTTTTTAATTAAGAATTATTAATAACAAATTAAATCCACAATAAATTTTTTTAAATTTAAATATTTCATTATTTTTATTCAAAAATGCATTAATTCGTGTTCAATTTTGAATTGATTGTTTTAAACCATATTTAAGTTTTTAAAATTGTTACCTTGCTTGCAACAATTCAATATTATTTGATATTGTAATTCTTTATTTCATATTTTTTTAAAAATACAAATAATTTCAATAATTTATCAGTTTTTATTAGGATAGATTAGTTGAATAATAAAGTTATCCCAATAAAATATTATTGTGTGAAAAGATCTATCAAATCGTATGGCTCAATTTTTAAATAGTTTTTCTTAAATACCTTTTTAGACATCAAATTAAGATGACTAACAAACAATACCATTGCTTTTTTTTAACAATATTTAAAAGTGTGCCATTATTAATTTTCAAATTTAAATGTTTTTGTTGTTTAAGTATCAAAATGGAACATTTTGTATCATTTTATTACAAACAAAAAAGGAACAATAAAGTGACAATTGTATGTTTGCTAGAATAAAATCAATTCATATAAAAAATGGAAATAATTTAAAAATATTAAAAGGAACAGTAGAAACGACAGTTAGCCAAAGTTGATTTAGAGCAGATACGAAGCAAGAGATTAGAGCGATGTTCGGATATCTTTAGGAGAAAGAGAGAGAGAGATTTGTTTTATTGAATTTATTTGAAATAAAAAAAAAATTTAGAGAGAGAGAGGATTAGTAAATTTAGAGATGGAAGTAGAATAGGCTTCAGAATTTGAGAGATAAATTGAATCTTTACTTGCTAAAGAAAGAGAAGCTCGTTTAAATAATAAAAATGATGAACTCGCCAATGTTATTAAGCAAATAGTAAACCACTTTCATTGTTTGTTTCTCTATTTAACTTTTGAAAATCTGGATTAGGTTTAGCTAGCATTCGATATGAAGGAGTACACTAGATTATTTGAGCTCATGGTAGAGATCTCAAAGAGAAGAGGGCAAAGTAAAAAGGCTCAAACACAGATGGTTCATTTGGCAATCAGTTTCATTGACTTGCTGGAAGATATTTAAATTAGAATCAAGCTTATTGAGACTATTAAAGAAATTTGTGACAAAAAAATATTCCTTGAGGTAACATCCAATCAATTGCAGTATGATTATTCAATATTTCTATTTTATAAAGGTTGAATATGCTCGCTGTTGCCTTAGACTTGTAAAATATAAAGAAAATGATAATGAAATCAATGAGGCCGCAAAGATTCTCCAAGAAGTTCAAGTAAATTATTTTTAAATTATTACTCTGTTTTTCACGTGGCTTAAATAGGTGGAGACATATGGTTCTATGGATAAGAGAGAAAAGGTAGAATTCATTCTTTACTAGATGAAAATTATGGTGAAGAAGGGGGATTTTGTAAGATTGATGATTATTTCAAAGAAACTAACTCCACAAGCACTCAACGATAAAAAGATCATCGATCTCAAGATTCAATACTATGCGTATCTTGTTGAGTATTACAAGAATGAAAACCTCTTCGTAGATGTAGCTAACTGCTATAAATAGATCTTCGACGCTCAAAACGATAAGGAGAACTCTGATATCGAACTACCAATCACCCTTGATTTTAATTTCGATGCATCATTCTAGACTACATTCGAAAACTTAACTGCCTATCTTCTTATTCCTCAATACTCTCCTAAATAATTTGAAGAACTTACTGCTTTAGTTGGCCCTGTTTATAAGCATGTCCTTTCAAGATACCCTAGACTAAAAAATGTAGTAGAATCCTTCCTTAAAGACGAACTGATTGATACTGATCCTGTTTCTTATCAACTCTAAGATATTCTTTGTTTCAAAGACTAGGTCAAAGGTGTTTAAAACACTTCTGAATTTAGAAAGCAGCTAATCTAGCACAACATTAGAGTGATTTGCAAATATTACTCAAGAATAAATCTTACTAGAATATCTGAGTTATTGAAGATCACCACAGAAGAGGCAGAGAATGAATTGTGCGAAATGCAAAACGAAAAACTAGTCTACTGTAAAATAGACAAGCTCAAAGGAATAGCTAATTTCAGACCTCGTAGTTCAGAAAATGACATTCTCAATAGTTGGGCAAATGATGTTAATAAAGTGCTTGTCCTAATTGACTAGACTACTAATCTCATCAAAAGAGAGGAAGAACAGTACATAGCTGCAAAGTGATTATGAATAAAACCATCTTGTTCATAAAAATCGTTTTAAAACACTCCTTAACTTTATCAATTGGATAAATTGTTTTTTTTCAAATAAATAGTCTATCAGAAAGAAAGTTTTGTAATGATTCAGCTGATTTTCAGTTATTTTTGAAAAAATAAAATTAAAGAGAAATTGTTAGCATTATTTTGCCATGAGATTGGCTTTATCCACATTACTATTTCAAAATAAATTTTGATAGAATCAAATTTAAGCCCTCGAAATAGGTCAGAAGAAAAGTAATTTTTTTAAATGCCACGAAAGAACAAGCTCAAAGATATTAATTTCCCTCATTTATTGTTTTTGAAAATTAAAGCAAAATAAAACAAAATTATTTAAATCACAAAAAAAACAGAATTCTACAAGAACAGACTAAATGGAGCCCAACCAAGAAAAAGAAAGCTTCCAAAAGCTTCTTGAGCATTCAGAATAATAGTTCCATGCTCAGTTTGATCCAAAAGATGCTTAATATCATGGCGGTGATTCTAGACCTGTCCCAATTGGAGGAGAGAGAGTTCCTGAATCTATGAAGACTATGTAATATTATTGAATTTATTTTATGACCTCTCAATAACAAATTCTAAAATAGGTATCCAGAAGGAGTAAAAGATCCAGCTGAATATGTGAATTCTCTAGACAAAGTAGAAAAAGAGATTAACTATGGTCCAGAATTCGATGCAGTTACTAACTAAAGAACATAGTTTTTGAACTTTAAGAAAGCGATCTCCAAAGTTCCATAAATACTTGAATCAATATTTAGACATTAAGAGTCTCTGAAACCAAAGGGAGAAGCTTTAACTGAAGCACATATTACTAAGATTTAAGAACATATTAAAAATGATACAGAATAACTACTATCAGCTCTTAAAGAAGTTCAACCTTTAGCTCAAGTAGTTTTAGATTCTGAGTTCAAAGAAAGATATGAAGGACTTAATGAAGTGATGGAATAGACAAAGAATGATTTCAAAACAAAAGAAGAATTGACAGACTTTGGATTCAAGGTGAAGAAATACTCCGCAAATTCATTCACCGATGCAGGAAAGTTCATGGACAAACTCAAAAAAATCAAGAAAGAGCATTCATTATTGCAAGAGAAATAATGAGAAATAAGTTGCATTATTGACATAAAATTAAGTGATAAAAACATAATTATTTAAAATTCGTTTTTTTTTGGTTAGTTTTCCTTAATTTTTTAAAATAACAACAGTTATTATTTCAGAGTTTCTACTTTACTTCTTAATTACCATAACTATTATTTACATAAATAATGATAATAATCTTATTTTCTCTTTTATCTCTCTCTTTATCTCTTTCTCTGGTAATTATTTTGTAAATCTGAATCAAAAAATACTTAAAACTAATACTCTGGTTTTCTGTTCCTAATAATAGTTTATCAGATTCTTCTTCTATTGATGATTTCTTTGATTATTTTTAATTATTTGTACAATAATCGTTAGAAGTATTTGTGTTTCTTCAATAATAGCTTATTTACTCGTAATAAAATACGAGTTTATTAATTCAGTATTAGTATTAAGACATAATCTTATTCTTAACTACAAATATTCTTAAAGACAAATAAGGCATGTACGGATATAAAGCATTAAAAAAATAAAGTGAAAGTCTAAGGAGATTGCGATTATCAATGAATGAAGAGGAAAAGTGAAGTGTTAAGAAGTAGCCAATAATAAAATTTCAAGAATTTATCTCTTGTGTGTGAGCTAATAGATGGAATATCGATCAAATGAGCCAACAATTGCACTTCTATTCTGACTCTTCTTCTTCAAGGACATTATATTCTTTCCAATTTTCAACAACTTACACATAAATTAGATTTTCGCTAAATGATATTTTATGATCTTTGCCTGATTTCAAAATAAGCTTTCCTTGTTAATCTAATCGTGTTCTATCATGGTAGCATTCTGTGCTCTTAAGGATTGAATGCTATCTGCAGTTTGAAGTACTAAATAAATGCTTTGAACCCCTAAATGAATCATTTTTATTATGTTCTATTGCTATGCCATCATTTTTATCAATTTTTTCAGACATCTCTAATTAGCTGAAAGAGTTATTTTCATTTCCCTCCTTCTGCATGATTTTCATTGCACACATTTCACTTGATCTTCTTCTTTTAACTCCGCGTTTACTGTGTTTTCTATTATTAAGCCTTTATCTAATCTTAGTTATCCCTTCGATTCCTTCTTAACAATCTTTCTGACTCAGATTATGTTTCTTTAATTTACTGTACTATTTTGCCTCTTTTTTTTGTGCATAAACAATCACGAGGTTTGTTGATGATTTTATCATTTCTAAAATAAGATTTTCTTCTTATTGTTTTCTTGAATTACTAGCTATTTTTGATCTAAAGTCACATTTCTTTCTCAATTTTTGTGATTGCCTGTCATTATTGACGTACTGACTAATACATTACAATTAACCTAGTATTTAATCATTTATTAATAACCAGGCATTGCTCCATAATTAATTTGTGAAAGGTTATTTCGAACAATAAGTGAATTATTGACATATTTAATAAAAACAAAACAGATGAAAAGATAAGTTTACAAAGCAATTAGAGAAAGAAAATGCATATTTATTAGAGTAAAAAAGGTTAAAACCATATATATTTATTCTAGGAATGCTAAGAAAGAATTGGATACAATAAAAAAGAGAAGAGATGAATCATTCAAGCAAGAGAAGGAAAGCTTCATTTCTGAACTGACATGAGAAAACCGACATAAAAACATATTAGAAAGAAATTCAATGCCCACAGAAAATAGAGTAATTGAATAAATCAAAGTAGTTAAAATAGTTGAAATTGTCTAAAAAGAAGTAAAAAAAAGAAAATCACTAATCAATCACCCTGAAAGGTTTGTCAAACATTTTTTAATAACTAAACTCGAAGTAAGCTGAAGAGAATCTTGCTACCCATTTTCAAAGTCAAAATGAAGAGAAGCTTATGATCCTTTTTTTTTGAGAATGAGAATTTAAAGCTATTACAAAAGCTGAAAAAGGTCATCTGTGACAATAGTTGAAGTAGTAGAAAGTAGAGCAATGATTCTTCAAGAAAAAAAGAAATTCTACAAAATCACTATTTATTAATGAAATAATAGCTTTAAACCAAAACCAAAAATATACAAGGATTAAAGCTAAGAGCTTTTCAGATAACAATTAGCTGTATTAGAAATATTTCGTTCAATACAAAATTTCCTAGAAAATTATGCAATATTTTCAAGGCAATCTTAATGCAGGGATCTTAAAAAAAGAAAAAAATCAATTGAAATTAAGCGGCTTAAGGATAATTAAATATTAAGACAATTTAATAATTTCAAACTCAAAATCAGATAGCAAACTGAGAGGGAACCAATGCTATAGTTTTCAATTCGTAGAAACCAAAAAATTAGTTTTCTTATAAATATTGAAAATATAGCGAACTTAAGGTAATCATCTCTAAAAGTACACAGATTCTATGTTAGCCCGCCTAGCTCAGTTTGGTAGAGCGCAAGACTCTTAATCTTGTGGTCGTGGGTTCGAGCCCCACGGCGGGTGACTTTTTTCATTCTTCTTTGGTCTGCTTCTTTTAAACAGCTTAAAATTTGATTTACTAATTACTATATTTTCTTGAATGCAATAATTTTACAAACACTATTGGGAAGATTGTTAAGTTTGAAGGCATTTTCTACTTCAGAGTTATCCCAAACATTTGCATTTTCAATTTAATAACAAAAATAATAAATTTTCAATCTTTTTTCTGTTGACTTTTGGTAATAATTCTTAAATGAGGTTAAATCCCTGTTTACGGAATTCTTAAAAAAAACAATTAAAATTGTCAATCCTAATTTAAATGATTTATCTGATAGATTGCACTAAATAATTCTCATGATTTCGCAAGATATTCCAAATTAACCATTGAAGCAAGAAATAATTGTCACTTATTTTTTAATTTAGTAACCATAAGTGAACCAAATAAAATGAATTATCTTCTTGTTAGCAATGCACTGTGAATGATTATTTTTTATTTATTAATTCTTTTTAATGATTATGTTTATTCTTAATACTATTTTTCGAACGGATAAACTAGAATAAATGTGTAATAAAGGTGAAAACCTTTGAAGAAAAGCATTAATGAGATAATTTAGTTAATTGATGAAAAGAAGAAGATAATCAATATCCAATAACCACTGAATAAGCAATAATGAGAGGACTTGAAAATGTTTAAATAATCCATATCTTTACATAAATATGATAGTGCCGAGATATAAAGTAGATAAGCCAACTAAGTTACAAAAAGTAGTAAAATCACTGGGGCTTAACTTCAGTCTCAACCTTAGCCTTTCTCTTGCCATCCCACTTTTGGTTGGTCTTTTCTTGTCTGAGGATTCTGTAAACATTCTTCTTTCTAAGTTCAGCAATGTTAGTAACAGCCTTCTCTCTGAGGACAACAGCAGGAGTTGGAACAGCGGTTCTAAGGACAAGCTGTGCAGCATTTGCAGTATCAGCAGTGTCGTTAATGAGACCCTTCTTGGGTTGACCTTGTTGTCTAATTTACGAATTATTAAACAATTATGAGAACAAGAAGTTAAAATACAATGATTAAGAACTGAATCATTTTTCGTGTATTATTAGTATTAGATATGTTGCTAAATATAATCACCTTGGGAAGAGGACGAGTTTGCTAATAAAAGCAAGAAGTCTTTGCTTGTTAAGGTCAAGAGATTCTTGGCATCTGTTCTTTCTTCTGTGATCAACTTTGACACCGACAGACTTGGCAACCTATGCATTGATACCAGCGGCCTTCAACTCCTAAAGAGTGAAACCTCTTCCAAGCTTGGTGGACTTGTTGTATCTGTTGAAATGCAGTTAAATAAATAAAGAGTTGTATGGGAAAAATATTGAATTTTTGGTTAAATGTTGCTCAATTCTAAAATCTGAATCACTATTAAAACAATGATATCCTCAATCTCCCTTCTTCTTTTTCAAGCCTCGAATTCAAAACAGCTGAAAGGGGGAAATATCGGGATACATCATGAAAAATGTTTTTGCTGGTAATTTTCGGTTTAGCAGACAACCAGAACTTAAAATAATAAGTAGATTATTTCTGGGTTTTATTTTCTTTTGAAATCAGTATCTGAATGTCTGTAAGTATTGACACTATTTGAAAATATGCCTAATATTAAGAGTATCAGCATGTAATAAATGATGAATTACCTCTAAGTCTATTTTCTGACAACAGGTTGGAGCTTCTCAGTTGGTCTGGGGAAAACTGAGGCAGCTTATGCTCTTCTTGTAAGAAGTCTAGCTTTCTTCTAAGCAGGTTGATTGAAGAAAGTCTTGATTCTGTCCTCTTAGTGCTTTCTAAGCTAAGCTACTGGGAGTTAGTTGTTATGCTTCATCTTCCTTTGGACTCTTTTATTCTTGTTCTTCTTTCTCTTTATTTTAGTATCTCCTATGCCGAATCCTCTTTTCTTCCTCTTTTGGCAATAAATTTCCCCACTTTATCATAAATTAAATCCATCCTAATTATCTTTGGCTCTTCTTTTTCATTAAATGCTTTTTAATTTCTTTCAAAAAGGCATATTCAACATTAACAATTTCTATTTCTGATAAAGGAAAAATAATTGATACAGTTAGAAATATGCTAAAAATTGAAAACTATTTATTTATAAAAATTCCCTAAAACTTCAATAATCATCCATAAATAGCTTATTTTAACTTAGATTAATATTTAAACGCTAGAAAAATTTAATATTTGTCTACTTCTTTGAAAATTGTTATCTGTCATTATTATCAATTCAAAAATGTCGTATTCAATTAGGAAAGTGATACAAAAGCGAGATTAACTTCTCAATAAATCTTCTAAGAAAGTGGATTTCAAATAATCGCAATTGAATTTAATAAAGATTGATTTTTAAAACATAAAGAAAACATGTAATTTGTGTTCTGAAGAATAATAAGAAAGGATACAAAAGTAAAACGAAAAATAATACAATAGCAAGAATGATTCTAAAACAGTTGTGGTTAACGGGTAAATTGTAAGGATGAAAAATAAGGGAATCAGCTCTTCTAGATCATAAATTTAAATTATTTTCTAGGTTTAGCTTGAAAAATTAATAGATTATTGTCTAAATTTGTTTCGAGGACCTTGATTATTGATGCTGACTCACAAACAAAAATTAATTTGCAAAATATTGGTAAAAATTGAATTGATTTGTCTGCATTTTGCAACTTACGCACAGGAACAATCATCAAGCAAAATATTAAATAAACTAAAATGAGCATCACTTATGTTTTGCATGACCAAGTTAGAGATATGACTATGGTCAACTACATCTCAAATGCAGACAGGTATTTTAAAATTGAATAAAGTTAAAATACATCATTTATGATGAATTCTTGATTGTTTCAGGCCATTGTATTTCAAGAGACCACTTGTCCCTC
>Ga0302271_10001978_pt1 | contig 18968 bp, 4 predicted proteins | sample III_Bog_N1_1_FD_198767 | JGI IMG/M metagenome (GOLD analysis project Ga0302271, IMG submission 198767) | Peat permafrost microbial communities from Stordalen Mire near Abisko, Sweden - III_Bog_N1_1 | ecosystem: Environmental > Terrestrial > Soil > Wetlands > Peat | place: Sweden: Abisko...
AATAATGTTGCTATCCTAAATGCCTTCAAAAATTTAATAGCCGATTTGGTTATTCCTTGAAACTAAAATGAACTTTGCAGATTGATAAGCGAATAATAATAAAAGGCATGATAAGAAATAATTCATAGGAAAAGTTAATTGCGAAAAAGTGTTAATTTCAAGATAGATATTTGAGATAGAATTAATTTCGTCATCCTCCCCCCCACCCCCCTCCCCACCTCCCCAATAGATTGGAAACTCAATACGAGACCATATTAGATTTTCATAGATTATCAGAATTAAGTATATAGGAGAAGATAAGAAATTTTTAAGCGTAATTTTTGGCAGGCCTTATGAAGGCGCATAGTAAATTGAACTGAGCTTATTAGTAATTGAATTATAATGTCGGAATAGAGTTTGTGTATTGAGAGGGCAATTCCTCTTATAAAAGATGATAATATGCCCTTTTCCTTAACGTCTCCTCTAACTTCATTTGAAAGGCATGTAGTAGCTCCCTCACAAGCGAAAGTGAATCCTGTACGAAGCACAACTGGCTGGCAGAAAGTTTCTACAGAAGATTTAGCCAAGCAAGCAGGACCATTCAAATTAGCAGAGATCTTAAAAGAAATAGTGAATTCATGGAATATGATATCCCTTCACGTTGTTAGAGAGACAACTTCGACAACAACCCTTTCGTTTATGACTTACATTAAGTAAAATATTAATGGATTGAAGGGTTTTTATTATTTTTATCATACTGTTTGGTGAGAATGTTTTTGTATTGTTTGCGTGCATTTCTTCACTTGTGAGAACAAAAGAAGTTTTATCCTAACTAATCATTCTTATTCCTAGGGATTTCGAGACATTTGCATATATTTCAACAATCAGCATCAACTCATCGACTCTCATGGCCACAATAACTCATCTTCTAGCATATTCAGGTGGAAAACCATATTAGATTTACGATCATCAATTTAAGCTTCTATTTCTTCGTTATGCAAACAAACTCAATAACCATTTGAAATCAACAACACTTACTCTTAACATGGACTCAGGGGAAGTAAGATACACACTTTTATTTCATATTACAATGCAAAAGCAAACGATTTTGAATAATTTTTTATCATTGAAATAGATTATCTTCCGAGGATCAATAGCTATTGGCAAAAACGCATGGAACACCATACATTTCAATAAATTCCCTCTTAAAATCAAGCTTGAAGAGTTACTTAATAGCCAGCTGAAATATATTCAAGAGCATACTCCAAAGATACTACTTATTTTAGATGAAATTCCCTTGTGCTTTTAGACTTCAGATTAGAATGTCTAGTTATCCATGGAAAATGTTCTAAAGAAACTACACAAAGTCAAAACAGTCCTGACAGAAGAACCATTTATTAAGGAATTCAAAATGGAATATTTAGATCTCAGTGAAGTTAAGGGCCTTGAACCTTAAGTTTCGACACAGTCTCAAGTAGACTCAGCCATATTAAATGAAATAAAGATTATTGAAGTTTAAGAGCAAGATAACATTAACAACGGAGGTTTCGGGTAAATTGTTCGCTGCAAAGTAGGTAACAATAGTTCATTTTTCATGAAAATCTTTTGCTGTCAGTTTAGAAATGTATGGGAAAATATCTAAAGTTTTTTTCTTCTCTCTTTCTTGGAGTCTTTGAAATAAAGGGGAATCGTTTTGTCAAGACTCTGGCTAGAAAGCGTGATACCAGCAATATTGAGAAAGTCAGCCATGAGATCAAGATTCTGTAAGTGAAAAATAATTATTTCTTTTATTGAGAAGAAGAAAAAAATCTTTATGGTTTTTGTTTTTGTTAAGGACATAATTTGGAAACAAACAAAGCATCTTCATTGGAAAATACTATTACTCTAAGCAGCCAGAACACAAGAACTTTCTCTACATGGAGTACTATCCAAATAAGTCACTTGATCACGTGAAGGAGCAATTCAGATAAACTATGTCATTGATTACCAAAATGTTTTTTCTATGGCAAATCAGCATTGGGATTAATTTTCTTAAGAAAAATGAAGTCGCTCATCTTGATCTCAAACCTGCTAACATTGTCGTAAGGCATTTATTTAGTTTAGCTTTTTTTTTAAATAAATCTGTACTGTACTGATGCTCATTCGTTTATAATTTGAAGATTCAGAAAGGATATATTGCAAAAATAATTGATTTTGGAGAAGCCTACCATAAGAAAGTCTGTCCAGGTAAAAACAACAAGCAAAATCATCAAAATCATCATTTTTATTTCAATTTCAAATCCCTTTTTTAGGTTAATTTAATTGTTTTCATTTTGGTTAGCTAATTGGAAACCAGGGAGAACCATCCCTTATTCTCCACACGAATAATCAATAGAAAATGGGCACAGTCCTATTGGCGATATCTTTAGCTTAGGGATGATCATATCTGAAATGATCTTTGACTATTTCCCGATCGATTTCAAAAAGGGTTCAGTAGCCAAGATCTCAGATAAATTCATGAAAAACACATTCAAATTTAATTTAGTTAAGAATTTTCAGAGTCAAGTTGGTCCTAAACATATCATAGAAGTGTTTCATACTCTCATCTTTAGGTGCTTAGATAAAAAGGGTAAAAGAAAGAAGATACAACAACTTCATATATTTAATATTTATCATAAAAGGATTTTTAAGTTATCTAACTACTAAAGATATTTTTTCGTAATTTCCTCATAGATCTTAGACCGCCTATGGAATGGATACTTTTTTCAATTCGATCTCTTCTCTCCATCTTAGAAAAGTTATTTGCACACTCCTAAATGATGGGGCAATGAAGGAGCATTGATATTTTATCTAATTTTAAAATTATTATTTATGATAAAAATATTGTTCTTGTATTGTAATTTGTATTTGTTGGTCAAATTAAAAATATATTACTGCTAGTCATTGCGTGAACGTTTTATTCGATTTGCTTGAGGTTGGAAATAATAAATATGAAAGTGAATAATTCACTGCGCAGTTTATTGTAATCCTAAGTAAAGATTCATTTTCTAGCTTTAAAGTTGCAAATTATGAAATAAAAAAATAAATAGAGTCGTTAGTTATTGATTTAGTTGATTATCTTAGGAATGGAGGTTAACTGAGTCAGGTAAATGATTCTGAATAAAACATCGAAGAATGGCTGGATATTTATTTATTGGGAGGGAGTCACAACACGCAAAAAAAACGTTGAAGTTTAATATCTTGCTAAGAAAAAGCAAAAAGTAAAAGATCGATAAGAAGAAAAAGAAATTAAACAGAAAAATAATATTAACAGTGCAATAATATAGATCGTAACAGCTATAAATACACTACTTCTAATTTAGAGAGAGAGAGTTGTTAATAACGAATCACACCACAGTTCAGCTGCATCAACATCCTCTCATTCCTACCAGTGTTTTGCAGAATTCATTCATTTAAACTCCTATCCTATGATCTACACTAAAGAATCCGAAGACCTTTCGTTCAAAGAATCTGAGCCATCATTTGATTATGATTTGCAGGTCAGAGAATTAAATATATTTCTTAGACTAACTACATTTACTTATCTGTTTTATTTTTGTTATCTTAGTCGTACTATGTGATTGGTCCACTTGGAAGAGGTGCATGCGGCTTTGTTTATAGGATAGAGAACTTCAAAACGAAGAAATAGTTTGTAAGGAACCATTTAGAGATATGAACACTTTTGAGATGATTTGGAGAGTAAATTGGTTGTTTTTGTGACTTTTGCAGGCATTAAAAGTGATCGACAAGAAGGAGAAGAACTACAATCACATTGAAAAGAGACTTCGAAAGGAGATCAAGGTAGTTTAATATCCAGAGAAATCCATCACAACTCTTGGCAAAGTATAATTTGTTTATTGTGTGTGTGTGTGCAGATTCAATAAGAGCTTGATCATCCGAACATCATCCGACTACTTAAACACTTTGAAGATGAGTAGAATTACTATCTTCTTATGGAACTTGGATTGAATGGTGAATTGCAAGGGCTACTCAAAGAGCGCGGCAAGTAGGAAAAATAATTTATTCTTTTTAATTGTAAGTTAATCATATTTTGATGGTTTGTTTTGCAGGCTCAATGAGAAGGAAATAGTTGATATTACCTTTTAGCTGGCCAGTGGGTTGAAATACCTTCATGATAAGGACATCATCCATCGTGATTTGAAGCTTTAGAACATCCTCCTAAGTGGGGAAATCATTAAAATAGCTGATTTTGGTCTCTCAACTAAAGTCACCGATGATTCCCCTGAATGCTTCTCACTTTGTGGCACCCCAAATTACATATCTCCGTAAGACTATTCACTCTTAATCTTTTTTTGGAATTTTATTAAAATAAAAATTTGTTGATGAATAGGGAAATTGTTAATAGCTAAAGTTACGGGAAGAAAACTGATATTTGGAGTTTTGGATGCATTTTATACGCACTATGCACAGGTTCTCCTCCTTTCATGGGCGATTCCGTTATCAAGACAATCTAAAATGTCAAAGATGGCAGTTTAAAACTCCCAAATACCATCTCAGCTAACTTAAAGGATCTTCTCTTGAATACTATAAACTGGGATAGCAGCAGTCGGTTTTCGATTGAACAAGTGATTCATCATTAATTTTACGCTGAAAAATACTCCAAAAGTATAATTACATTTGATTCAGCTGAATCACACAAAATCCTCTCCGAAGAAGAAGGAGGAAAACTGCCTCTAAAAGTCTTGCCTTTCGATTGGACATCACCTCGATTCAGTATAGTCCCTGCGCATGAGAAATAACTTGAACAACATCGAAATAATTGCTCTCCATCGAATAAAGAAAACATAAGCTCATTTTGTAATATTATCTAACAATCATAATAAGCAAATAATAAACTTAATTCGACAGCAACGTTAAAATCACTAGGAACCTAGAATAAAGCAGGTAAGTACTCAAATACACATGAAAGTAGTATGAACTCGTAGGTTTTCTCTATGACAGCTCGCTCGATAAGATCTGGAAATAACGAAAAATAAGATTTAGCGAAGAGTAATAATTCGAAATCGACTTAAAGACTTGTAAACTACCTTAGCAGTAGTTAAACTGGGAGATAAGCTAGCATATCTCCTTAATCGAGATAAACCAAGTAATCATAATAATAACAAAGTGTAAGTTACTAACCAACGCCTGTTTCTTCAAAAGAAAAGTATTACCAATCAGCTTCAACGTCTTCTAATCAAGATACAAAATAGCACAAAGACAAAAGCTATTTGGTTGCATCAGTTGCAAGATAAGAAAAATAGACTTAGCACATTAAATCATCCAGGAGTGTCTCATATTTAGACTCTAATAGAGTCACAGAATAAACATCCACTGCTATGAGACAGCCTCATAACAGAATGCAAAATAGTATCTCGTAGCATTCAGTCTCTAGTAGATTTGATAACAACAACAACAGCAAACAGACTTAATCACAGACAAATTAATAACATTTATCTCTTCAAACTTAAAATAAATCACAATAACTGATATCTTCATTAGGTTAAGAGAGTAAAACAAATAATGGATATCTCTTGAATAACTATTCGTATTCGAGTAATAATACTAATAATGCACCTCTCAATGGATATTCAAGTCTAAATAATACAGCAAGATAATCCAAATTAATCCAAAAATAATAATAATCTTAATAACAATTTGGTGAATGCCTGAAAAGACATGCTTCTGAGATTATTCCTGTCAGCAGAAATTAGCTTACAAATATATTTGGCAATGGATCGAACTCAAAGGGAATAAGCTAACAAAAAGAAATTACTAAGAACCATAATAGAAGCAAAAATAGAACTATTGATTAGGATAGAATATCTCCAAAGAAATTATCATCCAAATCTGCTCGAAATAGCATAATTTCCGATGAATAACACAAGTAACAAAATTAACTCGAAGGAGTTAAAAGTGAGACTAAGTTGCATACACAATCTACTCATCATGTGAGTTCTAAATCATTTAAATCATTCTCTCATAATACAAATAATCTCAGCAGGAACAATGACAAAGAGAATCAATGGGATAGAATAAACTAACTTTAGAATAAAGAAAATGATGAATCGAAAAAAAGATGTTCAGTCAGGGATTAGTCACCAATTGATTTGGGTTCTGAAGAGTTACCTGAAGGAACAACTTCAACACATAGTTCAAATGGTCTGCCTAAAAATGAGCCTAATTGTAATAATACTTCATCTCCTTTGTCCACAAAATACCTCAAACCGAATCGAGTGGCAACCAAGAACGGTTTCATAGAAATATAAGAAGATCGATGGTTGTCAATCGAATGCTAAAACGGATCGCTTATCTTCAAAATATCTCCAGATGGAATCAATGTAAACAGGATTTATAAATTATGAAATTATTTCCCTTTTTTGAGAAATATCACTCATATTTTCTCATATTATTATTGAAAATCTTTAAATCTAACTCATTTTCTTTGTTTGCTGCTCAGATTCAAATCGAAAAGTACATTAAGAACAAATGCTCAAGAAAAGACTATTCACTCTATAGTCTTCCAGCGAAGTATGTTTAACTCTATGAATATGCTAAAGTTGTGTGCACCACACTGAAATCTAAAATACCTCTTGTGAAAATAACAAACGATCATGGCACATTCATGCTTATGCGAAACAAACCAAAGTAAAATTATGAAGTGCAGTTGCTTAACGGATGTAGGGTTTCTCATGCGATTGGAACGGACAAGATGCTGGTGAAAGATGTTCAAGGTAAGGAATACTAAATTCATCTCATCGAACATTAGAGCAATGTTGTCTATCCGCTGGAAGTGACATAAGCTGTGAAGTTGTCTCTAGAGTACTTAACGGAATGCTTGCAGAAATAAAACTAAAAGTACTTAGCTAGTTTCAATTGAATAGGAGGAAGAGATTTATGATGGAGATGCTATGAGATTAAATGAAAAAGGAAAAAAATGATTTTTTTAATCAATTATTTCAGAATTCTCAACGATCAAATTATTCTGCTAAACAATAAATAATTAATGCATAAAACAATAATTTTTTAGTAAACTTAATAAGCTTACTTGCTTTCATCATTTATGTGTAAATAGAATGTATGAGCGAATTTTAAGCAGCTATTTATAACAAATTTCTGGGGGGGGAGGGGGATTTAAATAAATATAGAGCTAATTGATGTTAATTGCTTAAATCAATTTGTGATTTTTTGAATTTTTACTTTCAAAGAATTTAACACAAACCTAAAAAACAGCAATGTTTGTATTTTATTCATAAAAATACTGAAGGAGAATCGTTTGATAGCAATTTGTTTATGATATTAGATATTTTACCAGGACTTCAATCATAAAAGACAATGAATTCAGGAGCTAAATAGCAGAAACTATTTGACCTTGAAAGAGAAACAGCTAGAACCATTAAAATTTGAGTCTGGTTCATATTGTAAAGCGTTGCTGTGGCATACAATGATTCTTTATAGAAAAATTAATAAAATATGTTGGGAAAGAGCGTTGAATTAATTGTGGGGGGTATTTCTTGATTGTTTATGATTATTTTTAAACTGCCATCCCATTTAAATATTTTTTTCTAAGGCTATCAATCTCTTTTTAATTGCTTCACTCTAATGCTTTAGTGCCTTTTGTCTGTTGGAGGAGAGATAATAGATACAATTGATTCGAAATTTACACAAAGAAATCAAATCAATCACACACAGACAAAGAGTGTTTTAGATAAACAAGTTTAGAACTTCAGAAAAAAGAAATTTCTTTTAGCGAAAAGTATGGTTATTTCGATAAATTATTGAGGAATATTGTGCATTGCTAATGTTCTGTTATGTTTTGAATTCATTTTAGTGACAAAAATGGTTGAGAATTACTCACTGGATGAGGTAGTAGGTCAAGGATAATATGGAAAAGTTTACAAAGCAAAAAATGTAAAAACAGGCAAAATAGTTGCTATTAAAGTCGTTAAGATCTCTAAATTCAAAGAAAACCCTAAGCTCGAAGAATGCACAGTCAATGAAATCAAAACGCTAAGCTAAATGAACGATCACAAGCATGTAGTTAAATTTATTGAGCTCCTCCGAAGCAGCAACAATTACTATTTCGTGTATGAATATTGCAGTGGTGGCACTTTGGAAGATCACCTGAAACGAAAGACTATCCTCAAAGAAAAGGAGGCCCTTACAGTCCTCTCTTAGCTCCTCGAAGCATTCAAGACACTCACGAAATCAAACATCATGCACAGAGACCTCAAACCAACGAATATTCTTCTTCACAATGGAATTATCAAACTTGCTGATTTTGGGTTCTGCAAATCCCTTGCCGAACCCAATCAAATGGCGCAGACTATGCTAGGTTCACCACTTTACATGGCTCCAGAAATCCTCCGAGGAGAGTAATATTGCATCAAAGCTGATATCTGGAGTCTAGGAGTAGTTTTCTATGAATTACTCTTTGGATTCTGTCCTTTTGAAGAAAAATCAATTGCTAGGCTAATTAACCTCTTAGCGGAAAGCAAACTAACGATTCGAAAGGATATTTAGAAGATTTCCATGTAGACTGAAGCCCTCCTTCATGGAATGCTACAAACTGATCCAGAATAGCGTATTTCTTGGGAGTAGCTTTTTGAAATCAAAATATCAAAAGAAGGAGAGTTTGTAGAAAAAATAGACAATTTAAACATATTACCTGAACAACAGAGAGACTTAAGCTTAGCTAAGTAAACCAGTAAAGAACCAAAATCACCAGCAAATTGTATTTCTCCATACTCAACAACTGCTCAAAATGTATCAAATACTGCTGTTTCCCATGAACAAAACATTCAATCAGTGAATATCCTTTCACCTGTGAACACCCCAAACACACCTTCAAGGAATGTATGCATAGGAATGACGAAAGAAGATTCCCATGAAAAAAAGTATTCCCAGATATCATCTGAAACTAAAACGATTAGTTCTTCAAAATATCCTACACAGGGTGTTCTGAATCCACTAAATAACAATATCACAAATGGTAATGCTAGCAACAGTAATACCAAAAGCATTAATCAAGTAGAATAGGTTTAAACTTCTGTTCTAAGTAATTTTCAACCAGTAACTGCATTTAACGCAGTGAATTAAAAACCTGGAATTAGTATTCCTATGAAATCTTACGGTGTTAGTGATAAATCAAACAAACAAAATGACTTTTCATCGAGCAATTAATCTGAAAATCTCATCTAAGGTGGGTTTTCATCGAGAGCTTAGCAAATCCTTATTTCTCAAGGTATTTCTCCATCACTTGCTGAACCTCAATAACAACTTAGTTATAACAGTAAATTCTCTCGCTAGGAGAATAAAAGAGCGTTAACTACGATGATAACTCCATCAGTTACTACGAATTAACCATTCAGCTAAGAGAATCAAGAAAATTACTCGAAACCCCTAGGAGTCAACAATAACATAACCAACATACAATTTCTTAAATCGTCAGGAAATATTAATAGTTTCAGCGATTAGAAAGGGAATAATAGTAATACTAATACTCTTGTCTCAACTAACTACCTGAACGGAATGAAGCCTATTAGTTCTCCCTTTAAGAAGAATCCCTCACCTTTGAAAAGTCCTCTTCTTAATTAAGACAGCACATCGAAAATTCTCAAAGAAAGAAACAAATTGATATTTTCAATTTAAGTCTTAAACGACCTTGTAGGCTTGGCTGATAAGGACGTCTTCGCTAATGTTCTTCCTCCTCTTTCTCATAAATTTTACGAGTAAATAATTCTTGAGAGATCTAACAAAGTTCAAAGACTTGCAGAAGAAGCAGCAGCTGAATCATAACCAAATGTACTTTCAGCCATCCAAAAAGAAGCTGAAATTATTAAAAACAATGAACTTTTTAACGATACCAAACACGCTCCTTAGTTTGATATTCATTCATTGGAAGAAATCATAAAAACTTTTGTGAAGACAGTTATTTCCTCGAAGGATCCTTCTGAAGCTGCAGAAAACGAAAACACTTATGTAAGTCTATTGAGAGTATGTGTGAAGCTTCTAGATATTTTCAAAATCGATGAGACTCTTGCAAGCGAGCCATCTCCGAGTATTGAGAGTTGGTAGTATAACAAAGAATTGAAGAATTCAGATAGGCAGAGTTTATTGCTTCGTATTTTTAGACATAATAATCTCAATTAATGATGAATTTTTTTACATGATGGAGAGAAGTAGATCAACTTTTTTGAACTGTGATTGTATTCTCTTAAATCAACATCTTAAAGTAAATGTCCGATAAAATATTTTTTATATTTTAATGACCTTAATAATTTGCTTGTTAAAATGAAAATTCATTTATCAATTTGCCTTTCTTCCTATCAATCTGATTAAATTTTATTTATCTTCTTCTATTTTCTGATAATTAAGGATGGCTGTTACCATGAAAATATTATGTCTTTTAAGGATCTTAAAACTTCAATAAAAATAAATTGGGCTACTAACAGAATGATTTTAATAGCACTCTTGAAAGGATGAGAACAAAAGTTAATTTGATGTCTGTTTTTGAACAGTGCAGTTTTAAGAATAACTAATAATCAAAACATAATAAACTTGTGATTATTTTTTTATTATTAATAGAGTACCTCATTCCAATCATAAAGAATCTCTTTAGATTATGATAACGTCTTTAGCTTTTATCTCAACTGACAAAAAATATTGATTAAATTGCTTGAAATATCCAAGAAAAGTATCATAATTTTCATTAATTATTTTCGATCCTAAGCTCATTGAATCATAGATTTAAGCGCAAAAGAATAATAAGAATATGAATCCTCACTGTGAAATGCTTTTATATTCCCTTCAAGAGTTGCTTTTTTAGCTTGTGAAGAAATAAGAAAGAAGCTTTTTTGATAAAAATCAATTGTTAAAAAGAGAAACAGAAAAAATTTAATGATAAATTGGGGAGTAAACTAGAGCCAAGGAAGAATACGCTGAATAAGGGAGAGAAGGAAGGAGAATGCAGATTATAGAGATAAAGCAAAGAGAAAAAGCAATTAATTTTTTGAAGACTAAGAACAATAACAACAACTGCAAGAACAACACAGCAGCAATTTGGAGGTGATTTGTGTCTCTCTATTTCTTCATCTTCTCGATTTCCTCTCTCGCGTGTATCATCCAACGCATTCTGTCTCCCTGCTGCGAGAGCGGGATCAGAGACAATGCAATCACCTCCTTTGAACTTTTCGCTCCCTTAGACTCTTTCATCTCCTGTAAAAAATAGCTTAAAATACATGAGCAATAAAATTAAAATTAATGTCGTTTTTGCCTGACAGATTCAGAGTCATTTAACAGTCAACTCAGGCACTGACCTCAACCATTCGGAATATGCTGAATATGCGTAATCAAAACAACAAAAATAAAGATAATTTATTCTTAGAACCTATTGTGAAATCATTGCTAAAAAGTAGATAATTGGGAATGATAAATCTATGAAAAGAAGGTTAAAAACTAAGAAAAAAAAGATTAAATATATTTGAATTAGAAGCAAACAAAGGTCCAAATTAGAAGAATTACTTAGATATTTCACAATTAATCCACTAGAGTGTTTATCAGTCCAATAGGGACTGTTAATAAAAGACAGAAAGAAGTGCAGAATTAAATTTTATGATTATTAATGAATCAAATTAAGATTCCAATTGATAGAAGAATTACCATAATACTTGCACTGCTTTGCCATAATCTAATATTTTATTATCGCCTTTTCTACTCAAAGAATCGAGAAAAGTACTGCTGACGGAGATGAAGTCTAAGATGACGTCGAATCGATTCCACAAGCTCCTCACATCTTAGATTAAAAAGCTCCTTTTGATTATTTTAGTCAGCACTAGTGCTCGCATTCTGAACGATCTTCAGATAAGTACTCTAAATAACTGTAACGAATAGGAAGGAATCATATCGGCTACTCATAGAGATTTTAATTTTTATTCTTTTATTTTTTTATTTTTAGAGATTCAAATAATTATTAAAATTAAGAAAATGACAGTGTTTTCGAAGATGGAATGGGCTTCGAACCTATTGGGGAGATAACATATCGACTCAATCTCCGTCCACGTTGCTAGCTACTGTGTTAAGAAATGAAATTAGGAGAATAACCTGATGGTAGTGAGAGAGAAGAAATGTTTTAAGAAAGTACATATGAGGAATATGCAGCGGAGGAGAAAGAAGTTTAAGAAAAGAAATTGGTTGCTGAATAATCATAATAAGAGAATGAGTAATTGCTAGAAGGAGAGACAGCAGTATGGGCTGAGTTGATTAGGCCTTCTGAGGAGACTAAAGGGTCCGATTTAGAAATATTGAAACTTGATTAGAACCCACCAAAGATTGTAGGAAATGGAAAATAAATATTAGCTGGAAAATAACCTGAAAGGGGAATTACTAATCAAGGAGTAGCAGCACCTTAGCAAGTTAATTAAATTACAGTGAACAGTGGAGATATGACAGGACAGGTGGGTTATTAAGGAACTAACAATAATTCATAGCAAAAATCTACTTTATCTCATTCAAATGTTAGCAATTCTTAAATTCGAAACTCATAATATGGAGTGTTACCAGATCTAAATTAGAATAAAATAAGTAATTTGGGTGGCAGTACTCTTGGTTCACCTAGTAGGATCATTGTAAGAAATCAAATTGATATTTTTATTGAGATTCTTTCATTTAATACAATACAGAATGAATCGAACTAAAATGGATGTTTTTTCCCTTCTTTTCTTAGGATGAAGCCTAATATGAGAAATATGTCTTGCAGGAAATAACAGACACAGCTATTAGTCTTTAATCCACACCCTTAGCAGAAAGGTAATCTAGTTTATTCAGCACAAAATAATTTATGAGCTTTTCTGTAACATTTTGCATGCTTTTTTTTTTGTGTGAAGGAAATCAAAAGAATCACAGATTGTTAGAGATTGGAATCGTGATAAATCCGGAGCCTTATACATGGTTGATTTTAACTGGGCATTAGCATACACAAAATGGTTATCTTCGAGTTAATCTGAGCCATTTACCCAGCCAATCACTAACATGAATTTAGTTGAATTCAAAAGTAAAAATGTTAAATTGGATATCAAAGAGAAAATCCATTTTGAAACACTTAGTTCAAAGTTATATTTACTTATGCGGCAGCTCTATGGTGGAGGACCTGATTTGCCTTTCAACACATTCTTGTAAAAGTAGCAACAACTGAAATAATTGTCGAACAAAACCTCCAGCGATGGGTATTTATCTCAGCAATCTGCTTCAACGCAAGCAACAACTAATGGCAGTTCTTTAGCGATTCATTCCCTTGAAAGCAATGGACTCTCTTCAAGGTTGGCTTGTTCTCTTCCGTAAAGAAAAATGCAACTCGGAATACATGGGTTGGTGAATCAATCTAATTATTGTTATATGAATGCCTCGATTTAATGCTTAGTTTCGATAGGAGAACTAAATGGATTCTTTCTTTCTTCAGATCTTTAGAGTGTCCTCAAAGCTTAAGTTACTCGGAAACCACCTAGGATTGTTTCAGTGTTTTAGGACACCCTCAAAATATACTCCAAATCCTCAGAAACCAAGCCAATTGATCTCTCAGGACTCAAGAATGCTTTGAAGAAACCTTTCGTTCCACACTAGCAACAAGATGCTCAAGAATTCATTAGATTTGTAATTTTAAAAAACAATTGAGAAATTCTATTAATTTTGAGAAAATAAATTTGGTATTTTTATTAGTTGCTGAGTGAGCTACAAGATGAGTTAAACCCTCGTCTTCCAGCAAAGAATCCAACTGAGTTCAAGAGTGAAGAGAGTGCTTTTGAATATTACTTAAAATACTAAAATAGCATAATCGATAAGATATTCGCTGGATAATTGAGCAGTGATGTAAAATGTAGTAAATGCAGAGCCATATCAAGAACATTCGATCCATTTCTAGATCTTTCTCTCAGCATGGAAGGATTAAAGGGGAATCCTACTCTTGAAGAATGTGCTAGTCATTTTTTCCAAGAAGAATAACTGACAGATGATTATCGATGTGAAAAATGTGGACAAAAAAACAAAGCGAAAAAATAAGTTTCAATATCTAGAACTCCAGCGATGCTTGTGTTTCATCTCAAACGATTCAAAGCTTACCAAAAAAAGAGAAAAATATCCGATTTTGTTCGCTTTCCTCTCGTTGATTTTTCTTTATAACCGTAAATCAATTTTGTTAAGTTTTTTTATTGAAATCCTTAAATTATTGTGTTTCTTATCTCATGTAGGTTTCTAAGCGGAAAGAATTGTGGAGCATCCAACTTCAATCTTCTAGCTATGCTAGTTCATTTCGGAAACAGTTTAGACTCAGGACACTATGCTGCATTTGTCAAAAGGGATAACAAAGTAAAACACACACAGAAATCAATATATTCCACTTTTGTAATTCTTACTCTAAATATTTTAAAAATAAATAGTGGCTGTATTGTGATGATAGCAAGGTCTAAGAAGTCTCTGAGAAAGTTGTATTAAAATAAGAAGCTTATTTGCTGTTTTATTAGCGATAAGAAATATTGGAGACAAATCTCAAGAAATAGGCAACTGTCAAGAATTATTCCTGAAATAGAGAGAGAGACAACCACAATTTTCCAAATTTACATGAGAATTTTACAAAAAAAAGGGATCAAGTTTCTTTTAAATATATTTCTCTTAGATCTCAACTCTCTCTCTCCTTGGCACATCTACTCTGTACTAAATTTATTTTTTCTATTTTGTCTACTTGTTTGAATATTTTGTATGAGAAATATGGATTTATTCCCTTTCACAGTTAGTATGTTAAACTGACTATTTTAGGTATTCTTTCAGGTCAATTCAATTACAACATAGGAATATTGTTTCTCCCTAATATTATTTTGGTTGTATTTCATATTAAGCAAGAGGCACAAAGAGATTGCTATTCTAAAATTTTGCAAGGATAATCATTTACAATCAAACGATATTAAGAGGAATGTAAGAGATAATAAATTTACTTTAAAAAAAGTATTTTTCGTTTGAGTCAACAATTGTGAATTCTGACCATCCACTGAGTTCAATGAGCGCCTGCTTTGACAGGGGTATTTCATCCTTTGAAGAAGATTAACAAAGCAAATATTTAGAAGTTTTGTTTGTAGATCAGAATAACAGATAAGATAAATTTCTTAAACAAACCTATTTATTATTAGTAGCTGGGTCGTAGTAAATGAGTTTAGGAGGTTCTGCTTGAAGGATAAGTTATTGTGGTTTGTAAATTTCCAATGCATCTTTTTTTAGCACTTTTCCAGTTATGAGAGGGCAAAAAGATCCTGAATTGACTCCTGTTAGCGGATTAGAAGGAAAGTAATAGATTTCAGCGGGATTCATCTCAAGCATAGGTATAACTTCTCTTTTAGGAGCAGGATTCTTACTAAGATTAGCCCAATCGATTCCCTTGAAAAAAGGGTGATTCTTGAGTGTCTTCATGTCCTTTACAACTTTTACAAAAAAGATTTTTAGAAAATGAGGAGAGAAAAAAATATCATTTAAATGATACCTTGTTCACCTCCTTCAATTCTCTACTAAGGGTTAGGTTAGAGCAATTGTTTAATAAGATCCGCCGCATCTGAAGGGATTGTCTTTTTGAATGTGAAATAACTAATAAAAATGAGTTAAAATTCATTTTTATCTACATTTGGGATGGAATATTCGCAAGCTTTGACATGATTGAGGAAGATATATTGATTCATAAGATTTAGATCAACAAATGGAGTATTTCCAACAAACATTCAATAGATGATGCATCCAAGTACCCATAAATCAGCAGCTGAAGAGCCTATTTCATTTTCCAGCAACTCTGATGGGAGATATCTTCAAAAAATAGATGAGCGAGAGCAATTCAAAGTTAGAAAGATAAACACCCAAAATAAAAAATATTTACTCAACAGTACCTTCCAAAATTTCAGATTTTTTTCTAGAATCATCATCTATTTCATCAAGGGAATTCCTATTTTATGTGACATATTTTTTCATGGAGTGCAGGAGGTATTCTCCTGTCAAAGCTGTAAATTCCCAAGTCGATGATCTTCAAGTGATTGTCCTTGGTTAGCATGATATTCTTTGGTTTTAAATCAATATGAATGATGCCTTGACTATGTAAGGTCTCAAGAATATTGACTATTTCAGCAGTGTAGAACCGTATTGTGCCCACCGTCAGGAATTCAACTGTTCATTTTTAGCAGATTTATTCTTCAAAACCAATAATTTCAATTTTCTACTGAAAATTATCCCTAGAGTTATGCTAAAATAGCTGGAGAATACACTGCCTTCGCAGTATTCAAATACATAGTAGAGAAATTCGTTTTATTTAAAGCTTCCAAGCAACTTCACGATGCCATCGAATTTTATGAAAGAGAAAACTTCTTTCTCAATGGAGACTTAATGTTACTTCTTATGCTGCAAATGAAGGGACATAATATTAATTCTCTTGAGTTCTGCTCAAAATCCCCTCCATTTTTGATCTGTTTTTACTATTGCAAGGATTTACTTCACAAGAATCTTAATCACACACACTTCTCCATCTGATTTGTTCTTTGTAATGACAACTTCACCATAGTTTCCCATGCCAACTATTCTCATGATGTCATAATTGTTCATTTGATAATTTATCTTCTTATTTTTAAAATAATAAATGGTGTTGTTAGTTAACAAAGTGATTCTAAATCATAATCTAGCTATCAATACCTGCCATATTGTTCTTGAAATGTTTCTAATTGCCTCAACTTTTAGCAGTTTTCGCTGATTGTCTTTACACTAAAACTCCACAACTTCTTCTTTGTTTCTTAATCAAAATATTTGCTAATATATAATTCCCTTTTTTTCAATAATAATATTACAGATTACACTCTTTTTACTTATTATCACACACCGAAAAAATCTAAACCTTTTGAAAAGATCTTTTACATTTTCTAAACTTTATTCAAAAAGGTAGTCTTCTTTTTAAGTCTTTTCTGCAGTCTAACAATAGAAACCTAGCTATGGATTAATATTCGAAACTACTCTCATAGAGTTAAACAGATAAGAAATTTTTATCCTTAATCCTGTTGAGCTCCTAACTAAAACTATCAAGAAAATAAGGAATTTGCATTTTTCAACAACAACAAAATTGATATTCTAAAGTAATAAGAAATTCATAAACAGCTTCTGCACTCCCTAATAAATCTGCAAAAGTCTAGGATTATGTAATTTATCCTTATTTAGAGAGACTTACATTTTTCATGAGGATCATTTTACAAGAGTAAATCCCATTCTTTTTTGTGCAAAAATTTTTTAAAGTCAGCATTTCTTGCAAATTATCGATTGTTTCGATAAATGTGTTTGATTTTGTGTGGTTATTTTTTATTGTTGTAAAAACTTCGAAACTATCTTTTAATAGCAGAAAGAGGGTTATTATGCTTATTTAAAAGGCAATAAAGCCCTCATTTTGAGCAAAAAAATTAATAGTTTCAAAAAAAAATATTTATCATGAAAAATTTGAATAAAAAATAACAAATTATCCCTCTAATAAAGCTCATTTTATGAATATCTTTGAAATATTTCTGTATTTAGACATTTTTTGTGTGATTATTTTGTATGTATTATTATGCAACAAATGAACAAGTAGATAATGGAATTTTTTTCAGAATTAACTTGCAGTCTGTAGCTTGGTGCATGTTTCTTCCAGTAAAGATAATAGGTTGTCTTCGGTATCCTCTCTAATTCAAAAAATAATATTTTTAGGATTAGCTGAAAATGATGATGCTTTAACAAAACAAAAACCAATTATTATTACCTTGTCTTCTTTTCTCCATCAAGTTCAATCTTGACACGATTGACAACATCCTTAAGCATGTCGAAGATGGCTGCTTCTGATTGCTCTCTTTGCTTCTTTTGAGCATTGACGTTTTCATTGATTTAACTAAGCTCGAAGGTAATAGTCTTCATCAAGCTCTAGTCGTTTTCTTCTCTCTCTGCCTTTTCAGATTCAATAGCCCCTTCGATCTTGGGCAAGTCAGATTGAAGAGATGAGTACAAATCATCAATGACTTGATTGCGAGAAAGCTATTCCTTGGCAATTTCATTCTTGAGGAAACTATATTTATCTTCCAGACTACGAGCAACCTTTGCTTCATAGTCCTTACGAGCTTCAGTCTCACTGTCAATAGCTTAGGAGAATTTACTCTCGATTTGAGAGAGTTCTTAGTTTCCTTATTCGACTTGGCTATCCTAGTTAATGCGTTCTTCTTGTAAGATTTTTTCGAAGCGAATCAACTAAAAGAAAAAGTTTCATGCAAACATTTAATTTGTTTTTTACATAACAATCAACAATTTTCTAAATATTGGTTACGTTCTCTCTAATACTGTTAAGGGATTTGTCAAAATCAGTTTGAACTTCTTAGAACTGTTCTTCTAGCACTGTAAGATGGCTTTCAGCTTATTCGAATTTCTTGTATCTTTCAGATTCAACGCCAATCTGTTAAAGAGACAATTTCAAACTAAGACACCAATGCGCAATAAAGGAATTTAAGTAATAAAAATTTGCTTACTTGGATACTGTTGAGTCTCTCTTGAATCTTTTGAATTCGATCATTGTGAGGAGAGTTTGGAATAACTATTTTCAAAAAAAAAATATCACAAAATGTCAAAAGACAAATCATAATTAAAATGAATGGTCCAAGCAATGCTATTTATTCAGCTGACGGAGAGTAAATTCAATGTTTGTTTTCATTTCATATTGCCAATCTGTTACATTTAGCTTAGAGGACTGACATTGTCGTAGCGAATAAACAGCTTTGAGGTATTGTGGGGGATATGAATTTATTTATTTTCTTTTGTTTTGTTGTTTTTTATTTAAGAGTTAGTTGCTCCCCTTTAAAAATAAACGAGATTCTCTTGATATTTTGAACACAGATATCCAGCAATAAATTTTGTGTGGGATCTTTTACTCTCTTCAAAATAAACATTCAAAC
>Ga0302271_10001979_pt1 | contig 18964 bp, 10 predicted proteins | sample III_Bog_N1_1_FD_198767 | JGI IMG/M metagenome (GOLD analysis project Ga0302271, IMG submission 198767) | Peat permafrost microbial communities from Stordalen Mire near Abisko, Sweden - III_Bog_N1_1 | ecosystem: Environmental > Terrestrial > Soil > Wetlands > Peat | place: Sweden: Abisko...
AAGCTACTGATGCTACTATTACTCATAGGGTTTAAAGTGCATATGCTAGTATAAGGGTCCTTCTTAACACATTCATTTACGCTTGCACTCAACGATCCAAACGCTACACACTGGGTATCTATGGAATTATTAGAGTTTGTTATAAAAGAAATGAGATATTTTATTCGAAACAATGAAAAATAAAATGTATTGCTGACTTTTGGAAGCTAAAGTAGTTAAGCAATATGTTGGTGCACAATTAACACAGCCAGTGTCATCCCAAGTGATATCCTAGCAGATACCTCGACCAACTCGTTTAGCACAATAGAATGTAGGTGTAGTTTAGCTGATTGCTGATTGAAAACTGATCAGACAAGTGTTCAAAATAAGATCAGTTAAGCAACTGACATATGAACAGTAATAACAATTTGTTAAGGAATTATTGCAGGATGTGTCTTAGAGTTGACACGATGTTGTAGATTGTATTATGCTTTGAAAACCAGATGCTGTGAAACAGTATTTCTAATGGGGAGAATGAAAACGAAGCAAAAGAAGATAAAAGGGATGGGAAAGACATTTTTGAATAAAAATAAGAATTATTATTCATAGCTTACATGCTTAAGACACCTTTGAATATTAGTAGCAGTGGTTTATGCAGCTGTGATGCATTAGAAAGTTGTTTTCGTTCTACATGGATAAGTATCACTCATTAATGTGAAAGTTCCTTCTGGCATAAGCAGACAATAATCAGTTGAAACATATCCAGGAGTTGATAGTGTTGTTTGAGATGTTATGCATTTTTTGGATATTGAATCAGTGCTGTAGATTATGGTGCTAAGGGAAAGGATATCTTCAAAGTCATAATCTGAGATTCTTAAGCAGGTCACAGATAGTCCTGAGATACTTTAACAGAAACCAACAGCACAAGCTGATAGATTAGCAGTCGGTAATGCAGATGCACCAAGAAAAATGCATTATCCAATAGTATCCACACCTGAAATACTGCTGGAGAAGGAAATACCATATTTAAGACAAATGTTATTAGTCATGGAGTCTAAATTGGTTTTGCAGTATCCAGTGAAACAGTTGGTGACGAGTTCGGTTGATTCTAAGCCTAGACCTACACAAAGCTACAGGAAAAAAAGTTAATGAAGAGAATTAGGTTATTTCTATGAATTCTTCTCTTTCAAATAGAATTATTCTAAATGTCAATATGTAATAATTGTATTTTACTCCTGAATTTGTCTTAGTTGGATATGTATCGCTAAGGAGAATGCACTAGCTTGAAGTAGGTGACAGAATTAGCTAACAGACATTGCTGCTATTTGGAGGCATGCATGATTCAGCAACAGTCGAGCTAGAGTCTTGAAAGCATGAACAAGAATAAAAACGCAAGAAAAATTAGTTTATTTAGACTAAATAATCCCTTCAATCCTTCCCTATGCATTCATTCTTTTGATGAATTAAATTCTTTCAATATTCTCTCTCTCTCTCTCTTTCTCTTACTAATGCAAACACTGCTAGCATCTCTTCCAAACCAAGGACTAGCAATAGGTATGCATTACGATCCACTGAGACAATATCCACTGTAGCAGTATAAACTGTTCGAATTGTAAATATCCTAGCATTTGTAATTACTCGAATTCTATGCAACGTTAGTTAGAACTAACCCAAGAGCTACGCATACATTTGATGTATTAAGACAATAGTATTTACTGCATTATATCCCTACTGTTGCTGATAATGGCGCTGTTGTTTTTGGAGAGAATAACAGAAAAGAGAATAATATTTTAATTTGTGAATAGAAAGGAAAAATCAGAATAATACTTATTTCCATAAATATCTCATTTACCAATGCAATTATGTGAGCTATCTTTTCCAGCGATGATCGTTGAATCCTTGAAGTAAGTGCATATCATATTAGCATTAAGACAATACCAATTGGCACATTGAACATGATTAGATGATTAATTGCAGAGTTATGTATTAAGTTATTTTGAGATATTCGTAACACCATCGAATGCTACACACGATCCAGATGTATTAATACAATAATTATCAAAGCATTCAATAGCTGCAGTTGTAGATGCATTACAAAGATCTGTAGTGGTTTCTTTAGCATATTGTGTTGCGCTTAGTGCAGAGCAAGATGTAGTCTCTAAACAATATGATTTCTAACATGTACAGTAGTTATTGCTGCTGAGCTGCATTTTTGCTGTTAACATTTCGAGACAGTAATGAGAATTGGATTGAAGACAATAGGTAATTGTGTTGCATTCCATCATAGAAATGGAGGAAGAAGTACTGCATATGTGGGAGAGGGTTTTCCCAACAGTTGTAGGTATGCATTCAGAAGATGATGATAAACAATAGCCACTTGCACATAAAATACTGGATGTAGTAGAGGAAGTACCTTAAGAGAGGGAGGAAGACAAAAAACAAAGAAAATGTAAGAAATTAAGAAAAGAAAGGGGGGAAATGAGTTTGATAAAAAGTTATGCTTCTTTTGTTTGTTACTGAGTGTGCATATCCCAGTGGTTTAGGTTCCAATAACAATTTCGCCTGTACTAATAAGCACTTCATTTAGTTAGTATTCCTAAAACACACACACAATTATATTAGCTTTTGTCATGCTGTTTCTGAGTTAGGGGGATAGTTAAAAGGAGAAAAAATTATTATTTAATTTACCTCTTGATCGATGTAGCAGATGTTAGAGGATAGCATAAGGCACTTGAAGTTAACTTAATAGATCCCAACGATTTTAGGGTCAGTGCTTGAATCTATGCATTGTTTGATGGAGTTTCTTAAATCCTTCATGCAAAAGTTGCTTGCACAACTGACAATATCGACACTTTGTCCTTTTAGACGAGGACATTTAGGTTATGAAAGTGCTGATAATAAATGTAATTTAATCTTACCAGCGGAGCACTATCCATTGATGAGTTTTGCTTCTAGAATAGGTTAGCATTAGAATGCAGAAGTTGAAGTTGGGATGATATAGCAATCCGTAGAAGCAGAGCAATTACAAGCAAAGAATGGATCAACACTGGCTGTATGATCTGGATCTTAGACAATTAGCTTATTGTTATATATGCACCAACCTGCAACGAGAGTCTTAACTGTGCCTGAAGAAAAGTAGGGCAGAATGGCCAAAAGTCATTAAGCATTAGAAAAGTAATTTCTCCACTCTGCTGGAGTGTTATCGGTCTGATAATGATTTTACTTGCAGTAGCTACAAATGTTGATATACTTGTATTATAAATGCAATAATTATTTGCATCAGTTCCGATGATAGCTACGACGTCAAAGATTAAAGCAACACACATCCCTGTGGAATATATGCATTTGGTTATGTCAACGCAGCTACAGTAGAATGCATCAACGTCACCAATCACACGTGTACGGCATTTGTTATCCTAAAAATAATACCAAGAATAGATAAATGTGTGTAAAATGGAGCCTAGTCTTTATGTCAATAAAGCATTCATTTTTTGAAAGGAATCATCTTACAGTCAAATCATAGCAAAGAGAAGTGGCACAAGCGATAGTCACTGGTGTACCTAGATTGATGCCTGTTGAAAGAGATAGTAATTAGAATATAATAACAATTAAAAAGATACAATATTTTGGATAAATCTTTACCTCCAGAGCACATCCCTGTGGCTAATTTGGCATCGACTATGGGTGCGCATTAAAATGTAGTACTAGATAGTGAATAGCAATCCGTTGTAGGGTTGGAGCATTGACATTGGAAAAATGAATCAGATGAGCTAGCTATTCCAATATTCAATATAATACCAGCGTTTATGCAATAATAGTTTGTTTTGAGTTCATTTATTTAACCTAAGAATGATGAAGTTAACAAAGATATTTTTACAATAATGGAATAGAAAACATAAAGGAATTATTTTGATTTTCATTTGTACCTGCTGTGAATGTACTTCCAATGGCTGATGAATAAATACAAAGTCTATCAGAGAGCACTCCGATGACATCTGGATTGCTAGATTGATCAATACAGGAATCAGATATATCAAGACAATATCCAGGAGTTATGCAATCAATATTGAACATCATCCTTGTAGTACTGCTGAGTGGTTAACCATTTATTATTGTCCAGTACATCAATACAACCACTAGAATGATCATTTGACAAAAATGACAAGATCTCAATTCTCTCATCAGCAAAGCTCAAGAAGCAATTTGCAACTCCAGTTTTGATTTGGTTGTCCTCTTAATAGTTTCTTTTTATTATTACCTATAGGTAATCTTGATTTATGAATAAAAGAATCAGTCTGCTTAATTTTGTTTTTGAATAGTATTATTATTTGATAATGTCCCTATTGCTTACAAAATACTCGAAAACAAGAGTAATCATATTTTCAGATGAATTAATTGTCTGAAAACTGTTGTAAGGAGGACAATTCGAATATTCAGAATCTTATTTTGTGTGTTGTTGTGTGTGTATCCTCTCCCCAGATCTCCTATAAAGAAGATCCTTTTCACCCGCCCTTAATTATCATAGAATATCTTTTTTAAGACGTTATTTAGAATTACAATCTATTTTCAAATTCTAAAAATACTCTTTGGAAATCTTGTGGAGAACCATGCACCCAATTATAAAACCCAATCTTACACAATTCTCAATACTAACTATCTAATTTTACGATGTGGGAATATATATATTTTCATTACTCAATTATTTAATATTTTCCCCTTTTTTTTCTCATAAATCAAATAATCTGAATTATTTTGATCTTTCAAAAAATAATGATCCTTTGATGGAGAAATTAGCAATAAAATAACTTGTTTTTTCAAAATATCTTAAAAAAGATATTTTATTAAGCTAAATAATGTCCTCACAAAATAAGGAAAGATATGCATGTTATGTATGATGAGATAGGAATAGTTTATTATTGAGAAGGATTGTTTGTAAAAAAAAGTACTGTTAGGAGTAACATTATTTTATTTTTCGCAAAAATTAATATTGTCTTTTCTAAAAAGAAAGCAAAAAAGAATATCATTGATTAGGCTATTAACTTCTAATTCTTTGCCATTGCAAAAGATCAAATTTCTTCACAGATAAATCAAATAAAAGGATCACAAGAATACTATCTTTTTTTATTTTCACACAATTTTAATCTTTTTAATCATGGCATACTTATACACTTCTTCATCAGTGACTTCTTGATTCTTAGCGAATTTTCTCTTTATGTACTAGCAGAACTCAATATCACCTGTAATAAAACACAATGTAAATTTATGGAAAAAAAATTATTTTGCATTTACTTTAGCTCAAGGTATTGTCAGCTGAGCTAAGATTATTCTTCTAATTGGCATTACTTTTACTGTTAATCTATCCCTTCTAATCTGAGTTATTTTTCCCAAAATCATTGATATTTTTTGAGTTATTATTCCTGAGAAGTACACTAGTGCTCTCATTATCAATATTCTTAAATCTATCCTTCGCAGGTAGTTTTTTCGACTGATCCTCATTTATTTCAATTTCAATATCCTCTTGACATTACCCATTCCCATATGATTCTGATAATTAAACTGTTTCTTGTTTAATTCCATATTTTTTCTATCTTTTCAAAGATTACTTCTAAGCTGATGCGGAAGTTGAACAAGAATAATCAACTTCTTCTTCCTCCTCTTTAAAACCACCTTATTAATTCCCGAAATTCATAAAAGGCTTCACCTTCAATCCACCTTGTTATTTCTTGTTTTCCTACTCTGTCTTCTATCCCTAATATCCTTCCCCTTATAACACTACACTATCTCTTTTCCTTTTCCGATTATTATTAGTATTTTGCTCTATTTTCTCTGGATTCTCTGATTCTACTTCAATTTTCAAGCAATCTTTAAACAAATCTATGACTTCTTAATACATTTCAAAATGCTATTCATCAGGCTGCATGAGATCTTCAACTTCTTCAAGATCTTTCTCATCTAATGCCAATGCTTAAAGTGATGCATAAAACAATGATAAAGCTGGATTTTCAAAGTTTCTGAAATCAAAATCCTTAATTTCAAGGCAATTCACTAAGAATTATGCTGTTTTTACCTAGAAAAACAAAAAATTATTACCAAATTCATAGAGGTTTTCCAATACAAAATTCAGTTATTTTTTATAAAGTCTTACAGTCTCCTATGAAAGAGGTGTTTTAACTAATTTTATCTATTCAGGTGTTATCTTAGTATCATCAGCATAGGGTAGAAAAATTAAGTGAAATCCAGGAGGAGTTTAAGTATGGTCAACTTCACTGTATTCTTCTTTCTATGGGATCAAACAAGCAAAGCGTAATTATGCTCCTTTCCTAGGGATAACCTTCACAATTGCATACTTATCCTAAACAAATACAGTACAAGTTATCACTCAAAAAAAATAATGAAATTTTCAAATATTGTGAAATTACTTTCGCGATCATTTATTCAATGAGTGCATGGAAGAACTACGAAGACCCAGTGACAAGTTACTCATCAGGATACATGAAATAAGATGACCTGAAGTTCTAATATGGCTAAAGCGTTGAGGAATCTTTAAACCCCACTAAAGTGATTCCAACTCCTTCAAGTTCTTTAATTGCGGAGTTATCTTGCTTTGATAAAGGTACTTTCGTTGAGGCATCGACGTGTACGCAATGACCAATTTCAGATGGTAGTAGGACTTTTCCTGTTTCAGAGCAGATAGTTTTTGTAATTTTTTTTATTACTTTGTTCTGATCAGAGTGAATTAATCTAGGAAATGGCAAGCGATCTTTAGCGTAAAGAGACAACACACGAATGCCGATTTTAGCTTCATCTCCGAGGGACCATAATAAGCGGTTTAAATATCGTTTTTTGTAGAGTTTTGTTCGGATACGAGTTTGGAGGTCGTATATTTTAGAAGATGAGTCTGCTGTGGATTCGTTGATATCCTCGGAATCTAAGGTTGTAATTTATGAGTAGAACTTATATATGTTGAAGGGAAGTGAGTTAATAGAAGGTTTTCGGAGAGGAAACAGCTCTATACCTATGTCGGAATTGAGAAGTTAAATAGCTTAGGTGACTGCTTCTTAGCGTTTTGTGAGCTAGTTTGCATGAGGCTAATCCTCGGATGTAAAGAGGAACACTCGCCTGATGTAGTCAGATTATTTGCTTTGGTGGATAAGAGGGAAGAATAAGAGAGATTTTTAAAGGAATAAAAGGGTTTCTTACAATTGCAATAAGAGGGAACCAGCATTCCAGAAGAGATCCCTGAGGGAAAGTGGTTGCAAATTAGGATTTATTTGGCCGCAGAGAGACACAAAGTTTTCGATTTTTCTCATTTTTTTGACTTGCAGGATAGATTCCGCTGAAGGGCAGTCCATGTTGAATACTGAAAATTAATGAGGAAAATCTAGGATATTTGATTTTTCCTGAGGGGAATTAAGAAAATCAGAAGGGTTAAAAAAGCAGGCAAAAGATTAAAATTGAAAAATTAATAAAAACAAACAATTTTAAGGGATCTTTTACAGTGTTAAAGAAGACAAGACCTATTCTGTCTTCTGGAGAGGAAATAATTTTGCTCTTCATGAACTGTTCCAGAGAATTCATCACCAGCAAATAAGCCACCTTATTCAAAAATCAAACAGATTAAATTTCTGGAAAGAAAGAAATGACAGCCATCTAATCCCCTAAAATATTTCTCTCTCGTTCACTATAAATAAGCCAAATCCCTAATAACTTACCTCCCCAGTTTATTCATTTTTTCTGAAGATATCTGCGTTGATATCAACCATGAACAAGACCACATCTTTCTTTGTCTTGAAGTAATCCACGAACATTTCCTCTTCTTCTTCAAGTCCAAGGACTCTTTATCCGATTTCCCCATTGTCATCACCATCCATACGGTCTTCCTCGACTTCATAGTTCTCATCAAATTCCATTTTGTTTCGGTTGAATTTTAAGAAGTTGAAAAAATAATTATTTTGAATATTTTTATTATGTTAAAAATGATTTCAAAGAATCTAATTTTGATTCTGATCATATGAGGTTGTGTTAGGTATTTCTTTAGAATTTAATTGCTCCAAAAGGAATAGAGAGGTAGGAAACAATTATGGGAAGTTAATAAGAGAATTTTAAGCAATTTAATTTGGTTGGGGGAAATCAAAAGTTAATCGAATTAAACCCAATCCCTCTCAATTAATTGCATTAATTGTTCAAGAAATAAGAAATTGTTTAAACTCTGTTGAAGACTTCAAAGTTACACTGAACTAAGAATATGACAGGCATGCACATATTTTCACACAGAAATAAAAAGGTGATTAGATGAATTAAGATATTAGATACAAACAGAGCAAGAGATAAAGCTGAGAGACACTATTTAATTAAAGATACTTATTTTCTTACAAGAAAGCACCCTTTGTATTCATATAAATCTTCCTAACTTTACCTCTCAACCTTCATTTATCCGAAAATCTATAAATGGGATACACTAACCAAGTATCTCTTCTTCTGATATCCTAATGTGACTGATTTGCTCGACGCTTTGGGAGAAATAAATCAATTAGAATAATCAAATAATTCGTAAAGCTTCCCTTCATTAATGTTTTAAATCATTTTTACTTAATTGCAGCTTAGTATTCAGACAATCGCCAGTTTGAGAAGTGCTGCATATTATTTCAATACTTTTTTCCACAGATGAGTTTTATTAGTTCTTTTGCTAATTAAGTAGTTGATTCATGGTTTTCAGCCGAACTAGAATCTCCAATCAAACCCAAGAAACATAAGCACATCTTTTATACAGAGTTTGCTTAAAGGGATTCTTCCATAAATGAGAATAACTTAACGCTGAAATATCTTCTTTTCTTCAAATTTTTTGGTTTCATTAAGCAGCTTAATTTTTTTTAATTTAGCAGAAAAATAGCAATGCTCTTTTCTCTAACACTAATGATAGATGAAATATTTGTTTATTAATCATGCTAGTTTTGTCGATCAATGAATAGGATCACTCATATTGATAAACATTACTGGATATTATTGATGAACACATCTGATGCCGCTGTACGATAGTTCTAATGAAATTGGATCATCTGCAGAAGACATCATTTTAAGTTTCTAAAAATAGTTTAAACGTTGACAAAGTTTGAGCACATCCCTCAAGCATATCAAGAGAGATACATCAAGGAGCCTACAATAGTTCTTTCTTTGTAGGTTATGTTTTTCTTTTTCGAATTATATTAATATTCTCTCTACTTTTGAGTTATTTGATTATTTGATAAACTCTACAAAATCCAAGCTAGAAATCTAATTCTTAATTGAGTGGTTAATGAATTAATCTAGCTAGAATAATATGATTTGTGATTGTATTTTTTGTGATTTAGTTTACATGGGAGATCTAGTAATTAATAGAATACTGGAGGATAGTTTTTTTAGACTGATTTTCAGCGAAATTATTATTATTAAAAAACAAAGAATACAATGACAACTCTAAATCATTTCAGGAAAGGAATAATTACTTAAATAATAAGAACAAAGCACAATAATGTGAATAAAAATAAATATTAAAGCATTTTATTACAAAGTAGACTCACTAAACTGACATGAATCAGTAGGAATATCAATAAAAATAGGGAAAATTACATTGAAGTATTTGGAACAATAATAGCAAGAGGTATAACAAATAAGGCTTTGTGTCTGTGTTTATGTGCAATGTGCAGATAAATGAAGATAGGTGCTACACTCGAAAGTTGATTATTTTATCTGTAATGCTTTAATTATTATTGTTGTTTTCTCAAAAGTCTCCTTTTACCAAAAAGTTATTTTCAAATTTCGGAATGAAGTATCTCTTTCTCGATGTGAATTTTACTATCAAACACCTCATTTTTTAAATGGACTCCTCTTTTGGATATGATTGTAATTATAACTATTCATCAACAAAATAGGTCTGTCTTCAAATTATTTATCCTTTGTATAATTGTTATCTTTCACATTAAATGATACTAATCTATGCTAACTGCGCTGCTATTTCTTAGGCGACTCATACAACTACTATTCAATATTTTATTTCTCTTCCATTTCCCTGCTTTCTCCTATTCTTCCAATCCTTTATTTCATCATCTTATTTCTCTCCATAGCTTATATCAGCACAGCTATCTTGGCTGAGATTGTTTCTAAATAAATATGTGAAATAAGTTATCTAACATTATTATTCTCAGGCTAAACCTGCAACAACTATTACTCTCTCTTCGCGATATCTTCCATTTTCTTAGTTTCTACTTTAACTTTATCCATCTTTTACTCGACAGAAGTACTCTTAGATTATAACGCAACTGATAAATTATTCTACACAACTTAACATAGTTATTCGTCAGTTCTACTGACTTATGTGATATGTTTAATCTATGCTTGTTTGTCTTAAGCAGTAAGAAAACTATTAGATGAATCCTAGCTGATACATCTTAGTCTGTGCCTAGATGTCTAACGGGATTTAGAAGGATTCTATGTGACAATTATCTATGATCTATTTATCATTTGTTTTGTACCTTTTTACTACGAATTGTAGACTTTCTCATATTGTAAATTAGAATAAGCTCTCGATATCCTGGTCTGAATGTTATCTCTGGTGTTTATTGACTAAGAAATTACTTTTAAATTATTTCTATTATTTTCATTCAATACATCTTTGCTATTGTAATTCTTAAGAACAACATCTGATGTCCTTGAGATAATTCTAATCTGCTCATTCTGTTTGAACTAATCTGAAGTTATTTGTTCGTTCTATGACGGCTGATTGATATCTTCATCTGGAAGTGTCTATGTTCTTCTCTTAATTGGAGTCAATCGACTGCTTAAATACAATGGAGGTAATTTATATGGAGAGAAATGCTATGATAAACTTGATTTCTGTTTAATGACTATCGGAGAACTAATCTAGCTGTTGTAAGTGTTGAGTACTGTATCTGAGCTATCTCTATTATAAAATTGCTTCACAGGAGGAGGTGAAGATGTAGATACATCGGAGGAAATAATATTATAGTTTATCGTTCTGTTATGATGCTTCAAAGCACTCTTTTATCCAAGTTACCAAGAACCTTTGATTTGTATCTCCGTTAGTTATGTGTTATCTTGGGAAATATCCACCTCGTCACCCATAATTGAATAGCAGATCAATGAATAGCTAGTCAATAACAACAACAACCACAATAACTATGTAGCTAACTATATTTGATTATTCCTTTCTTTTTTGATTTTATCTTCTGGATTAACGAATTCAGATTATGAAAATACCCTAACCAATGAATAACAAAAATAATAACAACCCCTTTCCGCTTGTTGATAATTATTATTCTTTTGATTTTCCAAATCAAAACTAACATGATTCCAATGAACCACACAGATAACCTAAGGTTAATATCAATAAAAGGTTAGTAAATCTTGTTCAGGGAAAGGGAAGGAATCTCGTTGTTTAAAATAAACTAACATTTTAATATGTTTTAGTATTCTTCAACTAATATTTTGAACTCATACAATTAAGAGATAATTCATCCTTTCTATCTTCTTTTCTGTATTAGTTCATGACATTTGCATTTTGAAGTTCGTCACTCCCCCTTGTTAGAAGTATTATCTACTCAAAAAACCTTTCAAAGTCAACTGCACTTTAGAACATCAGTACATCTTATTTTAATTTCATTAAGTATCTTCTTGTCAAATCTAGTCAGCTCATCAATTTCCAAAGTAATGTCCAAGGATTTATCCTGTTTGTTTCTTCCAAAAAATCACAACAATACAAGTTTTAGCTGATGTTCATTAAGAAAATAAATTATTTTATTGATTGTGATGATTTCATTTCATTTTTTGTTAAAATATTGTTTTCTCTTACCATGACACTGGCTGCCTTCTCTTTCATATCATACTTCATTTAGATCCACACGACTGTTTTAAATATTGAATAAGTTCTGTATTATATTATCAAATCAGCACACTTTCAATTATAATGTGTACGTTGTGCTTTCAAGTAGCCTTCAGGATCAGATTGTGGATTGGCAAACATTAATTTAGGTATCTCTCTGAATTGTGGGTTTTTCCGTTGATGTTGTTGCTGAGGAGTCTGTTGTGACTATAGTGACTGATGATGTCGAATGTCTTCCTTTGTATTTTTATTATGTTTTTCAGGGTACACAGGAAGGATCAATGGCAACTGCTGATAATCAATAAGTAAATTAAAACAATATCCTTAAGAAACACCCTTAAGTAATGTACTTGTTGCAGATTATCGCACACTTCTTAGCTTAAGCTCAATGGGAATTCATTTGAAATTTTATTTTTCTGTTTCGAATAGTTTATTTTCTTCTTAGTTTTGGAAGTGTCTTCTGGCTTGTTGCACATCATAAGTCTCACGAACATTTCTGTAAGATTCTGCTCTTCTTAGGAAGGACTAACAGCAGCGGATTATTGGAGGTTGCTTTGATCATGATTAAAAGGAGGCTGCAAAACTAAAGGGGTTTCATATTTAGAAAACGCATTGACTTTTTCCCATAGAGCTGTCATATTAACGGGAGTATTCTTTGTGTGTGAAGGTGCATTTTGATGTACATGTTGTTTTGTTAGCTGATGGTTTAGCTGTTCAGTAGCTTTAAGCAAAAAATAAAGGTAAGTTCAACGAATTTAATTTTATATAAACCACAGAACCAATCATGCATAATATTCCTTCAATTACTGATGGGATATGTGTGATTTTGTGCAGAATGCAGTTTAGTTGAAGATTTTGTAAGTTCTAGTGCATTGAAAGCAGCTGAATCAAGGAGGGTTTTCTATCTCAACTAAGTTTCTGAACTGTTTAAATGTTGGGACTTAGGCGTCTATCTCCAACCTGTTGAGCCCTTAAATTAAATGAATTAGTCATTATACTCTCTGATTGGATTCAGCATAAAAATAAAGATTTACTTACAAGATTTGCCTTTGCAGATCTGAGTTAGAATCTCAAAAGATGAATCTGCAAGCGAGGATTATTCTCTGGGAGCTTCTTCAAGTACTTGCTGGTCTAAAAAGATACAAAAATAAGGATAAGAAGTAGTAAATGAATTCACACAATACCCAAGAAAAACTATGGGAATTATTTGTGGAATTTGATATCTACTTGTAGAAGATGCATGATGTCTCTTTCACTTAGAAACTCAATGACTACAGCTATGATCTCTGGGTTTGTAAAGATCTTCTCAGATGTCTTGCGAGAGGGAATCACAAATGCTAACTAATATTAAGGGATACCTATGATTGTCTTAAGTCCATAGGAAGATAAAAATGAAGGAGCAGATGAATGCTTTTCATGTTTAGAATTCTGTTGTTAATCAGTCATTAGCTTTTTTGTTGGTAATTTATCCTTTTTTTATCTAATTTTCTCTTAAAATTTAGCACCCAAGGAGAATACTAGAGATAGGAATCAGGAAACAAATACAATGCTTGAAATTAGATTTATGATTGCACACAGATGTAGAGATTGATAAAAAAAATGAAAAATCAAGCCTAAAAAATAATAAAATATAAATATTTTTGTTACAAATTGTATTATGTGAAGAAAAGTACGAAGTATATGTTTTAAAGATTTTCTGATCAAAGCAAAAGGAGGATGAATTCATAATAAGAAAAGAGAGAGACAATCAAAGAAGATATTAATAAATAAGTAAGAAATTTAAAGCAGATAGGGATAGAGAAAGAGAGATACATAATATCACATATTCAGCTGCTTTAGACTCTAAACACAATATCTTTTGTGAAAGAATTATTTATCATTTAATTAGTCGACATATGAAACCTGATAGTTAAGATTCGCTACAAGAGAAGCTAGTAGCTCCTTAGAAGCGCTCATCTTAAGCTTAAATAGCATAGGCGTCCAAGAAAAAGAAGAAAAAATCACTTTTTAGCTCTTGTTGTTGCTGCTGCTTCAATGGGTCAACAGATGAAGATCAAGATGACACATTGAATTCAGACAATAGTAAACATAGCAATAAGATGAAGGACACTGAGTCTCACAGTAATAACAAGAAACAGCATGGTAATGTTAATAATAGCAGTGCTTATGGTGAAACAGTGATTCATGGAAGTGAAACAATTTCAGGGCAACAAAAGAAAAAGAAAAGGAGCTAATTAAGTAATCACAATGGAGAAGATGCATCCACTGAGAAGAGAAACAATTAGAGCCTACTCAGGAAATCTAATTTGATGAAATCTCATAGTTCTATTTTAGAGATTGATGGGAATAAAAACTCTAGCTAACTCAATGAGATTACATTCTAAAAGAGTCACTCAGCGGAAAACAAAAGTAGCATGCTTTCTTAAAAATCGAATAACAATTACGATGAAGATAATAACGACGAAGATAATTCGGCGAAAAGTTTCATTAGTAAACTGTAGACTACTAACTGCCTAGGAGAACAACATGGTGAGTTAACCTGGCTGAGCAGTGGAAACATCGAATCATGTGGGGTATTAGTGAAGTTAGTAACTAAGCATCTACAACCTGGGAATACAAATGATCCATCTGTGAGATTAGCTATGCATATTGCAAGTCGCGTTTAAGGGTAAATTGTAGTTGAGAATGTCTGCAGCGATGGAGAAAGCTTATTAGCATTAGCGAGAGGATGCAGTTAGTTATTTTCTCTGAGTAGTAACTTCATTGGGTTAAAAGCAGCAAGAACAACTTTGGAAAATGCGAAATTATTATAGAACGTAGAATTAATCTAAGCGAAGTAACTAGCTGCTTTGAGGATAGTTCGTCAAGCTGCAGATGTGGTCATTGTAAAACCGGATATGTTGAACCCATATGAGCCGAATTTGTAGAATGTGTTAATGAATGCATTGGATATTGCGGAGAGTGTTGTGTTGGTTTTACCGAGACATTTTGATCCATGCAAATTGCCACTGCTTTTGTAGTAGACGAACTTGTAATGGAGAAAGGAGGGAAGGATAAAAAAGGAAAGAGAGAGTTTGTAGGATAAATATTGAGCTGATTTATTATGATTTGTTTGTTTTAGTTCTGAGAAGAAATTCGCAGTTGAGTTACAGTTAGTGTATCAAGAGACATTATTCCTGCAAGCCATTGCGTTTATTGGAACTATTGCTGATGTAAGAACAAGAGAAAGAGAGAGAGCTATCTGCTAATAATGCATGTGGTTATTTTAATTACCCTTCTTTTTCGATTTTTCTAATAGGTTTAAAAGAGTTAAGAAATCGATTACTTTGTTGAGAAGCTCTCATTTGGGATAATCATTTCCGAAATGAATCTCAATATCTTCAAGGATAAAATCCGATTATTGATTGTGAATCTCCGTGAAAAAATGAGAATGAGAGGTGTAGCTTTACTCGTGTAAGATTGCGAGCTGACACTAGCGAATTCCATGAGATCCTCGTAGAGTAACATTGAAACAAGTGAGCTGAAGAAATCTAAGGAAAAACCACCTCCAAAAAGACAGAATCAGATGATTTAACAGAAGATTATTATTCCAGGAAATACTCCTACTAAACCTACATTATTAAGTGAGTTCTTAGGAAGAATTAACTCAAGAAGATAAGATAGGATTCGTAGTAGTGGGAGTCCTTCATTGGAGTTTGATAATAGTTTAAAATCAGGTGGATATCATGGGAATTCTTCTGATTAAGTTCTAAAATCGCTCGTAGGTGATATTTCCGGGATACTTTAGCTAGCAAAATCAAGAGAAAATACGTTTTCTTAAGAAGGATATGAGAGTTCGTTTTCGTATAATCCATAAAAATTAGATTTCTTAGGAGCAGTAGGAGGAGGAGGGGATGCAAGTGTGAAAGGACTGCTGAAAAATAAATATAATTAAAGTATGCTTGAAACAGGTACAGATGCATAACAAAGCAGTGGATTCTCACCTAAATTTGTAAGTAAACTCAAAGAACTAAGTACGAAAAGAGATTTTTCCAAGCAAGACGGCGAAGAACGAAAATACGATAGAAATAGAAATAAAAGAAGTAATTTAAATAACACAGAGGATTATGGCTAAGCTCGCAGTGATAATAATAACAACAATGACTTGAGTCCGAGTCCTGATAACGAAGATGATTACGAGAATAACTCCAAACCATAGTATTATTCTTGTTCATATGATCCAAATACACTAGCAAATTCTGAAAGCAGTGAATCTAATAGTCTACGCACATAGAATATTGGAAACAATTACAATAATTAATATTCGTACTCAGATAACGATGACAATGTTCCATCGAATAAGTAATCACTTGGAGGGAAGTCTAATGGTAGTAGATCTAAATCAAAGAATAATTAAAGTGGTTGGGCTGATGGAGAATATAGCAGAAGTATGTCGAGGAATCTTAGCTCGTAGTAATAGTAATAGCTGCTAAAATACATTGAGGAGATTTAAGATGGAGATTTCTGTTTGGAGTAAGAAGAAGATGATGAAGAGGATGATGATGAGGAGGAAAGTGGAAGAGGAAAAGGAAGAAGGAGATAGAATAAAGAAAGGAAAGAGCTTAGTTCATATGATTAAGGATCAAAACTCAAGGATAAGCCGAAAACTAATTTTTATTCTAGGATAAGGTGAATTATTACAATAGAGAAGATTGATAATTAGAGACTGATGGATGCATAAGTCTAGTAGACTAAAGGATTAGAAATTTAACAATAATAATAATAACAATAATAATAAATATTTATAAATGCAATATTTGTTCAAAGCTAAATCGATTCGAAATAAGAAATCTGCAATTTGGCACATTTGAATATGCTAATGCGTTGCATTCGGTTAACAAAATAATTCAAATTTACAATACAAAACTATCATAAACTAATAATATTTAATTAAAAATGAATTATTTTTGAATTATCTGAAAAAGATTGAGAATTCGTTTAATACTCTCTTTCTCTGACTATTTCAATGTCTTTCTTCTTCATTTTTACTTTCTTCCTTATTCTCTTCTCCTAATTTTTCTTATTTTAAAACTTCACTTTATCTTTATGACTCGATTAGTGCCTTCAGCTCTCCAATCTTCTTGCAAATATTCATAGGACTCACCCACGTGTCTTAGAATATCTTCCATAAATCAAAATCAAAAATCAATTCAAACCCTAAATTTTTATAAATAAACCTCCTGATTAATTTGCCAAAATTACTTCTGCAGCAGTAGCCCTTGTTCTTGGATCGACATTCAATAACTTCTTGAGTACTTACTTAGCTCCAGTAGAAATACAATCAGGTATTTCAAATGTACCATTTTGTATCTTAGCATAAAGAGTCTTCTCATCAGGGCTTCTGAAGGGAAAACATCCAGCCATCATCACATACAAAATTATCCCACAAGCCCAAACATCTACTGGAGGGCCAAAGTAATCTTTCTTCGATACAATCTCAGGAGCCATGTAGCCTTTTTGTGGGGGAAAAAACAAAAAGAAAAAGATATTAATATCTTCCATAAATCTTAAATCTTGTGTTTGTGTTACTGGGTGTTCCACAGAATACCGTGTGGACAGTCTCAGGTGGTGCAATGACTGAGAACCCAAAGTCAATTATTTTAATATTCTTCGTGTCATCCATAAGAAGATTTTCAAGTTTGAGATCTCTATGGATAATGTTATTTTCATGTAAATAACTAACTCCCCTGATGAGTTACTTGAAAATCCTTTTCGCTTCATCTTCTGTGAGCTTTCTCTATTCGAACTTTTTCAGATAAGTGTATAATGAGTCTTTCCCAACGTATTCCATGACGACACAGATAGATTTGGATGTCTCGAAGGTTTTTTTAATTTCAATGCAATTTGGGTGTTGGATCCTCTTGAGGACTTGGATCTCCCTTTGGACATTCTTTTTCTTTTAGGGATCTGTCAGTTTGTACTTATCGTAGAGTTTAATAGCGACTTTCTCGTTTTCGAGGGTGTCGGTTGCGAGTTTTACTACTGCATATGAGCCCTTACCGATTTATGGACCAAGTTTAAATCTGTCAAGTTCACTATCGGAGATGGGAGGTTTTTCGGATAAATCTAAGGAATCACGACGGAGAGGTGTCTTGGAGGTGGGTTGTTATTTGGAAGAATCCTAGTCATCGAAAGGATTATTGGTTTTAGAAGTATTAATTGAATTGTTAGTGGTTTTGGAAAGATTGTTTGACTATGAGGGTGGTTTAATTATGGGATTTATAGAATTTTTTAGTGAAGATGACGGTTTTGTTTCAATTTTGCGGATTCTCAAATTTTAAGTAGTTGCTGTGGAAACGAGCTTTCTATTGAAGTTGATACCAGTTAGATTTAAGTCTTTCAGCTAAGGTTTCGATGCTGCTGGAGTAGGAGGAGAAGGTTTTTTAGTTTCCATTTAGAAAGGTGTTAGAGTTGAGAGTAATTAAAGGGGATGAGAAGGACTTTTTCAGTTCCTGATACCTTAAGAAAAAGAAACTAGAGTGTTTTGCTTTTTTTCTATGTTAGTAGCACAAATCTTATTAGATACAAACAATCACTTGCACTCTCTCAGAATAGCTCCAAAGAAATGAAATTAAATCAAGGAAAGGATTAGATAGCTAGACAAGTTCAATGAGAAATAATGTCTGTGTGCGTCTAACGTTCTTATGTTTGGAAGAAGAAGATTACTTTTTGCTTCTCTAGATTATTTCCTCTTTTCAATATGTAAGAGCTGAATAGATCACTTCCTGAATGTAAACTAGATATTGTATTCAAAGGGAAATCCTATTCTTTGCGAGTTTAAGACGGCGACAACAGCAACAAAGAATTATGAAGCAGTTAGTTGATCGAATGAGTAAAAAATTACAATTTCAGAAAAATATCCAAATCTAACTAAGAAAGATCTTGTCTGAGAATCTAGTAAAGATTATGAGAATCAGTGCTTAACTACCTTCCGTCACACTGAAATCTAATAGTTATTGAGTTGTATGTTGCTTCGATTAGTAAATACAAAAAGGCTAAAAATCTTAAAGAAAAAAGAAGTGTGGTTGTTGTAGTTGTTTTGTCTTTTGTATGTGTTTGTCTATCTGCTTA
>Ga0302271_10001980_pt1 | contig 18959 bp, 10 predicted proteins | sample III_Bog_N1_1_FD_198767 | JGI IMG/M metagenome (GOLD analysis project Ga0302271, IMG submission 198767) | Peat permafrost microbial communities from Stordalen Mire near Abisko, Sweden - III_Bog_N1_1 | ecosystem: Environmental > Terrestrial > Soil > Wetlands > Peat | place: Sweden: Abisko...
ATACAGCGAGAAAGTTAGCCACGTCTCTACTGGTGGCGGTGCTTCCCTCGAGCTCCTCGAAGGCAAGGTTCTCCCCGGTGTTGCTTATCTCACCGACATCGATCAACTCTGATAGAAAAAAATATCTATTTTTGAATGTCAGTTTGATTTCTAAAATATTTGATACTTTCCTGCTCAGTTTAATGATCATTGCAGTGGGTGGGAATGAGTTCATAGGTCAATTCATTGGTAATATATTTAGAACTCTAAATAATACAATCTTTCACACGAACTTAATCAAAAGTACTAACTACTTATTAAAATAGTTAAAAACCGTGGGGGAGGGGGATTAGTACTATTTTCTCTTTGAATCAGTTCATTTCGTGAGAATAATGAACATTCTCTCTGTTTCTGCATTCAAACATAAAGAAAATTAGTTCTTATTAATTTAGATATCTCTCTGTTCCTTTAGAACTTAACATTAAATTTCAAGAGATAATGTGGATTTGAGTAGTTATGTTTGGAATACAAAAAAAGTAGTAGTATTCTCTAGCAGGATCTCATTTGAATTTGTTCTAACTTAAATATTTAACAATCTTCAAAAAAATGCCAAATTGTTTTAATCGGAATAATAGAATTATGTTCTTTTGCTTAATAGAATTCATATGTTTGGAGTTCTAGAAGTTCAGTATTTGATTATGTTCCAGAAGCTTGTAGCACTAAAGAATATTGTTCTAATTAACTATGTTAAGCCCAAAGATAGTCTAAGAGTTTGTGAAGATATTATCAAATAGTATATTCAGTTTGTTTCCTTGCAAAAAACTGGTTTCTCTTATTGTATCTTAGATATCTCTAGTTATGTTGGGAAAATAGCAATCATATTATTACGAGCAGGAAACCACACAAAATGGTGATTTCTTTGAATATTGTAGAGCCCAGATCATAAAATTTGTTGGAAGGAAATCAATTAAAGCTAATAGACTAAATGGAATAACAAATGGTGCGTAAAAATTAGTTCATTTTTCTACTAAATACAATCAGGAAACTTCGTAAGAAAAAATGGGGCTGTGACTGATTCTCTGACTTATTTTGAATATCTTCATATCTTTTTAAACTCATTCAATTGTGCCAAAAGAGTGGTATTTTGATAACTTATTAAAAAAAAAAAAACATTATTATTATTAATAAACATTACAGAAATCTTAACAAAAACAAATAAAATGAAAGATATTGCTGAAGTCGTAGCATTCCTTACCTCCATAGGACAAGGACATCTCACTACAAATGTGAATAATTTCTCTGCTGAAGAATAGCAGAAGTTCGTTGATCAAGTAAGAACATCTAAAAGATTAATTAAGTTTGAGGAATATACTAGAAGGACTTAAGAAATGCATGATTTTTGGTTATTGTGATGATATTCAGGTCAATAGACTCGAGTAAACTTACCCAGGTGGTTTGAAGTAGTATACTGGACGAGCAAAGGTTTTGCTTAGTAACTCCGCAAATGATGTGAATCCTTATGAAGGCTATGTTCCTAATGTACCTGTTGGTGAGAAAATCAACTTCTCTTCGTTTGAGGAGGTTGCAGGATACGAAGCTATCGGCCGTGAAGAGCTTCGACATGCTGCTTTCGTTTTAGGTAAAAATTGAGGCATTCACAAACTCAAAAAGTTACCAAAAGTTTGATATTTTTATTGTTGTTTTTTGTTTTGCGCTTTGTAGTTGCTGGTGGCTTAGGTGAGAGACTGAACTACAATGGAATCAAAATTGGAATCTAATTCGAGTTGACTACTGGTTAAACATTCCTCAATTACTACATGGACTTCATTTAGCAATACAGCAAGGATGCAGAATTAGCTATCATGACTTCAGATGACACATACAATCTAACTGTCAAGCTCCTCAAGGACAATAACAACTATGGTTTCCCTGAATCACAACTGACTATTATGAAGCAAGAGAAAGTCCCAGCAATGATTGACAACGATGCTAGATTCGTGCAATTGCCTAAATCTCTCTTGATCGAAACCAAACCTCATGGACACGGAGATGTACACACACTTTTGTACTAAAACGATCTTCCTAAAAAATGGCTCGCTCAAGGAAAGAAATGGATAGTTATGTTCTAAGACACTAACCCACTTGTATTCAGAGCACTTCCTTTCGTTTTAGCTGTTTCGAAGACCAAAAACTTAGAAGTGAATTCAATTGCTGCTCCCAGAAAACCAGGTGAAGCTGTAGGAGCGATCTGCAAACTTCAAAAAGGAGATTAAAAGCTCACAATCAACGTTGAATACAACTAGTTAGGATCACTTCTTCCAAAAGAACCAGTTGATGAGCAAGGCTATTCTTTATTCCCTGGTAACATTAACTCGATTGTTTTCAGTCTCCCAGAATACGAAGCTACTCTCAAGAAAACTAAAGGACTCATCATGGAATTCATTAATCCTAAATATGCGGATGCTACCAAAACCTTGTTCAAAAGTTCTTCGAGACTCGAATGTATGTATTCGGAATACCCGAAGCTTCTTGAAAACGATTCCAGAGTTGGAATGACATAGCTGAACAGAGCGTTCTGCTTCAGTACAGTGAAAAATGATATTAAAACTGCAGCATAGAAATTCCAACAGAAGTTAGCCCCAGAATCAGCATCGTCTTGTGAATCTGATCTATATTTCATGAATAGATCTATTCTGAAACTTGTTGGCGTTCACGTTGAGACTTCAACTGAAACAGAGTATGTATTCGAAGGAATTAAACTTAATCTATCTCCTTAAGTCATCCTGAAACCTTCGTTAGGTGTGACTCTCCAAGAAATCAAGGATTCCATTGGCAAAACGAATGTAACGATTGCATTAAAAAGTTCAGTAGTTTTCGATGGCGAGACATTCAAAGACAAACCTGAATCCCTTCATATTGATGGTTAATTCAACGTCCCAGCCGAATTCTCTTCTATTTAAAAGCATAGATCATTCGTACACGTTGACGCAAAGGCTGCAGAATATCTACTCATCCGTGGATATGATGTTAAGAGACATTGAAAATAAAAAATAATTTTATCTTCCAAAAAGTTTGAAATATTATAAAAAACAACTCATATTCTGAATCTATGTATATTAGTCACTTTGAAATTCCTGGAATTGTTGTAGCCTTTGAAAGCAATGACAATTAATTTCAAAAGATTGAGAAAGTAGAAAGTTTTTCAATACAGAAAGTGAAAATACGAACAAATATTTATTAAAATAATTTATCTAATAAAGGGAACTATTATTCATATTTTAACGATTGAAGAAGTTTGTTTAATGTAATTATCAATTCAACAAGGATTGCTCTCTTTTTTGAATGTTTAAGTGTCTTTTTTCTTATTTTTATTGATGTTATTATTAAGATTCTTGATATTAGAATTTGGACTGGAGAATATGGCTTTACTGCTTTGAAAGCTAATCATTAAATGAAATCGAATCTGTTTTCTTTGACATCATGAAAGGGAATATCTTAGCTTTTACTGGATCTTCCCGATATGAACAGCCATAGAAGAATGTGTTCATCCTAACAGCCACAATCAAACCAAATACAAGACAATTTAGCTTAGTTTCAAAATACATTTTTAGAACTAACAAAACCATTTTATAATTTCTCTTGATACTTTCGACTGTGTCCATGAAGATCTACAACAAGAGAAATATCCCTCTCTCTTTTGAATGTCTTGACCATCTCACACAACGCATGCACAGTTGGATGAAGTTTCTTTTTTTGTTTTAAAATTACACGACAAATAAATCATTAAAATCTCAATTTTTACAATATTTTTATTCTTTTTCTCATACTTTCCTTGGTTTCTTCCATCTTCTATTAAGATCACATCCTGCAAGAGAGCATCTGTAGTTGCCATGAATGACACCATCGGGGTTGATCATTGGGATGATTTTAAATACGCAATTTTCTCGTAGATACTCTGCCTCAGAGGTATCTCCAACTAAGAAATCAATGCATCCTTAGATCATGTAAGACCCTCCTGTTTCTCCAGGATGCTGTCGAGCAAATAGAACTATCCCTTTTCGTTCATTTCTTCGCTAAAATTGAGTCAAAAAAGCATAATTTTGTTTTATAATCTACAAAATAATTTCGCGAATTGAATTTCTCTTTTTTTTTAAAAATGTCTAACATTCATCGAACTCGAAGTGATAGTGAGCTATTCGCAATGATTTTCAGCTAATGTCTTGCAAAGTCTCTTCACTGAAAGAATTCTGCAAAAAAGAAATCAAAGCAACATTGTTAAGCAATTCCTTTTTATTTTTCTTTCTTCAGATCTCCAGAATAGTATTTTAAAAAGTTATCTTACGAGTGTTTCTTTGTGTTCATCATGAGAGAGTTTATATATATCTTAAGGTCAGAGAATGTATACGGATAGGAATGTGCGAAATATAATGTATCACTGCCATGTTTCACGTAATAGCTGAATGACAGTGAATAATGTACCTTCCCTCTACCACCATCTCGCAGGATATTTCCTTTAGTATATCCCACATTAAACCCATCACGAATCCACTCAGTTTGATCAATCTCATTTTGTTTCACGCTATACACTGCAGGGCAGAGCCCATCACTGAATAAACTCCCTGATTTGTTCTAAGAAAATGGACAAAATTATTTTTATTCTTGCAAAATAATAGTAAATCCAATAATTCCTTTCTTTTTTATACTAAGTTAATGATATTGAGTTAGAGAACTGTTCCTGGTTTGGCGTTGCTGACACTGAAGAAGAACCATTGTGTGTTTCCTTTGGTGTTAATGTCGTTAGATAGCATTAGATCGTATTCGTTTTCGTTGATTTTATATGCGCAGAAGAGATTGCCGCTTTGGAAATTAGAAGAGAATTAAATGTCTTTAAGATCTGAGATCTTGTGGTGGTGATGAAGAGGATTGGGTAATACTCTGTGATGCTGCTTGGATGGGTTAATAACCTTTTTTAAATGAGCTATGTACGTTGCAAAGTAAACAACTCCATTGATTTAAGTTGGCTCTGAAAGATTTAAATCTGCGTGCTTTTGATAAACAAGCTATTCTTTGTGTAAGCGATGATACTCTAATAGGCTGCTAGGCTTTGTTCCTTGCTGCTCGCTCTAAGGTGTTAGCTAAAGAGTTTATGAAGGGCTATCTTATTTCTTGTTTTGTTCCTTTTACGCTTGATTATCCTTGGATTAACTTTACGCTATGTATTCCTAAAGCTCTCGGACTCTATCACAAGGCTCAGGGAAAGCAAATCTCTTGTTCTTATTGAAATCAGGTAATTATCTAAACCATAAACAAAAAATATATTTTTGAAATGACTGCAAATCAGAAAACATGACAGTTATTTTGTCTATTTGAATAACCATCATGAGCTTGCTTGTTGTTGGAATTTGTGGGAAAAATAATGAAAATAATATCTTAGGTTGTACTAGAAGGAGGCTGATATGGCAGTGTTGACTTAATATTGATCATCGAACACTTTTGGGATGAGCGGGTTAGCAGGTGGCAAATATTTGCTGATGTTAAAATGGCTAGGATTAAGTTCATCTTCTTCTTCTTCATCTTTCTCTAATGAGTTATTGCTTTCACTGGAGCTATAACCATCATCATCGTCGTATTTATCGACGTTCTACTACTTAAATTTGCCTTTGATTTCTATTTCGGGAAATACAATAAATAGTCGTAATACATAAACATCAATAATAACAGCAGTATCTTGCAGCAATCTTTGGTATGCAATTACATTCAACTAAGATGCGAGCAGAACTTGAGGAACTGTTGTTGCTTTTATATCGATCCATTTTTTCACTCTTGTCAGCTCTATTTTTTGTTTATTTCGTTTTTTGAAGATAATTGTAGAGGTTTTGACAAACTAGAAGTAGAGTGGGGAGAGAGTACCAACCAATTAATTAACTAAAAAGAAACTCTTTTTTCTGTTTATTATCATTACTAATTAACCTACTTTCCTTTGTTAATTTCTCTTATTTTTCAAACTGAAAAGTGCTTTGGAATTATTTTTTGGCATTTCAATTATCTTTCAAATACTGGCTTTGCTCTTGTGAGAGGAATCTCTATTTTCTGATTATGATTTCCCCCTTAATTACAAAACTAAACAATTATCAAGTAATTTAAGCAACCTTTTTCTTATTGTTCTTCATCAGGTTGGGAAGACAGATTATTAATATCTAACATTTTTTATTGATTTGAAATAAATATTGATATTATTCTATTAATTTTAATCAAAATGAAATTGACCATAGTACGAGAGGGATGAACAAATTAGCATTTAAGCAAGATGAAGAAAAGAATATCTGAATTACTGAATTTCAAATGATTTCTTCTTCTAATTAAGACAATTTTGTTTAATTTCAATAATCATTTTGATTATTATTCAACGCTCTGTTTTCTTCTTGTAGCTCATCTAAAATCACTCTAAGCTCTGCAATCGCATCAGCTTGCGAAACTAACATCCTTTCCTTTTCTTTGAGAATAGGATCTTAATTAAGAATATCTTCATTCTCTTCTTATCTAGGTTTGCTGTAGCTTCTAACAACAGCAGTTCTAGCTCTAGGTGCAATATTCCTGTAATCGACTGCTGGTTTTCCAGCTGTAGGTTATCCACCTTCTCCTTTCTGAATATCTTTGATTTGCTTTCTAAGTATATTGATTTCCTTAATAAGACTCACATTATTCGACATAAGACCAAGATTATAATCTTTATGAATGGAATTATCCTATTTAAGATATTTCTTAAGTCTATTGACTTTATACTAAAGATGTTACTTCTGATTCTCATATTCCACTTAGATCTACTCATCATTTTTATTCTTCTCAATATCCTTATTCGCATGGACTCTTTTTAACTCTTCTACATGCTCTGCAAGTTTTGGGTAATCTTAGATATGTTAGACTGATTTATACAGATCATCTTTGAATCTCTTGATTCTGTTATTCGTTGCTGAAATACTTGCTCGTTATGATTTGATCTCCGTGTTCATGAGCTCCTGCGCAGTGTATAACTCATCGACTGCATTACCTAGATGGTTATTATAAGAATTATATTTTTTAAGCAACTAATCCATTTGATTTGTTTCTTCTTTCATTCTCGCAATTTCATCTTCTCTTGGTCCAATGTCTCTTTTAAGTTCTTTGATTTTATGATCAAGCACGAATTTGAATTTCTCGAGATTTTATGATTTCTTTTTTTATTTGTAGATTTGTTTCTCTTGCTTTCCTATGGTTTTGTCCCTATCTGTGATGATTTCCTTTTGCTATGAAATCTCCTTGATAAGTTATTCATTTTCTTCTCTTAATTTCTTGAGTTACTTCTAATGCAGCCTATACTATTCATCGTATGTTTCAGAATCTTTCTTCTTTTGTTCGATCTTTTTCGTTGTAATTCCAGCATCACTTTTAGCTTTTTTATTCTTTTCTTTCACTTCAGCTTCATGCATTAGATTCTTACTCTCTAAAGTTCCAATTTCCTCCTTTGTTTCAGTCTCAATTTACCTATAGATCTCATCATTATCCCTACACATTTTCTCAATGTCATTCTAAACTCTTTCTCGTTAACCTCTTTCTTCTGATAACCTATCAGCGAATTCATTTTCTAATTAATTTAGTTATCCACTGCTTATCCCAGCTTTCTACTATCGTTCTCTGTTATTCTTGTTTCTTTAAATCTCATGTACTTTCTTCACACTCTCATGTTTTTCTACTTCATCCATGACTTTTCGTTGATAGGATGTATCTAATTCTTGAATATCTGCTTCAAATTTCTCTTTCATGACTCGAAGTTCTTCTTCATATTTTTTTTCTACATCTCGTTTTTTCTCTTGTAGTTACTCAAATGCTGTTTTGTTATGTTCCAATGATTTCTATAACCGCTGCTGCATTTGCTTGATTTAATCATCTTTCTAGTTAGTTTAGTTGCTAAGAGTTTGATTGTTGAATTCTCCTATCATAGATTAGTAGTTATCAATTGTGCTTTTAAGATCGTCTAGATCTTAACGAGTTACTAAAATCTCCTCAGAGTTCTTTGCATAGCCTTCTTTTAAACGCATACCTCGAGCATCCTTATCCTATTATTTCATGAAAAAATGTGATTTTGGTGAATCTTCCTGTAACAATTCTTACTTTGATTTCGAAGAGTAAAATGCATCCATCTTTGCCTGCAGTGATGAGATATTTATCATCATAAGTGATTCTAAGCTTTTCAATACCCTGATCATCGTGAGCTGGATAATCGTAGAATTTAGTATTCGTGGGAGTAGTGAAAAGAATGCATCTAACTGCTCCAGAGCTTTTCGATTCATCAGCAATACCAGCAAACAAGATTTTGTTTGTTGATGTAAAAGCGATTTAACTTAAACAAACCTCTTAGTTGATCTTCCTAGACTACTACGATGAATCAAAGATAAATCCTTAGTGTAACTATCTGTCACTTCCCACAGAGTATATCATTTATGTATCCATATTCAGCGCAATACAATTTAATGACACACCCTTATGGGAATTCTCATATAATCTCGCATCCGTTACATCTCCATCAATCCGCCAGATATAAACCATACCATCTACTCCACAGGAAGCCAACAAAGAATCATCTCTTGACCAAACTAAACTCTTCACACGCCCAGTGTGGCCTTTGAAAACTAGTTAAGGCTACAAAAAATAAGTTTTTTAGAAAAAATAAAAATAAGGAAACAAAATTCATTTTTCTTCTTGTTTTGTTACTGGTTAATCTCCTGTGAAGAATCTGAATATCTAGATGAGTTAGGAGCTCTATGTGCCATTGATTCCTGCGAAATAATGTCCTCCATTGCTAAACCGTACTTCCCTGCACTATTTGAATTAAGTTATTTCCTTGTAGTGTCTGTTCTTATTGGAGTTCGAGGACTAATGCACGCAAATGTTCATCCAACGGAGTTTATCATTCAAGCAAACAACCATCTGGTAGTTGTTGGTCGCAACAAAAACAATTCAATATATTTGAAATTTAACTAATATTCAATATTCATACATGCTATCCTGATGGATGTAGAGCGATGCAATACGCTTCTTCATTGAAAACCCACGATAATTCGAGTGTTTTCTCTTCGTAATTCCAAAGTTTTATAGTTTTGTCTTTACCGCAAGTCGCAATGAGAGGTTTCCTCATGCAGACGTCCATGCCGTTGATTTACCCCGAATGAAACGCAAGTGATAGAGGTTCAATTTATTCTTCTGAGTCAACTGAATAAAGTGAATCTTTCCTGAGTCTTAGCGAATAAATTGAGTTATTTGAAAGCGCACAAGCAATTCGATCTTCCGAGTGAGGAGCAATAGATAGCCCCGCGACAAATAGGTCTTTTAGTTCAGAGTATGCCTTGAAAAGAAATCTTTACGCCTCTTCGTATGGATTCTTAGGATCTCCAGTGGCGCGATACACAAAGACAGTGGCATCTTTGCATCCGAGGATAAACCCCTTTGAGTAGGTGGTCATGCATTCTATCCTGTATGATGACTTAGTTACAATCGAAGGTGATTGCCTTAGCACACTGACGAATTCAGCATTTTCATCACAAAGAATAATTTCACCTGAACTCGTACAGACAATCAAAGAAGTATCGCAAGTTAACCAAGCGTGACATGTGTAGTCTTGAGACAGCTCTTAAGGTGCGCCACTCATTTACTAGCACATGGTTTTCAGAGTGCTTTTGGTTTTTTTATTGCCTTCTTCTACTCCTTCAACTCTCTTAAAGCACTTGAACACCTAGAATAGCAATAACCAAAAACAGTTTAGCAACACAACCAATCACATTTTAACCCATATTGAGCTATTTTATACTAAATGTTGATCCAAAATATATTAATTTTGTTTGTTTATAATACCTTTTTCCCTATGCAAGAGAAGAACCCAATATCAACATTATTGATTTTGACTTCAAATGCATCAATGTTAACTTGCGATAGTCTCACCCAAGCAATAACTTTCCCTCCTCCTTGCAAGCTCCAATACACCGCTATCGTCTCACCTTCCGTCTTATCGCTATTCGTCTAGTTATTTCCAGCTGATTGTTTGTCTTTTAATTCCCTATCTTTAGACCGTTCACTGAGATTATTCCCTGAGAGAGAAACAATGTATTTGGCTTCTTGCTAAGCCGATGGAAAAGATAACGACACCCAATACTTAACTCGCTCTTCCTTGAAAATCAGTACATGTTTCTTCCTTTGCGTTATTGTGTCATATATCGCTATACAAGGTTATTCTGTTCTTTCGTCTATTTTCTACCCTTTCAACCCCACAGCTAGCCATCTTCGCAATGGAGACAGCTCAATGCAAGTAATGCTCCTGTATTCGGAGAGCCCTTGATAGTACACCTATGTCTTGTCTTGGACGTTATATTAGACAATATTAAACCCAGCTGGATAAATGATCTTTTCCTCATCTTGAAAATATAAATTATTCTTGATCGTCGAGTTCAATCCAAATGCGAATTTCAACTGAATATGTTGACTCGTTCCTATCGATGGTAGCTACATTGTTAATATGCGATAGACAGAAATAGATTAGTATGAGTATCTTCTGTGGAAAAATGCACAAAATCAAGCAATAGCGTTTTTAAAAAAACTACACTAACTACTACTTGTCTCTTTTTTTATTCGATCCTTTTTGGTTTATCTTTTTTGTTTAACAAAAACTCTTGAATCAATCGCAATTCACTTTCAATTTCGAAATAACATCAATACAAAATACTAGATTACATCTTTTTTTTTCATTTGATTTAGGAAATAACTGCTGTCAAACAAAAGAGAAAGATCAAGATTAGTGAGTATTTCTAATAGATTTTTGAAAGATAATTTCAAGAGAAAAAATACAACAGTTATGATTAATTATTCATTCAAGTTCAATATCTTTTCTTTTTCTTGAGATCATCAAATTAATAGGTTTTGTTTAATTAAATCTAAGCATCTACTAATCAGATAATTGTATTGTTTTGTTCCTTTGAAAAATTGCTTCAAATGTAAAAAGAAAAAAGGAAAATAAAGTGTAAATTCTCATATTTTTAATAAGAAAAAAATAATTGTTTTGCCATTCTTTCTAAACAAGGTAAATCATAGAATCAGAAACAACAACATTAAATAGGGCTGATTCTTTCTTTAATATCTTCTACTTTGCTTCTTCCAATCGTTTAATTTTTCTCAAACACTTTCTTGTGAACCTGCGATGCTGCTGTACCTTGAAGGAGCTTAGTTGTGCTCACTCGATTGCTTGGATGATTTATAACTGCTGTTCTTGTGTTTTTAGGAACTATTTGAAATCCGTTCAGCACTATTTAGACTATTTTGCTGTGTTTTATCACTACTATTACCTTTTTGAATATCTCTCTCTGATGATTTAAGCTGTTAAACTTGATCTTTCTTTTTATGTTCACTGTTTATTTCCTGAAAAGTAAAGTTAGATCCACTAGATTTGGCATCTTTCTCTTATATTAATCTAATCTTCTCTGGCATTTAATTGCTTGATCTTGAGTTAATAAACTGATATTGCTCATTCTAACCTGTTGTTCTTGAATATCTTTGAATGTTTTCATCCTTCTACAAATTGTCTCTTCTATTCCTTAGACTACTACTATTCTCTTCAATTATCTGAAACTCCTAAGACTCCATTGGATTTACTTACTTTCCACAACCACTGCTGTTTCTTTTTGTTTCAGAAACAGCCATTTTCCCAGAACCACTAAGACATTTGATCTCTCCTGGGCTAGGTGTATCCCGTAAAGAATCTTGCATGCATACAGATGGTTCACTGAAGGAATTAATTTAAACGACCTTATATTAAGGTATTGCAAGTTCTCTCAGTTAGTAGCATTAATTCTAGAAATCCCTTTGGAGAGAATTCTGGTCTACTGTATTGAACAAGTTGCTACCTTTATGTGATGATTCCTTTCTAGGGCTTTCTTTCTATTACGATAGAATCTCCTTAGTTTATCTGTAATTCTATGTAGTACCAGAATTGCTATCATTACTATTTTCGCTAATTTGATTCATTGAAAAACTAGGAGTTTTCCTTTAATTGTAGCATTCTTCACTATTATTCTATTGTTACGAAAGACTACTTCTTTGAATCTTCGATGACACGCTAGAAGAGTCTGACTTTGGCAATTAGTCTTTGGAATTAGATACTTTATTTGACTTTTCCTTCAGCACTGATGTCAGATTCACGAGGGAATTCAAAAGGCAATCAAATTCCGCAAGATACTTCGTGACTCTTGTTGATATTAACAATGAGCTTTCTTTAGCAGCTTCAAAAGGTATCTCGATTTGCTATTATGGCAAGAAATTCAGAATTATTTTGGTTTCTCCGTTTTATTCTTATTCTTTTTGATCCTGCTGAATGGTGAATATTTACCTAGCTTTTGAGAATGTTGTTTCTTCAAGTTTAGAGCTCGATGCGTTGATACTCTTCAAGATTTTGATGAACTGCAAGCAAGGACTATACGAGTTATTTAGGCTCTCAATGTGGCAATCCACTTATTCGTTGAATTTCGATAGCATTAACTCAGCTTTCTGCATGACTTATGATACTAAAACTGTGAATTTTTATCTCAGTTCGTCTTTGAGTGATCGGAGATTCGCGCACTTATATTCGAACTGTCTTTACAGCTATGCCACATTGAACTACTCATCAACAGCATTTAGGAAGTTATCAATGTGGATGTAAGATTCAGGATGATCTTGATGTTTCAATCTGCAATTAAAGCAACTTAGCACAGGCTGCTAGCATTCGGAATGTAGACATACTGCTTCTATGCTTTGCTTCTTGTGCTGCGAGCATTTAGTGGTATTTCCAGAATTGACACGAGTAGTCATATTGAATCTCAGAGAAATGGTGTTGTTTTGTATGAAATTTTCTGTAGTTTGTAAATGTAGATTCGTAAAGTTTTTTTTATTAATATATTTTTTGCTTTTTTGTTTTCCAATCGTTGTCAGATTTGAAGATGGATTTCCTGATAATCAATGAGACAGCTAACAGCTGTGTTTGTATTGTTGAGTGTTGTGTTGTATCATCTAGTGGTATCTCTTTTTTTTTGAAGTATCTTTCTTACTATTTAATTAGCTATTATTAACTTTTCTCAAAAAATACATAAAATTAACAATTTCTTTTAAAAATCAAAGAGTTTTTTCCCCATATGAGAATATTTCTAAGATATAAAATGCTTTTCAGAGAAGAAGGAAGATGATTACTCTCGATACTCACACAATATCAAAAACACTTCTATTTCCATCCAAGAGAAGAACAATTTAATAATTATTTTGGTATTGCATCCACTAAAACGCAGATTCACTCACACAAATATAAATACTATTATATCAATGTGTTTCACAATTTCGTGTTATAAACTACAAGTCTGTGATGCTTCTTAATGAATATTTTCCTTGATTGCTATCCAAATAGAGTTACAAAGTCAATTTAATTGAAGCCTAGCTCTAACTTTAAATAATTCAACTTATGCAATTACTCGATTGTGTTAGAAAGAATCGCAGGGAAACTTACTTATGGATATATTTTATTGAGACCAAGTGAAAATGTTCTTAATTCGCTCATATTTTTGATCATCGATAATAGCATAACTAATTAATCTTTGCTAAAATAACTGGAACTAAGTTCTAATTGTAACTAAGTTATCTTTGGCATGTGTTTTAAGCCAAAAGAAATATCCGAAATATCGTTTGGTTGAAGATAAATATAACCAATAGAAACACTCAGATATTGTATATTCTTAAGGCGAGAAAAATAAGTCCTAAAGCACTCTCCAATATTCTTAGCTGAGGAGTTAGATACATTAATACTGAGGGATTGAAGTTCAGAAAGGGAGCTTATTGCAGAGGAAAGTGATCTTAACGTTTGAGTTTTGAAATACATTCCACTAAAATCCAAAGAAACACTCTTCAAATGAGAGAGCTTGGAAATATCCTTAGAGAATAACTCAATGGCTTACGATGTGAGATTATTCTTAGGGAGCTTAAGTTCAAGTAGTTCTAATCTTTTCATAGAACAAACGTGCACGAAGAGGTCATTTGATTCCTCACTTAAGATAACACCCCAATCATCACAGAAATGTATTCTCAATGATTTTAAGTTGGAGAAGGCAGGTAAGCATAAAAAGAGTTTGTCAATATACACTTTAGCTAGTTTAGATGCACTGAAATCCAAGAATAGATGTGTTAAATTCAAGAGATAATCTGTTCCTGTGCAGAACAGTGGTTTATTGTCTTAAAATCGATCATCTTAAGGAGTAATCTTGAGATTTAGTTCATAAATATTATCCAGATCAGCTAAATCGTACACTATTTTATCTTTGGAGCATCGTGTGATCAGTTATGTGAAATTTATTAGTTTTTATTTGTTTTCTGCGCCATTTAAGCACAAGCTAACTCTTTTGTCTGACTGTTTCATTTAATTTCAATATTATGCATTTGTAAATTAATACTAATTACCTCTTCAGTTCTTTAAAACTTTTCAAATAGTAATTTCCACAAATATATCCCACATTAATTGAAGAACCCGAATTCCCAGGGATTATATTCCTATTGTCTTCATTCAGTTGCTTAGTTTACTTGAATTAATAAATCAATAGGGATTTCAAGTTGGGGAGACAGCTTGACAAAAGAAAAACCACCTAACGACTTGCATAGAAAGATAATATCTTTATGTTGTCCTGATCAGGGGAGGTAGCCCACTCTACTATTGAATTGATAGAAGGATCAAATGGATTTGCTATCCCGATCAGGGAATAGCCTACTTTTCTATTAAATTGATGAAAGACCTTTACTTGCAAATTTGATTAAATAAGCAAAAATAAAAAATTACTTAAAACTTGAAATTAAAACAAATGAAATCAGCAAATTGGTTTTAATATCTCAGAAGACCAACTCGAATTCTTCATAGTAGCTCTTCAAAAACAATTACCTAAAAAGCTCAAGCCTCTTATGGTACAGCTGCAATGGAAGGAAGCTTCCAGAAGGGTAAATATAAAATCATAGACCATACATACGATGCTGTAATAGTTGGCGCTGGTGGCGCTGGATTAAGGACAGCATCTTATATAGCAAAGGAAGGATTCAAGACAGCTTGTATCTCGAAAGTGCTACCAAATAGATCTCAAACAGTGGCTGCAAATGGCGGGTTAAATGTGTAGCTTCGAGCATCAAATTCTCGAAAAAATAATGAAGAAAGTGATCTCACTATGGATCATTTCGTAAAGACTTGTAAAGAGTCATAATTTTTAGCAGATGCTGACTCTTCTTCTGTTATGGCTGAGGAAGCACGAAAGTCTGTTTTGGAGCTAGATTCAGAAGGATTTCCTTTTGCTCGCGATTCTGATGGAAAAATCAAAGAAAAAAATTTATGCTAAAACAACCTAAATGGATAAGATTACCCTCAGAACTATATTGGATCTGTTTACACTGAGGGCGGAATAGGTCATGATCTTCTCGAGACCTTTCTCGCAAGTGCTCTTAAGTTCGATTGCAACTTTTTCTTAGAATACTTCGTGCTTGATTTGATCATGGACGAATCAAATACTTGCAGAGGAGTTATTTGCATGTCCCTTGCAGATGGCAGCATTCACCGAATCAGATCTCATTACACAATCCTCGCAGCTGGAGGCTACAGTGGTGTATTCCCAGTCAGCACAAGCACGCGATCTTGCACAGGAGATGGGTTAGGAATCGCAACAAGAGCGGGACTTCCTCTTTAAGATCTTGAATACATTTAATAAACACCAACTTGTCTCTATGGTTCTGGATAATATCTAACTAAATCTCTTAGAATTGCAGGTGGATTGTTAGTAAACTCAGAAAAGACAGCGTTTATGGAGAGATATGCACCTATGTCGAGGGATTTGTATAAAAATGAAACAATCGTTAGAGCAATGTAGGTTGAAATTGCAGAAGGCAGAGGTGTAGGGGAATCTAAAGATCACCTTCATTTACAGATGCACCATATCGACCCTAAGGTCATCCAATAATAACTACCTGGACTAGTTGAAACAATGCAATTTTATGCTAACATTGACATAACAAAGGACTCCATTCCAGTTATTCCAGCTGTTCACAAATCAGTCGGAGGAGTCCCTACAAACTTCAAAGCAGAAGTTACCACTTGGAATAAAAAAGGAGAAAATATAATTGTACCTGGACTGCTTTCCGTTGGCGAGAACGCAAGTTCTGGAGCTCATGGGGCTGTCATTATGGAAGGTAATTCACTTAGTGAAGTGATTGCGTTCGGGAAATAAGCTGCGTTAACTGTGAAGAATCAACTCAAACATGGAACGCTACACAAAGAATTACCCTTTGGATGTGAAGTAAAATCACTTGATTGGCTTGATAAAATAAGGAATTCCTCTGGAAATAGTTGTTATTCCACTCAGCAGATCAAAACGGCTATGCAATAGACAATGCAAGGGTACTTGAAAGTTGATATAAAAGAAACGGAAACAGCTAATCTAATTTCACAACTAGATGGGATTTATGAGTAGTCGTAGCATTTGCAACCGATTTAGAAGAGTTTAATTTGGAACACAGATTTAATAGAAAGATTAGAGTTGTAGAACCTTCTTGCATGTTCAAAGTAAGTCTTGCAAGCAGGGTTAATGAGAGAGGTGACAGCTAGAACGAATCCCAGAAAAATAAATGATTATTTTAAGAAGCATAGTTTGACATGGCTGAATGGCAATAAAGTTGAAGTGACTTATAAAGATATGGTCATAGAGAATCAAAAGAATGTAAGACCTTATCCGTTTCTCACTTTCTATTGATTGTGGTTGAAAAATACAATCATTCTAGAAATGGATAATATTTTTCGTTTTTAATCTTTTTTGAATTCGAGTATATTACACAAGAAGAAATGTTTATTTTGAGACATTAATTGACCATTTTTCCAAATATTTTTTGAAAAAGTCAGGAATTATAAGGATAAGAGTAATTATTTTTGATATTGGTTGGGGGGGGAAGGGGATATTGAAAAATAGAATACTATTAATAATTAACTCTCATGAATCCTCATAAAAGTGTGTTTGTGTGTCACACATGCAATATTGCAGTTAAATATGAGAGAGATATTGTAATGAAACTCTTTCTTTTGTTTATTTTTTTAAAAAATCTTGATCAACCTTGATTAGATATTAATCAAAATAGAAAACATGGGGGAAAAGAGAAAACATTATTGAAAATGTCTTTTTAGTCAGCATAGCCATTCTTCACAAACTTTGAAATATCTAATAACATTGGAGGATGAAACAATGAGCATCTTTATAATTGCTTTGTCACCTTATTATTATTTGATATGATATGAATAAGATGCTTGCATCAAGGATTAAATAGGAGAATAGAACTTTCAATAGTCTATAGTCTGATTACTCAAATTGAATTAATAGTAATTAGTTATTTTTCTATGTGGTGTCTGCAATCCAATTTAAAATAGTGAAATATTAAGAAAATGGTATTATTTCATGAAAATCTCAGAATTATGATATTTAAGCCAAAAACATATGTAATCTAAGGGTGGTTTAAAAACATGTTTTTGAATACAAATAATTATGAAGCGAAAATAATTCTCTGATTGCTGAAATCAGTTAGATTTGTTAAGTTTGAAAAAACTTTTTGTTGATTATCCTTATCAAAATTCTGGAGCAGGTTCTTCAGCTGGCTCGGCAGCGGGTTCAGCAGCTGGTTCAGCAGCAGGTTCAGCAGGTTCGGCAGCGGGTTCAGCTGGTTCAGCAGCAGGTTCAGCGGGCTCTGCAGGGGCAGCTGGTTCAGTAGGTTCAGCAGGAGCAGCAGGTTCAGCAGGCTCAGTAGGTTCAGCAGGGGCGGCAGGTTCAGCAGGCTCAGTTGGTTCAGCAGGGGCAGCAGGTTCAGCTGGCTCAGCAGGTTCAGCAGGGGTAGCAGGCTCAGTTGGTTCAGCTGGCTCAGTTGGTTCAGCTGGCTCAGTAGGCTCTGCAGGAGCAGCAGGTTCAGTAGGTTCAGTAGGTTCAGCAGGTTCAGTAGGTTGAGTAGGTTCAGCAGGCTCGGCAGGCTCAGTTGGAGTTGTTGGTGCTGCTGGAGTTGTAGGGGCAGTTGGTGTGGCAGGAGTGGTTGGAGCAGTTGGTGTAGCAGGAGTGGTTGGAGCAGCTGGTGTAGCTGGAGTAGTTGGAGCAGTTGGTGTAGCTGGAGTTGTAGGTGCAGTTGGTGTGGCTGGAGTTGTAGGTGCAGTTGGTGTGGCAGGAGTGGTTGGAGTAGCTGGTGTGGTTGGAGTAGTTGGAGTGGTTGGTGCAGTTGGTGTGGCTGGAGTTGTAGGAGGAGTTGGAGTAGTAGGAGGAGTAGGGGTAGCTGGTTCTGCTGGAGTAGTTGGCTCAGTGGGTGTAGCTGGTTCAGTAGGCTCAGTAGGTTCAGTAGGTGCAGCAGGCTCAGCAGGTTCAGTAGGTGCAGCAGGCTCAGTAGGTTCAGTAGGTGCAGCAGGCTCAGTAGGTTCAGCTGGTTCAGTAGGTGCAGCAGGCTCAGTTGGTTCGGTAGGTGCAGCAGGCTCGGTAGGTTCAGTGGGTGCAGCAGGTTCAGTAGGAGTGGCAGGCTCAGTGGGTTCAGTTGGAGTAGCAGGCTCAGTAGGAGTAGCAGGCTCAGTTGGAGTAGTTGGCTCAGTAGGAGTAGTTGGCTCAGTTGGAGTAGCAGGCTCAGTTGGAGTAGCAGGCTCAGTTGGTGTAGTAGGCTCAGTTGGAGTAGCAGGCTCTGTAGGAGTAGTTGGTTCAGTAGGAGTAGTTGGTTAAGTTGGTGTAACTGGTACAGATGGGACAGGAGTCTGAAGTAAATAAAAAAATATTAAAATAATCCAAAAAAATAAAATAATGATATTACTGTTGGCTTGACGCTGCTGCTAACCGCCTTGTAGAAGCAAGTAGCGAACTATTAATAATTTAAATTCAAACAAATTAGAAACTTCAATCAACAAC
>Ga0302271_10001981_pt1 | contig 18951 bp, 12 predicted proteins | sample III_Bog_N1_1_FD_198767 | JGI IMG/M metagenome (GOLD analysis project Ga0302271, IMG submission 198767) | Peat permafrost microbial communities from Stordalen Mire near Abisko, Sweden - III_Bog_N1_1 | ecosystem: Environmental > Terrestrial > Soil > Wetlands > Peat | place: Sweden: Abisko...
TTAGATTTAGCTAATCGAATTGTTAATAGAAGTGTTCTCGATCATATTAATTTTTGTAGATCGAATTTATGAATTAATTGAATTCTAACTGAGATAATACTTTGTCTTAGTCTTTATCCATGATTTTAAAGAAAAATTCTGATATTGTTGTAGATAAGCGTGCATTAGTAGGTTTTGAATGCTATTAACTGTCCAAGGATAATAAATCCTTCTGTTTTATTGCTTAGACCAGCACACTAAAATGTCCATCTATGACCTCAGTATTTTCCCAAGAACCTTCCGAATCTTCTAAAAGTAGTTTATCTTAATATTTCTAAATCGCATTTTACACAGAATTTCTCACCTAAAGTGCATATTTCACAAAATTTGGATACTTTACAGTTTATCCATCTTCACTAAACTTATTCTCCCCAGCGAAAGCAAATGCTTTCTCCGCATATCGCTTCGCTTTCTTTTCAGCTGATCCTAAAGTCATAAACGTCGTCTCATACTCTGCTTTTGTCAGAACTAAATTATCGTTGATGTCAAGGACTCTAAACATAAACTAATAAGTTAACTTGTAGTTTCTTAAATCGTTCACTACGAGCCTGGCTAAATTCAACGCAGTTTTATTTATATCAGCTGATGAAGCGAGGTTTTTGAAGCCTTCATTTTAGAGTGTCACAAAGAAACTTGTGAATTGCTCTAGTTTAAATGATCGCCCGCTGTTGATTTGCTTGAAGACACCAGCGTATTTCTCGACATCTTGGGGGAATACTGTTCCTATAAAATTATTCCATTCAACTTAGGAGACTGTTTTGGTACTATCGGAGTCGAGTAAATCAAAGGAATACTTAAGGATCAAGGTAGCTATTCTCTGTAAAGGAGAGTTTTAAGAAGAAGAAAGGGATTTCAGTACAGTTAATGTTAGTTCTAGGGATTTTTAAGTGAACTTTTGAACTGAAAACAAAGAGAATGTTTAAAGTACTGGGCTGTGGATGTCATTCGAGGGATGAGCAGTTGATTGATATGATTAGTGCTGGTTGGAGGGAATATTCTGATAATTCGCTTGTTCTTAGTTGAGCGGTTGCTCAATTTAAGGTATGATCAAGAGAAGACAAGTGATCACAGCAAGGATTGTAAATACTCCAGAGGCTAGGATGATTATGGGTTTATTTCTTGCATTGAAGAATTGTTGTTTTTGAAGGTTGTTTAGCTACATTTTTTTCCACCTTTTTCAATTCAAAACGCTACTTTTTTATTTATATTAACTTCTAAACCTTCACAAAATAGAAGTTAAATCACTTGATTTCTAGATAAACTTTCGTTGAAGTTTATTAATGCTTTAACGCTGATTGTTTTAGCTTAAAATAACACAAACATACTTGATTATTGTGGAAAAAGAAAATTAAATCAGTTTTGAGCATTAATGCTTCTCTACCACTCATAAAAATGTAAAAATTGTTAATCAAATAATCTCTTTTTAACAATTTGTCTCTCAGTTTTGCTTTAAAATGTTTTTTAAAGTCTGAAATGCATCTATCTCTGTACATTTCTGCTTTTTGTAACCGTTTTGCTTCAGCAGAAATAGTAAATTTAGGAAGTGAGTAAAAAACAAGTAACGAGCATTTTATTTTTATTATTTGGAATGCGATTTTGAGAGAGAATGTTAATATTGTTGTGAAATAAAGTCATTTGACTTTGAGACTGCTGCTACTGCTAAGATGAATTTGTTTTGTTTTTTCAAAATTTTTTTGAGTTCTTGTCAGAATTAATAGATGGACTGACGACGGGATTGATACTGGATATATCTTGCTAATAAGTGAATCCATCGAAATCTATATTTGCACCGACTGTTGGAGTGAACGGTGTGTAGATAGTTTGCTTTTAGAACTCCTGTGGAGTAGAGGCAAAGAAAGAAAAAGTGTTAAAAATAGCAGTTTTTTGTTAATGTGGAGAATTTGATCATTTTGTAGTTGTTACGCTGGAAATGAATCGAAGATCTTTGTCATTAAGTAACTTTGGGATAAAAAGAGGTTTGACTTGTTTCTTGGCTAATTTTGCCCAATCCATCCCTTTAAAGAAAGGATGCTTCTTGACTTGATCTGCATTTCCAATTCTTTCTTTAGGCTGGAAATCAAAAAGTGAAAAGAAAATAAGAAATAATAATTTTCTATTTTTTTTAGAATCCCGTACGTCTCTTTGAAGTAAGGATTCTAGAAGATCCCATGCGTCTTTAGAGAACTGCGGTTTCTTGATAATATCGCTTGAAATCCTTGCTTAATACCTAAGATAATATTGATTGGTAACTTGAAGAATGGAAGAATCAAAATAACAAATATATTGTACATTTGTTGCTTGTCCTTGCTGTAAAAGGGAGGAGCACCTGAGAGAAATTCGTACATCACGCAACCCTAGATAGAAATAAAAGATTAAATTATTATTTTACCTTCATAATAATATATCTTCTTTACCAAACTGTACCAATCTACTTCTTTTCCATGTGGTCTTCCTATTGTATTTCCAAACAAAATTTAATGGTTTATCAATAGTCTTATTTCAAATTATCATACCTAGAAGGATTTCTGGTGCGAGATATTCAGGTGTTCCACATATTGTCTTCGTTTTATCTTTATCTTTGCAAAAAACAAAAAAATATGATTTTAGTTTAATCAAAAAAGCCTCTAGATTTTCTTTTCTTTTATTACCAGTGACTCCTTACTTGGATAATCCAAAATCGCAAATTTTGATATGTCCATCAGCTCCAAGAAGGATATTCTCTGGTTTAAGATCTCTATAGATTGTGTCTTTAGAATGTAGATATTCAATAGCTAGTGTTAATTCTCCAACATAAAACTTAGTCATATCTTCTTAGAACGTTCTTGCTTTTCTTATGTGGTAGAACATCTCCCCGCCTTGCATGAAATCCATCACGAAGAATAGCTTAGTCTATGTCTAAAAGGCATATTTTAATTGGACAATAAACGGACTGTGAAGGATCACCATGATGTTCTTTTCTTCGATAGTTTTGAGCTTTTAGTAGCTTTTAGTGAGGTTTGATTTCTTGAGTTACTTCATTGCGTAGATTTTACCTATTAAGAAAATGGAGAGGGAAATTAGAACGTTTTTCATTAACATTTTCAAATAGTTATTGTTTTTTCCTAAAAATTTAATATTTTTGCTAAATACTACTCAGATTACAATCAAGTATTATAGCCCACTAAACTATTCCAAACATTCTACATAATTTCAATTAAAAAGCTTAATTGCTTAAGTTTACTTTTGTAAGCTAAATTTCTGAATAAATAAATATAATGTAATTTCTTTCCAAACAATAAGATTCCTTTTATTCTTAAATTTCCTGGGGGGAGAGGAGGAGTGAGGAATGAAGGAGAGGGAGATGATAGTATTATGCGTTAAAATCCCTAGGAAAAGATTAAACTTCTCCTTTTTTATCTCTTAATTTATTCTTATTAACTCCTTCACTGCATTCTTCTTAAACTGACTCCTTGGTCTTTTTTAAGATTATTTTTTCTCAAACCAACCATTATGTTCTCCCTTCAGCAAAAAGGCTGAATTTTTGTTACTATTCCCATCTTTAAATCACTGAAATCCTGCAATATCTGCTTAAACTCATCCAATAATGTATGATGAAGATTATGGTTACCTGTATCTTTCTTGCTGACCATGTATACTTTGCCAAATGATCCTTCTCCTATGACCTTTTTTGAGAAAATAAAAATAAAAATTTACATCATTTGGATTTCTGAATAGGTCATGAAAACACAGTATTCAATAAATCTGTTTGCAACTACGAAGAAACTTGATTTATTCAGCATCAATACCTTGAGAATATCGAAATCATTGAGAGTGACTTTTGCGTGAGGATTTGCAGAGGAGTTCGAATTCGGGTCATTCTCATCGAAGTCTCCACTGTGGTTGTCGCTACCATCTTCATTGTCATTTTTAATATTGATTCTGACAGCTTCTTCTCCATTTTGCTTTTGGCTATCATCTAAACCTTCTTCATCTGTTTCTCCATTGAGTAGTTGCTCCTTATCATCTTATTAAGGAGTTTTGAATATTGCTAAGCATGCGCCCATTTGCTTGGAAGTGAAAGTGTAAGATAAATTACTTTTTGTTTTCTTTTTAATTATTTTATTATTAATATTAAACCTATGTTAGACTCCTTGAGAATTCAGTAGTTCTCCCCGATCAGCAAAAATAATAATATTTAGATCGAAGAATACCCTCAAGTGAAGTATTCCACAAGATATTCTTACTCCTTCAACATATCTTTGGTTAGAATGTTTGAAAAGAAATTTTCTATTTTGTAAAATTGAACTTTTGAGACATTTTAATAGAGGGAGACCAAAGATAAATTTAGAAAAAAATGAAAGAAAATAATTGAAAAGTCTAAGAGGGTTAGAAAAAAACTAGGGATAGCGCTATGCTTTGAAATGAGGATATGTAGTCGGGGATGATGAGGAAGAAATAAAAAAAGACTGTATATTTGATATTTAATGGCTCTATTTGGTATTTTTCAATTTTTATAGTGAAAAATCTCATGATATTCGGTACTAAATTAGCATATTTATGCTCAATAATTTAATCCATCAAATCAAGCTCAAAATAATTTAATTATTCGCAGATTTTTTAGATTATCCTTCTTGTAAAAAAAAAATATTAACTACAAAGAAAAAACCTTTCGATTTCTCTGGAATGCTCGCATCTTCTCTAAAAATTGCTTTTATAGGCAGCGGGAAAATGGCTACTGCAATTGGTGGTGGTCTCATCAAAAGTGGAAAATACAACACTAACTAGTTCTTTGTCGCAGATAAGAGTGGAGCGTCTCGAGAACAGTTTGTCTTGAACTCGGGTATCACCAATGTTGTAGAGAATAACATTATAGCTGTGAAGTCAGCAGATATCGTAATTCTCGCTGTTAAACCCTAGAATATCGAGGAAGTTTGCAGGGAGATATCCTCATATTGTAAGGATAAATTGATAATCTCAATAGCAGCTGGAACAAAGCTAAACACGTTCTTTCAAATTTTCAATCATAAGAGAATCATTCGAGTTATGCCAAACACACCAATGATGGTTGGCTTAGGTGCTTCTGCTTTCTCCTTAGGTGAGGGATGCACTGAAAACGATAAATAGATTTGTCTGGATATTTTTAGAACTGTTGGAAAGATTCACGAAGTTGAAGAGAAATTCATGGACGCTGTGACTGCTGTCAGCGGAAGTGGCCCAGCATATGTTTTCTAGTTCATTTAAGCTCTCACAGATGCAGGAGTAAAACAAGGATTGAGTCATAAAACTGCACTTGATTTAGTTACTCAAACGGTGCTTGGAGCAGCAACAATGGTGGATAAAAATCTTGGGAGCCCAGAAGAACTCACGAAATCAGTGACTTCTCCAAATGGCACAACTTATGCAGCATTATAGACAATGGAAAGACTCGGTTTCAAAAATATTGTTGACGCATTAGTTGCTGCGGCAACTGCACGTTCGATCGAGCTAGGGAAACCGAAATTATGAGAATTTTTGCAGGTTTTACATGTACAAGGGAGTATTTTAGATGGCAATTGCTTTGTTGGTAATTCAAAAAAATGGTTTTTTTAATTGTAAAGAAATATCCATGAAGGAAAAAGAGGGTGAAATAAAGAGTTTAAATTCAGAATTTTTAAACAGTTGGTTCTATTTTTTAAAAGTGATTTTATGATACTAGACCCATTCATAATTAGTAATATTTTTTTTCAGCAAGGGAGCAATGCTTTTGTGATAACAAAAAATACATTTAAGAGAGCAAGCAAATTGAAAGATTTTATTAAGCTAAAGGGGTTTATATATTCTTAGTGGGTTGGCTATGTTAAAAATGATCAATCATGCGTGCTTTCAGACTTGGAAAAACAAAACCCTTTGATGCAAACAGATTTCTTCTAAATTATGTATTTTTTCGTCAAATTGAGATAATAATACTAGCGAGGAAAGGAGGGGATATTTTTATTTAAGTTATTTTGGGTAGTTTTTGCATAAAATTATTGCCAAAATTTAAGAAATGTCTGATGAATAAAGATTAAAAAATAGATTTATCGTATAAAATACAAGGAAAAAAAGTGTATGTGTCAGAAGAAAACTAACGGTTTTGTGGGAAATCAGAAAGATTTATCACAAGCTTTATCAGTGAATGAATGAAAATTGATTTGCTTTTTCGAATGGTGATGCTGATGATAGTGGTGAGATAAATTTTATTAAAATAAGTCTGTTTGTTCCCAAATAAAAGCTGCTTTTTCTTGGATATTTTATTGTAGAAAGAAGTAGCTCTTCATTCTTTTCAATTTTGTCTTTAAATGTACCCTCACATAGCTAGGATGAATAGGACTGCAACTAAAAGACTAAAGAATATCGTAAACTCTTGCCTTTGAGCTCCTGACCACCATAAACGCCCGAATAAACCTTTGGGCTTGTTAGGATTTCCAGAAGTGTCAGGGACTGTAGGTTCAGGTACTGCAGGAGTTTCGGGAGGGGTTGTAGGGGTTTCTGGAGGTGTTTCAGGGGTTGTTGGAGGCGTTGTAGGTTCAGTAGGAGGTGTTTCAGGTGTTGTTGGAGTCTTGGGAGGTGTTACAGGTTCCGTTGGGGTTGCAGGTTCAGTAGGAGGTGTTACAGGTTCAGTTGGGGTAGCAGGTTCAGTAGGAGGTGTTTCAGGTGTAGTTGGGGTCTCTGGAGGTGTTACAGGCTCCGTTGGAGTTTCAGGAGGTGTTTCAGGTTCAGCAGGTGTTGCAGGTTCAGTAGGTGTTGTAGGTTCAGTAGGTGTTTCAGGTTCAGAAGGTGTTGCAGGTTCAGAAGGTGTTGCAGGTTCAGTTGGAGTCTCAGGAGGTGTTTCAGGTTCTGATGGAGTTTCAGGAGGTGTTTCAGGTTCTGTCGGAGTTTCAGGTTCTGAAGGAGTTTCTGGGGGTGTTTCTTCAGGGACAGCTGGAGATTCCGTCGGTTCTGAAACTTAATATAGTCTGTTATCCTTAGTTTTTTAAGCTATTTTACTTCCATCTGAACTTGGAACTATGATTTATGATTCAAAAGGATCTGCTGCTACTAAATTTTCTTCATTTTTATGGAAGATCTATTTGCGGACTGTCATTGTATGATCTATTTGCATATTTGTTGTCTTCCTTAGATGCGCATCTGCCTTAATAACAGCTCCAAGAGCCAACGAAGCGATAAGTAGAAATGCAAGAATTCGCTCTTGCATCTTCATCGAAAAAATAAGTAGAAAGACAAATAAATTAGTTAATTGATCTTATAATCTTGATTAAAATAATCGTACACGAGAGATACGAAGGGTATATTCCAAGCAGAGAGAATACAAGGAAGACAATGGATTCCCAGAGAACAAAAAGGATAAAAGTTATTAATTTTAGCAAGTAATCATTTTATATTTGCGATTATTAATATTTCCATATTTATCTCTTGCTTAGCTTCAAAAAATGAACTTGCTTTTGAAGAATAACAAAAAATAAACTATTTTTAATATTTCCTTTGCTCCAAGTGGTTTTTTTGTCTTTTTATCACAGAAAACAAATGAAACAAATAAAATAAGCAAGTTGACTAACATATTAAATCCCCTCCTCTTGCCTCTTTTCCCCATAGTGGCTCAGAAAGCAAAAAAGATCAATTATAATTAAAGAGACAAAAGTGTAGTTCCACAGACTGCGTAAGTAGGATAAAGTGAGTTTAATTCGTTTAATGCAATACCATTCTTATGAATAAACAATTTGATAAAATTATTCAGCAGGAAAATACAAAAAAAGATAGTATAAACACAGACTTAGATGACTTAGAACATTCCAAGTAACACTAGCAACTTACCTGGTGTGAACCAGTAAGCTCCTGAATTATCTGCTCAACAGCAATAAGGATTAGCTCATCTTGCAAGATTAACAGCTGCAGCTCCTGCTTAGCAACATTAGTCTTAGCATTACAATCAGAGATCGAATTAATAGTATCAACAGCAACGACAGTAGTAAAATAACAATAATAATAGATTTTAGAATAGTAATAATAGCATTTATCAATAGCAAAACAACGCCAGACAGCAGAATCAATTTATGTAGTACAATAATAAAAATAAACCATTTGGATAACAACACCAATAGCAAGCATTTAATAATTAATAATAGATGTTATCTTAGACAATGTATGGATAACAATAGCTGCCATAGTAATAAACTGCAACTTCAGCAGCTGGAACATTACCTCAACAGGAGGGACAGTAAGGGTAACAACAACAATAGCCATAATTTCAAAATCAAGGATAGCAGTAAGTGTAGAATTGTCCTGGATATAATTTCTTTAGTTTTGCTCCAAGACCACCTCTTCCAATGCCACCACAAGATAACAAGTCAATGGATAAGAGGCAGAATTATGGGTTGAATTAGTAGCAATAGTTGTAAGAGTAATAGAGATTGGGTGGTGCTGAACCATATAAAAAAAGGAACAACAATAACAACAACAACCAAAATAATAATGCTCAAAAAAGGAATAACAATAACAACAATAATCAGAATTTTGGAAATAACCGTGGAGGCAGTAACAATTAAGAATTGCATGGTAAAAATCCTAAGAATATGCCTAAACCGATCAAGATTTTGAGTGAAGAAGAAAAAGAAGAGATACGAAAATGGGTAGAATAGAGAAAGAGAAACTACCCTTCTGCTGCTAATTTAGAGAAAAAACAGCGATAAGAGCAAGAGCATGAAGAATATGGTGGTGCAAGCTCAGCGGAGTTATCACAGCTTGAATTGAAACTCAGGAAAAAGATTATGATAAGTTCTGGTAGCATCAAGAAACTAGAGATAAAATTAAAGCATTTGGATATGTTAAGAAGAGTCTACACAGAAGGAGAACGGGCAGCGAAGAAGAAGACCAGCAAAAGTGGTGGCATTTTGATGGGACAAAGGAATAGCGATTAGAATAATAATTATAATAATAATAATAAAGGGGATAGATTTATGGATAAAAGTAAGAATTCAGGAAAGATTTTGAAGACTGAAGAAGCAAATGAAGAAACAAAGGAAATAATAGTAAAACATGAAAAGAAAATAGCTAAGACAACTGAAAAAGATGGAAAGGCTAGTAAAACTGAAAAAATAGGGAAATAGAATGGATTAGGGAAGACATCGAAGAAGATATCAAAGAGATCACCAAACAAATTGATGGACTTTAAAAGCAGAGTTAAGTTGGTATTTGCTTTGACAAAGCGATTAGCAGAGAAGAGAAAGATAGTTTTAGAAGAGAGGAAGATATATGAAGAACTTCTTGTAATTCAAAGAGAGGAGGAAATAATTCAGAAAGAAATTGAAGAAGAAATTTAGAGAAAAACGGCAGAAATAACAAAAGAACGATAAGCATAAAAGAATAAAGGGAACGATGGTTGTTGTGAGGATGAAGCAAATAGAGAAAGTGATAGCGATGGTGAGCCAATCGAAATAGCCCTTGTTGGACTCAACAGCAATAAGAATAGTAATAATACCAAGGTAGTTTTGGAGGAATCATTGAATTAATAAGAAGAAGAATCATAGATTATGAAGAATCTTCTTAGCAGCGAGAAAGAAACTGAAAATAAGATTACCAGCACATAGGCAGTCACTTCAGAAAAGAAGCCTGCGAAAGACTGGAAGAAAATGAATGAGGATTATGAAAGAGAATAAGAAAAAAAATAAAAAAGAGACTAACAAAATAGAGAAGAGAACAATAAGAATAATTTCAAGAAAAACACGAATTCAGGTAAGAACACTGGTAACCACATGAAAGAAGACTAAGGAGAAGGCGAGGTTGAGACGAAAGAGAAAATATAAGAAATGATCAAGGAGCTAAGAGAAAAACGAGATCGATATGATGGATAACTGGAGTAAGCACTGAATTACAAGGAAAATTGTTCGAACTTCAGGTACAAACCGAATACGTTGCTTACAAACTTACTGCTAGATGAGATCTACAGGGAAAGAAACACACTATTGTAAGCGATCAGGTATATTGTGATTAATGATTTCCTCTAGCCGGTAGAAGAAAAGTAAACAGTCAGTTAGGAGAGTTAGAAGTAAGAAATGGAAATAGAGGAGAAGATAGAGGAAAAAATTGAGAAAGATGGTATGAATGCTGTGGAGAGTCATGAAAATACAGAGTAAATATCTAAGGATGGTTTAGAAGAGACAAATCAGAAGTGAAAATATCAGCAATTCAAAATAAAAAATGGTAGATCATATTCAAATAGAATCCTAAAAAAATATTCATTTTAAGTTAGGATTCATATAACCAAATTAAATTCCTAGCATTATTAGCTTTTTGGAGTAAAATTTTTTGTCTTTGCACATTTATTTTAAAGTAAATATCTGATATATTGTTGTAATATGTAAGACATAAATTGAATGTTTAGTTATTTACTGCTCTTATCACTGGTTGATTTGCGAAATGATTCAATATTTCTTAGGCAGCAATCCTGGACCTCCAGCGTTATTTGCAGCATTTTATATTTTCTAAAGTGCTAGAGTTTTCTTTTTAGCATTTGGCTGGGTTTCTTTGACGACTTACTCATCGGAGAATTAATATATCTGGGCATCGATGATCTCGAGACTGTTGCCTTCAGCTAAATGCTGTTTTAGTCCAAGTAATTTCTAAGATGGAGAAATATTCGATGGGAAACCTAAGAATTGAAGGTTCTAATTGAGAAGGGAAGGATTTATATTGTTGTTATTGTTGCTTCTGCTGCTATATCTTGACTTTTCATCGTCTCTTTGGCTGTTTGGAATAATTAGGCTCACATTTTTGATGTTCTATTAGTTTTAAGTGGAAGATGAAGGTTATTTCTGTTCCAAAGCAAGTTACTGCTAAGCTTGGATCTACTACTCTAAGGCAATATTATTATTGTTGGCAACATCGTTCTCATATTCCTTGTCATATTCATCTTCATTCTCTAACTCATCTAGATCGACATCATGGAAATTCAGATCTTCCTCTGTATGTGTGACATCTAGCAATCTCGCAAGTTCTTGTTTTAGCATCTTGTGTGCTATCAAAATTGGCATCACGTTAGAAGAGTACTCACTTTAAAGCTACGTTACTGTAGGATTACAAATGTCATCCATGCTAATCTATTTCATAAGTGTGCCTTGATGCTGTAGATTATTATTCCAAGTATTTTTGGTATTTTACGCAGAATTCACAGAATTGTTTGTGTTGTTCTGAATTCTATCATTCAGCACAAGCAGATTCTCCTTCCATTACTTGAAAGTCTCCGGCTAAACATACGGTTTTAGCTAATCAATGGAATCAGAGATAAACTGCTTCTCACTCGTCCAAGTTCCTTTTAGCTCCACGAAAAGTGGATCCACTTCGTATTTCTCGTAGATACCTAAAAATCTTCTTTGTGAATTTTCTGAGAAAAGACGATCTTGCAGACACAGAGAAGTGAATCTCTTGAAGGACAAAGATTTTGAATCCGCTGTGATGATATCCGCAGATGACTCAAATATCTTGCATGCTTTCCCCAGAGTAAATCTATCTGGCTCAAGATGTCTAAAAAGTGTATGGAATTCATTAATGTTAATTGTGCCATTTCCATCTAGATCACAAGCGAGAAATGCGTTTTTCACTGATATTTTCGTTTCGTTCATGACATACCTGTATTCTGTTAAAACTCTAGCAAAAAAAGTATCCACATCGATGAGATTATTTTTGTTAGTCTAATTTGTATTATTATTGCTGGTTTTCTGCTCGGATTCCATTGATTACTCAATGAATTATCTTAACTCGATGATCTACTGAGGATGAAGAATCTTTTCCATGCGAGCTCTTAGATAATCATAACATCTCAGATAATGGCAAAAGATTCTCATATCAGCTTCACCATACGGCACATTCTACCCCAGAGTCGATAATGAAGTTACAAAATACCAGCCACTTAAAAACTTATCCATTTCATCAATCTCATAGTTCTCATCATCCATGAACATGACTCCAACTGCCCTAGCGAAGATCTGCACTCTGAAAATCTACTGGTAGTTGAGTACATTCATCAAAAAATGCAGGTATTTCTGTTCTGCGACATTCTTAAAACCATATTAATGTAAGAATCTATTAAACACAAAAATACACAGCTCTGTGTCAGGTGTGAGCCTATTTTCAGCTACTTATCTAGCTCGTTCTTCGTAGATTTAAGTAATCTATCTGAGGATCGCTTTAAGTGGTAAATATCCATTAAATTTCTTAGGCAAACCTGCTTCACGGAGTTTTTTCGTAAGGACAATTCCAGGATGAACAGATTTATCTTAGACTGTTAGCTTATTGGCACCTCTGAGATTAGCAAGGAAGAATCCTCCGCCTGGAGTTTTGGATGGATTTGCTAGGGTTTTTTTAAGAAGTTTTTTTTTGGCAGCTAATTTTTTTTGGAGAATCTCTTCAGGGAATAAATCTTCTTCGAGTTTTTGATCGATTTCAGAGGGGAGTTTCCAGCGAATTGCAGTGAATGTCTGGAAGAATTACTCGACTACACTTTTGTAAGTATCCTTTTGAGTCCGCTGGATGTGAGTGAATATCTTATAGCAAAATCCAAAGAGCTCCTGCATGATCTAAGGAGAAGAAACAAGGAAAAAAGGGAGTTTAAAATGTTAAAGAAGGAATACAGCAGATCATAGCGTGACATACCTTGAATATTTATTCAATGGATTCCTCATAATTCTTGGATTTCTCCGTTTCTAAATTGTAAAGTTTGACTATGGATAGGATTTAGCTTCTAAGTTCTTCTTTACTTTCTTGCTCAAAGAATTTACTGCTTTTTTTAGTGTTCAATTCATTAAGATTATTGACCGTTTTCTTATCAGCTTCAATAAATGAACTCGAGGGAATCGCTTTAAGACTTGGTTCCCCTTATTTTACTGATTACCTAAGTATTCCAAAGTGCTTTCCTATCTTAGTACTGCTTGGAATGCTGATAACAACGTTGTTTTTGACAGAGTTCGGAATCAACTCTGAGGAAGGGATTTTCTACATAGAAGCTCTGAAGTTCTTGTAGTTATTATTGTTAGGTAGTGTTAATTTGTTGTTATTTGTTGCATTTTTGATACCTTTATTTGAATTTGATTCAGGTTTTTTACCCACTGGCAGAATTCCTTATTTAGGCACGAATTTTGTTTTTGGTGAGATAATTGTTGTTGTCGTTTGTTTGGGATCGTCCATCGGATCAATAAGAATCGACGTATCAGACGCTGAAGGAGAAGATTGCAAAAAATTTTATAAAACATGGATGTTATCAGCTAATACATCGATATCATTTTTTTCTAGTTATTTTTTGCGTTTTATTAGTGGCAAACCCCTCAAGATCTGGACAACACTTATTCTCTTTTTAAACTTTTTATCAATCTCTTTCTAAGGATTACTTGCAGGTATCTTCTTTTTCCTTAAATCATCTTCACTATTGCAATTATTGCTGTCAGATTTCTCTACTATTTTACCTTTGATTTCTAAATTGTTCTTAATTACATCCTCTTCACCAGGTTTATTCCTACAATTCTCTGCTCCTCTCTCAGATTCAAATGAATCCAAGGAATTTGTTGATGAATAACCCTCTGAGGCCTCCGATTCATCTGATAAATAGTTCTACAATTACTCTTTAATTTCTTCTTACTTGCTGAGCTTTTCTAATCTATCGTTGTTCATAATATGATCGAATTGCTTTTCAACTAAATTCAAATCAGTCTGCACACTTATACCAGTTGTCAAATGCCATTCTGTAATCTTCGAGTCCGTTTGCGTCTCTTGGTTGAAGAAAAACACAGGAATGTCTTCATGAATTTATTTAATTACAACTTCATTATTGTCGATTTTCGTGATCTTCGATGCCTCCATTAGAATCTTATCGACGTCTCCAAACTAAGAAGAAGCCGATGAAGGAGAAGATACCTCTTAGGATAACTAAGAAAGGTTCTTTTTGCTATCATTCCGAGGATGATGCTGCTGATGATGTTTTTAATTTGTTTCAAAATGATCTTCTTCATGAAGTAATGCTATTTGTTCTGCAAAAGACAATCCAAGATGGCTTTATTGCCCTTGTAAGTGACTCGACGTTGACATACTTGGGCTGAGAATATGAGATAGTCTTTGAAATTTCTAATCTGTTTTTGGAGGAGCGCTAAGATTATTACAATTACTGCTCATTTTGCTTGGTCTGGATGTACTGTGATTCTTCGGTGTATTCTAGGTCTCCATGGTTTTTTCGTTAGTTGATTTGTTTCTAGAGTGCGCAAATAATACAGATTATCGTTGCTATTAGGGATGTTTTTGTGATATTTAGGATTATTCGTCCTTTGAAATATTGTTATTCGCTCTGTTGAATCTTCTCACATAGCTTTCATATTTCCATTCTAGCTTCTATGCTAGTTTCTGCTGAACACTCTGTGCTATCTAGCAATGCGAACTCAAGAGTTAATTTGCTTTTTTTTCTTTCTCAAGCTAAACACTCATGGCTTTAGATTCCTATCTAACTTTCTCGATTTCAGCTGTGAGTTTAACATTTTCTAATGCGATTTCTCCCATTTTGAACCTGAATTTTTCAACGCTTTCTTCGCTACCAAATAATTCAATCCCCCAATTGGCTTCATTCGCTGTGATTCCTTAGAGGATACTGAGCATTTGATCTCGTTTTTAGCTTTCCATAACCATGTGTTTTTTGTTTGACAGAAACAATAAACCTTGAATAACCTCGACGAGATAATTTTCGAGATATTCGTTGTTGATTTACTGCAAACATTTTTGTAAGGTATCCAGTAAGGTGCCTTAAACAGTCTGAATTTGGTCACTCGAGGAGAGTTTTTTACTTCTGATAGTTTCACAGAGAATCTACTCATTGATTTTTTTCAAATCTCTAACATTTTATTCCAGCGCTGCTGATGCTGTTTCAGCGTTTTAATTATCAGTTGTTTCAGTGAATAAGCCATCATCAATTTTGAGCTGCTTCTAAGGGAGTTATTGGGAGGGTAAATGCGATTCATCTTCATCTTTCCTTTAGAAAAGGTTCTTCTCAATATAAATCCTTTCTTTCTCGATTTCACTGCGAAAAATATATTCTGAATTTGATTGTATTGCTCTAACAAAACTGCTGATTCCTCCACTTTTAATCGCTTACAGCTGATCTTTTTCTTCAGCGCTCAATGTTATAAAATCTTTGCTACTTTGATTCTCATTTATATTCGCAGTAGATTATTTCCATTTCTGCTTTGTTTTATCACAAATCTTTATAGTATTCTCTGAACCTATCACTGAATTTCTTAGAACTACAGAATCTGTAGTTTTAGGTGTTCTATCTGCGTTGCTCAGAGAAGTATTGTTCTTATTCATTGTATTATTATCAGAAAGTCTAATGAATTTCGAAGAAAATGAGTATTTTTACATCGAAGAATTATTCAAATTTGCAATAGAGTTTTTACTTGAAATATTATCCTAAGTAGGCTACAAGAGATTTGATACATTAAAGTGAGATTAAGATGGCAGAAGTTATCTTGTCTTGAAGCTTTATCTCGATTAAGCCATTTGTAGCTTTAACGTTAACCCTGAGGAACTGCTAGAGAAATGGAAATGTGATTTTGAAACATTATTGATTTTTCTGTCAGGGGAGAACGAAGGCATTCTGGTTTAAGACCCAATGTGGGTTAAAGGTAAACTATCATTTTACAAAGAAACCTACTATTACTGTTTTTAATGAATGCTAGAAGGGCTAGGTATCCTTGGTAAATCTACTGTTGAAGCTGTTTGTGTTAGTTTCTATTTTTTAATAGAGTCTGCAATCATCGAATTGTTATTGACGATCGTAGTATCCACTGCTCCAAATTGCTATTATTTTCTTACTGAATTCGAAGGGGAATCTTACTATGATAAGGATGAAAATAAGTAGTTCCGCTGTCCTTGATAAGTAGCATGGTGTTGATAATTTTCTTTTGTGATGCCATTGGGATTTGAGATGATGGCTTGGGATGGTTGTCCAGATATTATCTATGAGTTAACTAAATCGCCTGACTTGTTGCTAACAGCAATCAAAGGGATCTACTATAACGAGGATATCTCATTTAAAAAGCCTTATCTGTTTAAAATGAGGTTTTTCCCGCCATCTAATCCCTAGGCTTACTAGCTCATCATAAAATAAAGAGTGGAAGGAGCACCAAACAACGCAATATATAATGTTTAAGGGGAAGCAATGATTATTTGATTGCGTGAGTGATTAGATAGGAGTGAAATTATTGCTTTCTCTCTCTTTTTCTCTACTGATTGATTTATCTTTCTCTTTCTGTTAAGCATGAAATGCTTGCTTTACAAGAAAAGTTATAAGCCTTGCGAATCAATTAGTTCTGATGTTCTTGTAGTTTTGTTTTAGTTATTTCTTTCTCCAAAATGAAGCTTACACATCGAACAAAAAGAGTATTAGTATTTTTTTTTTGGAGGAAATTAATATCTTCTTTTTTTGCTTTTTTGGTGTCATTTACGAAGGTCAAGAGACACGTACAGTGTTATTTTCTGAAACAAATTTTATGAGAAACATCAAAGAATAACCACGTTTCTTGAAGAAAAAGTTTAGAGAAAATGAGCTGTTCTTCTAAAATATTTTAGAAAAACCATCTGAAAGTAAATTCTACTAAAACTGCATTGCATTCCTTATTAACAGAAGCAGGAATTTTCACATGTTAATAAATCACAATTAATTGGCTATTTTTTTGAGATATTTTATTATTGAGAATATTTTTTGTATTTCTTATAATTGAGATCATTTAACGCAGCAAAACGCAGCCATGCGTACAAAAGTAAATTGCAATATTGATGTTTCATCATAGATTCATTCTAACTAATTTTCAAAAAATATATTTCTCCTTCAGCTTTAAAACTGATGACTCTTCTAGAAAACCTATTAGCCTACTCATAATGTCAAATGATATCTTCAGCTTTATCTGCATCTGCATAAGTTCCAAGGAATATTAAGAATTTTCTTCCGATATTACTGTACACTTTGAAATTTGAATTAGTTTTAATTAATAAGTGCGTAACTTCTTGAAAAGCTGTCTTTTTTAATCAAATCAGAAATCAAAGCAATTCAATCTGCATTTATTTGTCTGCTAAATTTCGGATTAGCTTAGATATCAAAAACAGCAAGTACATTCAAACTAAGAAAATAAAAAATGAATATCATGATTATAAATTACTGCTTTAATAATCAACAATTTCGCTGTTATTTGAATGAAGTAAAATTTAAATGGTCAAAATAATTGAAGGATTATCAAAGTGGGTGGGGGTGAGCAGATTGAAATTTGCTAAAAATATAAATTATCTACTATTTAGTATATTCTGAATCATGTGAAATCAAACTCTCTCATTTCTTCATTTTCTATCAGAATTTAAAGGTTTTTTGATGATTTTCATTAAGATTACTATTCTCCTCAATATGTATAATCGGGGAGACAGTGAATTGTCCAGGATTATTTAAGCAATATTATCATTGCGGAGTTATTTGTGCTTGTACGTCAACTTATATTACAAAGGCACAAGTCAAAGAAAACAGAAAGCGTGAGAATTCTAACTTTTGAGAAGATGAAACGAGATGCTCATAAAGATTTGGATCCAGAAGACGACAAAATTATCTACTAACCTTAATTGCCAGCTGTACCTTCGTTGTAGTAGAGGAGCTGCCATAACAACAATAAGGATACCATTCTATAAAGTAACCCTTTGCTTCATCACGTTTGTTATAATCTTCAGAGAGTTCCTTTATCGTTGTGTTCATTCAAACCGTCAAGACCAGTAAAATAATTATAGCCACAGAGACATTCTTCCTTGAAGCCTTTTGTGACCACAGCTACTGTAGCTCACTAACAGCCAAAAGCCCAAATAAATACTTTACTCTCCCCAATAAAGAAATAAATATCTTCATAAAATAACAGCATTAAGCTGGGACCTTAGATTAAGCAAGTTATTCCCAGTGAACCTCCTTAGAATCAAGTCAAATTCTAGTATTTGTTTTCTGATCATTCATTGACTTTACCTATTGCGAACAAGAATGAAGCCGCTAACATAAAAAACTTGATTTCAGCCGATTTGGTTGATACTGGCAGAAATAAATTCAGTTTTTCCAAAACCTGAGTATTTTTTGCAAAAACAACCAGTTTCGAGAGCCAAGAAACCATTCAGCAGACAACAAAAATGCCTATTGTTCCTGCAGGAGATAACACGATCAACAGGACGAAGAACCTCATGGAAGAAAGAGTGATATTTGGAGTTTAGGATGCACTATCATAGAAATGGCTACAGCGAAGCATCCATGGACTGAAAGCAAGACTGTTCCAGAGCTAATTTATGCAGTCTAAAACCTTAGATGTCCTCCTATGCCTGAAGAACTCTCTGAAGATTGCAAAGATTTTGTGAGAAAATGTTGCACTTTCGATAAAAAAGTTAGACCATCAGCTGAATTTTTATTGAGCCATCCTTACTTAGCAGGCCAATAGTGAACAAAATAACAATGCGAGCATTAATAATAGGTGATTTTGAGAGAAAGAGGAAATGAAAAAAAGGGGGGTTGTGCATATGAAGACTTTATTAATTTATTATTATGAAATATATTGAATTATCCCCCCCCCCCCCCCCCAGTCAAAGATACTCATCATCACTAAATCTTTACAATTTCTTTTACTAAAAACAAAACCAATGATTTTTGTTACTTGTAATAACTATTTATGTTTTGTTTGCTTGATGATTCCCTTGAATATTCTTGATAATATCTATATTTAGTTTGGTCTCAATAAAATCAACACAAGAAAAAATAATTACACTTTTTTATTTAAACGAAAATTATTTATTTGGTTGTTTTTTCTCTGCTCTTACACCAACAACACTAATCAACTCTCTACACTTCCTTACCATCGTTAGCTTGATTCGACTGTC
>Ga0302271_10001983_pt1 | contig 18951 bp, 8 predicted proteins | sample III_Bog_N1_1_FD_198767 | JGI IMG/M metagenome (GOLD analysis project Ga0302271, IMG submission 198767) | Peat permafrost microbial communities from Stordalen Mire near Abisko, Sweden - III_Bog_N1_1 | ecosystem: Environmental > Terrestrial > Soil > Wetlands > Peat | place: Sweden: Abisko...
CTCTCAACACTAACCCTAGATTTAGCTTGCAATCAAATTGGAGAAATAGGTGCGTAATCTCTGTTATCTCCTTTAGCGAATCTCCTTAATCTCACAAGCATAACCCTAGAATTAAATTGCAACAATAGTGGAGACATAGGTGCATAATCTCTGTTATCTCCTTTAGGGAATTTCTTTAATCTCTCAACCCTAACCCTAGATTTATTTTTCAACAAAATTTATGACATAGGTGGATAATCTCTGTTATCTTCCTTAGCGAATCTCCTTAATTTATAAAGTCTAACCCTTAATTTAAATTAAAACCAAATTGGAGACATTGGGGCATATTCTATGTTATCTCCATTAGCAAATCTCCTTAATCTCTCAAGCATAACCCTTGATTTATCTTACAATCAAATTGGAGACATAGGTGCATAAACTCTGTTATCTCCCTTAGCGAATCTCCTGAATCTCTCAAGTCTAGCCCTAAATCTAAATTTCAATCTAATTGGAGATAAAGGAGCATAATCTTTATTATCGCCCTTAGCGAATCTCCTTAATGTCTCAAACTTAACCTTAGATATTTCTTACAACGAAATTGGAGGTATTGGTGAGTAAACTCTGTTATCTTCCTTAGTGAAATGAATCTCCTTAATTTATCAATTCTAGACCTAAATCTAAATAGCAACAAAATTGGAGATAGAGGTGCTTAATCTCTGTTATCACCTTTAGCGAATCTCCTTAGTCTCTCAACGCTCTCTCTTGATTTAAGTCACAATATAATCTGTGAAATGGGAGCCTATTCTCTTTTCTATCCCCTCTCCAACTTGATCAGTCTTTCAAGTTTAAACTTGCATCTTGGAAAGAATTTATTAACTAAACAAATAGAGCACTTATTCATCTTTTTTGTTTAGAAAAAACAGTCCTTCGTACAGATTGATTGAATATTTTTCATTCAATGAGAGTGATCGTTTATCTTTACCTTCTCTAAAATGAGATTTGTACTTATTCTATATAATTGTGTTGTGAATGCATTAAAATTAAAAGATATTCCCATTGTTTTTAAAAAAAGAGTTTAAAGGATAGATGAATGCAGCTAGTAAGGAAAGGAGCAGCAACCAAAGAATGAAAAATATTGTTTAATGTTATTCTTTTTCTTTATTTTCTCTCTCAAGATATTTCCACTCAAACATTACAAGAGCAATATTTTCTGAAGAGTTAGAAAAGCATGTAAATTGTGAGAGAGGAAACTAAAAATATGTTTTAACATTCAGTAGGCTTTTTTTGTGTAATTATCTATTAGTTAGAGATGCTTGGTTGCTGTAACTTCTAACACTGTGATTGTGATTGCTAGAAATACTACTGGAGTTACTTTTCTTTTATTACTGTAACTATTGCTAAACAATGATGTTTTATTATTTATGAGTGATAGTTATTTCTTGTATAGCCTATTATGAATAATCTTTTGAATGAATTCACAAATGAATACTTTTTATTTTTGTAGCTTGCAAAAAAAAATAATACATGAATTAGTTGGGGGATAAAGAGGTTTATTAATAAAGCAAAAAAGAAATTTGATTCTCTTATTTTCTCAACAAAATCTTTGAAATGGTTTATGATTTAGCTGGAAATCTGATAATTTTGAAAGCCTTCCCCAAGATAATATATTTTTCCTTCAAAAAAAACAAACAATTTTATTGATAACAATCTGATAATCAAACCGACAAATATTTCTGAAAATGAGTACACCCTCTGAGAAAATTGCAAGTGAAGCCAAAAACTGCAACTTTAACCATCAGTCCATCAAGAAATTTCTAGCCTTGATGGCAAACTAGTAAGCTGAATATTCTGACATCAGCTACAAAGCAAACGGGCCTTTCGCGCTAGTGCTTAGAGCTAAAAAGAATGAGATCACAGAGGTAGCACTGAAAGTACTTGAATGCTCTAATCACACAGAATGCTAGATTTAAGTCATGGAGAGAGAATACACTGTTTGCAAATAACTTCCTTCCAGCGACTACTTTATGTCTATTTAGAGTTAATTCTTTCTCTCAGAAGTGGATGAAAGTGCTAAATAGGGTTAAAATTACAATTCAAATATTGCCCGGAAGGCCTATTTTGTGTAACAAATGGAATTGTGCCAAGGAAACTTACATGATACTATTTAGCATTATTCAGAGAAAAATAAGGATCCTTCTACTGAAGAGTTTAAGGAATTGTTAGCCATCCAAATGCTTGATGCTGTGAACCTGCTGCATCAAAAGCACATAGTCCACGGAAATATCACAACACAGCACTTCTTAGTCTCATCAAGCTATGACTATCCGGTTATTCTGAAACTGTGCAATCTTCGGTTTACCTCTCCTCTTCACCCCAGAAACCCAAAGAATTAAGAATCCTAACATTAACCCATGAACCGCATGCAATCTAATGCTGACACATAAAAAGACTGCCTAGAATAAGATCTTGTTTCCTTGGGGAAAGTCCTCCTTCAGTTGGAAAATATTGGCGCTAATTATGATTACTTGGCAATCTCTAATTCTGACCTTGCTTAACCTGAAGTAACAACCTTGTTGTAAACCCACCAGCTAGATCAGTGTACTTTACTTGGCAAGATAGCATGTTCTTTTTTGAGTTGGTCAAGGGAGGGTAGCTAGAGCGCTCGCTCAATGTTGCTGTTACTTCTTGAGAAACAAACAGGAGCTTTGAAAATACCCTTATTTTCAGTGGTTTTAAAGAGCCATGTAGACTCTCTCCGTCTGCCAATTCCTTCTAAAAGGATAATCCTTGATTTTCTTGGATAGCAAATGTGTAAACAACACAAACTCTAAAACATAGCTAATTGGTTTAACTCCAAGGGATAAAGAAATACCTAGTTAACTATGGATTTACTCAAGAGCGCTTTGAACATCATGCTGGAGTGGAAAGAGTTTAGTGGACAATATGATGTCCTAGGAGTTGGAGTTGGCGGAGTCGTTTTCGGAGTGGAAAACCTCAAGGAAAAAAGGTAATCTGCTCTCAAACTCTCACTGTGCACCAACAAAGCAGAAACCATAAGAGAAATAGGCATTAGAAGGATATGTTAGTCTCCTCACATTGTAAAATTCTACTGGTGCAAGTTCTTCAAAGATGCTAACGGCAATGAGTTTGTAGTCTATGAACTGGAGAGATGTAAGTATCCACTTAGCCATCACCTGGAATTGCAGAGAATAAATGAAGAATACTCTGATGAAGAAAAGAATCTTTTGGCCCTTCAAATCATTGATTCGGTTAGCTTCCTTCACGAGAATCGAATACTTCACAGAAACATCAAGTTAGACAGTTTTTTAATCATAGAAAACGGATAAGGATAAGCAGTTGTTAAATTAGGCAACTTTAGTCATGCAGTTCAATTACAGGATAACTTCGAAGAATTGTCAACTTTAGAAAATCAAATATTTAATTGGGAGTATAAATCACATGTGAATTGTATTTTGCAGAGGCATAACAGGGAATCTCCCTTGTATTTTGCACCTGAGAGATGGAAAAATCCAGATCTTTCTACATACTTGACTGATAGCTTCTCAGTCGGTCTGTGCATCTTTCTTCTTGACAACTAGCTTGTCTGTTCAGAGGAACAGCTTGCTCGAAAGTTGCTGTCAGCTCCTCTAGGATCTACTGAGATCTGCTTGGAATTGAACCCTTAGATTAGCACAAAAGCAGGTTTTAAAAGAATTGTTAAACAACTTCTTATGTTTTAGCCATAATAAAGAAAATCTCTTTGGAATTTGACTGATAAGTGTACTTCATCTTGGAAGGAAAACAAGAGAATTTCTAAGAATTCAGATGAGAATAATTTTCAACAGGAAATGAAGTTAACTTTAGAGGATCGCAAAGCATTAGATAATTTTAAAAAAGCCCCCATGAGATTTGATGGCCTTCACAGTATTTGTATCAATCTCAAATAAATGTGGATTGGGGATACTGAGACAAAATCTCTCTTAAATTTAATCAGTAATCTCCTCAATTTGTCAAGGATATAGCTTATTTTTCCAAGAAGTTCAATTTTATCTTTTGGAGCTAAATCTCTGCTGTCTCCACTAGCTAGGCTAGTCAATCTATCTAGTGTATCGCTCAACCTCTATGGAAATTTAATTGGAGCCATAGAAGCATAAGGTCTTTTATCTCCCCTAGCGAATCTTTTTAATCTCTCAAGCCTTGCACTAAATCTAAATAATAACCAAATTAGAGAGATAGGTGCATAATCTCTGCTATCTCCTTTAGCGAATCTCCTTAACCTCACAAGCCTAACCTTAGATTTAAATGACAACCAAATTGGGGTGAAAGGAGCGTAATCTCTGTTATCTCCCTTAGCGAATCTCCTTAATCTCTAAAGCCTAACCTTAAATCTTTTTAGGAACAAAATTGGAGTGATTGGAGCGTAATCTCTGCTATCTCCCTTAAAGAATTTCCTTAATCTCTCAAGTCTAACATTAAATATGTGTGACAACCAAATTGGAGATCTAGGATCTTAATCTCTGTTATCTCCCTTAAATCATCTCCTTAATCTCTCAAACCTGACCTTAAATCTTTTCAACAACCAAATTGGAGTGAAAGGAGCGTAATTTCTGTTATCTCCTTTATCGAATCTCTTTAATCTCTCAAGCTTAACCCTAAATTTAAATCACAATCAAATTGGGGACATTGGAGCATAATCATTGTTATCTCCCTTAGCGAATCTCTTTAATCTCTCAAGCCTAGCCCTACATCTTTTTGGCAACCAAATTGAAGAGATAGGAGCATAATCTCTGCTATCTCCCTTAGCGAATCTCCTTAATCTTTCAAGCCTAACCCTAAATCTTGATAGCAACCAAATTGGAGACATAGGAGCATAATCTCTGTTATCACCCTTTGCGAATCTCCTTAATTTGTCAAACCTAACCTTAAATCTAATTAGTAATAAAATTGGAGTGATAGGAGCTTAATATTTGTTATCTTCCATAGCGAATCTCCTTAATCTCTCAAGCTTAACCCTAGAGATAAATAATAACAGAATTGGAGACATAGGAGCGTAATCTTTGTTAGCATCCATAGCGAATCTCTTTAACCTCTCAAGCTTAACCATAGATCTAAATAACAACAAAATTGGAGACATAGGAGCATAATATCTGTTATCTCCCTTAGCGAATCTCCTTAATCTCTCAAGCCTAACCTTAAATATTTTTAGGAACCAAATTGGAATGAAAGTAGTGTAATCTCTGTTATCTCCCTTAGCGAATCTCCTTAATCTCTCAAGCCTAACCTTAAATTTTTAAAAAAACCAAATTGGAGACCTAGGAGCTTAATCTCTGTTATCTCCCTTAGTTAATCTCCTTAATCTCACAAACTTAACCCTAGATCTAAATCATAATCAAATTGGAGTGAAAGGAGCATACTATTTGTTAATTCCCTTAGCAAATCTCCTTAATCTCTCAAGTCTAACCATAAAACTAAATTACAACCAAATTGAAGACCTAGGAGCGTAATCTCTGTTATCTCCCTTAGTGAATCTATTTAATCTATCAAGCCTAACCTTAGAACTAAATTACAACCAAATTGGAGATCTAGGATCTTAATCTCTGTTATCTTCCTTAGAGCATCTCCTTAATCTCTCAAACCTAAGCTTAAATCTTTTCAACAACCAAATTGGAGTGAAAGGAGCGTAATCTCTGTTATCTCCCTTAGCGAATCTCCTTAATCTCTCAAGCTTAACCCTAAATTTAAGTCACAACCAAATTGGAGACATAGGAACATAATCATTGTTATCTCCCTTATAGAATCTCTTTAATCTCTCAAGCCTAACCCTACATCTTTTTGACAACCAAATTGGAAACATAGGAGCATAATCTCTGTTATTTCCCTTAGCAAATCTCCTTAATCTATCAAGCCTAACCCTAAATCTAGATAAAAACTAAGTTGGAGACCTAGGAGCGTAATCTTTGCTATCTCCATTAGTGAATCTCCTTAATCTCTCAACGCTCTCCCTAGATTTAAGTTACAATAAAATCCGAGAAAGGGGAGCCTATTCTCTTTTATATCCCCTCTCCAACATGACCAGTCTTTCAAGTTTAAACTTGGTACTTAGCAACAACTTATTAAATAAACTAATAGAGCACTTATTTATACATTATACATTATTTCAAGAAATGAAAGACCTTAATTTCGTATGATTGAATATGTGTTTACTGCATATTTTTTGTCTTTTAAACATGGTTAACTCATATCTCAATTTGCAAGGGTTTATCTTTGGAAGAGTCAAAGCTAAATATACTTATCTATCTCAGCTTGTTTTCTGGAATTTAATGATAGTTGTTGTTTGTCTCTACCTTCTTTAATATGAGATTTGTAATTGTGTGTTGTAAGTAAGTGCATTAGACATAAAGAGCTAATTCGAAAGTTTTTTTTAAATCCTTGTTTTTACTTCACTCATTTTGAGGAGCTAGACAGAATCCTAGGGAAGGGATTCATCTGAAGTTCATAATGTGGATAGATGATCTACACCTAATATTAATGAAGAAAATCAATTCAAATGATTGATATAATGTTAGACGTAGAAAGCAGTACCTAACAATAGTTCAGGAAATTCATTAATAAAGAAGTAAGATTGGAGAACATCAGAAGAATTCGGTATAATTAGGGAGAAAATACATCGCTAAGGTTGAAACCACACCTTGATTCCTTTCCCATTCATAAAGAGTGTATTATTAGTTGATTCAATCTCAGAGAAGAAATAGATTGAAGATCAGATTATGTGTAAAAACAAGACAGGACTTTCTGGAGAAAAAAATATGAAAGAAAACTCTCAATTTTGACATAAACAGCACTCATCTAAATTATGATGGGAGAGGGAGTTTAGGAACCCTCATTAGTTATCAAATTATATAAATATTTTGTTTAGAAAAAACACACGTGTAAACAAAGAGGGTATATGTATTTTGAATGAATTGGCTTTGAGAACTAGCAACTTCAAAAAGAATAAAATTCTAATGTGGATGCTCAACAACAAAAAAGCAAAAGAAATTAAGATTTATGTTGTATTCTTGTATTTTACATAATATCGTTAATTTCAACTTTTACGATCACAAACCTTTGATGTGAAATTTCCCTTTATCCTCAAGGACTGCAAGCCCCATACTGAATATGTAAATTAACCATGCATTCTTCCTCAGCACATTCATCAAAGTGCATCCAGAATTCACACAATGTATTCTTCTCAATCATTGAAAAGAAGTGAATCTGAGAGGATAAAAAGTTACTTCTTCTTGAGAAAATTGGTCACATTATTTAGAAACAGCTAAGAAATCACTCCAATCGAGGCACTTAGTTTGGAAGGCTATCGCACTGTAGTTTTCTTCAATCGAAGTTGACGACTGCACAGAATGGGTATTAATTTCTCAATGATAATTTTGAAATCCTACCCCAAGATTATTTATTTTTTCCTTCAAATAAAACAATTCATAGATAACAATCTGATAATCAAACCAACAAATATTTCTGAAAATGAGTACACCCTCTGATAAAATTGCAAGTGAAACCAAAAACTGCAGCATTAGCCTTCAGTCCATAGAGAAGTTTTTAACCTTGATGGCAACCTAGTAGATAGAATACTCTGACATCAGCTACAAAGCAAACGGGCCTTTCGCGCTAGTGCTCAGAGCTAAAAAGAATGGGATTGAAGAGGTGGCTCTGAAAGTACTTGAATGCACTGATCACACAGATGGCTATATTTAAGCCATGGAGAGAGAGTATGCTTTTTGCAAATAACTTCCTTCCAGTGACTACTTTATGGCTGTATAGAGTTAATTCTTCCTCACAGAATTGGATGAAAGAGCTGAATAGGGTTAGAGTGGGAATTCAAATACTGCTCGGAAGGTGTATTTTGTGTAGTAAATGGAGATGTGTCAAGGAAGCTTACAAGATACCAGTCAGCATAATTCAGAAAAAAAGAAGGATCCTCCTTCTGAAATTTTAAAGGAATTGCTGGCGATTCAAATGCTTGCTGTAAACCTGCTGCATCAAAAGCACATAGCCTACGGAAATATCACAACACAGCACTTCTTAGTCTCATCGAGCTAAGACTATTCGGTTCTCCAGAAAATGTGCAATTTACGGTTTACCTCTCCTGTTAAACCCAGAAACCCAGCGAATTAGGTATCCGGAAATAAATCCCTGAACCACATACCTCCTATGACTGAGATTCAAAAAGACTGGCTTGAATAAGATCTTATTTCCTTGGGGAAGCTACTCCTTCAGTTGGATAATATTTGCACTAATTTTGATTATTTGACAATCTCTAACTCTGAGCTTGCTTAATCTGACATAACAACCATGTTTGAAACTCACCAACTCAAACTGAATTCTTTTCTTTGCTAGATAGCATGTTCTTTTTTGAGTAAGCTAAGGGAGAATAGCTAGAGCGATCGCTCAATGTTGCTGTTACTTCTTGAGAAACAAACAGGAGCTTTGAAAATACCCTTATTTTCGATTGTTTTGAAGAGTCATGTAGACTCGCTCCGTCTGCCAATTCCTTCTTAAAGGATAATGCTTGATTTTATTGTAGTGAATCTCCTTAATATTTCTAGCCTAATCCTAAATCTAAATGACTAACAAATTCGAGAGATAGGAGAGTAATGTCTGTAATCTCCCTTAGCGAATCTCCTTAATCTCTCAAGCCTAACTTTAAATTTATCTTACAATCAAATTGCAGATATAGGTGTGGAATCTCCGTTATCTCTCTTAACGAATCTCCTTAATCTATCAAGTCTAGCCCTAAATCTAAATAAAAACCAAATTCGAGATAAAGGAGCATAATCTCTGTTATCTCCCTTAGCGAATCTCCTTAAACTCTCAAGCCTTAAACTAGATTTATCTTGCAACAAAATTGAAGACATAGGTGCATAATCTCTGTTATCTCCCTTAGCTAATCTCCTTAATATATCAAACCTTACCCTAAATCTATATGACAACCTAATTGGAGACATAGGCGCGTAATCTCTGTTATCTCCCTTAACGACTCTCCTTAATCTCTCAAGTCTAGCCCTGAATCTAAATAACAACATAATTGGAGAAATAGGTGCGTAATCTTTGTTATCTCCCTTAGCGAATCTCCTTAATCTCTCAAGCATAACCCTAAATCTAAATAAAAATCAAATTCGAGACATAGGTGCATAATTTCTGTTATCTCCTTTAGCCAATCTACTTAATCTCTCAAGCCTATCCCTAGATTTATCTTGCAACAAAATTGAAGACATAGGTGCGTAATCTCTGTTATCACCCTTAGCGAATCTCCTCAATCTCACAAGCCTAACCCTAAATCTAAATATAAATTATATTGGAGACATGGGTGCATAATCTCTGTTATCTCCCTTAGCCAAGCTACTTAATGTATCAAGTCTAGACTTAAATCTAAATTACAACAAAATTAGAGACATAGGCGCGTAATCACTGTTATCTCCCTTAACGACTCTCCTTAATCTCTCAAGTCTAGCCCTGAATCTAAATAACAACATAATTGGAGACATAGGTGCGTAATCTCTGTTATCACCCTTAGCGAATCTCTTTAATCTCTCAAGTCTAGCCCTGAATCTAGATAACAACATAATTGGAGAAATAGGTGCGTAATCTCTGTTATCTCCCTTAGCCAATCTACTTAATGTATCAAATCTAGACCTAGATCTAAATAGCAACGAAATTGGAGAAATAGGTGCGCAATCTATGTTATCTCCCTTAAAGAATCTTTTTAATCTCTCAAGCATAACCCTTATTTTATTTAACAACAAAATTGAAGACTTATGTGCCTAATTTCTGTTTTCTCCATTAGAGAAGCTTTTTAATCTCTCAAGCCTATCCCTAGATTTATCTTGCAACAAAATTGGAGACATAGGTGCGTAATCTTTGTTATCTCCCTTAGCCAATCTCCTTAATATATCAAGTCTAACACTTGAACTAAATTACAACATAATTGAAGACATAGGTGTGTAATCTCTGTTATCTCCCTTAGAGAATCTCCTTAAACTCTCAACCCTAACCCTAAATCTAAATTACAATAAAATTAGAGACATAGGTGCGTAATCTCTGTTATCTCCCTTAGCGAATCTCCTTAATATATCAAGCATAAACTTAGATATATCTTACAACCGAATTGGAGAAATAGGTGCGTAATCTCTGTTATCTCCCTTAGCGAACCTCCTTAATCTCTCAAGCCTAACTTTAGATATATCTTACAATCAAATTTAAGACATAGGTGCGTAATCTCTGTTATCTCCCTTAGCGAACCTCCTTAATCTCTCAAGCCTAACCCTAAATCTAAATACAAATTATATTGGAGACATGGGTGCATAATCTCTGTTATCTCCCTTAGCCAAGCTACTTAATGTATCAAGTCTAGACCTAAATCTATAGAACAACATAATTGAAGACATAGGTGCGTAATCTTTGTTATCTCCCATAGCGAATCTCCTTAATCTCTCAAGCATAACCTTAGATATATCTTACAACAAAATTAGAGACATAGGCGGGTAATCTCTGTTATCCCCCTTAGTGAATCTCCTTAATCTCACAAGCCTAACCCTAAATCTAACTAAAAATCAAATTGGAGACATAGGTGCATAATCTCTGTTATCTCCCTTAGCCAATCTACTTAATGTATCAAGTCTAAACCTAAATCTAAATTACAACAAAATTAGAGATATAGGTGGGTAATCTCTGTTATCACCCTTAGTGAATCTCTTTAATCTCTCAAGTCTAGCCCTGAATCTAAATAACAACATAATTGGAGACATAGGTGCGTAATCTCTGTTATCTCCTTTAAAGAATCTCCTTAATCTCTCAAGTCTATACCTAAATCTAAATAGCAACGAAATTGGAGATAAAGGAGCATAATCTCTGTTATCTCCCTTAGTTAATCTCCTTAATATCTCAAGCCTAACCTTAGAAATATCTTACAACCAAATTGGAGACATAGGTGCGTAATCTCTGTTATCTCCCTTAGCGAACCTCCTTAATCTCTCAACACTCTCCCTGAATTTAGGTAACAATATATTCTGCGAAATGGGAGCCTATTCTCTTTTTTATACCCTCTCCAACTTGATCAGTCTTTCACATTTAAACTTGTTTCTTGATAACGAGTTATTAACTAAAAAAATAGAGCACTTATTCAGCTATTATTTCAAGAAATGAACGTCCTTAATATCATTTGATTGAGTATTTATAATTCGATGAGAGTTATCGTTTATCTCTACCTTTTCTAATATGAAATTTGTACTTATTCAATCTAATTGTGTTGTGAGTGCATATAATTAAAAGTTATTTCCATTGTTTTAAAAAAAGAGTTTAATGGATCGATGAATGAAGCTAGTTAGGAGAGGAGACAATCAAAGAATGAATATTATTGTTTAATGTTATTCTTTTTCTTTGTTTTTTTTTTCCAAGAAATTTCCACTCAAACATTTAGAAAGCACTATTTCCTGATGAGTTAGAAAATCACGTAAATTGTGTTGTGTGTGAGAGGAAACTAAAAATTTGTTTTAACATTCAGTAAGCTTTTTTTCTGTAGGTTTTCAACTGGATCGAAGTAAACTTAGGGGAATATGTCTTTTTTTTAATTTTTTAACCTCTTACTCTTCAAGATTAGGATCAAAATAATTTCACCATAAATATGATATAGAATTAAATATTTTTGTTATCAGGGAAATTCTTAACTATCGAATCAAGCATTGAATTTATAAGGCGATACTGCTCGAAAATTGTAATTGCTTTTAGGTAATTGTTTCTGTTTTTCTGAGTTATCAGCTATGCATGTTGGTTTATTTTTAAGGAATTTGTTTTCTATAACGCTAATATTTTTTGATGTAAGTGCCTAGCTTTCTTATGATGTAATAACTGTCATAGGGTTTGAGATTGTGAAAGAACACAGGGAATTTAATGATTTGTAAGTGTAAGTTTAGATTACAATTTTCGTGTGCTAAACCTCTTATCTCACTTGTGTTATGGTAAAGATTTTTTACGAAATTTTAGCCTTCTTTTTTTTAAGTAAAATCCTGGCCGTAAATGTCCTTTTTATTAGAGTAAATATCTTGAAATAAAATAACGATGCGATTATCGATAAAAATGAATAGCAGGATAGCACCCAAAGTTCGATGGCTTTTCAAATCAGGAGATTATAACAAGTTTATTCGGGATTACGTAATAGTTTTCTCGAAGTGCAGGGCGATATGCAAAAGATAGTGATCAACATTGGTGGCGTTAATTGATTTTTTAGTTATTGAAATAACAACGATGATAAGGTAATTTTATGATTCATTTTTAGATGAAGATTTTAATATTTAAAACCACCCTAATAATGTTATAAAATAAAACAATTTGTTGGCTGGAATAATAAAAAGGTAGTAAAATTTTGATAACATGTGGTTTGCAATTTGAAAAAACAGTTTTTATTCAAATAGAAAATGAATACAGATTTTGTTTTATGTATTAAAAGTAATCTTCGGTGTTTTGATAAGGAGCTATTTTCGATAATGTCTCCTTAAAAGAAGAGTTCTTTGACCTTAAATATGAAGTCATGTAGTCTATCAGCAACAAGATTTGTCTTTGAGTGTAGGGGTCTTACTTTACAAGCGCTTCCTTTTGAAAAGTTGCAATAAGCTTCTAAACTACGGAGGCTATCTAACTTGGAAGAGTGCTTTCTGCAAAACTCATTTTGTATTTTTAACTTTCGAGTTAAATATCTTAGAGAAACTCTTCATAGCCTCTAAATTACTACATAACGTGTAAAAAAAGCTAAGTTTAGGTAGATACTATTGGAGGTAGAGCAGGATTTTTGAAAATGTCTTGAACTTTTTTCATTCGTTCTTGGAGGTGTTGTGTGATTGCAAATAAACATTTGAAGTATCCTTCCAGATCTAGGAATCCTAAAAGTGGAGTTTTAACTTCAAGCATTGTCTGGCCCATTAAAAAGACATACACGCATTCTGATTGAAGTGATTAGATTGTGTTCTGAATAACAAGTCCTTCATTTTAATTTTGATTTTAACCAAAAATATTCTTCTTAGCATTGCTCTTTCGGCTAGCAAAACTACAAATAAATTCAATACTTAAAATAAATTGATAGAGATGATAAGAGCGTACTTTGTTTGTTGTTTGGATGAGAATGATTCTGTGTGCTCGATTTAGAAAACTTGAGTAAACGAAGAATCAGAAACACCAGTAGATAGAATGCTCTATATTTCTTACCATCCTGCTCTGTCTTATTCGTTGATCACAAGCGATCGTTAAAGAACTTTTCTTGTTAAAGAACTGCAGTTCAATGCAGCAAAGTTAATTGGTTTCGATTGAATATATCCAAGGAGTTCTTCTTCACTATTTGCGAAATATGGAAGTTTTTTAAAGATAAGCTCATAAAATACCATGCCAAAACTCCAGATATCTGTTTTGAATGTGTATGGCTGCTTTCCAAGAATTTACGGGGACATATAATAAGGAGATCCCACTGCTGACCTTGCCATGTAATCTTAACTGGTGAGTGCTTTTGCGAACCCAAAATCAATGATTTTGATTTTTTAATTATGAACAAGGACATTCTACGGTTTGAGATCTCTGTGAATGAGCCCCGAGCAGTGGATTACTAGCATTCCTTCTGCAATCTAGTGCGCGATATCCAGACATATTTTCTCATATTCTTCGAAAGGTTTTTTCTAGAATTGGAGAATGTAGTCCTTGAGCTAGCCATCTTTGCAGTACTCTTAAATGATGTAGAGGAAATTATCAGCACTGCAATAGTCTTTAAGCTCGATGACATTGGGATGTTTTATTTTTCGTAGAGCTTCGATCTCAACATTCAAGGCTTATTTTGCATATGGATCATTGTTAATTTAACGCAAATCGATCTACTTTACAGCAACCACCTCACTGGTGAGCTCGTTTACGCCAGGAAATACCTTACCATACTCTCCCTAACCAAGAATGTACTTAGTATTGACAGTGTAGTTTCCTACTCTTTTGATGTCAGTTTCCATTTAATTTTGTGTCTGAGAATGCTTAAAATTTCACTGGGTTTATCTTTTTTATCGCATTATTTGCAGAGAGCACAAGAGCGCAAGTTAATTCTCTGGGAATATTTCAAAAAATATTTTTACAAAATTACAATACTTATTTTGCAAAGATGATTGAAAAAGCTGCCATTTCATGATTCTCTGTTAAAAAAAGATAGAAAATTCAATGATTTTAGTATAAATCGACTCTTATTTTATCAATAATTCATTTGTTTGTTTCTTTTGTTTTATTTTTCTGAACATTTGAACTATTATTCGTGTTTTTGTATGTGTGTGTGTTGGATTTAGAGAAAACAATTCAATCTTGATTGGCTGAGATTAATGCGAAAGGTCTCTAAGAAATTAAAATTAATATCTTATGAACCAAATGGATATTCCACAAAGCTAAGATCTTAGAGGAAATGAAGAGATAGTAGTTCATTCACTATCTCCGTTTATCCGATTGGTTTAAAGAAAAGCTGCACCAAGTGTAGTTACTGAGAATCCTTCTTTAAAATCGATTAAGTTTGGTTTGAGGAACATAAATGAGCTGTTTGAGATTCGGACTAGAATAGCTTTCACGCAAATATTGCATGGAACAACGAAACCTTAAGTAAAATGTAGCAAAGCTAGACTAGCACATGTCCTAGCTAAGAATGAACTAAAAATATATCTTAATGCACTCTCGTCTTTGTTTCCTTCTATTTTTTAAACAATAGACAGGCTAAAAACACCTAAAAATACAGCAATTATTTTAAAAACTGCAGCATTTTTCAAAATTTTACAAATCTCAAGAGTTCCTCTCCCTGCCCCTGCTGAGAAGCCTTTGTATCTTACAAAGAAGGAACATGCTTGTGGAGCTTTGATGATGGTAAAATTAAACTAAATTTTAAGCAATCGCTCATATGTTATTGTTATTACTAACAAAGGTTAAGATAATAAGCTATCACATAATGAAGAAAAAGTAAGCAGGATTGATAGAAATCATGAGTTATTCCTATATTCCGTTAGGATCTTCTAAACCAGTAGATGATAAAAGACACATGAAAACAGAAATCATGAAAGTAAGTGAATTTATTTATGTTCATTCTCTCTCTTTCATGCTAACTTATTGCTTTAATTGCAGAGATTGTTAATGACAATCACTGAAGAATAGCAGACAAGAAAAATACAAGCTTTTTATGCATTCAAATAAAACTGCATAATATACAAAGAAAGGATGAAATCAAGATATGTTAGGTTCGCTGCTAATTCTATTGAATAATTAATATCATTTAAAAGAAGTGCTCTGACATAAAATGCTTGGAATAAACTAAGATTATGTACTTTTCAGCAAAAAGATAAACCTTAAAAGGGAATAATATCTGATATCGTAGATCCACAGACATAAATAGACATGGATATCATGAAAACTTAAGTAAAATCTTTGTTTTCATGAAGATTTTTATCTTATTTTATTAATTTGCCCATTAAGGCTTTAGTAAACAAAGAACTAGCATAAAAGCTACTGAGAGCGAAAGCTAGAAAAAATGGATAGGATCTTATTATGAAGACAGATAATCTATGCAATCTTTTGTTGAAAATCTAAAAATCTAAATTATCTTTGGCCTTGAAGCAAATCTAATCTCAGTGTACAACAGTGGAAGCTTAAAATCTGAAGAACTAAATCAAGATGCTACAGAAAGAAAAAGAAGGCTTAATGGATAGAATCGATGAGATGGATAATGAATCACAAGCCGACAGTAATAGCTGCTCACTCCCTTTGTAATTTAATCCTGCTGAATAAGTCATCGTTCTTTCGGAATAAGCTTACAATGAATATTAGAATTTCATTACTTCCAATGTAACAAAAAAAGATAAGAAAAATTATTGAATTGGCTTCAAGTTGTTTGTTGGTTTAGATAAAAAAGCTTCCGAACGAGCTGAAGGAAGAAGTTTCTTATTTGAAAGCAGAGGAGAATGAGTTTCGAAAGATAATAGAGGTTTGGCAGTTTTATTATGATTAGTACAATTAATAATTTTACACATTTTTTTTTTTCATAAAGGATTTTGAAGGATAGCTTGGTCTCGAGAATTAAGTAAATTCATCGTATCTTAATAATCAGCAGCAAGAGATTTGAATGCAACCCTTGTGGCCCTTCATGATAAAATAGAAACTATTTCTTTGAATTAGAAATGCTATTTATCGATAACGAAACCAAGTTTTGTTGAAAATACGAATATCATTTATGTCTTGTTTAATTATGAAGTTGAGAGTAGAAACTTATTTTAAAAATAATAATTTTGTTTTGAGTCTCTTTCCAACAAGAATTCTAAACAAATTTAAAAGAGATAATTTAAGAATTCAGAAGAATTAGAAGAGAATCAATTATCTATTCTGGTAGTAATGATGTAGATTAAAAATATTAAAGTGATTTGCTTTTTACTAGAGATAATTTACATATTTCAGAAAATTACAAAAATAAGGAAAAATGTAGATGATAAGTGTCCAATTACAGACTGAGATCTTTGAAAAGATCTGCTCTGATCCTTCTAACAAATACTGCTTCGAATGTGGAGCTAATTCGAATGCATGGGCTTCTGTTAACAACGGTATTTTCCTATGTCTAAATTGTTCAGGAGTGCATAGAGGTTTCGGTGTCAATGTCTCCTTCATGCGTTCAGTGGGCATGGACTCTTGGACATAGAAATAGATCAATCTCATGCTCCAAGGAGGAAATGCTAAGCTAAGAAAGTTTTTTGAAAGTTATAATATGCCTAAAGATGCTCCTATGGATTTCAAATACAAGACAAAAGCTGGAATTTACTACCGCGAAATGGTAAAAAATTATCTATTACTAACTGAGTAATTTATTTAAAAATGAATGAACTAGCTAAAGTGCATTACTGAAGGCAATCCAGTTCCGTCTGCGCCTTCTCAAGAAGAAGGCCTTGAGCTTGTTTCCTTCTAAAATCCTAATTTCATAAGTAAATTCTATTGATAATGATTTTCTTGAAATTTAAGGACATCTAACATGCTCTTTTCAATTTGTAATAATAGACAATATGCAAAACAACCCAGGGATTCGCAGTTAAAATAACTCAAATGGAGGATAGCAAGGTGATATGGATTTAGTTGTTGATCAAATGAAGAGCTTCTTCAGTGTAGCGTATAAAAAGACTGCGGAAGTTACCAAAGCAGCTGGAAAAATGACCAAAAGTGCAATTAAGAAAGCAGATGAGAAATATCATGATCCTGAATTCTAATAAAATTTACAAACAATGAAATAGAAGAGCGCAGAAACAGCTAAAAAAGGCTATGAGTCAGTCAAATCAGTAAAATTCATTTTGATAAATATGTTTGACAATTTTTCATAATGAAAATATGCTCTTCTTTTTTTGTTGTTGTTGTAGGGCCTGTCAGGTGCGTTTTCCTTTATCAAAAAGAAAATAGATTCCACATAGAATCCTCCTTCTTAACAGCAATAGGGAGGTGAACAGTGATACAATCGTTCTCTTTGAACTTCTTAAACTTAGAAGAATTGTTCTAATATGTTATGTTTTTTTATTTTTATTTCACTATTAAAGAATATCCTTTTTTCTTCTTTAATTTACATCCACTAAACAACTACAAAATACACTGATTTAAACATAAATTCTTAATCATTATTACTCCTCTGAACTTGACATTGTTTCTTAATGATTTTAGGCATTTTTATTTTCTGTATTTGTTGGATTTTCCATTTAAGTAGTAGTAACTGTAGTGCTCTTTATGAGATGAGCACGACTTGCTAGAGCATTGACAGTCTCTTAATCAATAAGATTATCGAACTTTTGCTGAAATGATTCTGAGCCTGATCTCTATGCTCCTGGTTTTTGAAGATCTTAGCTGGAATGCTCTGAGACGAAATTGTTAGGTGAAAATAAGAATGTGGATGCTTCATTTGGATGCTACTACTAATTGATAATTATTCCTGGAGTTATATTTACCTTTTCAGGTTATTCTTTTGGTTAGTAGTTCGGTTTGTCTTCAGGTATACTAGCACATATTTCAGGTAATTTTTTCTCTGCAAAAGAGCATGATGTAGCTAAGGTTTTCTTTTTGCGAACGAAAAGTGCATTTTTGTGATTACTCTTTGAGCTTTCTTCTTTGGATTAGGCATCTTTAAATTTGTTAAAAGCAGAACTATGCGATGATTCATTTGTTTCTTTTCTTTGAAGTGGAAATGCATCAAAAGATGCTTTATTATCATCTGGCGAGCCTTGTTGCTAATGCATAAACTCTGTGTGATTGAGTTTCTTGCAGCTTTCCCTTTATTGTGAGGACCCAAATGAACCAGATAATTTCCGTTTAAAGGCAGACTGTACATCCTCTTCTGAGAGTTCTTCTTTCATAGGCAATGTATCCCAAGGCTGGAAATTGAACTTTCCTCCATATTATTTGTTAGGTAGTGGATTCGCTGTAGAACTGAACAGTTCTAAGCTAGGTTTTTTGTTAAGTTATGCATTTTCAGTTATTTTTTTGGATGAATTTGAACTTTTATTTGGATTTTACGGGAGCGCATTTGTAGATTTATTTTTGGACAATGAATGCTAACTTAAATGCTTCTTTTTGAAACTTAACTTCTTTTAAGCTACACCTGAAATCACTAACGGAGGAGACAAAGGAAGCTGTGTATTATTCTTCAATTACTGCTATTAATGTGATTGATGTTCTTGCTTTCCTATTTCAGTGCATACATCATCACCTTGCACATCAGCACTATTACAAATTGATTTTTCGATAAGGCCCTATAAAATATAAAATTAATTATCTTTAGTAATTTTTGTTTAAATAATAAAAATGGACATACTTCTATGAGTAATTGACTGAATGGCGTAGCAGGAGGAGGGTTTCTATCATCTAAATTGTGTTTTCTACTTTCTTAAAAAGTATCTCCCTTGAAGA
>Ga0302271_10001986_pt1 | contig 18940 bp, 11 predicted proteins | sample III_Bog_N1_1_FD_198767 | JGI IMG/M metagenome (GOLD analysis project Ga0302271, IMG submission 198767) | Peat permafrost microbial communities from Stordalen Mire near Abisko, Sweden - III_Bog_N1_1 | ecosystem: Environmental > Terrestrial > Soil > Wetlands > Peat | place: Sweden: Abisko...
ACCCACTCTTAAGCATATGGGGAAGGGAGGGGTGGGGGGTTGTTTATTTTGCAGTGGTATTAAATTTTCCACAATTGCACTTGTAGAGGGGATTTTCGAAAGAAACAAACAATAAGTTCCAGTTGTTTGAATCTCTGAAGAATATCGTTCCATATTTCAGGCATATTCCAAAAGGTAATTAAACTTTCAAATAATCCTTGAAATGATACCTAAGCTCATCGGAAGTTATTAATTTTTCAAGGAATTTGTAACCACATCCAAGCTAAGAAAATGAAAGTGAAAATGTATGGTAATCTAATAGGTAATGAACTCATTGTGATGGGGATTGAAAATATTTTTGAATCTGAATCTGCCGCAGATTAGACAATCTGGGGTGATGTTTTTCTAATCCTGATTCACATTTCAAGAAAAATTGAGTCGTTAAATTTTATTATTTTTTTTTCTAATCGATGAAGCTTGACAATTAATGAAATTGTTCTGATTATCCTCGTATCAAGATTAGGTTAATTGAAAGGCAGCTAGAAAAATATGCGGCTTAAGAAAGTCAGATTAGAAAACGGATGTTGAAATCAATGGATTCAAAAAACACACCAAAATGTAAGGTAAGAGCGTCTTCTTGTAAAACTTTTTGGTTTAAAACGAAATATCATAGAACAACCCCAAAGTAATTATTTTAAAACAAATAAATATAAAATCTCGGTGAATCTAATAAATTATCAGAATGTTAAAATCTTCATTGATCCTCTTGGTATTTGCAACACTGCTTTCCTTAGTGACAGCTTGCCATTATAGTTGCATCTGCAACACTGGCTCTAATGTCTGCACTGCTTGCAAAGTTCCTGGTTCAGTCTTCGATCAATATTAAAGATCATGCCCTTGTCCTTCTGGCTATTTTACAGATAATCTTGAGCCATTTGTCTGCACGAAATACCTATATCTTGATGCTAACAATACAGATATTTCGATTGTCTTGTCTGCCTGTGAAGTTGAGACTAGAAGAAAAGCTACTAATGTGAAAATCCTCACAAATAGTACATTTGCAGTTATCAACCAGACAAGCAGCATCTTGGCTAAAATTTCCATTGATACCTCCGCTGTAAGTCTCCTTCCTGAGTGCATCTCGAGTTACTCCTCCTAGCTAAAATACAATAACACTTAGACCAAATTATTCGAAGATCTCCCAGCTAAATACGTAAAATCAAACATCAATGGTACAATATCAGTGCAATTCCCTCTGATCGACATCTACTCTTTGTCCTACCAAAGCACCGTAAATGTTGATAATTAAATTCAATAGACAATTAACTTCTTCCTCTTGGTGAGTAACTAAGGAGGTATTATCCGTAGAGCTAATTTCGATTTAATTGTCTTGACAAATCGTAATTAAGTGGAGACATTCACATTTGATGTCGGCTTGTAGGCTTCTCAGGGCTGTGCAGTTGGGCAGGATTGTGTTGTTGTCGCTGATCTCAGCACAACTGGGTCCGTCTGTGAAACCAGTGCCTGTAATGTGACTCGTTCGAACCTCACCTACACTGTCGGAGATACCTTCATAGCTAAGATCTTCTTCACTGATCCTACTTACACTAAAGCATTGGAATTCGTCTCGTTGTTTTTGAGAGATGACAAAAACATCGTTTACAATTTTTCAGGGATCACAACTGCTATTTGGAGGGATAATAGTCTCATCATTTTGCTACCTCTAGTTGAGCCTAGTGCAAGTGCCACCATTCAAGTGAATATGTATATTTAGAATCAGAGTGTGCTAAGAAGAATTCTCTCAGACACCATCAACACTTCGTCTCGTTCAGTTTTCTAAGCTACGATAAATCCATTACCAGATCAATAAATTGTTGGATCGAATCATGGAAGCATTCCCGTAGTAGCTTTTTTTGCTGGATTAGTCTCTCTACTTCTTCTAGCTTGATCTCACACTTTTGCTTTTGAACTTCAACATCAAATATCTTGTGCTCCCAAGAGTTTGATGAATATTTTTTATTTTTTTAGGAGATTTTTTTTAATATTTTTTTAATTGAAAATCGTATGATTTATATATTTTTTTAAAAAACGCTTTATCAATTCCTTATTAAAAATGAAAATTTAGAAATTTTCTTCGATATTTCTGTTATTATTTAAGTGAGTTCGGTGGCCTGAAAAGAATGTATGATTGAAGTATTTTGTTTTATAGTTGGGGGAAAAATATGGAAAATATGCAGATAATACTAATAAATGAGGTGCGATTTTGTGTTTATATTCAACAATTTAGAATTCATTTTCTTTCAATATTCATAAAGTAGACCACGCGCTCTGACCCCCCGAAAGCGAATTAAGATGAATTGTGGCAATAATCGACTGTGTAAATGCTATCGCTCATATCTTTAATTGATCCAGATACGTTGTAATTTTCATCGAAGACACGTACTTCATTGAGTCCACTAGAAGCTGCAACAATTGTTTCGTCGTGTTTTTTGCTAAATAAAAAAGATAATAAATTGAGATTTTAAATGTTTTTTAGATGATTTTCTTTGAGATAAAAGTTAAAAAATGAAACAATCTAAGTACACTTTGAATAAAAAGAAGAACTACAATATTCTGATTTTTATGTTTTACCTGAATTAAATGGCATAAATGTATGCTTTGTCTTGTTGAATTCCTTATTCCCATTCGATATTTCTCATTAATTTTCTTGTAGCGAAATCCCAGAGCTGGATTTAATCTGAATTTCGATACGAGCCACTTAAAATTTGATTATTTTTGAAATCTAAACTGTCTCCGCTGACTCTTGGACCATGAAAATGACCAACGCTGCATTTTTCTCGCATATCCCATATATGAATATTTGAATCCCAGCCGCAACTCAGGAGCACATTCGATTCGTTTGGAAGAAATTTCAAAGAGAATATTCGATTTGAATGACCTGGTGAATTCCAATCTCCTTCAGGAAAATCCAACAGAATTTTCTTTGTTGAATCGTCATAAACTCTCACCTAAGATTATCATTCAAATGTTGTTTTACTGCATTGTTTAGTTTGTTTCAATTATAATTCTCTCCTTTTTAAAGAGAACATCCTTACATGATGATCACGTCCTGCAGTTGCAAAGTAAGATCCATCATTGTTGTAATCTAGGGCTAAAATTGTGTGACCTTTGTTCTCAACTTATTTGCTTAGAACCTTCCCTATAATTCACAAATCAAGTAGTCTTAGGATAGATAAAGCATTCAATATTCCTGCATTTCTGCCTTTGTCTTTGCTTTAAAAAATAGAAGAAAAAAAGAGAATATTGTTTATTAACCTGTGAAAGCATCCCAGTGAGTGATTGTTCCATCTGAATTCACTGCAAGAAGATGATGATAATTATTTGTTTCTCCTTTTTATGGTTTCCATCTGATACTAGTTGTTGGTGCAGAAGTACCATAAGGAGCTCTAAAGGTTAAACATAAATCGTTTGATTAATTAGCATAAGGAAAATGTTAAACATCTTATGGTTTGAAAAAACATGTTAAATGCGACTATTTTAATGAAATGAAAGGGATCTACGCTGATAGTTAATGAAGTAGTGAATCTGAAAAGCAAAGAAAAACACATTAGCGAAAAAATTAAATCAAATGTCATGGTTTTCTCCTTGAAATCTACAAATCCATTCTTACTTGTTTAGCAATCGATAATAGAGATGGATCCGTCAGAAGAGCCTTTTTAGATAACAAAATACATATTTTAGATTCAGAATATCAAAATGAATGTATATTGTAGAGAATTAGAAGTAATAATAGTCTTACCAAGCGCTAGGAATGAATCATCTAAATTGAATCTCATCGAAAAAATATCTCCAGATTTAGAACAAAATTGCTTGTTGAGGCTGAGTTTCTTCCTCGATGAAGGTGCACACACGACGCTTCAAAAACATCAATAAAAAAGTCGTAAACGATTTCTTCTAATTATGAATTTCAGTAAATCAAATAATGTACCTATGAGTGCTCATGATAGATGAGTTCTTGGAAGCTCGAACAACAGCTGAGCTCATTTTGATAAATTTTTCTACTTTCAACTATTTCAATATAAAAAATTTCGCAAATTGCAATTAAATTTCTTTGATTCGTTATTTTTCTTTCTATTGAAAAACTATTTTGTTTTTTAAGGAGAAGATTCAGTGTCAGACAAGGGTTATTGTGGGATTCTAACTGCAAAAAAGAATAAACCGATTTTAGAAATCGCTTAAAATTAATTAAGCGTCAGCTGGGGTTATTATTAACTCTTTATTTTGTGGTTTTTAGTGTTTTGTCTATTTTTTATTATTTCATCAGTTGTCTTATGTTTCGCTTTCATTTTACTGAATTATAAAAGTATTTGTCTAAATATTTCCCAAAGGATTTCAACAGACTGGCTTGTGTTTAAAGCAAGAGCATCATTTCTTAAATTATGGTAGACAAATACCCATACAATCTTCTATGATTTTCAAGTAAAAAATTAAAAAATAAATGTAAGACAGAGATTATTCTTATTAGTTTATTATCTGTGCATTTTCTGTTTTTTGTGCTAGCTAATTTGTAACTTTAAAATGAAAAAAAAAACTTAAAATAAGTTAGCCATTCTAAATAACGATCAAGCTTATTTTGGGAAATGCTTGATACCTGACAAATCTAATTCATGATAGGTGCAAACAGCTTTTTACTTTTTTTTAGATTTTGTAAAAGAAATAAATTTCAGAAATAATGATTATTAATTTCAGAACAAACAATCTGCTAGTGAATTCTACCAATTTGATTAATCTCTTGGCAGAAAATAGATTATTCCTAAGTGTATCCATGATCCTTGCTTGATTTTAATAACTATCTTTTTTCAATTTTCAGTTGAAATCTGTTTATTTGCATATTAAATGTTGGATTGATTGCAGTTTGCTCGGAGACATTTCATAAGATATTTGATTACTAGTTCATCAACCAAGAAATAATGATCCGTTTCAGTTTTCCAACTCAAAAGACGAATTCTGTCTGGTTGAAAAGTTCCAAAATAATCTCAAGTCCCTTGTGAAATTTTGCAGTTAAAACAAAAAAATCTTGATTGCCGTATGGATCAAATAGGGAGAAGGTTTGATTAAAAATCACTTATTGATTCGAGAAAACCGAATAATTTAGCGGCTAGTTAGAGCAATAAAAAATAAATATAAATTAAGTAGGTTCGTGAAAAGACAGGTGGGAGAGAGAGACCAGGACTAATAAATCGCGCATTTCAAGTCTGCAAGAAAACAATAATAGAAGAATCAAGTAGTTGCAATATGATAGAAGCATCATCAAGTCCGTTTCGTAAGAGCATGAGCTAGTTGCGTAGTTCAGGAAGCAAATCATAGCGTGATGGAGCTGCTGTTGCGACTGCACAAGGCCAAACTAATTAATGCCTAAATTTCTTTGCAGCAGGCAATTCCTTGTCTCAATCGAAAAACCATAACAATAGCTTCACCGAAACTCTCCCTAATCCTTCCTACAATATCCTACCTGTATGCACAATATTCTTTTTTTCTGCCCTTAACACATAATCAATATTTTCACTTAACAGACAGGAAACCAAGGATATATTTAGCAACAGCAAGCGTTGCAGCAGGTATAATAGCAACCTAGTTTGCGCTCAGCTAGGAATAACTCTGAAAATCGTATCAGCACTGCAAACACTGCTAGTGCAATTTCAACAATTAACAGCAACATTCCAGCTAATCCTCGAACAAATCAAATGATAAGAAATCACTCTAATTTCAGTGCCACGCCATCCAAAAAAAAAGAATAAGAAAATCAACCCATGGCAGCCATGATGTGCCCTTCTGGATATCCTCCTAGCTCCAAGCCTTCTGGAAACGCAATTGGTATGCCAAAGTCTTCGCAGTCGTCTGTAGTAGGATCTTCGTCTAAGCCCAATACAAATTCTTCTATTTTCTCGAATAGTTTCGCTAAGGAAAACATCGGTGGAATAATGCATAAACATAGCGCTTCTTCTGCTCTCGTTGGTCTCAACAATAGCACTAACATCAGCAATGTGAGTAAAAATGGAATCATTCCTGCAAAAGGACAGAATAGTTATGTTTCTCCAAACTTCCCTCTACCATCTTCATCTCAAACAGGTTATCTTAACTAAACCAGTTAGGCTTCATAAAACAATGGTGCATCTTCTTCTTCGCTTTCCCCAAATGCCAAGAATTTCTACCATAATATTCTCAACTCCTCTTGGAAAGTGAACATGATGCAGCCTTCGTAGACTCCTAGGAAAGCAGGTGATAGCTGTTCTAACAGTGCTACAAAACCTACAATTTCTACAAATGCTTCCAAACCGTATCTAAAACCTCAATCTCGCCCGTATTTTTAAGACAATCTAACGGATAAAAGCAATTCTCAGATTTAAGCACACTCTCCACTTCACGGATCTTCACCTGTTTCAGCTCACAACAATAGTCATTCGAGTTAATTCAACAACAATGCTAATACTAATAATAGTAACAGCAACGGTAGGCTCAATACATCTGTTTCTTCGTCTACCAGAGCCCCTCAGAACGAAGAAACCAAGCGTCTGAAACTTGAAATTGAGTAGTTTAAGAACCGAGAAATCAAGTACCTAGTCCGCATCGCAACTCTAGAAAAAGAAGCTAAAAAACTGTCTGAACAACTTGAAAAATCAGACTCTAATAACAGAGAAATATCTGAAGAAAACCTTAAAATTCGTAAAATGAACAGTTTCCACTAGAATTAGAGTAACAGCCATTACAATAATTCGTCTCTTTAAGGCTCATCTAATCTCACGTAAAGTACCGATGAACAACAACGCAGTATGAGATAGAGAACAGATCCTTTCGAAGGTTGCTGCTTGTAATGTGGTTGTAATTCTCAATTCTAAAAACTCCAAGCAGGATCATCAGGATCAGCACAATCGTCTAATCCACAGAACTTCGGTTCGTATAATAAATACAAACTGAAATACGCTTAGTTGAGACAGCAGCATAAGGATATACTCCGCTAATGCATCGACAAAGAAACAGAAAATGCAGAGCTAAGAGCAGAAACTTTACTTGCGAGATAGCTCCTTTCGAACCCTTAAGAAAATTAATAACTAACAAACTCAAGCAAATAGGCTCTAGGGTTAGACTGCTAAGGGTCTGAGATGCCCAGTTTCGTGAAAGCTCTCAGTCTTGGCTAGCATATTGGATCGATGACAGGCGGAGTCCTTTGAATTATATTTTTTCTTCTTTTCTTGTCTCTAATCTTTAATGCATAATTTGTACATACTTTAAATAAATCAAGAGCAATTTCTGTGCAATTTTGATTTCTTTTTTTGATGATTAATCAGTGAAATAATTAAGTATTTCCAAGATGCAAAATGAAGATCTCAAAATGAATTGTTATGCTTTTACAATATAAACAGGCTTGAAGATACTCACCAAAGACAAACAGCCTTAAAAATGAAAAGAGAAGGAGTTTGTTTTTTTAATAAAATGAATCATCAAACATGTGATATCACTCATTGCTGGGAGAAATCAATATTTCCATCTACTAGCAAGCTAATTAGTCTGTCTGAATGTGAAAATGCTTCATTCGGGAGGGTTTCTGATATTGCATCTAACACTGTAAATCCATTCTTCGCTAGGAAATCAAGAGTGTATGGATTTTCCTCCACCGAGAACTAGAGATTACCCATAAAAATAAGGTTGCAAAGTGCTTCAAGGATCAGTGAAGCGTTATCAGTTTCCACTGCATCAGACTAAAGTGCATCCAAGAAAGTACAAATCAAGCGAGAATCTTAAAATATGTCCTTGCACTACTCAAAACTGGCATTCAGCAGAAGTTCACTGATCGCTTCTAAAGCAGCATTCTTAATGTCTTTTTAGCTGATATTTGCAAGTGTAATGAGTTTCCTTGTGAGAACTTAGTTCTCATTGAAAGTGTGATCGTTGAGGAAGATTTCATGGATAGACGAAGATTTCTTGGAAAAACATTTTGCAAGAAGTTCTAAAGACAAAACTGTTAGGCGTTTTGGGGCATCGTTGAGGATTAAAAATGCGATTGGATCGAATAACCCCATATCCACAGCCTGTTGAGTTAGCGATTCAGTCCAGTCACAAATAGTTAACAGAATTTCAAGACTACTATAAACAGTGTTGTATCCATTATCTGTATTTAAATTGGAACTCTAAATTATCCTGTAAATTGTCGTTAAAATTGAGTAATTTTCATTGACAAGCTAGTGAATATCATCATCGTCTGCAATCGAGAGAATAGCCTCAAAAGCGGTTAACGCAGCTTATTGTTAATAGCTGTCATACTGAACCAGTAATAAAACAGAGTTGAGCAGCTCTGGAAGGTCGTTGAAATCCTAATATGTGTACCACGACGAGTTCAAACTGAGATTTGATATGAGATTGACTATGCATTCAAGGACAGTATCATTGTAATTCTTTAACTCAATATTATCCAGAATTATTGGGAAAAGCTAAGCTTTTGAGAGAATCGCTTTGCGGGAGAATTCGGAGGGCTCAGCGGAGATATTAGCAAGTAGATTAATAGCATTTTATCTGATATCAATGTCTTGATCGTTTGCTAAATGGTCTTCCAAGCAGCTTAAGCGATATCCCGCTCGAGTCTCAGGGTTATAATAGAGTTGATTGTTAGATGCAGCATCAATTTTCCCGTTTTGATCTTCGCACAATAATCTTTCAGCTACATAATCAACGACATCAATGCAATCTACGTTAGCAGTGACATTCAGCACTATGTTATAAGCTGCCTCAAAAGCCTACAATAAAAAACAAAAATAAAGTTAGTTTAAGTTTTTTATTCATTCTGAGAATTTCTCAAAAAAAACATACTTCAAAAGGCTGATTCCTTCCCCAAATGATCATGTCAACGAGTTTGTTAAACAACGGTGACTGCTTCACAAGCAAAGCTGCGTTGTCTTGCATATCGGAAACAGCTTGATCAATCACATGAAGATACTTCTTGATGAGTTCTAAATCAGGATTGACTGCTTGAAACTCATTGAAGGTTTGATTTGGTAGTTCTGCATTAAATAGATGAGGATTTGATGAAAACCAAGAAATTGCTTTGTTTCGCTTCGCTTGGAGTACTGACTTGATTTGTTTCTTTCGAATTTCTACTCTGAATTAGTTTTTTTTCTTACTGAACATTTCTGCATCGATTTCATTACCCTACGATGGATCTTCTGTAGGTTATTATTATTCTTAGAAGGGCCCTTTAAGACCACCTTGAAGCTATTGTGATTCTATCAACTCACTCATCCTTGGAATTGAAGCTAAAGCAATTTTTAAGTTTTGATTGATTTGTTTTAACAAATTTGATTTGAAAAAGACAAACCTAGCCTTGTCTATTTTTCCCGCCTACCAACCAGTCAGTCTCTTCCAAAGGTGTATTTATTAGTCCAATCAGTTGTATTGAATTTCATAAAGTTACATAAGAGTCAGCATGCATTAAAACTAATGGAAGGATTTAGCTTGTTGGATGTTCTTTTTTTTCGTTGACATATTAACATACATGTTGATATTGATTTTTGAAGACTAATATGTTTAATGAAGCAATTCTAAAATTAATGCTCGCTAATAAACTTAGATTTGTAATTGCGAAATGGGTATATTTTTTTCATAAGCTGCTCAAATATTATTCAATTTCTTACAATACTTTGCCTCTTTCTCTGAAAAAGAGAAAATCACATATTGAGTTTACAAATGTTTGCTACTTAAAAAATCAGAGCTAAGAGCTAGAAAATAAACTATTGCCCCACTATCTTCATCTTTTCTATCTTATTCGAACACTAGTTTTAATTTATGTTTAGGAAGATTTGGCTATTTTCTCATCATTTTCCTTTCTCTTTCCCCTCTCTATTTCAATTTCAATTTATTATCATTATTTCTTCAAGAATCTTTTGATTATCCCTTTCCTGAGAAATCTTTTTCTTAAATCCTATTTTTGAACTTATCACTCTAAAATACTCTTAAGTCTTAATCGTATTTTCAGAATGAATTTCATTCAACCTGGCAGTCTAATCAATCTCAAAGAATGTCAAAAAATGTCTCATTATTTATTAGAAAAAAGAACATTTGAAATAGAAGATTTTCTGAACCGCCAAGACTTAAAGAATAATAAATCTATTCATTAAAGTGGATTATTTTTATTTATTATTATTTCTCCACTTTAGATGGAAATTAAGTGACAAAAAGTTCTTATCTTTTATTTATTAAAGACGACATTTTAAAACACAAAACAAGCATAAAACTATTAGAAATTAAAATGAAATCTTTATCCTTAAACTTCTTGCTGCTCTTAAACACGTCTTTTATCATAATGTTGTTCCAGAACAAATAAAGAAATTCTGAAAAATCATTTCTAAACAATAATAATGGGGGATTATTGAAAACAATTCATTGATTAAATGCTGGAAAGATTATTTCAGTCTCAAAAGTAGGAATACAAAAAATAAGCCAGCAAAATAATGGAGTGGAAAATCTAGATATGCTATTTTTGAAGAAAAAAAGAGTCATGTGGATAGGTATGCATGTTTTGAAAAGTGTATGAACTTCTTTCTTCTTTAGTTTTTTTCATATCCAAATTCTCAAAATGAGATGTATTTAAACATGAGAAAATTGCTAAGCAGAATGCTTTTTCATTATCCTTACAATATTCATACACTTTCAGCTTCAATATTGATCCAGTCTTTTCTGCTCAATTTCAAACAAAATTACATGCTTAAGATTAATTAAGTGTGTTTTATTCTTAAAATAAAAAGGATCATTTATAATGATGAACAATTTCAACTGGTTTGATTGAAAAGCAAGTTCTTCTTTAAAATAAAAATGATAATTAAAAAAAAAACAACAACCAAAAACAGAAGTAAACAAAAAAAGCAAAACAGCTTTTGAAATCGAAATGAAATCCATCTCATTATTCTTCTTGCTTCTCTTAAGCACTTTTCTCATCTTAACTCTGGCTGATGAAACATAAAACACTTTGAAAGACGTTAATTTTAATCAAAGATACGATGAATCTTCGGAAGCACTTAGGAAAGATAAGAGGCTTATTGAAGTTCCATTAGTTTGCCCAGAAAACTAGAAGCTGGACGACAATTAAAATTGTAGACCAATTTTTCAACATGAAGTTTAATTATGCCCACAAAATTCTGAGCTAGACGAAAATGGAAAATGTAAACTAAAGTCTAAATCAAATTTTTGCTAGAACGGATAATGTAGACCATTATCTCAGCAAATAATTTGCACAAATCAAAAAAATCTAGCCTACAAAAAAATATGTAACTATTACTAATCCCAAACAAATGGAAAGGGTTATATTTTTTATTTAACATATCAGCAACAAAAATATTTTTATTTTATTCTTAATAACTGGCTCATTTTATGGCTGTCCTCCCCCCCTCCTTCAATATCGGTCTTTATTTAATAAAAATCTGCTCATTAAAACTCATTGGTTTACCTCTTAGATAAAGGTTGAGACTGACAGATGGATGGAATTGCTGAAGTGGAACTTTTTTTTCTTTATCTCTCCAATTTATTCTCAAATATTCTCACAAGCTTTCAGTTTGAATATTGATCAAATCTGATTTACTCAATTTCAAGCAAAATTACATACATAAGACTGATTAAGAGTGTTATTCTCTTAAAATAAAAAAGGATCATTCAAGATGACTAACAAATATTATTTGGGTTGACAGACTGGATCAGCTATTTTTCTATTTTATTCACTTTTTGTTGATTCAAAAGCAAGGTTCTTCTTTCGTTGGAATAATAATAATAAAAATCAAAAACGAAAGTAAACAAAAAAACAATAAAACTATTGAAATCAAAAATGAAATCGGTCTCATTATTCATCTTGCTTCTCTTAAGTACTTCTCTAATATTAAGTCTAGCCCAGAAAACATAAAACACTTTAGAAGACGTTGACATTAATCAAGAAAATGATGAATCTTCTGAAAAACATCTCAGATACCAGAGGTATATTTTTAATGTCCCAGTTAATTGCCCAAAAAATAAAAAAGCTGACAGAGACGGAATATGTAGATTAATATCTTGACCAGATTCATTCACAGTTTAACCAATTCATATTTATTTGCTGATTGATTTTTATAGTGTTTTATCCTTTGTCACATTTGGAGAATTTATTAAATCTCAAAATATGATTTATTGAGGCATTCAAAAAAAGAATAAAAAATTTTACTAAGAGAGAAAAGAAAAGCTAACAAACATTATTGGTCTTTTTCTTTATTATCTTTCAAACAAATAAATTATTTGAATATCACAGCCACAAAAGGATAAAGTCTATAATCAATACAGAGTTTATTTAGTTTGATACTTTTTTAATCAAGCCTACTAAATACTTTATTTCCTCCATCTGATATGATTCGTTTTGAGTTGTCTTTCCCAAGGTAGCATCGAATCTAAACATAAATGGTTCTCACTAACTTTTTTCCATCTGCTCTGTTCAGCACAAACTACTACAGTAAATACGCATTCCTTGAAAAAATAAGAAATCCATAAGACTTTTCAAAAACTGATACTTGGAGCTAATAATTTATATCATTCAATTATTTAAAGAAAGACAAGATAATTGAAGCAATAATCCACTCGAAGAATCTAGAGTAGTTCTTAATAACCTGGAGTTTCAATTTAAGAGCATTAGATTATATTTACAAGAATTTATAAAACAAGGAAGAGAAAGAATTCAAGCTCTAATGAAAGGGGGAAAGAAGGATAATAGCTCCTCAGGTAAGCTTAACTAAATCTAAACAGTTTATGAAAGATTAATGTTAGTTGCAGAATTCATTTATGTTTATGTCCGTTGAAGTCGAATTGTTTTTTTCCTCAACCAACAACAGAAAGCGAGAATGAGGTACATAGAAAAGACGGATATTGGAGTGCATGGTAGAGTGCATTTGATGAGACAGTCCGCGAGATAGAACTAACGAACATCAAGCGAAACCGTCCTACAATTAAGATGCAGTTCATAAAAAAGCGTCGAGAATTCGGCTAGCCCTGCAAATTAAATGAAACCGATGCGAGTGAGAAGATGCTAGAAGTTAAACAATAAAGTGATCCATTTGGACATGTTAAAAATAAAGTCATTGATATGGGGCTTTAAGGAAGCAACCCTATTGTGAACTCCTCAACGTAGACTGTTTGGAACCGCCACATTAACAAAGCATCGACAGTGCATAACGAGATGAACTCAGTGGAAATCGAGGACGATAACATGGATTTATTGAAATTTTTAGACAACGTGTATCCTCTAATGGAGGAAGCCTTGTAGTCTAACGAGACGATTGACATTTACTAGAATGACTTTGAGTTATTTGATGCTGAAGACACCCCTGCGGAAGGAACTTAGCTCTCGAATACGATAAAAGAGTGGAAAACATTCTATTATCTGCAGTCAAAGGGTAAAAAGATTTCTGCTGTGCAATTCCAACCGAACTCTCAGCTCAACTAAAAGTACTTTTTTGTTCTCGCAGGCAATTAATTGTTCAAATAATTAAATAAAAATCAATATTTGTAGGGGTAAATACATAGCAGCAGCTTTCATGGAGAATCTAATCTTTGAGGAGAGAGTCATTTACAATATGAAATCACATAAATTCACAATTGTGTTTTGGGACTACGATGACTAGCATTCCATCGATCCTGTGATTATCTTGACTTCTCCACTGGAGATCATCACCTTCTAATTCAATCCTAAAGATCCTAATATTGTTATTGGTAAAAAATCGAGAAAGTTATGCTGAAATATTAACAGTATTTTTGCTTGTTTTGGTATATTAGGTGGCACAATAAATGGTTAGATTATCATGTGGGATTTGAAATCAAGCAATAACGTTTATTCCGTCACAGCCAAGAAGGGACAAAAGGTCAAGTAGGACAGCAAAAATGAAATTCCTGAAATTCAACCACTTATTTTATCTTAACTGTAAGATCCGCTTTCAGCTGCAAACTAACCAAACAACGAAATCGTCAGAAAGAATGTAGCTTCGCATAAAAACCCTGTTCTTTCAATATCATGGTTACCTTCGGCTATCGAGTTCGATAGGAAATAATTCAATAATGTCACACATCCCACACGTAAGGAATCCTGAAATAAAAATAAATATTGTTGTCTTATGATTTTAAATTTCTTTGTTGGCATATTTTTCTTTTCTCACAGCCTTTTGTTTGATTATTTAGATGGAGACTGTTATTAATTTGCTTCGATTTCTTGGGACGGATAGGTATGCTTCTGGGATACGCGCTTCAATGATTCCAAAGACACGAAAAAGCAATTCGATGTAATTTCAGAAAATAACTGCTACATTTCACAAGCACATTCAGTTTTTATTTAAAAATATTCAGAATTTAGATCTAAAATCTTAATTTTTGTGATTGTCCTACTGCTTATGATCATTGCTCTAATGTATTGATTTGTCTAATTTAGATAACAAGTCATTAGTGGAAGGCTAATTATGGATTGCAGCTTGTTCGTCCAGAGGGAGGCGGTGTTATGGGTGGAGCTTAGATTGCGTTTAGAAAAAATCAGAAAACTCCAACATTCGTGGGAACTTCTGATGAGGGTGAGTTATTTGTTGCAGATTGGACTGTGCATCCAAGTGAAGAAAGCAGCAGAAACGATAAGGTCATCCGATTATGGTAGAATGAGAGATCATACAGACCAACAGTTTAGTTAGATTTATCTCCATTCTACGAAGACATCGTCTTGACTGTACATGACTTCAATTTTTGTATCTGGAGACACGACGTGGATGTTCCAATCTTTGACTCTGCAACTGTCAAAAGTGGTTAGCTAACATGCGGTGCATTTTCGCCTTCTCGACCTGGAGTCGTCATCATTGGACTGAATGATGGCAACATTCAAGTTTGGGATTTCTTAGACTAATCTCATAAAGCTACTTTAACTTATCACGTTGGTGCTAAGCCGATTTCATACTTGAAGTTCCATGATTATCAGCATCACTCCCTTGTAAAACAAGAAAGAATTTGGTTATTTATTTTAACATTTTACACCTAATTTGAATAGGCTGTTGGTGATTTCGATGGAACTGTCCATATTCTGGAATTGCCGTATGCTCTATGGAAGAAAATAGGAGACGAAGATAAGACTATGAATGACTTCTGGAATAGAGAGGTACTTCGTGTGAAATACTTCAAACATAGATTCGAGATACGCGAAGAAGAATCAAAACAGCAGAAAGCCAAAAAAGAATAAGATCTTTCAGAAGAAGAATCAAATCCTAAAGTGGTAAAATATCAGAAAAAATAATTGCATTTTGCAATAACAAATACCTTGATATTTCTTAGGAGGCACTACCTGAAGAAGATGATGACTTGGAACGAGAATACCAAGAACAAGCAGTCTTATATATCAACGAAGTTATTAAAGGTGCAAAATAAGAATAAGATGCTCCAGCAGCTCCAGCACCTAAAAAATGATGAAACCTTATTAAAACTTGAGAAAGCCAAAAAAATATTGCTTTTTTTGTTGTATTAATACTTTTGTGGTATTTTTTATTTGTTCTATCATTTGTTTACTGTTAACTTTCTAAAAATGATAAGATCTAGCAGCTAAATAGATATAAATGCAAATCGGTTGTATTATTTAGGATAATGAACTTGCTGTTTGTTATGTGAAAGATTACTTTGAAAATTATAAGAGAAATTTTCTTGATAAAAACATTAAAAATACAACATGAAGGTATTTGATATGAATTCAGTACATACCACCCATTCCACCCATGCCGCCCATGCCACCACCCATTGCAGGAGGGGCATCCTTAGCAGCGGTAACATCTTCGACGATAATGCATTCAGAAGTAATCATGAGAGAAGCAACTGAAGTGGAATCGAGGAGAGCAACTTTAACAACCTTGGTGGGGTCGATAATACCAGCTTGAATGAGGTCACAGAAAACGTCTTTGGAAGCATCATAACCAAGGTTGTGATTATCTTATTCGAGAAGTTTTCCAACGATAATAGCTCCTTCTTTACCAGCATTTTCAGCAATAGTCTTGCATGGAATTTGGATGGCCTTCTTGACAATTTGGATACCAATGTTTTAATCGAAGTTTTCACCCTTCAAGGAATCAAGTGATTTGGAGGCATAGAGCAAAGCGCAACCACCACCAATGACGATACCTTCTTCAACGGCAGCTTTAGTAGCGCAGAGAGCATCAGTGATTCTGTCCTTGATCTCACTAACTTCAACTTCGGAAGCACCACCAACCTTAATGATACCAACTCCTCCTCTGAATTTAGCGAGTCTCTCTTGGAGCTTTTCCTTGTCGTATTCGGAAGTGCATAATCCAATCTATTCCTTAATTTGAGTGATTCTTTCGTTGATGGCAGTTTGGTCACCATTTCCGTCCATGATGACGGTGTCGTCCTTGGTGACGATCACCTTCTTGCATTGACCAAGAACACCTATTTTGGAAATAAAATAAATTCAAAAATTTGTAAAAGTAACTAAAAACAAATGAATTACTGATCTCAGCATTCTCGAAAGTGAGGCCAACTTCTTCAGAGATGACAGTTCCGTTAGTGAGAACAGCAATATCGTTGAGGATAGCTTTTCTGTTGTCACCAAAAGCTGGAGCCTTGACTGCGCAAACATTGAGACCACCACGGATCTTGTTAACTACGAGGGTAGCAAGTGCTTCAGACTCGACATCTTCACAGATTAAGAGAATGGGTCTGTTGGATTTCATGGCGTGCTCGAGGAAGGGAAGGATATTTTGAACATTAGTGATTTTTTTCTCAGCAAGAAGAATGATGGGATTCTCGAGCTCGACCTTCTGGGTCTTGGTGTTGGTAACGAAGTAAGGGGAGATGTATCCTCTGTCAAATCTCATACCCTCCACGAACTCGATTTCGTGGTTGAGTGTCTTGCCATCAGCAACAGTGATAGTTCCGTGTTCACCAGTTTTTTCCATCAACTTAGCGATAAGGTCACCGATATCTCTGTCTCCATTGGCTGAAATAGTGGCCACATCGGAAATGAGTTGAGTAGTGTTCACTGGCTTGGAGCTAGCCTTGAGTTGCTTAACAACGTGCTCGACAGCTAAATGGATACCTCTACGGAGATCCATAGGGTTCATGCCTGCAGCGACAGACTTGCAACCTTCCTTGAAGATTGCTCTTGCCAAGACAGTTGCAGTAGTTGTACCATCACCAGCTTCATCATTGGCCTTAGAAGCAACCTATTTAACCAAAGAAGCACCTATGTTCTCTAACTTGTCAGAGAATTCAATGCTCTTAGCAACAGTCACACCGTCCTTAGTGATCTTGGGACCACCGAATTATCTGGATTTTCAAGAACAAATTATGAGAAAAAAGTTTTTTAAAAAATCTTTTTTATGCAAATCTTACTATTCAATGACAACGTTGCGACCTTTGGGACCAAGAGTGGTTTGGACTGCATCAGCTAGCTTGTCACAGCCGATAAGCATCTTAGCTCTGGCATCTAAGCCGAAGCTGAGTTGCTTAGCAGAGAAGAAGCAAGGGAAATTTTTAGAGAGGCCTCTAGTTGATTTCAAGTATGAGGAGAGGGCAGATCTTGCGAACATTCTATCTAGGGTTTGGGGAGAAATTTTTTATTTTTTTAAGTATCTTTAAATTTTTTATTTAATCTTTTTTTTCTTCCACCAGCTAGCCGCTGATCCATATATTATATCTGCCCTCAGCCCTACGAAAGAAGAATCAATTTTGTCAAAACAACTTTCTAGAAATTTCACTCAGAGAACAAACAATAAATATGCATTTTTCTTCCATATCTTTCTACTTTATTTTCACTATTATAGCCTTCATTCTTTTTACTCAAAATATTGGTTTTTCTTTATTCTATCTCAGCACTTTTTCTCTCAGAAAACAATTCAAAAAAGGAATATGCTTAAAAAAAAGTGCTTTTCAAGAAGATTTCTTTGGGGATTTTTCTTTCCAACGTTTTTATTCTCCCTTGACTTCTTCGAATCCGTTAGGAAGATATCTTTTCACTTTACGATTAAATTCAAAGATTAGTTCTTCATTTAACCTAATATTTTTTTCTCTCTCAAAATGAGCCTTTTTTTTCCTTCAACAACTTTGTCCCCTCCCCCCCCCCACAAAGATATGTTAATCTTTTTAATAAATTTAATCCCTTTTTAACTTAAAATCAATGTTTATTTTTGTATTTTCTGATTTCCTACAATTCTCTTTCAAAAAGCAAGAACTTTCCCTGAAAATGACTATTCCCAAGGAAAAATGAAAGAAAATTAATTTTTGAAAAATAATGATCATTTATTTATAATCTTGCACCCTTGTTTTTTAAAAGAAATCGACAGCTTAGATTGGATCAGAAGTGTCAGCACTTCTAGGTAGTATGCTAGCAAAAAACACTTTTTGACTTTTATTTAATGAATAAAAATGCTTTTTTTGATTTTTCATACAAAACATTTTGCTAATATGATTACAAGGGAATTCTATTAACATCAGAGATAAAGCAAAACTCATGAATAATTTTTCAATTATCACATCTTTTTTGGTGCTAATAAAGACAATCAACATATTTAGTTTCTCTTTGAATAAAGAAGAGTAGTATTTCTCTTATGTATCACCAAATATAATATTTTTAGGTTTTATTAATGGCGAATCACCTTAAGAAGATCCACGAAGATTGAATGAGAATAAGGCAAGATATTTTGGCTGAAAATTTCTTAGGACAAATAGAGTTGTTTTCAAATAAAATCAATTAATTAATTCTGGTACTTGTTCTTTCTATTTCTGGGTAAATCATTTTGTAAAAAGTTTGTATATTTGAGTGATTCTACTCTTCATAGCTGCATCAGTAAATGGGCTATTTTTAATGCGCAAAAGAGCCTCCTTGATCTTAGAATTGTGGGAAACGTTGAAAACCTTTTAGTTGACACATTCT
>Ga0302271_10001988_pt1 | contig 18931 bp, 4 predicted proteins | sample III_Bog_N1_1_FD_198767 | JGI IMG/M metagenome (GOLD analysis project Ga0302271, IMG submission 198767) | Peat permafrost microbial communities from Stordalen Mire near Abisko, Sweden - III_Bog_N1_1 | ecosystem: Environmental > Terrestrial > Soil > Wetlands > Peat | place: Sweden: Abisko...
TACCCCGCCTTGGCTAGTATAATCAAATCAAAAAGTAACTATTATTACAACTTGACAGTTTAATATCTTTTTTGAATTTTGAAGGATTCCCACTGAATACCCTTTGGTTTTACCCTCTGCTAAGATTAGAAGGCTGAAAGAATAATATGCAAGCATTGAGATAATTTAAATGGTTTTAAAAGTTTACAAAAAAGAAAAGAGTGAATTGCTAAATAAGAAAAAGTTATTACATTTATTAAATCCAGTAAGTGATCTAAATCATGGTCAAATAGGTCAAGTAAATTCAATTTCATGACTTATTTCACAAATTATAATATATTCTTTTATCTCAAAAATAAATTAACCTTTTTCTAAAAGAAATCCTGATTCTTTTATAGAACTCCAATAACTATCAAGATTATTAATCTTCCTAAAATCCAGTGTCCGAAGCAGTATTAACGAGCCTAAGGAATTGAAAATATTCACCAAACTCATTTAGTGAACCAAAGAATTAATAATGCTCCTGATTTGAATCTCCTGCTTTTTCAGATTGATTATTCTTCAAAGCAGTCCATGGTGATGGTAATGCTCCAACTCTAACTTGCAATATGCTAGTGTGCAATTTAAGAGAACTTAGTTTATTTGATAATAATGACCATTCCTCTGATTCTACGATTGGCTATTATTTCCCACTTAAGACTATCACTAATACTCTACGTTATATAAATGAAGAATCTCTTGGTTATTTTGTTTAGTTTGGTTGGTTTTTCCACTTAAGCTATGGGATTTACCTTAAACCTAGTTCAATAGCGCTTTTCAAACGAAATATAAAATATTTGCTAGATTCCTCGTTGCTGTATTAGGTATTGTATCGATTATGATAATTGTCTTCACTTAAGTTATCCTTGGTGTAGTTGTACATCTCAACAGGCTGAATGTTCATCTTTGTTCTATTAGTTAGATCATTTATTGATGAATCATTAGTTTTAACTTCTTAGTAATGAAAAATCTTGTTTCTAGGATAATAATTACTATTATTCTCAGATTATCTTGATTCTTTGCTATTATTTTTCTTTAGATTCGTTGGTAAAAACACCAATCCTTAAAGAGAACTGTAATTATTATCTTGATAACTTAAAAGCTTCGTTTCTCTCATTTACTACTCATAAACCTTCTACACTTCTTCAATAATCAAATTCCAATTCCTCTATTTGACCTATTATGTCAGCATCAACAATAGACTCACTTATTTCTTGTTAAACGATATCACGGCTAACCTATCTTTCTAATCGATCAATAGTGAATTATTGATTTAGCAAATAGCCTGAGATACATCTTTACTATATTGCCATTCACTTAAATCCAAGACTAAGATTATTTCAAAAAACTATCTGAACCTCCTAGAATAATCAGCATCAAGCTCATTGCATTTTTTTTGAAAGACTGGAGCAGAACTACAAACCAATCTAAGTGACTTTCTCAGGATTCGAGACTCAATGTAGAGGCAGTTTTCCAAGATGTTTCTGAGTATTTCCTTGAATTTCAGGTTTTAGGAATTTTAAGAGTTTTGAAAAGAAGTGAAGTTATCCTTGAAAATTATTTAGGTCGCTGATAAATACAAGGCTCTTGCTTGAGTAGCATGCAGCCATCTGTTGAATTAGCTATGCTTTTCGGGTTACCTATCAGCTGCAGCAGTAGGATTGAATCCAGGTTCGAGGAGTTTTCTTTGTGAAATAATCATTTCGTACCTGTTTTTGAGTATGTTATCGAGGAAATTATTTTCAGAATTCATATTGTGCAAGGTAATAATCGAATCGTCTCCTTTTGGGATTTAAACAAGCGATTCACCTGACTCAACCCTTAGGCTGTTAGAATGACTGCTGTAGTTAAGATATTGAGAAGACAGCAAAACTACTTGATCTTAGTCTGCTTCACTAGTGATCTATATCCCGAGAGCACCAGAGAGTTGCCTTTGAAAAACATGGTTTTAAGAGAAATTCAGTCTGTTTAAGTACATATCTAACTCGAGAATATCAGTCGCTAATAAGACTTGCACTTGATAATCTTTGGTCTTTATCGCACAAAAACTGCTCAGCCTCATGGCGAGTTTGAGCAAAGTGCTTGCCATTATGAGTAGACACATATCTTTCGCATCGATTAGGTGTTAAGGAGAGCACGGAAACGAACAATCTCTAAAGAACCTACCCTTCATCATTAAAATACTCCGCAGACACTGCAATAAAACAAACTCTTGTTCGCTCGCCCAGGATACACAGCCAGTCTCGACTAAAACCGATAATTACCTGAGATTCTCTATGCCTAGCTATTGCAGGACTAGCATCCTAGCTGAGTCCAAGGATTCGATGGCTCTCTCACCTTCAGCCGCCAAAAGCCTGTTTCACAAAACACACCATATTCATATTGCTTGAAATGTAATTTATTACAAAAATTGTTCCTTAAACTTCAATAAAACCAATTAAATACCTTGTGCATGGGAATCCGCAGCAATTGATAGTTTAGGTTATTTATGATGCTTGAGCTAATTAGAAATATCCTATGTTGATGAGACTGATAGCTTTGCCATAGGAATTAGAGAGAATCTTGAATGTCTAATAAGCCTTGGCGAAATGTTAAATCGATTTAGCAATCCCTGAATTCTTATCTAAGGATTTACTCTTGTAATTTATCACTTCGTTCAACAGATAAAAGGTTTCCGTGATGATGTGGATTTCGAGAAGCACTGGTGTCTCTCTGAAAGGCTTATTCTCATTTTCTTAGGATTTAAGCTCACTGCTGATAGATTTTGACTTGGGGTTCTTTGATATTATGAAACTTTCTCCTTAATAAATACCTGGATTCTTGGAGTATTAGACAATTTGATCTTTACAGTGACTGTTTTAGTGGGATTTGTCATGCCCAGTGAAAAAGCTATTGTTTTCTTGGTAATAATTAAACAGATCTTCTGTATCATTTTCGTCTTATTTCTGCATGGTAATGTTGTTCTAAGTCTTTTTCCCTGAATTAATATTATGATCAAAGACCAAACTCTAATCGCTAGGAGGGATCATTTCCACCTTCTATTGAAGACAGATAACATCATTTAATCCAGTTTAATTCAACTGTCCAAGCAAATAATCTTATGATTTATCAGTAATGTTTGATAGAGCTCTTTTTGGAGGGTTTTTATTTAAAAAAAGAGCTGAGTTATCCAACTGATTCTTTTAAAGCATTGAGCTAATAGAAGGCATATTGAGATTCAGCAGTGTTCCTTTGTCTTTCTATTTTAGGGAATTCTTCACATGACTGAGAAAAACAGACAACCAAACAAATTACTCACAAACTAAACATACTGTTAGAAATAGTTTGATTTAATAAATCCCTTATTTGAATATCATTTTACGGAAGATTTTTTTTCAATCGGGTTATGATTCTCTCAGAAATCGAAGTTATATGTGTTTATTTACTTGCTATTTTGGGGCGAAAATATTCTCCTACCATAGCCCCATTAGGATGAGTTCTACTTTCGCTCAGTTGATGGCTGAGACAATATTTCAAAAACAGTATCAATTGCTCAATTGGCACTTGCACTTGATAGAAAAATATTACATAAAAATGAATACCAAACACTAAAACCACAAAAAACAGCAGGATACTCTCGCCTATCACTACAATCTTCCAAATCGTATCATCTTCGATAGAATATTAAATCAGCAGACCACTGATGTTTTTGGTGACCTTGCTGATAAGCAGCACTTGCTTCTTCTTAACATCATTTTAATACACAGCCCAATACTCAGAGGTCTCGATCGGATAAACTAAGCTAATACTATGGGGAAATATACATTACAACCATAAATAAAGGAATTAAAAATTGTATTTTACAAGCTTTCGGCGCCTTTGTCCCATGTCTAATACAAAGGGGATAAATTCACTTTATCTTCCACAGAATAGCTGTCTGTAAGGGAGTAAGCTTTGCTTGCTTTAATTTAAGAAATAAACGATTCTCTTTGTGCTTAAGTGTAGTTTCCAGTGGAATTGAATTCAATATCCTCCCAAGCTGTCTCATGACTATCAATGTTCTAATAATATCTGTGATGGATCACCTAGGTCAGAGGAAGAGGGCAATTAATTGATGGCATTGCTAAAAAAGAATCAAAATATCATACAGTGTTATTGTTTTGATGGAAGAGCACGGTGTAACAATCGCTGGCAGAATTGAGATTGAGCTAGTCAACTTATGAGATGATATTAGTCACTAAGTTCGATATTGAAAATTGTAATCCAACAAGAATAGGCTAATGAGTCATTATGTCGTTTGTGATAGCAGAAACCTTCATGATGACAGTGCCTGAGAATGCGTCTCTAACTGGTTTCGTGAAGATTATATTTTCTAAGACCACAAGCAAATGAGTTCATTTTCAAAAAACACAAGCCAATATTACTGTTGATTTATGTCTCCTTGTATTCATCCATAGAATCCGTGTACCAAGCTCCGCAACGAGGATCGTAATTCTCAAGGTAATGTACAATCTCTCCTGTGCAATTCAAATAAGGAGTGAATCCAGCAATGTTCTGTGAAGGCCTTGAGAAGGAATTGAAAATAAAAAAGAAGATAATCAAGATCAAAAGATTTCAAGATGTCTTTTTCCTAAAGAATTAGTTTACATAGCTGGTACAATAATCATAAGGGAATCGATGTAGGTTTAATAGATAACTAAGATCGAAAAGGATTCTTGTAAACTTGTGATGTAGATCGATTTAGACAAGAAATTACTGTTCCATACCTATCATCGTGAAATTGATAAGCAAACATAAATAATAGTTATTCTAATGTTTCTCTCTCTTTCCCCTTCCAACTCTTCGTAGGAAACATAAAAATAATAATCTGTTTTATACGTCTGTAAGCAGTTATTGACCTTGTTCATCGAACTCATCAAAGCTGAAATGCTTCCTGTGAAAATATTCCTCTGCATAGAGATTAGATTTGTTTTTCGCTTAGTTGTATTCCTCCGAGCAAATATCCAAGAAATCTTTTTGATATGAGCAATTCCTGAATTAAATACCCGCTGCTGGGGATCAAAAGATAATTAATTGAGTAACTGATATTTTCTAGTGAAATGTAATCATTTGAATATCTTATGGATGGAAATCAAAATAAAATATTATTTTTTTAAGCTTTTTTTGTTTACAATTCAAGACTAGTTGAGACCTTTGCATTTTATCATAAAGAAGAAACAGAAGAACTACATTTTATCGCATCTATTGTCCCAAAAAATAAATAGGAATATGGAAAACAAACATACAGAGCAACTGTTCTGTAATACCATTAAATGAAAAGCCATGATATTAGCATAAATACTTTATTGAAATCAAATTCAAGAAGGAGCTTTGCAGCATAGAGGTTATTGTAGAGATTCTATTCCTATTGCTCTTTCTCAATCATTTGTTCCTCTCTTTACCTGAAAAATTCAAAGAATCAAATGAAGAATTTTCCCCTTTTAAAAAAATACATTGCTAATTTGTTTCATTCTACCATTCTGCGATGCTGTTAAACAGATTCTTGTAGAATACACCTAAGACAAGTAGTACTCCAATCACATTTGGGACGATCATAGTCAGCACGATTTTCACAGTGAGGCTGATTTCGCAGGAAAATGAACACCTTGCTTTTTTGGAATTTTTTCTAATCAACTTTTCTTCTTGGTTTTAATTCCGTTTCTAGCTTCCTTGTACCTGATGCTTTTCAAATAAAGTTGAAGCTTCATGTTCCATCTTATTTAAAAAAAAAGAAAATCCCCCTAAATTCTGTATTGCTCTTTCCTTAAGAAGCAATTATTTATCTAATGTTGTGGATAATAAATAATACCTCTTTTAAATCAAAATCCATTCCTTTTTTTAAATTATCTATTCCTCCCAGCCTTTATTACCTATTGTATTGGAGTTTTTATAAGTGCTTATTTCAGACATGTTGCTTAATTGCAATAAAAGATATCATTGGGGTTTGTTGATTCTGATGAAATCTTTAACAAATATCTTTGCTTGCAGCTGTTCCTTGGATGACAGCCTTCCATAAGTCAATAGACAAGGGTCATTTGGAATGTCTTTTCACAGGTTTGAATGGCTCAAATAAAGATTAATCACATTATTAATTGATTTTGGTTACAATCTAAAAAGGTACTTGAATAAAGCTCTTACTTCTAATTTTTAGCGATGATTGTAGTTTAAGTGGGATAAAAGCCAAAAATATGGAAAAACTAATTTAATCAGAAGAGCGAGCTTGGGAGGAGTGGAAAGAAAGGTAATTAACTTAAGAACAACAGTGAAGGAAACAACGAAATTTTAGGCAACGGGTGGTCTGCGCGTTAAATAAATTAATCAATTCTTTTTTTAACTACTTTAATTTGGAAGAAAAAAAAAATTATTGATATTTATGTGTCTACTCTCTTGTCTTTGAAATTAGCGAAATGATTTGGTGTTATTTAAAGAAATTAAGATTACATTAGATTAAATTATTCGAAAGAATCAATCAAATGTGAAAAATATTGATAGGATTTCAAAAACTTCTCAGATGCCTCCCTTATCAAGACATAAGCTTATTTTACGAAAAATCTTAAGCAAAAATAGTTTAATTCTGAGACATTTTAGCCTTTTTAAGGCTACTAAACTATGAAGGCATACTTAAAATGGAGAATAGTAAGAAAACTAGCATAAGATGAGTGTTTTGAATCAGCTTTAAGTGAAAGATATTTCTTTAGAAAGCAAGAATAATTTTATTTAAAAAAGACTGCTTTTCTGAAAATTCTAAATGCTTTCCCAATGCAATAATCTTCTTTTTTTAGGAGAGGTTCTTGAGTCAAATTGAGGAATTTCCACTTTGCAAGGTGTTATTAATAATATAAATATCACTTTCTGTCACATCTATTATTTTATGATTTTTATACAGTATCAATATGCCTCTAATTAAATATTCACTCGTTCGTTCATCCTTCTATTAATTATCAAAAAATATCTAAAACGAAATTTTCACTGGGTCACCCTATATTTGATTCAGAAAATTTAAAATAGTTTGGTGTAACTAAAAAGGAAAAAAATCTAAATAGAAATTGAATTCAGGCAATAGTTTATCGATCAAAAGAAACAAGAATATCAGTAAATATATTTGCAATTTATTTAAATCTTTCATTTCTACAAGGATATTATTTGTTAGAACTATCTCTATTTTTCTTTTTTTTAGAGCCAAAGAAACTGAGAAAAAGTTGGAAGTAATAAAACAAAGAGAATAGATCCTTATGAGGTAATTACTTAGAGATAATGAAGAAGCTAATGGATAAAAAGAATGATTGAAGATAATAATATCTATCATCTTAAGATTTCAAAGGAATAGTTAAAAACCTAAGTGAAGGTGAGAAACGACTTATTTTGATCTCATAAGAAAGCGAATATCTTCAATTGCTTGAAAATGCTCTTCAAAAAAATCTAAGTTTTATCATAAAAAGTAATAAATAACTCACAAAAGAAAGCAGAATGATTCAGAAAAACATGAAAATAAACAATAAAAATCCTCTCAAATACTTAAGATAGTAAAGAAGTGTTAAAATATGACACAGGATATCGAAAAAGAAAGAAAAAAATTGAAAGAAGATAATAGAATACAAAAATCTCTTGTGAAGTACCTCTTTTTTCAGAAGAGCTAGCTATCTATGAAACTGCATTTCACCGGATATTGATTTTGAAAATAATAATTGTATGAAATCAATTCTCGAAGCCTCTTTTTTAAATCCATTGAACTACTTGCGAATTCTCGGATTGCTGTTGCTCATAGCGTAGAATGTCTTTGTATCAGAAATTATTTAATATTTCTTGGATAGAACGATCATTTTTTTGACAATAGAGATGATTTTATTGAAGATTATTGATCCAAAAGAGTTATTTGGAAAGGTAAATTTTTTAGATTAATAGCAGATAATAATTTTGAGTGGTTAAATAGTCATTTTTGTATTATTCAGGAGAAAGATTTTAAAAGAGAATCTCAGAGAAAGTATCTTCTTGTTAGATGTGCTGAAATGATCAAATATATACTGGCAGAATTCTCTTATGGAATGAGGATTTTGCAGTTTGAAGAGATGATATTATCCAAGGAAGAGAATGTTGATATGCTGTAGTTTTTAGAGGATTCCTCAGATAATCTGAAGGATTTAGGAAATAAGGTGCAGAAAATTACTTAAATAAATGAAAATAATCTTGATTTGTAAATGCTGAGCTTTAATGATCTTTAGTTTAAAGATTCCAGTTTTACTACAACTTAAAATTAAGGAGAAATCAGCTTTACAAGTTTTCAAGATTTTGGCCTCAAATTACTTGGTTTAAGAATAGAGATTTTTAATCAAATGCATGAAGGCGAGTTTAGATTTCCCAAAAATAGAGGATGTCCCTCCCTAAATGAGTGCAGATTTCAGCTTAGTACTAACATGATATTTTTTTTTTCTTTTATCTTAGATCTAGTCTCTAAAGTAAGAGAAGAATACAAAATTTTATGATAGTTATAGATCAGTGAGGCTAATAGATGAGCCAAAATCATAAATGCGACAAATATATTAAATAAACTGTCTTCTATTTGAATCACTACAAAAAAACAAAAAATCAGTTACTTGTAACAGCAATATAAAAAATGTGACAGAACTTTTAGAATTGTATGAGAAATACCATGAGTCGAGTCAGTTTGATATCCCAAAAATCTAAAGGAATTTCATTCAGCCTACCAAGAATATCGTAATATCTGGAATACTGCAAACTCTGGATTTCTCGTTTTACTTCGATGCTCCATCCCCAACTTCACATACATTCTACGATATCCCAGCAGGCTAAGACACAACCGCGTATTTAGACTCTGATAAAGTTGAACCAATAACCTCAGCCAGTGTAGAAAGAAAAGCTGTGAACATCCCAGCACCTGGGTATTATGTGTTTAATTTATTTTCTTCAGTTATTGCAGGATAAACAGAACAACGATATAATGAAATCTTCCCTTTGCCTCGTGAGGATATAGTGGATACCTTTAGAATCACTCCTTTGACTATTCAAGCAGCTTAACGAACTACACTAATTCTAGATTTCTAAATGATTGACTACACAGCTAATGCTGGAGATGAAATCTGGATTGAATTCCCAACTTATAATGGACTCTACACAGCCTTCGCAGAAGATCTTCGCCTCAGTATGGCATCGAAAGATACCTTCAAGCAAATCCAATGCAGCATCGCAATTGCCTTAGTTCCAACTTACTCAAGTTCAATAGATGTATGCTATCTCTACGCAAGAACCTCATTAACTCAGTCCTCTCCTGCCACCATTAAAATCATTTTAACTTCCTCGATTATCCCAACTAATTACATAAGAATCATCTTGCCTTATATTCTTAATCCATCCCTTCTAGAGGTTAATTCGCTGGATTTACTCTCAAAATCAAGCCTAAATGCAGTGACCATGGCTTATTCCTTTGTACTCTCTACTAAGCTTAACACGACAACTAAATAACTATCCCCTTAGCAGCTTCATCCATCAACACTTGCAGTTACTCCACTGGATTAACTGTCAATATTACGCCAGTTCTTACAAGCTAATTTATCACAGTTAAAACCCCAGCCAGTATCGTCAGCGTCTCTAAAACAACCAACGATTATGTCGTGTTCATTTACCCAGCAAACCATTATATGGTTTCAGCATAATGCTATTCTTCTTATGGTAACTGTCTTGTCTACAGCGATTACAACATGGATGTTTTTGAAATTCTTATTTGTTTTCCCATGAAAATAACTATTTTTTAAATATTTTAGGTCTTTTTGCTGTAAATTAACATCTTCTTTCACTTTTTCAACTTCATACGTATTCTAATTGAGCTAAATTCAGAACAGAATCTACCTCTCAGCAAGCTTAACCCTCAGCTAAATGTAAGTGTTTATTTATTAGAATACTTAGATTTTATTTGAGAGCCCCTGCGACATGGGCTATTATCTTCATTTTTTGCCATAAATAGGTGCCTAAAATAATCAAAACTACAAGATTTAGAAATCGAATTCATAAAAATTTTTAAAAATTTCTTAAGATTCTTGTGAATAAATGAAAAGAAAACTCATTATGAAACAAGCAGCATAATAACTTAAAACTTATTTGAAGAATCATGTATTGTTTTACATCTAACAAAATCATCAAAACTATTAATCTGCCTCAAAAGCAGCTGCAGAAGAGGTATTAAGGAGCCTGAGGAATTGAAAATATTCATCAAGCTAGCTTAGCTAACCAAAAAATTAGTAAGTCTCTTAAGATCCTGCTGTTGCTCTGTCAAATTAAATATTATTCTAAATCGTTTAGGATGATATTCCTACTGCGACTTGCAAAATGCTAATGTGCATTTAAAGGATATTCAGTTTTTTTGCTAATAAAGGCCATTCCTCTGATTCAAAGATTCGCTGTTGCTTCCCGCTTAAGACTATCACCAAGACCCTACGCTTTTCTGATGAAGAGTCTCTTAGTTATTTAGTTAATTTCTTTCTCTTAAGCTAGGGTATTTGCCTCAAACCTAATTCCAATGCACTTTTCAAACGAAACATAAAGAACATACTAGATTCCTCATTGCTGTCTTCGCTCTCTTTTCGACTATGATAACTATTTTCGATTTAGCTATTTTGAAAGTTTTAGTTGTTGTAGCTACTGAATGGGCTAACAGGCTGAAAGTTCTTCTTCATCATCATATTTGTTAGATTATTGATCGAAAGATTAGTTTTGTCTTGTTTGCTGTTAAACAGCTAGTTCATTTGATTAAGATTATCCTTATCACATGAAACTCTTGATTCTCTGCTCTTGTTTTTCTTTTTATTCACTGGTAATAACAGTTGACCTTAAGAGACCATGTGCTGATTCTCTCTCCCACTCAGATAATCTGTTTCACCCCCCTATTCTCTCATCTACTATTCCATGATTTCCTTCTATTCTTCATCTATTATCAAACTCCAATTCCTCTAGGTCACTGATTATGTAAGCATTTACAACAAACTTACATACTACTTGTTGAATGAGACTACAGCTAACCTATCTTTCTAGTTGATGAAAGAAGAGTGACTCATGTCATAAATAGCCTAGGTTACATCTGTGAAATATCTTTCCTCACTTAAATCTAAGATTAAGATGATTTCATAGGACTGATTGAATCTTCGTGAGTAATCAACGTCAAGTTAATTACAAGCATGTCTTAAGGCAGGTACTGAACTACATAGAAGCCCGAGAGACTTTTTCAGGATTCGAGACTCGGTGTAGAGGCAGTTTTCCATAAGAATCCGAAGCATCTCTTCGAATTCTAGATTTTAGCAGCTCATTATTTTTTAAGAAGAAGTGAAATTATCCTTGAAAATCATTTATGCGGCTGATAAATACAAGGCTCTTGCTTGAGTAGCATGCAACCATCTGTTGAATTAGCAATGCTTTTTAGATTACCCATCAGCGGCAGCAGTAGGATTGAACCCAGGTTCGAGGAGTTTTCTTTGTGAAATAATCGTTTCGTATCTGTTTTTGATTATGTTATTGAAGATGTTATTTTCAGATTTCATATTGAGCAAGGTGATGATCGAATCATCTCCTTTTGGAATTTAAACAAACGATCGACCTGATTCAACCCTTTGATTATTAGAATGACTGCTGTAGTTAAGATATTGAAAAGACAACAAAACTCCTTGATCTTAGTCTGCTTCACTATTGATCTCTATCCCGAGAGCAGCAGAAAGCTGCTTTTGAAAAACATGGTTCGAAGAGAAATTCAGTCTGTTTAAGTACATATCTAACTCGAGAATATCAGTCGCTAATAAGACTTGCTCTTGATGATCTTTAGTCTTTATCGCACAAAAACTACTCAGCCTCATGGCGAGTTTGAGCAAAGTGCTTGCCATTATGAGTAGACATCTATCTTTCGTTTCGATTAGGTGCTAAGGAGAGCATGGAAACGAGCAATCTCTAAAGAACCTACCCTTCATCATTAAAATACTTCGCAGACACTGCAATAAAACAAACTCTTGTTCGCTCGCCCAGGATACACTGCCAGTCTCGACTAAAGCCGATAATTGCCTGAGATTCTCTATGCCTAGCTGTTGTAGGACTAGCATCCTAGCTGAGTCCAAGGATTCGATGGCTCTCTCACCTTCAGCCACCAAAAGCCTGTTTCACAAAATACACCATATTGCTTGAAATGAAGTTTATTACTAAAATTGTTCCTTAAAAATCAATAAAACCAATTAAATACCTTGTGCATGGGAATCCACAGCAATGGATCGTTTAGGTTATTTATGATGCTTGAGATAATTAGAAATACCCTATGTTGATGAGACTGATAGCTTTGCCAAAAGAATTAGAGAGAATCTTGAATGTCTAATAAGCCTTGGCGAAATGTTAAATAGATTTGGCAATCCCTGAATTCTTATCTAAGGATTTACTCTTATAATTTATCACTTCTTTCAACAGATAAAAGGTTTCCGTGATGACGTAAATTTCGAGAAGCATTGGTTTCTCTCTGAAAGGCTTATTTTTATTTTCTTAGGATCTAAGCTCACTGCTGATAGAATTAGACTTGGAGCTCTTTGATATTATGAAACTTTCTCTTTAATAAATACCCTGATTCTTGGAGGATTAAACAATTTGATCTTTACAGTGGCTGTTTTAATGGGATTTATCATACCCATTGAAAAAACTATTGTTTTCTTGATAATAATCAAACAGATCTTCAAAATCATTTTCGTCTTGTTTCTGCATGGTAATCCAGTTCTAAGTCTTTTTCCCTGAATTAATATTATGATCAAAGACCAAACTCTAATCGCTAGGAGCAATCATTTCGGCCTTCTATTGAAGACTGATGACATCATTTAATCCTGTATAATTCAACTGTCCAAGAAAATAATCTTATGATTTATCCGTAATGTTTGATAGAGTTCTTTTTGGAGGGGTTTTATTTAAAAAAAGAGCTGAGTTATCCAACTGATTCTTTTAAATCATTGAGCTAATAGAAGGCATATTGAGATTAATCAGGGTTCCTTTGTCTTTCTATTTTAGAGAATTCTTCACATGACTGAGAAAAGCAGACAACCAAACAAATTACTCACAAACTAAATATACAGTTAGAAATAGTTTGATTTAATAAATCCCTTATTTCAATATCATTTTTACGGAAGATTTTTTTTCAATCGGGTTATGATTTTCTCAGAAACCGAAGTTTTACGTGTTTATTTGCTTACTATTTTGGGGCGAAAATATTATCCTACCATAGGTCCGTTAGGATGAGTTTCACTATCACTCAGTTGATGCTTGAGACTATATTTCAAAAACATTATCAATTGCTCAATTGGCACTTGCACTTGATAGAAAAGTACTGCATAAAAATGAATACCAAACGCTAAAACCACAAAAAACAGCAGGATACTCTCGCCTATCACAACGACCTTCCAAATCGTATCATCTTCGATAGAATATTAAATCAACAAATCACTGGTGTTTTTGGTTACTTTGCTGATGAGCAGCACTTGTTTCTTCTTAACATCATTTTAATACACAGCCCAATACTCAGAGATCTCGATAGGATAAACTAAGCTAATACTGGGGAAATAATATGCTTTTCAACCATAAATATATAAAGGAATTAAAAAAATGGTATTTTACAAGCTTTCGGTTCCTTTGTCCCATGTCTAATACAAAGGGGATAAATTCACTTTTTCCTCCACAGAATAGCTGTCTGTAAGGGAGTATACTTTACTTGCTTTAATTTAAGAAATAAACGATTCTCTTTGTGCTTAAGTATAGTTTCCAGTGGAATTGAACTCAATATCCTCCCAAGCTGTCTCATGGCTATCAATGTTCTAATAATATCTGTGATGGATCACCTAAGTCAGAGGAAGAGGGCAATTAATTGATGGCATTGTTAAAAAAGAATCATACAGTGTTATTGTTTTGATGGAAGAACACAGTGTAGCAATCACTGGCAGAATTGAGATTGAGTGAGTCAACTTTTGAAATAATATTAGTCACTAAGTTAGATATTGAAAATTGGAATCCAACAAGAATAGGCTGATGAGTCACTATGTCATTTGTGATAGCAGAAGCCTTCACGATGACAGCCCCTGAAAATGCGTCTCTTATTGGCTTCGTGAAAATCACATTTTCTAAAAACACAAGAGAATAAGCTCATTTACAAAAGAAGACACAAACCAATTTTACTGTTGATTTATGTCTCCTTGTATTCATCTAATGTATCCGTGTAAAACGCTCGGCAACGCGGATCATAATTCTCAAGGTAATGGAAAATCTCTCCTGTGCAATTTAAATAAGGAGTGAATCCAGCAATGTTCTATGAAGGCCTTGAGAAGGAATTGAAAATAAACAAGAAGAGAATCAGAATCAGAAAAACAACACTCACTTAATCTGAAAGATTTTAAGATTTCTTTTTTCTTTAAGAATTAGTTTACATAACTGGTACAGTAATCATAAGGGAATCACTGAAAACTTAATAGATAAAGAAGATCGAAAAGGATTCTTGTAAACTTGCAATGTAGATCGATTTAGACAAGAAATTGCTGTTCCATATCTGTAATTTTACAATAGATTAAGCACGCATAAACATTTCCTATTTTAATTTTTCTCTTTCCCCTCCCCTCCATCTCTTGATTGAAAAATGATAATAATAAGCTATTTATACATTTGTAAGTAGTTATTGTCCAGGCCCATCGAACTCATCAAAGCTGAAATGTTTTCTGTGAAAATATTCCTCTGCATAGAGATTAGACTTGTTTTTCGCTTGGTTGTATTCCTCCGAGCATATATCCAAGAAATCATTTCGGTATGAGCAATTCCTGAATTAAATACCCGCTGGGAATCAGAAGATAATTAAGTAACTGAAATATTTCTGGTGAAATGTAATCATTTGAATTGCTCACGGATGGAAATCAAAATAAAATAATTCTTTTTTTTTATGCTATTTTTCTTTACAATTCAAGACTAGTTGAGACCTTTGCATTCTATCATAAATCAGAAACAGCAGAACTACGTTTTCTCGCATCTATCGCCCCAAAAAATAAATAGGAATGAGGAAAACAAGCATACAGATCAAGCATTCTGAAATACTATTAAATGAAAAGCCATGAAATTAGCATAAATACTTTATTGAAATCAAATTCAAGAAGGAGTTTTTCAGCATAGAGATTATTGTAGAGATTCTATTCCTATTGCGCTTTCTCAATCTTTTGTTACTCTCTTTACCTGAAAAACCAAGCAATCAAATGAAAAATTTGCCCCTTTTTAAAAAATACTTAGCTAATTTGTTTCATTCTACCATTCTGCGATGCTGTCAAACAGTTCCTTGTAGAATACACCTAAGACAATTAGCACTCCAACCACATTTGGGATGATGATTGTCAGAACAATTTTCGCAGTGAGGCTGATTTCACAGAAAAATGAACACCTAACTTTTTTGATATTTTTTCTAATCAACTTTTCTTCTTGGTTTTAATTCCGTTTCTAGCTTCCTTGTACCTGATGCTTTTCAAATAAAGTTGAAGCTTCATGTTCCATCTTATTTTAAAAAAATGAAAATCCCCTAAATTCTGTATTGCTCTTTGCTTTAGAAGCAATTATTTATCTAATGTTGTGGACAATAAATAATACTTTCTTTGAAATTAAAGTCCATTCCTTTTTTTTAAATCATCTATTCCTCCCAAGACTTTATTACCTATTGTATTGGAGTGATAATAAGTGCTTATTTCGGGCATGTTGTTTATTGCAATAAAAAATACCATAGGGGTTTGTTGATTCTGATGAAATCTTTAACAAATATCTTTGCTTGCAGCTGTTCCTTGGATGATTGCCTTCCATAAGCCAATAGACAAGGTCTATTGGAATATCTTTTCACATGTTTCAATGGTTCAAATAAAGATTAATCACATTATTAATTGATTTTGGTTACAATCTCAAAAGACACTTGAAATAAATCTCTTACTTCTAATTTTTAGCGATGATTGTAGTTTAAGTGGGAAAAAAGCCAAAAATATGGAATAACTAATTGAATCAGAAGAGCGAGCTTGGGAGGGGTAGGAAGAAAGGTTATTTAATTAAGAAAAACAGTGAAGGAAACAACGAATTTTTAAGCAACGAGTGGTCTGCGCTTTAAATAAATTAATCAATTCCTGTTTTTAACTACTTTAATTTGGAAGAAAAACAGAGATTATTAATATTTATGCGTCTACTCTTGTCTTTGAAATTAGCGAAATAAATTTCCTGTTGTTTTAAGAAATGAAGATTACATTAGATTAAATTATTTGAAAGAATCAATCAACTGTTTAAATTATTTGGGATTTCCAAAACTTCTAAAATGCCTCCCTTACCAAGACAAGTAAGCTTATTTTAAGAATAATCTTAAGCAAAAAATAGTTAAATTCTGAGACATTTTAGATTTTTCAAGGCTACTAGACTATGAAGGCATACTTAAAATGAAGAATTGTAAGAAAACTAGCAGAAGATGAGCTCGTTTTGGTTCAGCTTAAAGTGAAAGATATTTCTTTAGAAAGCAAGAAAAAATTTATTTTAAAAAAGACTGTACTTTTCTGAAAAATCTAAATGCTTTCCCAATGCAATAATCTTCTTTTTTTAGGAGAGCTTTTTGAGTCAAATTAATGAATTTCCACATTGCAATCTGTTATTATCAACCAACCAAACTAATCTCCCCACCCCTCTTATTTCTCCTTTGCTTCTCCATATCCCTTAAAATTTTCTTTAAATTCTTGTGAATAAAAGAAAAGAAAAACTCATAATGAAACAAGCAGAAGAATAACTTAAAATTTATTTGAAAAACCATGTTTTTTTACACATAATAAAATCATCGAAATTATCAATCTGCCGGAAAAGCAGCTGCAGAAGCGGTATTAAGGAGTCTGAGGAATTGAAAATATTCACCAAGCTAGCTTAGCTAACCAAAAAATTAGTAATTCTCTCGAGATCCTGCTGTTGCTTTGTCAAGTTAAATATTCTTTTAAATCGCTTAGGATGATGCTCCTACTGCGATTTGCAAAATGCTAGTGTGCAATTAAAGGAAATTCAGCTTTGTTGCTAATAAAGGCCATTCCTCTGATTCTTAGATTGGCTGTTGCTTCCCGCTTAAGACTATTACCAATACCCTACGCTCTACAAGTGAGGAGTCTTTTAGTAAGGTTGTTTATTTCTTTATCTTGAGCTAGGGAATTTACTTCAAACCTATTTCCATTGCACTTTTCAAACGAAACATAAAAAATATATTAGATTCCTCGTTACTATCTTGGTTCCCTTTTTTACTATGATAACTATCTTCGATTTAGCTATTTTGAGTGTTTTAGTTGTTGTAGCTTCTGAATGGGCTAACAAGCAGAGTGTTCATCTATATCATCATATTTATGGAATTATTGATTGAAAGATTAGTTTTGTCTTGTTTGCAGTTAAACAGCTAGTTCATTTGGTTAATGCTATTCTTATTACATGAAATTTTTGATTCTTTACTTTTGTTTTTCTTTTTATTCACTGGTAATAACAATACCGGACCTTAAGGAATCACGTTCTGCATCTCTTTCCCACTCAGATAATCTATTTCACCTCTCTATTCTCCCATCTACTATTCCATTATTTCCTTCTAAACTTCATTTACAATCAAACTCCAATTTCTTTATGTTACCGACTATGCAAGCATTTACAACAAACTTACATACTTCGTGTTGAATGAGATTACAGTTAACCTATCTTTTTAGTTGATGAAAGAAGAGTTACTCATATCACAAATAGCCTGGGTTACATCTTTGAAATATCTTTCCTCACTTAAATCTAAGATTAAGATGATCTCATAGGACTGGTTGAATCTTCTGGAGTAATCAATGTCAAGTTAATTGCAAGTATGTCTCAAGGCTGGTACTGAACTACATAGAAGCCCAAGAGATTTTCTCAGGATTCGAGATTCAGTGTAGAGGCAGTTTTCCATAAGAATCCGAATCATCTCTTCGAATTCAAGTTTTTAGCAGCTTTAATCTATTGAAGAAGAAGTGAAGTTCTCCTTGAAAATCATTTAGGTGGCTGATAAATATAAGGCTCTTGCTTGAGTAGCATGCAACCATCTGTTGAATTAGCTATGCTTTTCGGATTACCCATCAGCTGCAGCAGTAGGATTGAACCCAGATTCGAGGAGTTTTCTTTGTGAAATAATAGTTTCGTATCTGTTTTTGAGTATGTTATTGTCAGATTTCATATTGCTCAAGGTGATGATCGAATCATCTCCTTTTGGGATTTAAACAAACGATTGACCTGATTCAACCCTTTGATTATTAGAATGACTGCTGTAGTTAAGACATTGAGAAGACAGCAAAGCTACTTCATCCTAGTCAGTTTCACTATTGATTTCTATCCCGAGAGCAGCAGAGAGCTGCTTTTGAAAAACGTGGTTCTAAGAGAAATTCAGTCTGCTTAAGTACATATCTAACTCGAGAATATCAGTCGCTAATAAGACTTGCTCTTGATGATCTTTAGTCTTTATCGCACAAAAATTACTCAGCTTCATAGCGAGTTTGAGCAAAGTGCTTGCCATTCTTAGTAAACTCCTATCTTTCGTATCGATTAGATGTTAAGGAGAGCAAGGAAACGAGCAATCTCTCAAGAACCTACCCTTCATCATTAAAATACTCCTCAGACACTGCAATAAAATAAACTCTTGTTCACTTGCCCAGGATACACTGCCAGTCTCAACATGAACAGATAATTGCTTGAGATTCTCCATGCCTAGCTGCTACAGGACTAGCATCTTAGCTGAGTCCAAGGATTCGATAGCCCTCTCACCTTCAGCTACCAAAAGCCTGTTTCACAAAGTATAAACCATGGTTTGAAAGTTTTGATGTCATAATTTCAATTACCTTGTGCA
>Ga0302271_10001990_pt1 | contig 18918 bp, 6 predicted proteins | sample III_Bog_N1_1_FD_198767 | JGI IMG/M metagenome (GOLD analysis project Ga0302271, IMG submission 198767) | Peat permafrost microbial communities from Stordalen Mire near Abisko, Sweden - III_Bog_N1_1 | ecosystem: Environmental > Terrestrial > Soil > Wetlands > Peat | place: Sweden: Abisko...
TGATGGATTTGTTTATTTTTTTCTGAGTTAATTAGCTTAGATTGCATGTCTTCTTGGTGTATTTTAGCATTAAAATGCATTCCCTAAAAATAATAATAATTAGACATTTTTAAGATAAGAAATTTATTGAGTTCAAAGGAAAAAAATAATATAATAACCCTTCAAAAGCTTCGGGTTAGCAATGTTAAAAATTGATAACAAAAATGCTAAGCAAACAATTAAGAGTTGTTGATTGAAAGCTTTAAAATACTTGAACTACAATAATTGGTAGATTTTTGCCTGTGCTCAAGAAATAAGCGTGGACGATCGAGCTAATCACTATGTCTCGTCTATTAAAGTGATAAGAAAAGAAAAAAGTAGAATCATCAATTTATTAATAGGACGAAAAATTAACCAGAAAATTAAGATAATTCAATTAATAACATTTATTTGATCTTTTTGTTATTTTTTAACATACTCACTAGATGCATATCTGTGACTAATTGGGTTAAGGACTCCAAAGCACAGATGAAATTCGAATTCATTTCTGCTGAGAATGATAGATGTGATCTTAGAAATCAAAATTCTCTCTGAAGCTCTCCCTGAGAAGTAGATAAAAGTATAGTTAACATAAATGAAAGTAAACTTGCTGAAAAATATGAAATTTATCAAATATATATTTAAAGTTATCAAAATACCAGTTGAATATTAAAAAATGACTGCCTTGGTTGTGATAATCATCTAAATTGCGGCTTTTCTATTTTAGAAATCTCTCACTGTTGTCATGAAGATAAGTTTCTCTTGACCCCAGAAAAATCAACAAAAATTAGGCAAATAATCAACATAAAAAATGAAAATTGTTAGATGTTAATCATCTAAGAAGCAGTTTTTTATATTTCATTTCATACCTAGCGTTCTTGAGATAGAATCATCCTTGATTTCAGCAGGCTGACTGTTGTTATCCATAGTAACAAAACTGACAAAAGAGTCTTTTCTTGAGAAAATTATCAATAATTTGTTTGGGAGATAATTAATTTACTTTCATTAAACCTACTTAATTTTCAAGCCTTTTTGAAGATTAAAAGCTTATGATTTAACAAAATAACTAAGCTTAATAAATATTAACATTGCAGATGCTAAAGCATTTTGGATAATTCACTGATTGTTGTATTGGTTTGAAAAAATATCCACAAAAATGAAAGAGCAAAAAGATTGCTTAAATGTGAGGCTGTATTTTTGAAAATGGGTCATTTTTCAAACTTGCTTCTACTATTGGCGTTTGTCTGTTTCCCAGTGGAATGAATTAAAAGTGACGAAATGTAATCAAACGGACAAAAATTAAGAGAGTGTTTGATTTTGGTTGGACAATAAATTAGTCGTCTTCCCAATTAAATTTATAATTTACGTCTAGGCTTAAAGAAGCGAGATTTTTTGTTTGAAAGTTCTGTGGGCTAAAAAGAATGAAAATTCCGTTTATTTACAGAATTTTGAAATAAATATTCGTTAATTAATTTTGGGGAAGGAAAAGGGGAGGAACATTCATTGAAAGTTTTAAAACTCAATTAAAAAGGAGTGAAATGGTAGCAAGTAAGTTGAATATTTTGCAGATGCTTATGGTTTTAAAATTGAAAATCTTAGGCATTATTGTATTTTGATGATCTAGCAAGAATTAATTCGTTGAATCAATCAGCTCTATTAATTTAATATTTTTGATGCAAATAGTTAAAATAGCAGAGTAGAATCAATCAGTTGGGAAAACTTCGAAAACTATTTTGAAAAAGCTAAAAAGATTATCAATTTTAAGAATGTTTTGTTTTCTGTCTTCAAATAGAAAACCTAAATAGGAGGAGTTCAAAGATAACATAGGTTAAATGAAATTAAAAAAGAAAAGCTTATTGTAGATTTTGGAGCAATTAAAGAGAAAAATAAAACTGATTGATATTGGAAGAGGATTTAGGGGGTAGAAATCACATGATGAAATTGTAAATACATCAAAATACCATTTTTATCAGGTTATTGCTTTCTTAAAGTAAACATTTTAGATTAGATGTTCAATTCACAATTTTAGTGGGATAATTTGAAAAGCCACTTATTTCAAACAAATAATCACATTGGACAAATAACAATTGCTTTGAAGTTAAATACAGATAAACGTCTAGTAGTAACTCAAATTATTTTTAAACAAATAAAGAATAAAAGTTGTATGAAGAACAATCATCTTAGTTAGCAAATGAAAAGATAAATTGAAGTTGAAAAATTATTAGTTGTTATTGCTCTATGTTAATTCTTAATCAAGCATTCTACTTAGGATTTTCCTTCTTTGTGCGAAGGGTTTTTCTGCTAAAAAAAAAAGAAATTGCAAATAAGAACTCTTAACATATTTAAACTATTCTACAATTAAGAGAAAACCATTAATAATATTACTTCTTGATTTCTTCTCGCTCTTCCCTCTTCAGCTTAAACACACGCTCATACAGTTATGATTGATTCACTTCTAATTGATCTCTGAAATGCGCTTTGACCTTCTCCTCCAACTCATTATCGTTGCAATCCAAGTTAAAGAACATCTTTTGTAGAAATGTAAAAAAGTTTATTTTCAAGCCAATATTCTGTTTATCAACCTTTTAAATTGATTCTTTCAACAAAAAATACCTTATATTTCTGTAGTGAAGCACTAGAAATCCTAGAGAAATCAGGAAGATATTACTCCTCTAAGCTTTCTTATGTTGAAGTAGTAGAATGATTATGTTTATTCATTTTTCTGCTTCTCCTACTTTTCTTCTTGCAATTACTTCGCTAACAATAAGAAAAAAACTCTATTTTTTTTAATATTTCCCTCCTCTTTCTTCGCTTGTTTTTTATAAAACTTCAATGCGATTTACTTGGTGGCTTGATTTTGATTTAAATATGTTTTTGTTCCGCTATCTTCTGAAAAAATGAAGAGTAAAATAAGAAATTTCATTACTAACAACACACAAGATATTAGAAACAATTCCAATTTTGCAAGGGATTAAGGAATTATACTTAAAGTTATGAAAAATATCCAAATGTGTAGCAAATTTAAAAAGAAAGTAGCATTTAATATCAAATTGCATGTCTTCTCTACTTTCTCCTATTCCTTTTGGTTCTTCTGATTCCCTCAAAGGGTCATAGCAAAGACGCTTACGATAATGACAATATCATTGATTTCTGTCTGTACATTCAAGAATCCATCAGTGGCTAAATCTTGGAACGATGATGCTTTTGAATTTTCAAAAAGAAAAGCAAATATTTAGTACATGCAACACGACATCCCTGCAAAAATTATTATGATCCCAACTTCTTTCGTAAATTATATCATTTGTATCTTACCGCAGACTGTCATAGCAGCTCCGTTGTTTTGTTAGAGCACAGCAGTTACACAATATTTAAAAGGCTTTTCTAATTTATTCAGTCCTCTGATCGTGTAATCGATGATCTACTAAGTCCATACATTCACCTTTTCTTTGCTGTAAGTGACTGTCACAGTGCTAGGTTCTTCCTTGAATCCGAACACTTGACGAATCGACTTTGTAGGAAAAGAATTATTCATCAAAATACAGCATATTTTTGTTCTTCAATTTTAGATAGATCACTAAAATGCATAATTTTAAAGATTCATATGCTTCTTCTTACATCATCGATGGCTTTCTAAACCTCCTCTGAAATGAATTCTCTCTGTTTTTTTCCAAATAAAATGTCAAGTTTTTTAATAAGTTTCTTCATTTTCGTCTTACATCTGCACCGTAATCGCCCATTGAATTTCTTTTGGAATTGCTTTCTTAATCGATATATTTTAGTTTATCTATTTATTTTGGAAATTTTCCCTTAGAGTTTGATTATCCTTAATGATTTGGAGAAGAGCAAAGAGGATTGGAAAAAGTGAGTTACAAAAATTAAAAACAAAAACAGACCATATGCTTATTTCAAAATTAATTTGATTTGCTAACTTATGAGATTTTTAATAAGATGAGTTTAATTTTGAGTAGAGCACACACACAGAGAGAGAGAGTTTTACCTGTTAGAAAGAGCAGTTTATTTATTATTCCAGCTATTCATGTAAAATGAGGATAAACAATTTATTAAAAGAATAAAAAGTTCTCTATTGTCTGTTTATCTCGTACTTTCTATATTTTTATTATCTTCTTGAATTATTTTTTCAAATTAATCAGCTAAAATGAATTATTTCTTTTTGATATGTTGCTTAATAGATTACTTAAGATTTAGCTTTTAAAAGTGAAAGAGAGAGAGTGTGTGGCAGTATAATAAATCAATATTTATTCTATTATCAAAATTTAGAATTAAAACTCAAGACAACTAGAAGTAGAGATACCAAGGCAAAAAATAATATGTTAGATGAAAGCTAGAAATCTAATTTCTTCGAGAAATTCTTCAATATATTCTAGCGAAAATATAGGCAGAAAATTGAGAAGTTTATTATCTATCCGAAGAAGCGTTGGGCATGTTTTTTCGCCGTATTATTAATCTTCTTGATTAGGGTGATATCTTATGGTGGATTTTTAGTGGTTTCTTATGTCTGCTTCCTTTATATTCTTCATCTATCTTTGTAATTCATGACTCCTCAAGCGCTACTAAACATTGATGATAAAGAAGATAACTATGTTGTAGGGGATTTACCAGTTCACACAACAATCCCCCAAGAAGATAATGCAGATGAAGACTAGAAAAATCAGTAATAGCATGGTTCATTAATTAGATCCATGAACGAATTCAAATACTGGCGTAAGTGCATGTTATCAATTTCTGTGAGTTTGCTCTGCACATCTTCTGAGGTGTTTGATCTTTATGTGTTTTGGCCTTTAATTATCTGCTACCTACTGGTGATTCTAATATCCATTGTCATTCTTCAAGTCAAATACATGCAGGAATATAACTATTCGCAACTTGATTTGTTGAGGAGGAACAGCACAAAATGATTGGTTCTGAATTCGAAAAAAAAGGAGATTAGTAACAATTTTTCCAAATGTAGATAAATCATATGGCGAGTAAGATGGAGAACTAATTCAATTATTAAAATTTCCTTGTTGATACCTTCCATGATCTAGAATCGATTATTTGAAAGCCCTTAAAAAGAGATCAGCAGCAAATCAAGTGAAATTAATAAAAATGATGTATTCACATTCACGCATAAGTATTTTTTAATAAAACAATTAAGAGTTTGTTGAAATAATTAATTATCTTAATGTTTTTCTCTAAATATTTAATAATTTAATCCTTTTCTTTTGCAAATATCATTTTAATTATTTTTTTGTCAACTAGCAAAACTTAAAATATTTTTAGAAAAATCTAAGTAAAACCAAAAAAGGGAGTGTTTCTTAGATGAGTGTGGCTTGAATAGGAAATTAAAAGAATTTTAAGGATTCAGAGTGTTTATTAAGGAAATGAATATGCATTATTTATTGGGTTTCGTGAGATTAATCAAGGGGTGTGTGGGATGGGGGTAAAGAGAGAAACAAGAAAAAAATCAAGAAATCAGGAGTGTATCAACCCTAAAACGGCTGGACTATCAAAAAAAGAACAATAGTAGAAATAGAACTAACACAAAATCTTGATTTATTGAAGAAAGAGAGAGTGCTACCTCTTATTTCTTCTTATTGCACTTAAAATTGTGTTAAAAGTACATGGAAAAATAGAAATTTTCTCTAAAAGGCTCTGAGAGTTAAATGGGTTTTTCTGAAATACTTTCAACAATTGACAGGGTTAGCAGCAGTAAAATGATTACAATTCCAGGGTAACCATCAAACATACCCAACCCACAACAACCTGGAAGAAGAATCATAGGTCACTACCACAGAAAATCTATGAATCTAATCTAGCCAAAACAAAACAACAGCATTGATTCTTCATCAAGAGTCAAAACCCTTGAATACCCTAGAAAAGAACACCTCTAGCATTCCTTATCTTATTCTGGACTGCATCCTGCTGCGTCGGCAGGAGGCATATTATTTTAAGGGAATAACTAATCTAACTCTGCAGATCAGAGTTTTTCCATAAACAACAATCTCTGCAATAACAGTCTATTGAATATCGAAAGCAGCCGCTAAAGGGTGTAATAATTTCTGATGCAGAATGATGAAAAACCTTTAGGTGTCTCTTTATCTAACAAATAGATTTATCAAGCTCATTCGCCGTATCGCCTCAAGAGTCTCTAGGTTTATAACACTCCAATGCTAGCGGGAATGGATAGTATAAATCAACAAATTTCACCTGGTATTTCCTCAAGAAGCATCAAGAACTTAAAATAAAATGCTTCAGCTTAACTTTTATCATCGCCCATGACTAGGTTTGTTTAACCAACACAGTCATAATTAAAAGGAATTAATAGTAATCATCATGGAATGCAAATTCCCAGTAGCCTGCAGAGTCTAAGTATTCTTCAAAGAAGTCTAAACAGCTCCTTCATGATGTCAGGTAATACCTCTCGCATAAAAGGTAGTGGATTAACAGCATCCCCACAAGGAGGTTCAAGTCCAAAGAGATCATTTTACCATCATTCTGATATTTTGAGTGTAAAATAATTTGGTAATCTCAAGGATAACTTTCTCAAAGATAAAAGCTATGAGAAAATTGCTAGTGATACCAACGAGAACCAAAGGAAAGCGTTGATAAAGCAATTTAGGTAAAAAGTAGATTAATTCATTCGTTTTAGCAAGCTGCGAAAGAACTAAACAGATAAAGAGTTCAATTAATTCTATGATAAAATCAAAGACACCATTTTCTAAGAGAACACACTAAAGAAAAGCAATAATTCTAGCAGTAACAACAACTCCATTAGCTTAGCGAACAACTCTGTGTCGTTTGGTAACAGTAACAACTACAGCAATTTGGAAAATAGTAATATTTTTCAGGAATATTCTGATGTTTCTTTGAGTGGGATACAACCAAATGCAGAGGGTAATAAGAGTCTGTTGAATCTGGAAGCGAGTAGATTCAACTATTCCAAGCAATCAAAGAAATTCCCATCGATTTTAGATAGTATTAATGCTGAAATTTACATGGAAGATTAGTTTGGGAAATAGATATGTAGTACACGACCAATCGACCAGAGACAATTGCAGGATCTTCTTTTAGATAAACTCAAGCGTCTTTTAACAAACGAAGATACTTACACCTAGAAGATTGATATGATTACTGAAGAATATGAGAAAGTGCTCCAGAGAATATAAACAAAGTAAGATTTTGGAAATAAAATGAAAAAATAATTTTCATTTTTGTGTTTCTAGAACTTTTAAGTTGAAGGTGCCATATTATTATGAGCCGTTGATGCAGCCGTTTAACGATTTCTATTAAATCGATTTAGAGAAGAAGCGCTTGTATGAGTTGAAGGAAAGAGATCTTGATGGGTAATTGCTAGAACAAGTCTTAGAAGAAGAAGGAAATTTATCAAAGACAGTTCAAGAGGGTTTTTTAAAAAAAGACAATTAAAGTGATGATGATTAGGTTGATGAAGTGTAGGAGATTTATGAAGAAGAAATTATTGAAACTGAAGAAGAACTAAAGAAGGAATAGTTGGAGGAAGATAAGGTTGAAATAATTGAGTCAACTTAAGTGTTATTATTAACTCAAGAGAATGAAGCCAATACTAAAGGATTAGATCATAAGAAAGTGGTTCGCTAAGTTGTAAAGGTAATAAAGAAAAAGAAAAAAGAGAAATAGAGTTATCATACTCAAGAGAATGATGAAGAGGAGGAGGATGATGATTATGATTTTCGGATTTCAAGGTAATTAAAAAAATGGAAATTATTTATTAGTTTGGTTGGATATTTCTTGATTTACTTAGATAAAGACGACCAAAGTAAGAAGGAGGAGTGCCTCCAAATAAGAGTCCTATTTAAAAGAGAAGGAGAGTGACTAGAGAACGCACAGCAATAGAAGAATACCTGACGTATCGAGTAAGCAAAAAGAATATAAGTTGACCGAATTTAATTGGTTGTTTGTTTGTTTGTTCAGCCACCATCAGCAAAACCTAAGAAAATAAATTAAATGAATCTACCAGTGTATGTACCCCCTAGTTTTCAGGATGAACGTATTAGAAAATAGGTAGAGATAGCAAACGAACAGGAAATTATAACTGAAAAAGAAGAATAAATACAAGATAAATAAAGAGATGAGTAGATGATACCTGTGAGAAATAAGTCACCGAGAAAGAAGAGAGATTAGAATTAATAGTTTGCTCTTTCTGCTGGTGCATCTTTGTAAGTAAGTTGTCAAGAACGAGAATAGACACCTGAAGATGGCAGTGAGGATAATGGAGAAAGTGTAAAATAGAACAATGAAGAAAGCAGTAAAATAATAAGTGTCAAGAATACTGTTCCTGAAGAGGATGATGAAGAAGTAGCATTTGAATTTGTAGAATAAGAGGAAGAAGTAGAATATAAAAATATAGAATCAGAGCAGAAATAAGAAGAAGATTCTGAGGAGTAATCTTAGCAAAAAGACTAGGAATCTAAGTAAAAAGATTAGGAATCTTAGATATCTGAAAATAACCTAGCTGGAGTGAAATAAGCTATCAAGTTAAAAAGATACACGAACAACAATAACCTTCCTCAAACTAAAATATCAGATAAACCAACAGAACTCTACAACGTCTAATAAGCATAGAAGAAGAAAGTTGGTACCTATCTCATCGATGAACTTATCAAATTTCAATATCTTCTAGGTAAATAAAAGTACTGCCACATTTTTCATTCTTTTATGTTTATTTATCTTTTGTAGATTTCGAAGTAGATAAGCTCAAAATCAAGATGAAAGCTCCAGAATGTCCTAAAGATTTAGAATTTGAAGATTCAGAGGATAGGAGATTATTTGATTAATTATTCTAATGGCAATTTGAAGTTGAAATGGATATTGAAGAAACTGCTTAATATCTGCATACAGCAAGAGAGAAAAATCTTAAGAAGAAGAAGAAACAACACGATGATTCTGATGACGATGAAGATGATCCAGAGAGAGAATAAATGCATAGGGGAGTGAGTGGAGCTGACAAAAATAGTATTCACTCAAGTGAAATTACTGATTTTGGACCTGCTGCACCATTTAGAGAATCACTTAATGATATTGGATCCGATATTTTCAGTGGCTTAGAATGAGAGAAGAAAACAAGGGGTATATTATTCAGTAGTCTACTACTAAATTTATGTCATTTATTAAGAAATCTAAAATATTGTGTTATGTTTGTTGAGAACTTGGAACTAATAAGAAATTATATTTATCTCTGTATATAAAAGAAAACAAAAACTTAATCAGAAATAATTAAATCTACAATAGTTATTCTTCGATTGGCTGATTGCGGTAATTTAGATAACCAGGATATTTAACAACTAAAGAAAGACAAATAAAGAACGAACGAACAAACATGGGTTCCTGCATGTCAAATGAAAAGAAGCTTGGAGACAAAGATGAGCTAACAACTCTAGTTGATAGATGTAAATTAGATTGACATTGCAGATTTTGGAAGGTTTAGGTTAATGAGTGACTAAGCTATCGATTCAAAACGACGAATGTAATATGATATTTTTGTGAAATTTATCTTAAAAAGAAAGCAAAGTCGAGCAAGCATTACTAAAGAGAGTGCAGCAGATGAATGAGTCTGAGAAAGTATCTTTTGTGAGTTCTGAGGAGCTCATCGAATACATGCGGTTGTGTGGAAGTGAGAACAGAAACGTCGAAAGCGATTTGCTAAACGAGCTGAATCCAACGAGCATTCCAACTTTGATTTCTGCTCTCCAATCGATACTAGCTTAGATCTAAGTTCAAAAGGATAAAATACCATCTGATTCGAACCCAAATTAAGCTACTTTCACATCAATTCTTTAGTATTTTTCATCTAAACTGGAGTCGCCACTTTCAGCGTTCCTCAACAATAGACAAAATCAATCCATACTAGATGCACAATCTCTCCAATAGATTTTTTAGATTTCCTCTAAGACACTGCTAGCATTGTAGACTCTCTAAGTGTATGACTTAAAACCATCTGAAAAATGGTGGAACACATAATAGCTCAATGCGGAGACGGATTAAGCTAGTGCTCTGCTACTAAATTCTAATTTGCAAAAAGGAAAAAATAACAAAGATGACTATTTATCAGATTTATATGTATCTCTTAACGCATATTCTACCAAAGGAGACACCGCTGCATAAGCTCTTAGGGCATATTTCCCGTCTCTTTACAAGGATGTTGTAGATCAAGCAATTATCAGCATAAAATGAATAAAGAAAAGAAGAAAAAAAACTATAAAATATTTTTGTTATTTATTCCTATATTTGTTTTAAGCCTTCTCTATTGTTTCTCTATCTCATTTTCAGCCCATTTCTTGTAAGTTTATGATGTTTTTACTATTCCTTAGGAACTTATTAACTAAATAGTTCACTGGTTATGATGTTTATTTTATAACTAAAAAATGCAGAATTGGATTAATAATTTATTAGATTATGCACAAAGAAGAACAGAGACTAGTTTATTAATATAAAATAAGAGACTCTCATTGAAAAAAAAAGAAAGAGAAAAAGATGATTGATTTATTAATGGATAGGTAGGTTAAAAAGTTATTTTGAAGATGTGTTTGGTTTTCAATTTGCTGTCTGTCTGTTTAGCTTATTAGCTCAGTAATCAAATGAGAGAGAGAGAATCAGGCTGAACAGGATATCTTCAATCACATGAAAGAATTCTAAAGAAGGAAGTGTTTGTAGTTGATATCGGTAGTATTGGTAGTTATCGAAAAATAAATTGTGGATGCTTTGCCATATGCAAAAGATAATTCTTTTTGAACCTTTTGATGTTCTTTCTCAATTTCAGGATATTATTATTTTTTGGTTTATTAACCAGCCATATTTTTACTCAGGAAACTGATTCTCTTCTTCCAAATAAAGGGTGGTTTAATAATTATTGCAAGGTACATTTTTCTTCTGTGCTTTCAGCGAATTAAATGAACAACTCAAAAACATCCTAGTATTATGGGTAAACACCTGATTCTTTTATATCTGATATTGCTAATATTATCTGTTGACAGAATTTCTTGGAAGTTTCCACTTGCATAAACTTCGATGCCTTCGCGCTCTAACTTTTATTTGTACTCTTGAAAACTTCGAAGCCTAGTTTCAGCTACCCATTCCGACTCCAACAAAAGTTTCTAGCTGGAGATTTTTAAGACAAAAAACAAGAAACATAGTTGGAATCAAATCAAACAAAAGAGGTAGAAAGTGTTCATAACTTTTTCACTAGTTTTTATTAAAAAATTTGTTTTGATTTTTTACCTGAGAGCTCCAGAGAAATGATTTTATTTTCCAGGGACAAAAGGAGAAAATTGCAAATGAGTCGAAGACTCTCTACGACGTTACAAGGAAATGGTGGATATTCATTGAATTCGTAGAATTACTCAGTCTGATCATTTTTTTAAAAATAAATGAGAGAATCATTAGGTAAATAGTAAGAGATTAAATGAATTTGATTAGAATAGATTGGCTTGATGTTCTATTATATTTGATCCAATTACAATAACGAATAAAGAGGAGTCTTCCTCCCAGCTAGAATAGAAGGAGATCACAGATTAATCTAGCTAGGCTTGTTAGTTCAAAATCAGCTTGTTTACAACTCCAATGTTTTCTAAGTTAATAATGTTTTAAAATTAGATTGAAATGAGGATAAGGGGATGTTAGATAACACAAATATTTATGTCATAATTTAGAAGTAAACTCTCAAATTAATGAGATAAAAATATTCCAAAATATAACTCCCTTAAGTATCCCCAAATTATTAGTGTAAAACTAGTGTTATTAGCTGATGTTTTTGGTTCTTGTTTCTCTTAAAGCTACTAAGTTATTTCATCGATTTCTACTCAATAACGAGTTGAATAAACATATTTTAAAACCCAGATGGAAGAAGAAGAATTAGCATAAAAATTAACATTTTATTTCGATGTTGAAAAAAAACTTTTCATCTGATAGAACTCTTGGTTAAAGTATGAATAAATCACAAAACTCTTCCAAAGAACTCACACCCTCGAATATTGTCAAATCAAATCTAACTTCAAATTTCTTTCACTAAAAAGTTTAGCTTTAAATGCTGGAAGAAAACATTTACCTGAAGAATTTTGAAGGAGAAGAATATCGCAAGGCTCGTTGTTTTCTTTTTTACTACAGCGGAGCTTCAAGAAAGTTGAGTTATTACCAGAATTATCATGGAAAAAGAAATAATCTTTAGAAAGTCGTGAGCTGAAGTTTTATAAAAGAGAGAGATTTAGAAGATTGCATGGAGAACTTTCTGTTTCCAAAATCAAACAGCCTTGTAAATCCTCATGCTGCTCTTCATCGTCATCATCATTTTCAGGCTGCTGGGACTATTAACTATTGATTTCGATATTAGGTTCGCATTGCATGCTTTCGAAAAGTACTGTACTTTATTCAGCTAAATCCTCACTGTCTTCTTCAGTTTCAACATTCTTCAATAACCAATTATTTCTACTATATTTAGCGATTTCCTTAGATTCTCCTTCTTAAATTCTTTATTCCTCAGAGTCTTCTTCTTCATCTTCTTCCTCTTCATTAACTCCACAAAATCTCTCAGAAATCGAAGAATCAGTCTCCTCCCAAAATTCTCCTTCTTTTTCAACCATCATTACCAGTTCTTCATCTTCATTTTTTTTAGTTCCGCTAAGCTAAATTGTCTTTAGTCGCTTACACTATTTCGAACACAAACCAAATTTATCATTCATTTCCTCTGAAACAACGCTAAAAATTCATCAAAACCCTTCCCAAATAATAAACTATAAACACTTCATTTACTATTCTTTCAACAATTAAATCGGCATCTTCTCCTTCTCCCTCATCATCATACGAATCTGAGCCCTTAGAAATCTTAGCTTTTTCATTGCCTTGTAGCATTTGGGATACAGTACGTGCACGTAGTTTTGAAGGCATTCCAGTACAGTTTGTGAATTCTAGCACTGAATTAGCGAGGTTTCTCCTCTAGAGCTTTAATTTTTTGCTGAATTTATTGTAGTTTTACAAATTAAAAGAGTTTCTTAATCAAGCACTTGGGGATTATGCTCCCATCACTTCCCTCCACCTCCAGTCATTTAACTATCTTTTTCATGTGATGCTTATTTACTTATGTTAGATGAGAATGAATGGATTTTAAATTTACCAAAACTTAAAATTAACACACAGATAATTTTCTTTTTTGAAATTTGCCTTCCAAAGACATGATACAATGTGTTTAAGGAGAATATTATTGAAGAACTAAATAAGTTTTCTTTTTCTTTGGATTTTTGACTAAGGTAATTTTGATTAGTATGACTTATGAATTTAACTCTATGAAGATTTGTATCTAGCACCATGAAATATAAAATTTTGAAGTAATTTTTAGGAAACAAGTGAGAAAAATTGTTGAGAGGGAGTTAATTCTTATGTTGAGTTTAGTTTCTTAATTAACAATTTTTTTTTGTTGTTATTTTTTTTTGTTTTTTCACTGGATTAAGATATTTAAGTTAATCTTCTGAGCTAGTAGAATTGAAGAGTCTCATCCTAAGTCAGAAAATATATTATTTCAAAATAATAATGATTATTTGTATCCAAAAATATTTGGGTAATTTGAATAAATCCTTCCGAAAATCACTTAAAATTGTGATTTTAATACTGCATTACTTTCATTCTCAAATTAGTACTGAAAATTAATTTCTCCGCAAGCTCACCAAGTTTATAAAAAAAATTACAAACAATGTATTAACTAATTACTTATTTTCCACATTTAGACTTTTACAGAATTTCATTATACTTTTTTGGATAGTTTGATATGAAGATCAAGGATCATGAGAAGCTGCACTAAAGCACATTAAAAGGGGAAATATCTCTTAATTAAATGAATTTCTACTAAGAGTGATTGAAGCTTCCCATAATTACAAATGAAAATTAAATCATTGCAAGTCCATCTAAAATTTGGCATTGAATTTTTGGAAAAAATTTTTAAGTCAAAACTGATGACATTTTTTTCAACAAGAACAAAATTTTTAAAAAAATCTTAAGTATTTCGAAGTAAACTCACTTAATCTCTCAACGAAGTTCGAATATCTCGTTGTTTGATGTTTTTCATGTAAATTTGATTTTAATTTAAATTTGTTCATTCATATTGTTTAGTTTTTCCTTTTTAATTTTTTCTTTAATTATTTTTCTTTTTTAAATTTATTTGAATTTATCTTTTAGTTTTTTTTTCTTTTTTAAGAGCATTATTATTCATTATTACTCGATTCGAGACTCTTAAAATGAGCGAATATGACAGACTAGCGAGGATTGTTTTTGGAAGTTTTGAAAAATGGGAAGCACTTCTTTGGAATAAAAATGCTGATTGACCACTTCACGATAGAACTGCAATCTCTATTTAGTAAGATCCACATTGGGAGCATGTGGATCTTACTGCATACCATCAGGAATTTAAATATGTTGATCGTATCAGCAACGAATACGAGTTAAGTTCAGCAATAATTTGAAATTCCCAATGGTTTTCGAGTGTGCTTGCTGGATGCAAAAAACTAGTTAGAGAATAGCAGCTCGCATCGAGTGCTCAGGATGATATGCTTGCTAGGATAATAAAGAGGTTTTTCTCTTTGTTTTTGTTTGCCTTTTGTTTTGACTGTTTAATTCATTATTTTTTGAAATACAAGGGATTAATTAATAATTGAAATTCTTCCCCACAACAAGGAAAGCACAAAAAGTTTAACTTAATCTAGCAGATTCGTTGCTTCCTAGCATCTCTCCCACATTATTAATGATATTTTTTTGGTTTATGAACAAATCCATCTGTGTTTTCAGACTATTAAAGCATACCTTAACCTTCAAAATATAGAAATTACAGACATTTTTTCTTGAGAAATAAGACTTTTTCATAAAAAGAATCTCTCATTTCTATTAATTATTTAGTTATTCTTAATTTTCACTTGCTTTCTTTTGGGTGTTGATGGGTTTCAAGCTTCTTCAGGTGAGAATGGAATCAACCATAAGGCATATAAGAAGATTGAACTGATGAGATAATCTTTGTTTCCAAATTTCTTCTAGGATACAATGAGTAGAATTGTTAGCTAATAGATAGCAAAGACGATTGCTGTGACTAGTGTAATAAGAAAACTCACTAAGAAGCTATTGAAAACTAGTAAGCAACCCATTTCTAGCAGTATAAATCCTAAATCAGCTATGATCCAATGTCTCTTATCTTTTGTTAGTAAGGATATGCCAAAAGCAAAAGAGAAATCACACGCTAGTAAAGCTAACCCAATTAGGTACTCCTTGTAAGTGCAGACACATAGAATGAATCCGAGAAGGTAGGCTTTACTTATGGAGAAAAATATCAATGCTGATACATTTAATGGTGCATCTCTCACCTGCAGAAAGAAGAATCTTACAGCAACTACACACAATAAAAATAGTGAACCACTCACTATTAAGAACCCAGGATACTCCATCACCACTGAGCGGGTCTGATCTACCCACCAAATGCTAGGAAACAAACAGATTATTATGGATATTTAGTGAAAAAGAAGCAATTTAAGTTAAAATAGTAGGATTTTTTAAGTTAAGTCAGAAAAACTTGGCATTTCTCTAAACTATGGTTGTTCCTTACAGGCAACAGAAAGCAAATGCAAGGAGATATTAGCATCCAAAGACCATGTTCATGTGGGCTTCTAATTGTTTGTAGAGAGTATCTAATTCTAAGTTCTTAGTGATCCTCTTGGTTTCTTTACCTGAATCATACAGCTCGTCTTCATCGTAGCTGTACATCTTTCAAAGACTATTAGTTTAAGAAAATGTTAATATTGATCGAATTGATATTAAAGAAAAGAGAGAAACAAAGAGAGAGAGAGTTTATTAAAAAAAAGGAAAAGAATTCCTCAAACTTTAAAAACGAATTCACAGATTCCCAAAGTACGACTTGTGAGAGAGAATAATAATATTAAATTAGAATCAAAACGGGCCTGCTCAAAAACCCTTCATTCACTTTTGGTATTCTAGCATTATTTTTCTTTTGCAAACTAAAATGGCTAGGAATCCTATCAGTGTGATAACGCAAAGCATCATAAACCTTCGAAACAGCAAGCTAGAATAAATAATAATTTTTTGAATTTAATTGTACATTTTTAATAATAAATTGAATAAATATGCAAAATACGAAGAATTTTAACATAATTTTCTTCTAATGTTAAGGTAAATAACACTATTATCGATAAGTTTCTTATTTTATTTCTCTCATATTTCAAGCCAAAATATTTCACTCATTTTATACTTTATAGAAGCAAAACTGATCAATAAAATTACAATCTACAGCAAACTACGCTCAAAATAATAATTAAATTACTTCTTCATTGTCACTGAGGCTCACTTTTATTATTCTCAAAGCTCCCTAGCATATTCTGATAAGCAATAGCGAGATCAGTATTACTCTATTTCGAAATTGAGAAAGCATAAAACATAATATAATATGTTTCTCACTTTTTAAGCTAATTAGTTTGTAATCAGTGGATGGGAAACAGATCAATAAGAAAGCTAATTACTTACTTTTGCTTTGGGATTACAATATTTGTTGGTCAGTTTAATAGAAAAAGAATAAACCTATCGAATAACAAGTTAAATAATTCAAAGGATCTCTATGTCTCTTCGTTGTCGCAGCGTTACATAGGCTGATGAGTCAAGCCCGCAAGGGATGTTTAAGATGAAAAGAGCGTAAAGAAACACAGTCTGTGCGGAAAAAGATTTGAGATATTCTGCGATCGAAGAATTGAAATCTGCACAAAAGATGAGAAAAAGATAAGAAGAGCAGAATAGATTACTTGGAATGCTTGCGAAATTACCATTCTTTTAGTAGTTTGGATAAGATGAAAAGGATGTGATTAATCGATGTTCGTAAGCTATGAATCTCGAAGTATTTCAGCCAAATGAGATTGTCTTTCAGATTGGTAAGAAGAAAAAGAACAATAAATCAGAAGTCAAAGAGGAAGATAAAATAAAACCAAATCATATTGTTTTTGATTGGGAATACAGATTGTGGGAAAGTGATAAAAAAAAAGAATAATTTCCTTTTACTTTTTACTTTCAATTTCTTGAAATTCTTGTTTTTTTTAATTGATTTTGTAACGTTTTAGACTCTCTTGGTGATAAATTCTACCTGATTGTGGAAGGGGAAGTTGAAATATTTGCGAAAAGACCTGAGAATTGCTCGGCAGGATCGTTTCCTTAGTTTGCAATGAAGCTGCAAAAGAGAGCGAAAAACGATTTAGAAGAGAACAACTCACATTTAAGTGTCAAGGGGACTTTAGAGAGCGTTGAAAGCATCAGCTCCTTTAGCTAGAAGGAATCTAAAAACTCTATTGATGGAGATAATAAGGGTGATGATCAACCGAGTGGTAAAAAAGAAGAAATAACTAATCGTCTTGTTGAAGAAAATGAAGGGAAAAAACAGATTTCAACTAATAATATTCCAATATGTTCTCCACTCCCAACAAAGACTACTTCTCTTCCTTAAAATAAAGATAAACCTGTCTGTAACAACATCTCTAGTATCACTCCTAACCATCCCACTGCAGACAATTCTAAGAATAAACCCACATCTGCGTGCTTAGATTCTAACAATAATAAGCTACTTTTAGTTAAAACTCTAAAAGTAGGGGAGAGTTTTGGCGAAATTGCTTTAATTTTTTCACGATCTAGACTTGCTACAGTGAAATGCATTTCTAAATGTGTCTTTGGAGTGCTCTCTAAGAAACAATATGCGTTGATTCTTTAAGAGGAAGAAGCTAAAAGGATATCTAGATTCACTGATGAATTAAAACTCGTTCCATTGTTTTCGAATTGGAGCTTCGAAGGCTTAAAAGATATTTATCTGAATTCACATTCACTTTAGTATAAAAAAGGATAAATAGTCTTTGCAGCTGGTGATATATCTGATGCTGTCTACATCGTGAGAAATGGAGAATTCAATGTAAGAAAATAATATGGCAGCAAGAAAAAAATTAGAATAATTAAAAATATCTCTACTTCTTTTACAAAAAATAAAAAATACTTTTTTCTGCTTTTTTATTATTTATCCCAGATGAAGAAAGTTCTTCAAATCGACCCAACACCCACCTAAGAACCCAACCAAATAGAAGACTCAAATGATAATGGCTGTGAAAAGTTACTTCTCAGATAATGTTCACCTCAGAAATAGTAGAAACAGCGTGAATTCACTGTAATATGCTTTAGAATTTTAAGAGTTTTCATGAAACAACTTATTTTTTCCTTTTAAGATAATGAAAATGTGTGTCTGCGAGATGTTTGGTGAGGAGGATGTTGTGTTTAACACCCCAAGAGGATACACTGTTGAGTGTGCTAGTCTCACAGGGTAATTATTGGTGATAAAGTTATCAGATTTTATGAATCGCATCATAGAGAGAAGTGAAATTCTAAGGGAATATGTCCTAGAAAGGATGGAGACAAAAAGAGATTATGCTGAGAAAACAGAGAAGAATTTCAAATCTTAATTCTAAAAATTTAGGCATTTTTTAGTCGAAGACAGAACAGAATAATCAGGATCTTCATAACAACAAAATAGAATATCTCCAATAAGTAATTTTAGAAGAGGATAAGGTAAAAACTAGCAAATTAGTGATAATTCTTAAAACATACAATAGTATCCAGCCTTGGAGAAAAGATCTTGCAGTTCAAATGGCAGAGTCCATTAAAAAAATTCAGATAAAATAGTCTTCAATCCATCTGACAATCACTTGAAGAATAATGAGAGTATTAACAAAAGTGGTTGCTTCAGTAAAAGCTTAAATTAATATGAAGAATCTTAAAATTTAACTTCACCATTACAAAGAAATAATTCAATAAATAGGACGAAAAGCAACTCTACCAATGAAGGACATAGAGAAAGTGAAT
>Ga0302271_10001992_pt1 | contig 18901 bp, 15 predicted proteins | sample III_Bog_N1_1_FD_198767 | JGI IMG/M metagenome (GOLD analysis project Ga0302271, IMG submission 198767) | Peat permafrost microbial communities from Stordalen Mire near Abisko, Sweden - III_Bog_N1_1 | ecosystem: Environmental > Terrestrial > Soil > Wetlands > Peat | place: Sweden: Abisko...
CCTACCCCAACCCCCACCCCTACCCCAACCCCCACCCCAACCCCAACCCCAACCCCAACCCCAACCCCAACCCCAACCCCAACCCCAACCCCTTTAAATAACAATCTTTTAAACATAAATGATTTATTTATCTTTATTTTCTAATTTTTTTCTTATTAATTGTATGGATAAGATATTAAAAAAAGTATGATCATTAGTATTTAAATTAGTTATCTTATTTTCACAGCAGAAAATTACTTAAATCTTAAATATTTTTCATTAATATTAGGATGTTTTTAACAAAAATTTACAAAGTATTAAAGAAACTAATACCAAATGATTTATCACTATTGTGCAAAAACTACTTATTTACTACGAGGCACGTTTTCTGAGATTGTACCAGGTTTGTTTTGAGATGCAGGATGCATATCAAGTTCGTTTGGCACATCAAAGTTATTTCTGACTAAAAATTCTTTAAGGTCATACATGATTGCTTCGTTGTGGTTTGTAATGAAGGTATATGCAATACCACGCTTTCCAGCTCGCCCAGTTCTACCAGTTCTATGAATAAAATCTTTAATATTCTTAGGAGCATCGAAATTTATCACCATCTTGACATCATCAACGTGCAAACCTCTGCTTCCCAAATCAGTTGCGACTAGAATATCAAATTTTCCTGCTTTAAATCCATCTACAGCAGCTTCTCTCTATTATTGTGTTCTTCCTCCGTGATAAATGACATTGTTCCACTATAAAAATAATACAATAAGCTTAAATTAATTAATTAATAATATTTCTTACACTCCATTTGTCTAGAACTTTGGATAATTTCTCTACTGCATTTTTCTCGTTTGCAAAGATGATTATTGGAGGCTTTGCATCTCTCAAAATGTTCATTAATTTAGTCTTTTTTTGACCTTCTGAAATAAACTCTACAATTTACTCAATATCCTTTTTTCCTCCACCGGGTTCTCCAATACTAATGTAACAGAATGCTCTTAGATATTTCTTTGCAAGGCGTTCAATATCAGAAGGCATTGTTGCACTAAATAGATGAGTGACTCTAAATATTCTCTCTCCTGCCTTAGCCTCCTATTCTTATAAAGTAGCCATAGCTTCATCCTCGCTCTTCATATTTGTACGGATTCTAAACAAAAATAATTGTTATTATTTTTACAAAAATTCAATTAAAATAATACTTTTCAAGAATGAAATTGACGTCTGCTTCAAAGCCTAGATCAATCATTTTATCTGCCTCATCAAGCACAACCCAAGAAACCTGATCAAGCACTAAATAATTTTTTTAAAGGGCATCTTTGATTCTCCCTGTTGTTCCAATGAGTAACTCACAACCCATTTTCAATTTGAAAGCTTGGTTTGTTTCGTCTTTTCCACCAACCATAACTAAACTTTTCATTCTCATATTAGCTGTGAGGTTTTAAAACTCCTTCTCAATTTAAGGAGCTAGTTCTCTTGCAGGAAGAAGGATGATTGCGTAAGGCCCATCTTTAGCAATTTCTTCATCCATTGGAGGAAGACTCCTTAAGTAAACAATCAAAGGGATTAAAAAAGCGCAACTCTTTCCTGTACCAGTATCTGAAATACCAATCAAATCTTTTCTTTGCAACCCTTTGTAAAAGGAAACAATTTTAATTATTATTAATGTCAAGATTTCTAAAATAATATCAACCTATTGGGATTGTCTGCATCTGGATAGATGTTGGCTTTTCGTATTTAAGTCTCCTCACTGAGTCTATTATGTAGGGAGGAAGATCACCTTCATCCCAATTACGCATAGGTTTAGGCACTCTTCCACCTTTTATGATAATATTATTATCTTCACGAAAGATACGCCAATCTCTTTCTGTCATCTCCTCTGTCTTCTTGAGAGACCAATGATCTTTGAGAGATACGTCGTAAATGCTGCGTTTTGTTTCTTTTTATTCAGTTTTATCTTTATTCTTTTTTTAATATTCTGGATCGTATTTATGAATTAAATCTTCATATTTAACATTTTTATCTAGCTACTCCTTGACATCATATCCTGCTTGAATACCACGTCCAAATAAGAAATTAGACTATATTTTATTTTTGTACAAAGGATTGTAGTCAACAGATGTGTCATCACTGCTATCCCATTTAAAATTGAAGATATTCTTGAATTTTTCTGAAGGCTTTAGTATTTTCTTCTTTTCTTTATTGAGCCCTAAATAAGATATCTTAATATTTTATATCTCAGGATTTTCAGTTGTCTTAATGATTGCACTCTTTTCGATTGCTCCAGAGTTAGAAGTCATGTACTTAGATTTTCTGTCAGCACTATCTGAACGAGACCTTGATCTTGATTTGCTTCTATCTTTACCCTTTCTCTCTCGTTCTTATTATTCCTTTAACTCTCGCTCTCTCCTTCTCTCATCTCGATCTTATTCCCTCTTCCAATCTTTAAATCTAAACTTCTCATAGCTTTCTCTTATCTCATTTTCATTCTTTTATATTTCTTCTTCTCTTTTTCTCTCTTCATCTTCTTCCTTCTACCTTAGTTTTAGTCTTTACTCTTTGCTAAGATATCCAATCTTTATTGAAGTTGAAGGTTCTTCCTTCTTCTTTTCTGGAGCATTATCAGCTTAAGCATTGATGTTATTTTGATTTACAAGGTTTAACTCGCCATCACTTTCTTCGCTAAAATACTGTTCTTGAATCATTTTCACTTTTTCAATCCTCAATACTTAATTTATTTGATTAAAATAACTACTTACATATTGACATAAAAATAATGAGCGTCTAGAGAAATACAAATTTTGTATCTTCTTTTTAATTGCATAAACTATCCTCAATCAAATTCTTGTTTATTCCCTTATTCGTTTAGATTATGTTTATTAATATGAAAATGACTGAATTCATTATTCTATTGGCCCTAAAAATAAAAACATGAGAGAAATGGAACAAATTAGGAAGTAAAGCATTTATTATTAATAGAAATAAGACAGAATTTGAAAATATTAGTAAGACATATTATTGTATTATAAAGATCTTTTAGATGATGGTGAAGAATTTTGATGATGGCTATGATGAAAAAAAAATTAATAAGAAAATTTCAAAGAAGTTATTTAATATCAAATGAAAAATAAATTCATTGAAAGATAGTTCTTTAAAAATAACAGAAGAAGATAGATACTACTAATTAAATGTTATTTTCTGAAGCGAAAAAAATATTAGTGAAAATCATCCAGAACAAAAGGATTCAAATACATGATAAAATGAAAATGCAGATGAAGAATGGAAAACAGAGTATGATGAGTAGGAAGACTAAGTAGATAATAGAAAAGATAATAAAAAGTAAAACAAACAAAAAGATAAAGATAAAAACTAAAATGATCTCCTTTTAAATCTATTTTTGTTAATCCTGAAGAATTAGAAAAACTAAAGAAATGCCCTAAATGTCTTCTTATTTAATAATTTCTTAATATTTTACAATTGTATTTTCTCGAGAGTGTAAAACCCATTAAGATTAGAGAAAATAAAGATTAATATATTGACTATTAATACATTGTAGAAATATTAAAATCACCAAAAGAGCATTCATCTCTAAAACAGAGAAAAGTCAATTTTTAACATTTTCATTAATAGACTTAATGTCGAATAAATGTTCATTCTTTCATTTAGAAATACTTATTATTGAAAAATGCAACCAAATGCAACCAAAAGTAATTAAAAGTAATTCTATGTTCTAGCTGAAATTGTTTGAACGAGAGCAATTTGTTAGAATCTAAGAAGTAATAACATAAAAGGACCAAGAATCAAGAATTAAGAAATAAGAAGAACCAATATTGATCGAGTTCATGCCTAACGTTGACTATCAGAGGAAAGGCGATATGTTCCAATTTATTTTTCCATCTTTTCTATTTTGAGTTTACTTTGAGATATATTTTCTTTTAAAACCTATTTATCTCTCATGAGGTTGTTAATTTACTATTTTAAATAAACTGAGTCCACTTAATTTTGAGGTGTGTATATTTAAAGGATTTGTTTCAGCCTTTAAAGGCTAGGTTTGAACTCAGCTTGATTTTGATCACTTTCAAGAGCCACTCTGTATTTCATATCTACAATTTCAGTTTTGAGATCACTTATTTCATTTCGATATTAACGCAGTGTTTATCTAGCTTCATGTACAAGTGCCTATTAAATATTACTTTAATTATCAACCTCAATTATCTGAAATGCATTTACAAATATCTTGTCGAAATGATCGTCTGCACATTTTACATAGTTGTAATCTGTTAAATATATGTTATCTATGGAATGGCTAGTAGATTCTCCTGTAGTTATTTCAGACTTTGAAACCTATTTTAAATATAATTTAGAATGTTGAAGGAAATTTTCTCCATACTCTAGAAGTCATTGCTTTTCCTTCAGTGAAAGGATTTCTTAGTAATTCTTTAAGGAGAGGAGACATTTTCACACGGTTTTCGAGAAGTGAACTCATATCAAAAAGTGAGATTGAAAAAAGAACTATTTCACTTTCTATTTGTTTTAATTAAAGATAATTATTTGTGGATCGCTTTAAAAGATGTTGTAAAAAACTAAACAATGAGATGATTAATAGATGAACCAATCATTCAATGAGTTGATATACAACTTTATTATTTAATAGATTATTTAATTTATTCTTTTAGATGTCTTCTTATGAATTTTGAATAAAATACACTCATTTTTACTTTAGGGTAAAGAACTTTCATCCGAATAGATTAGCCATAGTATTAGACAATTTTATTTATAAAAATGTTTTCATTTCAATGGCCTCAATCAAAAATAGATCAGGACTTTGAAATTGAAGAAATAATATTTAATAATTTTAAGAAAAAAGTAACAATTATCCATAAAACAGTGTTTAGTATGATATGACAATTGTTTATTGCTCTTCATAAAAAAGGAACTTTTATGACAAAGAATATGAAGCAAAAAATAATTCATAATAATGTATTCATAAATCAGAAAAGATCAACAAATAGTTTTACAAAATCAGCAAAAAGTGAGGGATTCCTAACTTACTCAACATTTTTAGAAAGAAGTATGAATATCTGATAGTAAAAATGTATCAAAACAATTTCTTGATTCAAAATACTCCTGATGAGATTGAAAGCCTTAATGAGTAGAATTTGCTTGTTCTTATGTTTTATTAATAATAATTTTTAATAAATGCTTCTTACATATTTAGAAATGCATTATAATATGAAGGAGAAAAAGAAATTAAAAGACAAGATAAAAATTAGATGAAGTGGGGAAAAAAGAAGATGAAAAAGAATAATTAAAAATACAAAAGAGCTTTTGCACAAAGAAGAAATAGCTACAGAAAGTTGCGAGGTATTCATTATTTTAGGGGCTCTGTTTGAATAGAGATATCTTTGATGTTCAAAAATAGCGCCAGAGTGCTAGAAAGCATTGCAAAAGAGTTTATTGAAAGGAAAGATAAAAAGTATTGCTAAGAAATTCTTGAGATTCTGCTAAAATCCTATGATACATACTTTTATAAGAATAAAGCTGATGACAATTTAAAAGAAGATCGGATTCAATACAAACTTCAGTTAGCGGACAATCTGTTTAAGGATCCACCTGATTAACTGCACTAACTATTCAATGATTTCATTAAAGAAGAATTGAACATTGTATACCGTGAGAAGTTATCAGAGCTAAATAAGCAAAATATCAACACGACTGAGCAATAATTTCTTAAATAATAATTTGGTATTAATCTCACTAAATAAATAAAAAGCTGGGAGCAAAGGTAAAGCATGATTGCTTGTTTTTTGAGTTCTTCTGAAGAAATTAACAAATTTACAAACTCTCTTCGCAAATAGTTTGCGGAACAATTCAAAAAAGGTTCTATTTTGGTACCCAGTAATACGAGCAGAAATTAGCTTCATAATACACAACCCAATCCACAAGTAATGGTAAACTATTAGCAACAAAATATACCTAATGGAGTTAGAGGAGAGCAAATTGAGAAAAACAATCCATAATAGATTAGCATGGCATAAAATCAATAACCAAATAATCCCAACAATAGAGTGAATACTTTTCCCCAATAAGTACCTCAAACAGATAAAGGGACAAATTTGATTGGAGGGAATTAACTTAAGCCTTAAACAAATAGAAGCAATATGACAAATTAATAGAGTTAGCAGTTTTCCGATTTGAGTAAAGAAGGAGAAGTACCCTTAGATGGGAGTAAAGTAGTGAGTTAAAATAAATTCAGCAACATTCCAATTCCTTCAGGGTTTAACCCAAAAGCAGTTGGCTAAATTATTTAACCTGTCAATTCATTTATCCCAAATCCTATGCAGAAAAATATTACTAATAGTAATGGCAATAATAATAATAATAATAATAATAATATTAACCCAAATTATGAAGCTTAAAAACAAATTAAATCTAATATATTCAATAGTTAAGGTTAAGAAAAGAATCTTACCCCAAGGAAAGCCGAAGGACAAGGGGTTATTGAAGGATAATAAGCAAATAATTAAATAGGAAAAAAGGAAACTTTAGAAAATAATCCATCTCAAAATATAAATCAACTTAACTTAGGAAACTTAGCTTAATTACCAAAGGATGAAATAGTTTAAGGAAACGTTGGTACAGTAATGAATCCTACTGACGGAGCATCGAATTTACTTGAACAAAGAAGATTACTATCAAGGAAAATAAAGCCAAAAGCAGTTCCTGAATAAGTTTCTTTTGCTGATCTCATCTTATTTTTAAGTTATCCTCATATTCCAGAAGTATATGAAACCGAAGCTAAAGTAATTGGATTAGAAATAGAAGATAAATATACTGATCTTTAAGCAACTTAAATCATCCATCCTACAACGATTTCAGAAGTTAACCAAACTCCCAAAATTCCTGTTAGCCCCTCATTACAATAGAATCCTTAAAAAAGGCCTAGTGATACAACTAAATTTACTCTTTTTTCAAATAATTAAAATTAAAATGCCTAAAAAGCATCAACTAACTAACCTTTGATTGAATAAAATCAACTAACTACAAAGAATAATACTGTGATCTCTGCTAACTCTTAAAATATTTAAAGTAACAACAATCCTACTTAAAAAGAAGAAATATAAGGAAATATTAACTGGTAAGCTTCAGGGAACGATGCGAAAGAAGGAGTAAAAATAGCTAATTAAGGGATCTAAATATAATAAGGAATATAGCAAGCTAGATATCAAGAACCTCCTCATAATAATTCATAATAAACTTAAAGAAGCAATACTTCGAATAATAATCCGAACAAAGTCAGTGAAAATCCTGTTTAAATGAGTGATTAAATTAATAGAAATGCAAGCAACTCCCTAAACAGAAATAAAAATAATTCCAATGGAAACATAAACATGAACCCGCTAAGATCTAATCAAGATTTAAACAAATAAGGAAATTTAACAGACTAAGCAAATAATAAAATGGCAGGAAATACAAATCATAAAATGTAAAATGCTAATGGTAGCAATACTAGAGGGAGTTCTCAATAAGTAAATGGCTAATTTAATCTTTAGGCGAACACCTAATACACAAATATTGATTAAAATAATTAATTTTAAATGCAGACCCCTTAATAATAATCAAAGAGTTAATAGCCTCCACAGTAATACGGACAACCCAATGTTGATCAGCAATAAAAATAATAGTAAATTTATCAACAATAACAACAACAAAGGCAAAATCAAATGCAACCACAATAAAGATAAAATAGATAAAATAACGAATAACAATAAGGAGAAAAGTTGTAAAAACAAGAAATATATTACCCTTAATCAAATGGAATAACTGCTTCAACAACATAACCAATAAATTAGCAATATGGCTAGCAATATGTTGAAGGAGGCCATCTTTCAACTTCTCATGGGGTTCTAGGAAATATAAATCAATAGATTTCATAAAAAGTTGCTTTAAACGCTAACTCTTAATCTTAGCATTATGAGAATTATAATTAAAGATAAATCTAAGATAGAACAAACTTTAGTTAATCTTAAAATATTTAAAATCAAAATATCAATCAAAAAATACCCTAAAAGAATGATGTGTTTTTTAATGGAATTAACAATTTTTCTAATAATGTTACCTAAAATCAAAGAATCAATCCAGTAGATTAAAGAAGAGAGCAATTAACCAATAATAACAATAATAATATCAGAAATAATCAGAGAATAGCAAATAATGAAACCAATAACTCGAGTATGAATCACAATAATTAATATGTGTCTTCAAATCAGATAAATGTTTAGACAAATCACAGAGGAAATCAACCAAATCAAGAAAGATTCGTTTAATAAAGGTAATCTAACACGAATGAACACATGTCAACAAATACATAAAACACTTCTTCTATGAATAAAAACTAAGGGTATCAGTATGATAGATAAGAGTATTCGTCTTCTCGAAAGCCAAATCAAGAGTAAATGTATTCAGCTAATGATAAACAATAACTTTTGTAGCAACAACAACAACAACAACAGCAACGAATAAACACCTAAAGTGCAAACTTCAATGTTTAAAAAGCTAATAATTTAGGAGTTAGCAACTACTTTGACGATCAATCTAATTTACAAAATAATGACTATTTCTAAAAAGATTTCTAGCTCGGAGGATAGTAAGAAGACTTTTAATAATTTGATACACCTAAAGGGATCAATCCTTAAACTCATAGTGAGAACAATAATGGAGGAATAATAACTGAGAGTTATTAGAATAATTTTGAAGATTCGTTTAATGTAGAGAATAGTTATTAGCATAATCTTCAGAATTCTCAAATCAGATAATCTAACTTATCTCTTGGTGGTGTTGGTTCTCTTGTTGACGAAACTAGTTATCCTTAAACTAGTAAACCTTAAATTATTGGTGACAATAATGGGTATAACTCACACAATATTAATGAACATCCAAACACTTATCAAGATTAAGATTCGATGATTAGAAGTTAACCTCATTAAGTCAATGAAAACTTCTCTATGATTGAGTCAATTCCAGAGTTTAACATTAATATTGATAGTACTCATCAGATGAGTTCAGACAGTAAAGGTACTAACATGTAAATCTACAATGCTCCCTCTTCCTCATCTAGAGCTTAGACTTATTTAACTGTTGCTAATCCTAATGATTTTGCTATTCAAGAGAATAATAGCTTTGATAATAAGATGGATCAAGTAATTTAATCCACAGTTTAAACGCAAGATCAATATGCTCTTAAATTTAACAATTAAATGAATAACAATGGCTTTTAGCAATAAGAATAAATGCCTCTCACTGGATCAACATTCGTAGTAGCAGCAGGAAATACTGTTCATGAGAACTTTTAATCTTAAATGGAGTTTTAAAACTATGCAGAACCAGTTCCAATTGATCCTTAGTCCAATTGGCAATAGCAGTACAATGATGGTTTCACCTCTTAAGTAATCAATGTCCCTGCAAGAGAAGACGATGCTTTCGCTTTCCATTAAGCATCTGATTAAGGTAAAAATGAATTTGATTCTAATACACCTTAAACAAATAGATAGTAACCTATTGGATTTGATATTAACTTCTCCAAATATGAGCAAACTACTCCTTAAGGGAATTAAAAAGGAAATGGATATAATAACATGAATATCTCAGGAGTGTATTCTTTAAGCAACTCTCTTAAGTTAAATTCCAATGGAGAGTAAAGTGGAGTGAATTAAGCGTACCCTCAATAGTAAAATTATCCTACGCAGAACTACTTAGAGACTTAGAAACCTATTCGAATTAGTTCAGATCATTAGTTAGGAAATAATTTTGATAATCTTCAAGCTTCTAATTCGAATCGAATCGGAATGCTCGAAAGTAGAGGGTCGAATTCTGGGAACAACAATGGAAATGTAAATTTCTAGAATTCTAGCAACAATCTTGGTATAAACTCAAATAACTATCCAAAATATAATAACATGGATGATCAATTAAACCCTAGTGCATAAGAATCATTCTAAAGCAACTAATATGCTATTAATCAAAGAAGTACTTTTTATTCAAATAATTGTTTTCTTATTTTGATTAATTTTACTAGGCAATGGAGATAATCAATTTGCGAAACAGCAAATATCTTCCAGGAACTTCTTGGATTATCAGCAATAGCCAACTCAAGGGAACATAATAAATTTATAAGGAGTCAATTATCAACCTTAACCATTTCAAGGTTAGATTTAAAATAACATTTTATTTCAGTTTTTACAGCATATTATTTTTCTCAAATTAAAAAAATCCAAATATTACCACTACAATATGTTCAATATTTTTTTTATTTTTTCATCAGATTCACAAGAATCAACTATGTCTTCTTCAAACTTTAATAATAGAATAAAGCTCCCTGAATAATAAATATAGCAGTATGGTGTTGGTGGATCTCAAATAACAAATAACTACGGATATGTTAAGAGCACAATTTCGAGCTCCTCCAATTTGAGTGGAAATATTCTTTATTAAAATTATCAGAAAACATCAAATGACAAAGTCTAAGTGTATCGATAGAATCAAGATATCGAGAATGATAGTCCTGACTTCAAAATTATCAATGCAGCATTTTAGTGTGGATAATTTTCAAAGGAATATCAAGAATAAATCCGAAAAGACATCAAACAATTCAAGTAAGTCAAACAAAATATTATCCTTGAGGTGCAAGAATCCGAATAAGATCCTACAAGCTTTTACATTAATATCAACGATGAAAAGCATAAAACCTACGGAAGTCTCAAAATTCTTGTAACTCCGACTCAATTTAAGATGGTGGATTTTAACTATTTTAAAAAAGCTAAAGATGTTCTAAGTGGCGTAAATAATAGCTCTAAGCTTATTGACCTCATAAAAATCTGGTGGAAATTTGAGTTTGCATAAGAAAACAAGAAAAAAAATTCTTAGTAGAACCAGTAGCCGCCATAATTTGCTTATTGAATGTTTAACTGTTTACATTTTTTAATGTATCAAATGGATATGTTATTTCTTTTAACTTTGCAATACAATTTAGCTAAATAGAATGTTCAAACAAATGAGGGAGCGATTTTTAACCTTTTTATTTTCATATTTTTGCTCATAGCAAATCGATTTCTTTGAAAAGGAGCTTAGAAAGTTCTTAACTTTTCTAATTCTTCCAAGACCCTTCTTCTTTGATGTAGTTAAATCTCTGTGGCCCGCTGAGAATAATAAACTTATCAATATTTTGTTCTCAAATTAGTAGAATTACCTAACAGGAGATGAATACCAGATCTGTCTGTTGGGAATTTGTCGATTAATGACAAATGTTTTATTTCCACTAATAGTCACTTTGATTACTCCATCTGTGATTTCTACATCGCTGATTCTTTAACTAGGGCTTTCTTCAAGAATATCGCCTAGCTCCTAAAATATTTATTAGAGTATTGATTCAACATATTAAATCAATAGGTTTTATTAAGTGATAGGAAAGCTCACAATAGCAATTACATTCATAAATGAAGAGCAGTGATGCTAATATTCGATTTCATTAAGCCCATTAAGAACTTCTTCCTTGTTAGAGAAATTGAAGGCTTATTTAGGAGAAGACAAACGAAGAACTCGCACACTTGTTTGTCTTCCTAAGGATTGATTGAACACATACTAAATCAAGATTTTCTTCATTTATGACATCTTTTGATGTAATTGTTCTTCTGGACTTCTAATATCTAAGACGAAATAAGTTTTCCTTCTATTAATTTCTTTTTGTTTTTAATTGATTCGAGTGCAATACCATTCTTGGAGGAAATTTTCCAATAAGAATTAAGAAATCAAACAAAATGTTAAACATGCTTTTTATTTGTAATTCTTGATCTAATTATCAGATAAATAATAAGTAGTATTTATTCAATTTAGAAATATTATATTTTAAATTTTCCTTTATCAATAAAAAGGAGTATTACTTCATCAAGATTTATTTAAGGAAAACAAAATCAGTTGAATTGAGACACAACGTCTGAGAAAGAGAATTTCACCAAAAATAATTGCATCATTTATTCTTCTTTAAATCTTATAATTTTATTTGAGAATCTTAGTTTTTTTCGAAAGCTGCAATTGTATCAGTTTCTGATTGTAGATAAGTAATGTCTTCATTGAAATCTTGGATTCTAAGCAATAAAAATGAGAAATGAAGAAACAAACAAATAAATAAACTAATTACCATTTCATTGATTTTATTTTGAAAATAGTCAATGTTATTCGCAATATGAGTTAGATGTGGATTTTTCAAATTGACTTTATTTCCTTCATGAAGAGTTAACTATTCAAATTTAGGGATCGACTTAACAACAGTTTATTAATTTAAATTAGAGAGAGTTGACTTCTATCTTGTATTTTGAGCTGCAAGACTTTATATGTGAAAATTTCTTTGCTTTAACTGTTCTGAAACTATTTTCTAAAGGCTACTTTACAAAGGAGGACGCTAGGGATTGTTTGAAATTGGTTCTTATTCATTTTTAAGATATTAATGATTATGGCAATGAGAAATTAGTGGGCGAATATATTCTTTTTATTTTGAATCATCGAATCGTTATTGCAATGAATTTGAATATTATTTTTTGTCAATAAAAGCTCCATTAGTATGCGCTAACTTGAACTAATCTCCTTTTTCGATTTCTCTAGAAAGAGATTAAGATAAGTTGCTATCTTGTGAGGATAGATACCCTTCAAAATCAAGAGAGGCCGTTCGTTATCCAAGTTTGCAGTTTGAGAAATCTTATATTTGAGGATAGGCTTCTGTTTTCCAGATTATGTCTGGCTGATATCTTGGCTTCATCTTTTTTGAGTTATTATTAAAATAATGCACACAAATGAAAATAAGTATACTTAGCATGGCTCAACAAGATTCTTTGGTAAGTGTTTCCCTTTAAATGCTGATGAATGGCTATGCTATTTTGAGATATTTTCCTTCAATATTGAAGACATTTTCACGCTTTGAATCTATTATTTTTAAATTATTCTTCAAACTAAAAAATAATACTTTTTTATTTGCCATAATAAAATAAGGAATACTTGTAAAAATGCATTTACATAAATCAATATGGATTATGATTTAATAATTCTTTTTCTTAAAGCATACACAAAAGAAGTATTTACAAACAAATAATTGATTTTTTAGCATCAGATTAGTTTCCAATCATTTCTTGTTTTTGAACAAAAACAGATAATCTAATTTTAACTCACTGATTCAAATAGCAGATACATCTTCTACTCCTTTTAATATTGGCAATTTGCTGATATTTTTGACCTTTTTGTTTAAATCAAATTCTTCAAAGTAAATTAGAATTACTTGCTTAGAAAACAAATATTAAAGGAATTTACCTATTACTTAAGCACTTGCGAAGTCAAAGTTAACTTTTTTTTCATGAGAACGAGGTACATGTGTATCAGCTTCTTCCAGATTATGTTAAAATTCTTTGTTTAATTTTTCAAAGAATAATTGTTTGTCCTCAGGAGTAATGCAGTACATGTAAGGAGGCAGGCATTCCATAAGATTTTCAATATATTTCTTTTTCTTTTCGTCATTCATAACTTCTTCAATATCGAATCCTTCCACGTCAGATTATTCATCAATAGGTTCATCTAATTCATCTATTTCTAGTTTCTTCAATGCCTCTTCTGACCATAAACAATTTAGAACTTTATCATTTCTATGTTGAGCTAGATCTTCTTCAGTAACTACATAATCTTCATCTTCTCCTTCTTCATCGTTATCTTCTTCTTCTTCAGATTGGTCCATTGAATCACATGGATTTCCTTAATCTTTATGCTCTTTTTTGTCTACTTCTTTTTCTTGCCCTTCAGGTTAATTCTTTAGAAGATGACAGCTTAAAAAAAAATGAAACAAAAAATCATTCAATACTTGGATTATGCTATTAATACATCTTTTTTACTATTATTGGTGCAATTACTTGTTTAATTATTCTTCGTTTTCAGGAGGAGTTTATGAAGAGCTGCATGATTCCTAGCTTTCTTCGTCGTCATCATCTTCTTCTTCTTCAGTATCTTCCTCATACTTATTTTATTCATCTGTATCCGAAATAGTATGTTCTTCCCCATTATTAAGCTTCATTTTTTTATGTGTTTTAAATTCGTAGAGAGCTAATTACTCTTCAGTAGATTCTTCATTCTCTTATTAATCACTCTCTTCATCTTCATCGTCATCATCCACTATTCAAATATGGAAAATTTAATAGATCGACAAAGATGCCATCATTACATGGAGGCTGTATGAGTTGATGGATAAGTTTATGCTATTTGTTTAGATCCTTATGAAGATGTTATCTTTTCTTTTTGCTGAGGGAATTTGTCAATGTAGAATGAGTGATTGAAACTGAATTTGCTGAAGCAGGAGTGGTTGTCTCATGATCATCAGGAAGCTAGGTTAAATTCATAAGAAATTTTGAACAGCGCAATTTTGTTTTTCTTTTTTTTTCCTTCAGCTAAAATCAATTTTAATTAGAAATGACATTATAATAAACTAAGTGAAAGCGTTCATATTTAAAAATGTGCTATCTATTAAATGTATTAAAAAGTAGGATAATTTGTTCAATAGGGAATCAATATCAATAGGTTTCTTAGAATTATCTATCTTAATTAGGTATTCAAGAAATATTCTAGTTTTAATCATTGTTGAGACAAAATAATTAAAAGATCAAATTAATTTAAATTGTTTAGATATTAAAGCTATTATGAAATTAAAACAAACAATTTATCAAGGAATTGGCTCTGAAGATATATTGAAAAAATCAATAGGTTACGAGTGTAGTTCTTCAGTAGCTATGGCTTAAGAATTATTGGAGAGTGAAGAAAAAAGATCAATAGGTTATGACATTGCTGAACCGGAGGGAATAATTTAAGAGAAGAAATTCTCCTCTTCCTTATTCAAGACTGGTTGATCATTGCTATGGAGCTTAAATGAAAACATATTTACTTAAGGTAGTTATCCTTCACTTTTTTGATCCTCGAGATTAAAGAAGTCATTTTTTTCTGAAGAATCAAGTTTATTAATTTTTATTTTAAACTGTTCTACTTTAGATTTTTTTATTGGTGATTCTGTGGAGGATTCATTTGGCTAAGTGATATTTCCATGACTCGATAAATGAGACTACTCTTTGGTCAATCCAAATGAAAAATCAGAAGAAGCTTGACTTTCTTCATTTTCAGCAAGATCTTGCATTAGGGCTCTGCTAAAATGCTGAGAGGTTCCTCTTTTTTAAGATTGCGAATCTGATTCATCTCCTGAATTGTAAACAGGAATATCTGCTAATGAAGCTTTCTTTTTCTTTTATTTTTTATTTCTTTTAAGTTTATCTTTATTTGCATTATCAGCTTAAGTATTTTAATTTTTATCTAAAGTTAACTATGGAGAACCTTGAAGAGAATTATCATCTTGATTACTCAAAGGATTATCAGAATCTAAATTATCTTCTGAATATTCCTCATCGCTATTTTAATTTTATTATTGTTTTAAGAATTATTTTTACTTCTGAATGGTTTCAGCTAAGATATTTTCTGTTAGTTGTTTAGATAAGGAGAAAAAAGTTTATTCCTCAGTACTAAGCAGAATAGGTAATCTTCGAGGTCTGTTTAATTCTTCTATTTCAATATCTTGATCACATTTTATATTTAACTCAGATTATTTTTTGCACAATTCAATGTAGCTCTAAATTCCAAGTTTCATTTGTTCTTCTCCCATCCGTAGGAGTTACGCAAGTAAATGAGCTTTCTCTTAAAGATCTTCAATTTATTCAGAGCTAAAACTTTGAGAATCTTTTTCCGTTGAAGAGAAACTTATTTTTTTGATTGGATTTAATACAATCTACGGAGAAATATTTGATTCGAGTTCAGATGTTAATATCTTATTTTCATATCCTCCTTAATCTGAGAAGAAAGGTTTTGAAAGTATTTAAATTGGCTTCAATTCATCGTTTTATACAATGTCTGTCGAGAATGATTATCTATTAAGCTTTAATTCTAATGATTCTTATTATTTTTTCTTTTCTTCAGATTCGGTCAGGATATCAAAAATTAAAGCTGATAATAGATCTCCTGATACGAACGGAAGTGTCTGCCTTTCTATTGTTGTTGTTACATTATTTTCAGGAGAACTCAAGTGACCATTTTATTCTGGAGACACTTCTCTTAAAGATGGAAGTTTTGGACTGACACGAATGATCTATTATTTAGCATGCTGAATCAAAATGTCTTATGTTTTTTCTTCTTTTTAATAAAACTATTCAAATAGAATTGGAATTTATGAAGCAATAAGATTTTTGAACATTTCTTTCCAGTTAATGAACATTTATGCTCTGAGAAGTACTTAGCTTCGTTCTTTAAAGATTTTTGAAACATATTTGTGATCTCCTTCCAGAAAAATAATATAACTGCTCGGGTTCTAGCTAAACATACCTTCTTAATGTTTATAGTAAGTCTATGAAGAATCTAACAGCTATTTTTCCAGCTAGATGTAAGGTGTGTCTGTTTAGACTTTTGTATGACCTAAATAATGAATGGAGATTTCATTGAGTGAGAGATCAAGGATACTTTCAGAAAAAGAAGAAAGCAGAGTATCGGTATGATACTAATTATTCGTGAAGAAAGCATGCTGATAATCATAACCTTCACCGTAATTAAGAAGCGAGAAATTTTTATTTTTTGTAAGATTATTGAGAAGACCAAATGATATGTATTGGAGCTAATCTGGCATGTATGATTATTTTTGCACTTTGCTGTCTAAGTTTATTTGTTTCATTTAGAAAAGGAAATTTTCTTATCTGCGAATCGAAAGAATCTTGAAAAAGCATCCAAATAAATTATCTTTGAGTTCTTCCTTTTCATAAACAGACCGAATCCACATTTTAGCCATAAATCTCCAAATCGAAAAGTGAGGATGCTGGGGGTAATTTTCAAAAACACTAATAAATGCTTCATTAAAAATTTCAAATACATCTTTAAGATTTTCTTCAAGTTCATTCAGAAGAGCTACATATCCTCTCCATTAAATATTATATTCACTCAGAAGGTCATATCCATTCTTTTTACCACCAACTCCTTCTGATCCTCCTTGGATATGAGCTTTTAAGTACTCGTAACATAATTCACTTTTGAATATGACTAAATCTACTATTATTTCAATCAATTAAAGAAGTAAAGGGATTTATTTATCTTGCCCTCGTCTTAAAGGGCACTCTTCTTAATTTTATTTTTCTTCTTCTGCTTCTTCTTTTTCTTCTTCCTCATCTTCACCATTAATCGATTCTAATTTAATAATAGTCATTAGTATTTTTAATATTTTTATTACCTTCAAGTTATGGGTTTATTGAATTCAGAACATTTACGAAGAAATTTGGACCAGATCCCTCAAGACTATGAGAGGATTCTGAATCTTCTCCTGCTTCGTTTACATCTTAAAAAAAGTTAAAGGGAACATGTTTCTGCAATTCTTACGGATTATACTCAGAGATTGAAGATATGGACAATCCTCTCTTTCCAAATTCTTTAATTTCGATTGATTTATTTAGTGAATGCTAAAGAGAGGATAACTTTCCTGCTCCTACTTAAGAAGGTCTGATTTATGGAGAAATAATAGAAGATTTATGAGAAAATATGTGATTTTAGTTTGAATTCTTTTAGTAGAAGTAATATCGAAGATTTAGGATTTATTGTTTAAGATGAGAGTTATTTTCACAAGAATTCTTCACTTGTTCTATTAAAATGTTCTTATTTTCCTTTATTATGGAGTTAATAACAAAGAGTGGATTTTCTTCTTCGCACATGGCAAATGACCCCAGGCCATTTTAGTTAGAACCTTCCCAAAGTACTTCTGCCAATTTGTTTTGAAACCAAGTGCTGCAGAATCCGCCAATATTTTCTCTGCGCAACTTCAGAATTGGAAGAGGTGGATCTTTCATAATTCCCCATAAAATATTTGAAGTAATATTTGAAAGACGTTAAGCTCTCAAGTGGATTTTAAGATCTTAATTTTGAGCAGGGGAATCATTATTATTACTAAATTCTTATGATCTCTAGTAAGATTCTGCTTTCTATTTCAAATCAAAAAAAGGATCAAAATTACTCCTTTCATCAATCTATTCCACTTGGTTTTAAGAAGTGAGATTTAAGCAGTCTATTTTTAAGCTATTCTCGATTTGATCTTTGGCTTCTATGTTCTCCTCACCATTAATTTAGCTCACCTTCTCCGATAGTTGAGAGGGAAAGTCCTTGTTGAGAAATTGTATGCTCGAAGGTTCGGTATTTTAGAAAATGAAAACATTGTAAAGAGAACTTAGTAAATGTTCGCGTATTTCTTCGTATCGTTTGAGGTAACATTTCCATTTCAGCTAACATTTAGAGAAGGAGAGCAGGTCATTCTTGTGGGCTCTCTCAGAAAGAAAGATATCATTTTCACCATAGTCGCAAAAGAAATCTACTTGCTTTGGGAAAAATAAAGAAAAGACCTAATTTGCAGCGAGATTATCGTTGGAGTCAATGAATTCTTTAAACCATTTACAAACGCAACGGAGAAGTTAAACTTCCTTTGGAGCTATCAATTGCAAGATCATATTTACAAGTCTCACAGGCAACTTAGTAAAAATAATATCCTACTGCTTTTATTCTAGCAGAATGCTCTCTTTTGATCTTAAAAGCATGGCAATTGTTTTTTCTAAAGCAAATAATTGATTTATCGCTGCCTTCCTTTTCTTTCCTTAGAAAACAATCTTCTTCTGACAAAACTTATCAATATTTAAAGAAAAATCATTCTGATTAATCAATTCTGGGAAGCTATCAAGCCCAATCTTCTACTCCTAAAATTTAATTATTTCTTAGGATAATTACTTACCTTCTTGCAATCTATCTTTGTTTTCCAAGATGCTGCAGGAATGTTTTCAAG
>Ga0302271_10001994_pt1 | contig 18894 bp, 19 predicted proteins | sample III_Bog_N1_1_FD_198767 | JGI IMG/M metagenome (GOLD analysis project Ga0302271, IMG submission 198767) | Peat permafrost microbial communities from Stordalen Mire near Abisko, Sweden - III_Bog_N1_1 | ecosystem: Environmental > Terrestrial > Soil > Wetlands > Peat | place: Sweden: Abisko...
AACAGAGACAACTGTCTAATTCTACTCCAAACCCCGAAATTTCCATTATTTTTAGTTGGAATTTTATAACTGCTATTAAAACTTCTTTTTTATTTTCGGCGTTCGAAATTTTTTCCAAAGCCTTATAAAATAATTCATAAATTTCCTTTGAGCAAGGGTCGTCTTCGTGTCCAAAGTTGTTTACTATTTCAGAAATGTACATTGAATAAAAAAGTTTATCCATATCTTGGCGGGTTTTCTTAAAATTATTCAGAGCATGGGCTTCGCAGATTGTATCTAGGTTTTTGCCTTTGTACAACATAATTTTGTTTGCTACCAATAAATCCATACGTGCTCCAAGTTTGCTTTTAGTTTTTTTACAACCTTTTGCAACCCCTTTGATGAGGCCGTGTTCTTTAGAATACATCACAATAATTTTATCGCTTTCACTTAAATTATATGATTTCAAATTTATGGCATCAGTGACAAAATTATTCATAAACCATTATCCGTAGTTCCTTGATAGACTCCCCTTAGCATTTGCTGAAGTTCGTTTTTATTGTCGGATTTATCGAGTGCTTCTATTTGGGTTATAATGTCTTTTTGGACAAGCTTAAGCAAGGACATGTTCATAGTAAGCATGTCGTTGAAAGAACCCTTTTTTACGAGGTCGTATATTTGTTCAAGCTCATCTTTTATAATAAAATCTTTAACGGTTGGAGTTGATACCAGAATTTCACAGGCAGGATATCTTCCTTCTCCATTTTTTTTATTGACAAGTTTTTGAGAGATTGTTCCTCTTAAGGTCGCTGCCAGTTGGCTTCTTATATATTGCCTATCTTGAGGTTCAAACATGTTTATAATTCTGTTTACTGTTTGAATGGCGTCGTTTGTGTGCAAAGTCGCAAAAACCAAGTGACCTGTTTCGGATGCTTTTAAGGCACTTACAATTGTTTCTCTGTCTCTTATTTCACCAATTAAAATAACGTCAGGATCTTGTCTCATTGCATATTTTACCCCATCAGGGAAAGAAGCGGTGTCGATGTCTACTTGTCTTTGAGAAATAATCGACTTTTTATTTGTGAAGATGAATTCAATAGGGTCTTCTATTGTAATAATGTGTTTTGGGTAATTGATGTTTATGTAATCTATCAAAGAGGCAAGTGTGGTTGATTTACCGCTGCCTGTCTGTCCTGTAATTAGAATAATTCCGTTGTTTAGTCTGGCAAATTGTTCTATTGATATAGGAAGGTGTAGTTCTTCAAATTTTTTAATTGTATAAGGAATATTTCTCATAACTAAAGCACTTTTGCCAAGTTGGCGGCTCAAGTTTACCCTAAATCTTGACACCCCTTTTATTTCGTATGAAAAGTCTAAATCAAAAGCTGAATTAGCACGAGTTTTGGCAGACTTTGGTAGAATAGTGTTTATAACTTCAGTGATATCATCTTCAGACAACATGGGCATGTCTATTTTGATAATTTTCCCATCTTTTCTGACAATTGGGTGTTCTTCTGCTCTTAAGTGAACGTCAGAAGCACCGATTGAGACTGCTTTTTTTAAAAAACTATTTATTTCAAATTTTTCCAAAATATTATTCTCCCAATGCTAATCTTAGGAATATAGTAACATTTTTAGAGTTAAAAGACAATAAATTTACAAAAAAGTTAATTTGTACTTGACATGGGGTAAGTTTAGGACGAAAATCTTAAATGAGGATTTTATAGATTTTTAAATGAGAGTCCCAAAGAAAGATAAATTATGACAAAAAAGACATTTTTACACGATGAGCAAGTAAAACTCGGTGCCAGAATGATTGAATTTGCAGGCTGGATGATGCCGGTTTCATATTCTTCAATTATCGATGAACACAAAACTGTTAGAGAAAACGTTGGACTGTTCGACGTTTCACATATGGGAGAAGTTTTTGTACAAGGTCAAGATAGCCTTGAATATTTAAACAAACTCGTTCCACAGGATGTTGCAAAATTGACTGATTCCAAAGCAATTTATTGCCAGCTGCTGAACAAACAGGGCGGAATTATTGATGATTTGATTATTTACAAACTTGGGGATAAAAAATATTTATTAATAGTAAATGCTTCAAGAATTGATGAAGATTTGAACTGGATGGTCAGAAACAAACTTGGCTTTGATGTTTCTATTGATAACCAGTCTCATAACTATTCGCTTTTAGCTGTTCAAGGGCCAAAAGCATCTGACTTGATGGAAAAGATGGGGTTGAAAAAAGAAAGTCAGCCTGAATTCTTTTCAATTAAAAGAGCAGAACTTTTCAACATAAACCTTTTTGTTTCAAGAACAGGTTACACAGGCGAAGATGGATTTGAAATTCTTGTTAAAAACGAATTTTCCGAACTTTTATGGAGCCGTTTAATTGAGGCGGGAAAAGAATTTAATTTAAAACCTATCGGACTTGGGGCAAGAGACACACTTAGATTAGAAGCTGCACTGCACTTGTATGGGAACGATATGGACGAAGAAACAACGCCTATAGAAGCAAATCTTTCCTGGTCTGTTTCTAAAACCAAAACGGCTGACTACAACGGTAAAGAAGTCATTCAAGAACATTTGAAAACAGGTGGTAGTAAAAAATTAATTGGACTAAAAATGATTGATAAGGGAATTGCCAGACACGGTTACGAAATTTTTTACAATGGAGAAAAAACTGGTGTGGTCACAAGTGGCGGGGTATCTCCGGTTTTAGGCGAAAATATAGCTCTTGGATATGTAAAAAATATTAAGGACATTTGCACTGGAAGCATTGTTCAAGTTATGATAAGGGAGAAACTTTACAATGCTGAAATCGTTAAAAGACCATTTGTTCAAAAAAAGAATAAGGCGACATAATTCTTGGCGAGGCACGAGCCTTAGAAGTAAGTCGTTGCGAGGAGCAAAGCGACGCGGCAATCTAAATTTAATAATAAAGTAGGCCGGGCATACTTCCCCGACAACAATACCAAAAACATAACGAAATACGAGAAATTTTATATCCTCACTTCGTTCAGACTACGAACAATGTAGGTTGGGTTAGCAAATCCAACATCATAAAAAATATTTATAAGAACAGTTAAAAAGGAGAACAAGAAATATGAATTTAACAGAGGGAATTTTATGTAGCAAGACCCACGAATATATCAGGGAAAAAGATGGAATATATTTTGTTGGGTTGACTGATTACGCTATAGAGCAGTTGGGCGATATAGTTTTTCTCGAATTACCGGACGTGAGTGCTGAATTCGTAAAGGGAGAAGTTTTTGCTACGATTGAATCTGTAAAAGCTGCATCTGAAATTTATATGCCGATTGCGGGAAGAATTTTAGAAGTGAATGAGGCTGTAGTTGATAATCCGGAACTTTTGAACGAAAGTCCTTTTGAAAAAGGATGGCTTGTTAAAATTGAGAGTGACTCTGCTATTATTGATTCTGTAGATCTACTTGAATATAATGACTATAGAGAAGAGATCGGTTAATAAGGTAAAAGCTAGGGTGCAGTCCGTTGCACCAAAATAAAGTAAAACAAAAAGGGCAAATTTCAAAATTGAAATTTACCCTTTTTGTGTATTATTCTAATTATTTTTATTTTGCTTTAATAGCAAGAGTTGCAAAATCAAATAAACCATTTTTTATTGCTGTCAAAACTTCCAAAGCATTATAGTTTGTGTTATATTAGATTTATCGAGGGGGTAGTATTTAATGAATAATTTTTTGGCACATAACGACATTATCCGAGAAGAAATGCTTGAGAGCATCAACATAAATTCGGTGGAAGATTTGTTTACTCAAATACCCGCTAAGGCTCGTATGTCGGATTTGAATTTACCCGAAGCTTTGAGCGAAATGCAAGTGCAAAAAAAAATAAAAGCACTTTCAAAAAAGAACAATACAGATGTGATAAATTTTTTAGGGGCTGGGGTTTATAATCATTTTATTCCGGCGAGCGTCGGTTACGTGGCTCAGAGATTTGAATTTTTGACTGCCTACACTCCTTATCAACCTGAAATTTCTCAGGGCACTTTGCAGATTATGTATGAATATCAATCCATGATTTGTAATTTGACAGGCATGGATGTTGCGAATGCGTCTGTGTATGATGGGGCTACTGCCTGTGCGGAAGCTGTTTTAATGGCTGCAAGAATTACTAAAAGAGACAATGTGCTTATTTCAGATGCACTTAACCCTGAGTATAAAAAAGTTATCAAAACTTACTGCAACGCAATCGGGATAAAAATCGAATGGCTAGAGGTAAATGAATTTAAAACTGATTTAACTTCATTGGATGAAAAAGTAAAAAGTGAAAAATACGCTTGTGTTTTAATTCAGACTCCAAATTTTTACGGTTCAATTGAAGAAATTAACTTTGGTGAAATTTTTACAAATACCAAAACTCTTTTGTCGGTTTGTGTAGATATTTCATCGCTTTCTATTTTGAAATCTCCTGATGTATATGGTGCAGATATCGTGGTTGGTGATATTCAACCTTTGGGTATTCCAATGTCATTTGGTGGGCCGCATGCAGGGTTTATGGCATGTAAAGAAAAATTTATGAGACAGATGCCTGGAAGAATTGCGGGCAGGACTCTTGATGCGGATGAAAAACAGGCGTTTACTTTGACTATTCAGACTAGAGAGCAGCATATAAAACGTGAAAAGGCGACTAGTAACATTTGTTCAAATCAGGCTCTTGTGGCACTTTCTGCAACTTTGTATTTGACCTTAGTGGGTGAAAAAGGATTTAAGCAGGCGGGGATTTTATCGAGCAAAAACGCCCATAAATTATCCAAAATGCTTGCAGAAAAAAATATAAAAACTCTAAACAAAGATTTTTATAATGAATTTGTGATTGAAGTTGATAATTCTGACAAATTTTTAGCAGATTTAAAATCAAAAAACATAATTGGCGGATTAAAATTGGATGAAAATAAGATTTTGGTTGCAACAACTGAGATGAATTCTGAAGAAGATTTACAACAGTATTGTAAGTAGAGGTTATAGGGTGAATGGTTTTGCACGTTTATTTTTTAATAATATCGCTCAATCTATAACTAGGCTCAAGCCCGTTCAACACTTGAATTAAGTCTTTCATAAACGGTTTTAATAAAATAAGCTGGTTAATATACGTATCAAACTCTTCGTATATAGCTTCAAGTTCATTTTTTACAAATGTTTTTGTTTCCATAATAACCTTTCTTTGCTTTTTATGTAAATTATTTGATTATTATTCGAATTAAGTAATTCGTATGTTAATTAAATTATAAAGTATTTAATTAAATTTGTCAAGTAAAATATAATATAAAATATGGATACAAATGTTAGAGATAAAATAAAATCACTTTTGGCATTAAAGTGCATAACTATTACAAAACTTGCAAAATTAATGACAGAAAAAACTGGTGAAAATTATACATTCCAAAAGCTTTCGCATAAATTGCGACTTAGTCGCATTACTTTAAAAGAAGCATATATTATTGCGGATATTCTCGATTATAAATTAGAATTTATTAAAAAATAAACCTTTCACCCATTCAACTGTTCAACCTTTAAACTAAAGGAATTGTAATTTGTTTTTCATCATGCTATTATTATAATAAGCCGTGCTCCACGGGGACGTTGCGGATCTCTCGACTCGAACGCTTTATGCGAGGTGCAGAGCCTACTGTGAGGTTTGTGTGAGTTTGGTTGAAGGATATATTATCGATGACGTTTTAAATTATAGCGGCGTGAGCTGTCGAACCGTGTCAGGATGGAAACATAGCAGCACTAAGACATCACTTGCGGGTGTTATAACTTTAAAAAAGAGGTGATATTCCCCCGATACTTTATTTGTACTTGTCGATAGGTAGTGGCACGGTTTTATTTTTAAGTTGAATGGTTTAGAGGGTGATTGGTTGAAAAGTTTTTTCTGTTTACCGTTTACCGTTTACCCATCCGCTTAACATTTCAAAAATCTGCAATTCCTATTCTAAAGAGCCTTAGCCACATGGGCTATTGGGTTTGTAAATTTTTTCTACACAAGTAGCAAAAAAAAATCTGTACAAGTTATTATTGAAATGTGAAAGTTAATTCAGTAATTTTTTGCAACCTAACAAAGACAAAGAGTAAGACTTTTATTACGAGGAAGTTACATGCAAATAAATCCGGTAAGTTTCTACAAGCCTAGCAATACCCAAAATGCAGTTTTTAAAACAAAAGAAGCTCCAAGATTTAATTTTGGTATGCAAAGCCCTATTGGTTATGCGTTAACTTCAGATCAACTTTCTTTCACCGGAAAAGGGGTGCAGTTTTTTTTAAAGGATTATAAAGATATTCCTTGTCCTTGTTGTGGCGTTAAAATGGTCAGATCTATAGATATAGAAAAACTCTCTGAAAATGTTTTAGGCAACTCAAGCGAGGAAGCTGTAAAAGCTCTTTCTGAGTTTGAGGAGAATATGCATCCTACAGAAAAAGCCTGTTTTCAAGAAATTAAAGAACTTAGTAAAGAAAATCCGCTCAAAAACTTGCAAGAATTAGTGGTAATTGCAAGGCCAAAACATTATAAGCCATTAAGAGCAAAAGAATTTAACATTATCAATCAAATTGATGTTGCAGGTAAAGGTTTATCAGAAGACTCGTACAATCAATTAATGGTGATTATAAAAAACGAAAAAGATTATATTACCGGGAAAATCCCGGGTCAGCCCTTTAAAAGAAAGACTGCTGTAAAGAAAATAACAGCATTATGTGAAAAACTGCCGGAAAAAGATATTGGCAAAGAGTTGGTTAGGCTTGTTAATACCCTCCCTACTTCAAGTAATGATGTTGATGCCTTTTTTGTTAAATATTTTGACAGAACATCCACGGAGATTGGACAAAGACTTGTAATACCTTCAAGAGGTACGTTTGAACATATAAAAGCAGACTCTGCCGGTGGAAGTATGGAAGCTAGAAATGGTCTTTATGAATGCGATGAATGCAACTTTGACAGAGGAAATATGCCATTTAATGAGTTCGTTATGCTTCGTCCAGAGATGCCGAAAAATACTCAAAAAAGTATGGATGTAATTATTGAGATGATTAATAATGGTGAGATAAAAGGTAATACTTCTTACCCTGTTGATGTTGCCAGAACTCTAAAAAATCAGTCAAAAGGTTTGATTGTAGTTGATACTTCAAAATTAAAGGTTAAGCCTGCCTCTTCAAAAGAATCGGAAGAAACAGTTGATGAAACAGTCGAAAAGATAGATGAGAAATATAATCCTAATAAGCCGAAGAAGGTAAATAAATCTTCCTCTCAGATATCGACGACTACAAATCCATTTGCTCAAAAGAATAATTCAGTTCAACAAAAGGAATGGAAAGACCTTTCGCCAGCTGAAAGAGAAGCCAAAAAAGCAGCTGATCGTATTGCCAAAAATAAGACTAAGAATAAGCCGAAGCCTGCAGAGAACACGCATAAAAACGGAAATCCTTTTTTCGAGCAGCATCATAAGCGGAGGAGAAGAGCCTAAATCAAAAGGTGTGAAGTTGCGAGGAGAAACAGAGTTTCGACGTGGCAATCCAAAAAGGACTCGTGCATCAGTTTTCAACTTTAATTGAAGAGTTAAAGAGGTAGTTGGTCTTTTCTTTTAATTCGTCTTGAATTTCGCTGTAATTAGTTGAAACGGGAGTTTTTTTGGAGGTTTTAATTATATCTATAAAAACTTTGTTGTTTTTGGGCGATTTTTCGCATGACGAAAAATCGCCCTCTGCTACATCAATTCTGGCAGGAACAATTAATCCGCTTTGTGTGAATTTTTCTATGCTTTCCTTTGAAGACAAATATTTAACCAGTTTAGCCGCTGCTTCTTTGTGTTTGGAATTTTTTGTAATAGCCCAACCTGAGGCATCCATCGGAACGACGCTGCCTGCATCGCCGTTTGGGAAATTTATGACATCCCAATCAAAGTTTGCGTCTTCTCTGTATTTAGGAACGAGCCAACGGCCTGAAAGGTGCATTGCAAGTTTGCCTTGCAAGAATAACTGAGCCATTGTAGCACTTGCACTTTCTGATTTTTTTGGTGCGACATTGTATTTGTTTCTCAAATCAGCGTAAAATTGTAGTCCTTTTTTGCTTTGGGGTGTATTTATTATTGAGTGTTTTAGGTCATCGGACAGCACTCCTCCGCCTTCTGACATAAGGTAAGGAAGGTAAAAGAGTAAATCTTCTTCAAAACTTATTCCCCAAATATCTGTTTTACCGTCATTGTTTGTGTCTTTGGTCAATTTTTGAGCTAATATTAATAAATCGTCAAAAGACCAGTATTTGTTGGGAAAAGGGACTCCATATTTTTTAAAAAGGTCTTTGTTGTAATAAATTACTAAATTGGAAACGTCGCGGGGGATGGCGTAAAGTTTTCCATTGTAAGACAGGGCTTGGAGAGATTTGCCGTAAAAAGGTGAGAGACTTTTTACTTCCGTTCCTAATTCTTCCAATAGCCCTGCATTAGCATGTATTGGAAGATAAAAATTGTTTATAAAAATTACGTCAGGAGCAAGGTTTGAGGCAAATAGCAAGTGAAGTTTTTGAAAGTAATTTTGAGGAATGTGCATAAAATCCACTTTTATGTCAGGATTTTGCTTTTCAAATTCAGACAATATCGGCTTTATTATATCGATTTCGCTTTTGGAGCCCCAACTTGAAAATTTGACTGTTTCTTGGTGAATGACTGTTTTATCATTTTTTTTTGTGCATCCGGTTACGCAGATTATCATTATCAGTATAACAAGGCTTAGCCTTTGTAACTCGCTCGCTCGGAAACAAAATTGAAATTTTTGTTTCACTCTCTCACTCATTATAATAAAAATTCTTTTCAAATTAAGCATCTAGGCCAGCATCACAGTTCAATTAATAAGTTCATTTTTTCTGGGGTAACTTCAACAAGGGCTTTAAAGTCGCCGATGCGTGTGATATAGTCAGCAGAATCACCTTTATGTTCGCTGAGTCTTGCTTTAATATTGCCTTCAACAGGTTCTTCAAATCTTTTTAGGATAAAAATGTCTTCATTGATATAACCTACAAGTGTTGTTGTATCTTCAAAATCCAAAAGGTAGAATCCTTTTGATGCATCGATTGCGAAGTCGGATTTTTTGGATAGCCCGAGTTCTTTTTCAACTAATTCTTCTTGGAAGTTCTCTTCTTGCTCTTCATATGAAATTTCACTAGTAGGTTCAATTATGTTCCCAATAGAGGGCTCTTCAAGTTCATAAGTAAGCCAGGGCTCTTCTGCCAATTCTTCTTGAGGTTGTTTTGTTTGCAGCCCTTCAAAAGCCTGCTCGAAAGAAAACTCATCTTTTAGGAACTCTTCTTGGGGAGACTCTTCTTGAGGTAACTCCTCTTCGGGTAATTCTCCTTCTGAGACTCTTTCCTGAGGAAATTCTTCCTGGACAGCTTCTTCCTGAGGGATTACTTCTTGGGAGAAACTACTGTAGTCTTCTTCTTTGGCTTCTTCGGTGATTTCTTCTTTTGGCCATTTGTCGTCGTCATCATTGAATAGGTCATCAATAGAGGCTTCTTTAAGTATTTCTTGATCTTCAAATTCAAGCCAGCTGGTATCTTTTTGAGTTTCCTCATGCATTTCGGTAGGAATTTCCCAAACGGCTTCTTCAGGGGTTTTAGTTAAAGGTTCGTCTAAGCCGGTTTCCTCTTCAAGCCAGTTTTCTGAGTCCATGCCTGTTTTGCTAGCTGTGTCTTCAGGGAGTTCTCCAGTAGTCTGTTGAGGCCTTTGTGGACGCTGTGGTTGATTTTTGTAGGCTTTGAATTTCTCTTTCCAGTCCATATCATCGGTAATTCCGTTAGCATAATCGGTAGCCGAAGTTGCCATAGGGGCTGGAGGAGTTGTTTGAAAAATATTTTTATCGGTTTGTTTTTTAGATCTCTTTTTTCTTATAATTCGTAAAAGTAGTAAAAGAAGTATTAAAGGAGCAATAATCAGACCCAAAAGTTCTTTTTTTGCAATTAAAATGTTTTTAATTTTTTCAAATTTGCCGCGTAATCCGGTAGGCTGGGACACAGGTGGAGCAATAGGTGGCACAACCGTTGCCGCAGGAACTTTCTGAGGAACCAAAGTTTCCTGTGTTGGCTGCACTTCTTTAACTTCTGTAGGTTTTTCTACAGGAGTTGTTATATTTTCTTCCTTTTGAAGAGTTGGAGTTTGAACCGGTTTTGTGGGAACGACAACCTTTGTAATAGTTTTTGGGCTGATTCTTTGAGGCTGACTTTTTTGAACTGGGCTTGAAATTGTCCTTGAGGCCTGTTTTTGATTCGCCCTTCGATTGACTCCCCGAGTCATTTTTTGAGCAAACCTTTGGACAGGGTTTTGAGTCACTTTTTGAGTTTGTGCAGTTCTTTTTACCACAACAGGCGGTGTTATTGGAGCTTTTGTTGCTTGTTTTATTGGAGCTGTAATTTGCTTTTTACCTGCCTGATTGAGTAACTCTTGAGTCTCTTTTTCGGTCAGTTGATGTTCAGAAACATTCACGGTTTGGATTTGAGTAGTTATTTCAATTGGTTTCTGGGTAGAAAAAATTATTTTTGTGTAGCCTTTTTGTCCCGGGGTTGAGCCATAAGGTTGGGTCTTAACCTCAACATTCGTTAAAACATCAGAGGTCGATTTTAAAATCGGCTTCGCTGTCATTGAATTTACCGTTTCCGGCATTAAAATAACATATTGATTGTCGCTTTTTTTGTTTACAACAATATTGTCTTTGTAGGGTTTTGTGGTGTAAAGGTTTACTTTCACTCCGCCAAGAGAAGTCTTATAGACATCCATTTTTAATAAACTGTTTTGAAATTGCTCGTCATTAGCACGTACGATTTGTGTTCCCAAAAGAGCTATAGTAATGAGACAAAGGCAGAAATATCTGCAAAAATATTTATTTATAGGAAAAAATTTATGCACTTAAAACCCTCTATCATATTCACCTTAAATAATTTTAATAAAATTTACTGTAACACCAAAAAATGGATATAGTAAGCGTAGATTACTCCAAAAGCAGCACCTGCAAGAACTTCTACAGGAGTGTGCCCTAAAAGTTCCTTGAGTTTTCCTCCGACTGACTGAACATCGTGTTTGTAAAAATCATCCATAATTTTATTCAGACAAGTTGCCATTCTTCCCGAAGCTCGTCTTAAACCTGCTGCATCTTGCATTACTACTAGAGCGTAGCCTGCTGATACAGCAAAAATAATAGAGTTAAACCCTGTGATTATACCAACGGCAGTAGTTATACTAACAACTCCTGCTGCGTGTGAGCTTGGCATTCCGCCGGTGGTTGTGAAAATTTTGAAATCGATTTTTCTTTGAAAAATTAAGTGCAATAAAAATTTCATTATTTGAGCTATGATGGCACAACTTATGCCGGTAAGTAAAACTTCATATCCAGTATTAAAAATATGCGGATGTATTGCCATTTACGATGTTGCCCTTTCTTTTATCCCTTTAATAATCTCTTCAAAAATCTCTGATTTTATATTATATTTGGTCATTATATCATAAGCATCGTTTAAAAGACAACCTACTTTTTCACGGGCCTTTTCTATTCCAAAAAGAGCTGTGTAGGTCGGTTTTTTAGCTTCTTTGTCTTTACCCAAAGTTTTGCCTAATTTTTCAAAAGAAGAAGTTTCATCCAGTATGTCATCGCAAATCTGAAAAGCAAATCCAAGTTTTTGCCCAAAATCGTTCATAGCCTGAATCTTTTCCTCACTTGCATTGGCAATTATTGCACCCGTTTTCAAGGCAAATTTGAATAAATCTGCTGTTTTGTGGGTATGGATAAATTCTAAAGTTTCAGGTGTAATTTCTTTTCCTTCTGAATCGATATCAACAATCTGTCCGGCGATAAGCCCGTAAGCCCCTGCGGCAATACAGTATTCTTCAAGCAGTCTTAATTTTGTTTTTTCGTTCAGGTTGGATTTTTGTATAATTAATTGTGGTGCAAAGCTCAAAAGAGCGTCTCCTGCCAAAACCGCTGTTGCTTCCCCGAAAACTTTGTGGTTTGTGGGTTTTCCTCTTCTAAAATCGTCGTTGTCCATGCAAGGAAGGTCATCGTGAATTAAACTTTGGGCATGTAACATTTCGATAGCACAAGCAGTCGGGATTGCATCTTCAACATTGCCGCCAAAAATCCTGCATGTTTCAAGACACATAACAGGGCGAAGCCTTTTGCCTTCGGCTAAAACACTGTAACGCATTGATTTGAAAATCTCTTCAGGATATTGGATTTCCAGAAACTTATCTAAATTTTCGTCTATTAGTTTAATGTAGTTTTTCATTTTTTTGCTCGCAAATTTTGAAATAAAAGTTATCGCGTTTTGCGTCGTTGCGAGGCTTTAGCCGAAGCAATCCAAGATAAATAAATTTAGTATTTTGGATTGCCACGTCGCTCACGCTCCTCGCAATGACGCAAGGCTTGTTTGCCTTTTGCTATTAAATTGTATCACAAAATCTGCACTTAAAGATTTATTTTGGCAATTTGGTTTTAATTATTAAATTACTGGTATTTGTCCAGTAACATATTTAATTGCAAGTAGTAAAATAAATCATGTAAAATAAAAGAGAAAAATATGGAAGAAGAAAAATACAAAAAATTATCTGAAATTACTTATCAACTTTCAAGTATGACATTTATTTTAAATGGATATTGTGAGAACTTTGAACAAGAGGTACCTGAAATTGCTAATTTAACTGCATTTGTAGAAATATTGCAGAGAACAAGTGAAAAGTTATATGATTTGTTATAGTTGTAGGGTGGGATTACTATCCCACCGTCTTTCTTGAGGTGTTCCGCCATTTGAAACAAACGTTTTCATTCGAAAGCCTTTGTTTCAAATGGCGGTTTATATCAAGTTGCGGAAGAGTATTGAGTTTTCTCTTTTCTTTTTTGGAAAAAAGAAACAAAAAACTTTTGAGGCGAGGCTTTATTCTTCGGTGTCTTTATCCATGTCTTTATAAATTTGCTGTTTTAAAGTGTTTCTGGCGGCCTGTCTTTTTCTCGTGCTGATTTTTGCCACCTGTTTGTTTAAATCTTGTTTTTGCGAGGTTTCTTTTTTTGTACCCTCGTTTTTCAATTTTTCTTTAAAATCTTGAGCCTCATTGACAAAAGAAAGGTAACTTTGATATCTGGAAATATCTATTTCATCAATATTTTTTAAAACCGCACAACCTTCTTCTTCAATATGCAAACAATCTGTAAATTTACATTTGTTTTTGTATTTTTTAATCTCGTCAAACAATTCGTCTACTTGATTTGGCAGTAAAAAGTCGAATTTCAAATTGCTGAATCCGGGAGTGTCTATTATTCTAATCGGTTTTCTATGCTTTTTTCCAGCTTGAGTTAACCCCTCACCCCGACCCTCTCCCGCAAGGGGGGAGGGAGCATTGACTTCGATTTCAATAATCTCGCAATGTCTTGTTGTATGTACCCCACGGTTGGTTTTTTCACTGACTTGTTTGGTTCTTATGTTAGACCCCGGAGCAATAGCATTGATTAAGCTTGATTTCCCAACCCCTGAGCTTCCGCAAAAAACCGTTGTTTTGTTTTTTAAAATCCCAACAAAATCTTCCAACCCCAAATTTTCCAGAGCTGAAGTAAAGATAATTTCAAACCCCAAAGGTTCGTAAATTTCAAATACTTTTTCAATGATACTGTCGTCTTCAGACAAATCGTTTTTGTTAAAACACAGTTTTGTCTTGATTTTATGATATTTGGCAAAGCTGATGTATCTGTTTAGCTGTTCAAAATTCAAATCAGGCTCTTTTATGGAAGAAATTATAACCACCTGTTCCACATTTGCAACGCTCGGGCGGGTAAGGAAGTTCTTTCTCGGCAGAATTTTTTCAATCACCCCCGTGTTTCTGACAGAATTTATTTCTCCGCATTCGACAAAATCTCCCACAAAAATTTTAGTTTTTTGTTTTTTTAAAACTTCTCTAACTTTACATTCGGTAAGTTTTGAGTTGTCTGCAAATTTTACATAATAAAAGTCAGAATGTATTTTTAAAATTTGTCCTTGCACGTTATCCTCAAGTATTTTTAATCACGTTTAATAATAAACCACATTATAATAACAGGCAATAATTGTTAAGAAATTGATAATTAATAATTTTTAAAAATTTTGAAAAAGGGCTTGTTTATGGTATTATCAAATAAATCAATTTGGAATAATTAGTTAGACAATAGGAGTAAATAATGATCTCAGTAAATGATTTAAAAACGGGACTAACACTGGAAATAGACCATAACCTATGGTCTGTAGTGGAATTCCTGCACGTTAAACCGGGTAAAGGTGCTGCGTTCGTCAGAACAAAACTTAAAAACGTTACTTCCGGCCAAGTTGTAGAAAAAACATTTAGAGCTGGTGAAAAAGTTATGAAAGCGATGCTTGACAGACGTGATATGCAATATTTATACAAAGAAGGTTCTGATTATGTTATGATGGACGGTCAAAATTATGAACAAATTTCTTTAACAGAAGCACAAATCGGCGATGGGATTAAATATTTAAAAGAAAATATGAATCTTTCAATTTTGTTATACGAAGGAAAAGTTATTGGCGTGGATATGCCAATGCAAGTTGAGTTGGAAGTAGTTGACACCCCTCCTTCTGACAAAGGAAACACATCAGCAGGTGGAACAAAACGTGCCGTCACTGAAACAGGTGCCGTTGTTAACGTTCCTTTCTTCGTCGTAAACGGAGACAGAATCAGGGTAGACACTCGTACTAATGATTATTTGGATAGATGTTAAATAGGTGTGCAGTGAGTTGTGAACGGAATGGTAGAAAAGTAGGTTGGGTTTACTAACCCAACAACATAAAATGAGGAAAAGACATGAAATTTGAATTGGATTATCTACAAGATTTAGTAAATTTATTAGAAAAAAGTTCTTTAACAGAAATATCTTTAGAAGATGGGGAAAAGGCCATTGTTCTTAAAAAAGAAAAAGAATACGTTACAGGTTTACCATCAGGCACGGTATCTCAGGTAGTTGCAAATGTTCCGGCAGGGTCTGCTGAAGCTTTTGTTTGTACCCCTATTGAGAAAAAAGGTAAGCCGGTTACTTCTCCAATGGTAGGTACTTTCTACAAAGCTCCGTCTCCAGAATCAAATCCTTTTGTGGAAGTGGGTTCTACTATTTCTGAAGGTCAAGTTGTTTGTATCATAGAAGCAATGAAATTGATGAATCAAATCGAATCAGAAGTTTCAGGTAAAGTTGTAGAAATCTGTGTTGAAGACGGCCAACCGATTGAATTCGGACAAGTTTTGATGTACGTGGAGTAGTAAACAAGTAAAAAGCAAAGAGCAAAAAGCGAAAAGTTTTGAGAATATGAATTCGACAACATTTTACTTTTTACATTTTGCCTTTTGCTTAAATAAAGGTATAAAAATGTTCAAAAAAGTATTAATAGCTAATCGTGGCGAAATAGCGGTAAGAATAATAAGAGCTTGTAGAGAGTTGGGAATTCCAACTGTGGCTGTATATTCGCAAGCGGATGCTCAGTCTTTGCATGTTAGTTTGGCAACCGAGGCTTATTGTATAGGGCCTGCACCGAGTGCGAAAAGTTATTTGAGTATTCCTGCAATAATTTCAACGGCACTTTTGTGTGGAGCGGATGCAATTCACCCCGGATATGGTTTTATGGCAGAAAGAGCGGATTTTGTTGATATTTGCACCCAACACGGGATAAAGTTCATCGGACCATCTTCTGAAGCGATGAGAAAAATGGGCGACAAAGCTACTGCCAGAAAAACAATGACAGAACACAATGTACCTGTAACACCGGGAACAGGTTTGGTAAAAGACGTTGATGAAGTCAGAGAGTTTGCGAAAAAAGTCGGATATCCTATTATAATTAAAGCAACAGCAGGTGGCGGCGGAAAAGGGATGAGAATTGTCCGCAAAGATTCTGAGCTTGAAAATATGATGACTATGTGCCAACAAGAAGCTAAAAATGGCTTTGGCAATCCTGATGTTTATATCGAAAAATATTTGGAAAATCCTCGTCATATCGAAGTTCAAATTTTAGGCGACAGCTTTGGAAACGTAGCTCATTTGGGCGAAAGAGACTGCTCAATTCAACGTCGTCACCAAAAATTAATTGAAGAAGCTCCGTCTCCTGCAATTAACGAAGAAACCAGAAAAGAAATGGGTGCTGCTGCTGTTAGAGCGGCAAAATCCATCAATTACGAAGGTGCCGGAACTATAGAATTTTTGCTTGACAGTGACGGAAAATGGTATTTTATGGAGATGAACACCAGAATTCAAGTTGAACACTGCGTTTCAGAAATGATTTCTAATATTGATATAGTAAGAGAGCAGATAAAAGTTGCGGCAGGCGAACCGTTAGATTTCACTCAAGAAGATGTCCTTTTAAGAGGACACGCAATTGAGTGCAGAATTAATGCTGAAAATCCTGCAAAAGATTTTATGCCTTGTCCGGGTAAAATTGACGGATACGTCACTCCTGGTGGATTTGGTGTCAGAGTGGATTCGCATTCTTATCCTGGATATTCTATCCCGCCTTATTACGATTCTATGATTGGAAAATTGATTTGTTGGGGCAGGGACAGAGAAGAAGCTCGAAGAAGAATGTATCGTGCCTTGAAAGAATATGTTGTTACCGGAATTGAAACGACCATCCCTTTTCATCAGGAAATTATTGAAGATGAAGTGTTTAGGTCTGGAAATTTCAATACAGGATTTATTGAAGATTATTACGAAAGAATGGGCGATGTGTAATAAAGCCCAATGGTAAAAGTCTTTTCGGTTCCTTTTCTTCAGAAAAGGAATAAAGGTAATACAAAATACTTTCGCATTTTGCCTTAACCGCCTTTTGAATTGAAGGATTTTGAAAAAATCGTTTGACTCAAAAGGTGGAAAACTTTACTATTGTTGGTGGGGTAGGAACCTCACCCTACTCATTATTGCTCTAAATGCAAGTGTTTCTTAATTGTGCTGACCTCTTCTTTTATTGTTTTAATGTTATAAATTAAATCTTTAATAGCTTCGGTTAAATCAAATTCGATTGAACCTAAAATATCTACGTCCATAAGATTTTTAATCCTTTTTTGTTTCATGTTGCCCTCCTTTTGTTAATAATTGTATAACTTTTGTATTGTTTTGTCAACTTATGGATAACAAAATAATACAAATTTGGCAAATATAATTAAAAAACATATTATTTAATTATGATAAATATAAAAGAAGAGATACAAATTTTATTGTTAAAAAATGGTCTTTCCATGAGAAAATTAATTCAAAAAATGGAAGAGGCCGGATATAATATTTGTTCTGTTGGCGGATTTTCAAAAATGTTAAAAACAAGGTCTATAAAATTTGATAAAGTTCAAGAAATTTTGGATTTTTTGGGTTATAAAATTAGTATTACTAAAAAATAGCCTGTAGGGTGCAGTCACTACTGCACCAAAATTAGCAAAGCAAGTAGAGCGGACAAAAATGTTTTAAAGTATAGTTTTATTAAATATCCTTTGCCCATGCGGAAATTGTCGAGGTGTTCCGCCAGTTGATTCAAACGATTTTCCCTTCTCACTATTGGGGCTTTATTTGTGGCCTCGGGTTATTTCTTCATGCCGTGAGGCCATTTTCTACGGCTCATTCTTTGCCTTGAAAAGAAGGCAAAATCCTTCAACTCAACTGGCGGTTAGAGTCGTTTTTGAAAATTTATTGTATTATTTTTATTCCTTTTCTGAAGAAAAGGAACCGAAAAGACTTTTCACACAGGGCTTCTAGTAAAAATACTAAATTGATTGCAAAGTAGGGTGCGTCACACGCACCGCCGTCTTAAACTCCTGCCGGCAAATAAGATTGCGGATAACTATAATCTTCTTTAAATCCAACGTGTCTGTACATTTTTAGTGCCTGATAATTGTTTGTTTCTGTACAGGTATTTACTTCTAAAAGATCCTTTTTACCTGATTTTGTCCATTCTAAAAGAGTTTCAACGGATTTTTTAAGCATATGCTTTGATAACCCTTTGCCTTGATGTTCTTTTTGGATTGCAACGATAGGGATATTGGCTATTTTTCCACCGGTAATGTTTGTAAAACAAAATCCAACAGGTTTTCCTTCAAACAAAAGCACACTTACCGCTTCAGGTAAGAACTCGCCGTAAATACCTTGAACTATTTTTTCTAAAATATCTCTTGTTCCTTCAACAGATTTAAACCTAGGATCAAAAAGTGCATCAGAAGTATTTTCAAATGCTGCTTGAACTATAGTGACGGCTTCTTCCATCATTTCATTTGACCAATTTACTATTTCATATTCGGGTGCTTTTTCAGATAATTTCATATTGTTTAAAATACTCTCAGAATTTGTGTTTTGCATCATAAATCTCAAAACCGCAAGTCCGACAAATTTGAAGCCATAATGTGCGATATCGCCTGTAAAATCTCCTTGAGAACCAAGCATTGGATAACAAACGGTTTTTTCGAGGCGTTCCTCTTTGGTTTCTTCTAAAAATTTTTCTAATAAAATCTTGCGTTTTTCAATCAGGTCTTCATCTCCCAGGCAGTGGATTATGTTAAGCTCAATGGCTTCCGAAATAGATGATGTGTAGACTAAAAAGGCAGTTGGAATTTGGTTTTCCAATAAAACGATGCATTTTATTAGTTTCTTTTCGATAGCACCGATAAAGTCTTCATAACATAAAGGTTCTAGCTCAAATTTATATTCATTTAAAGCTGCAACTCTAAAATCACTATATACCCCTGCAAAAATTTTGTGCAAGTTTTTTGTAAGTTGTTGTGCTTCATAAATTGTGTTTGATGTCATTGAGTACCTCTATATTTTTTGTGTGGCTTTTTTGGGTTATAAGGTGAATGGTTTTTCGGATGAATAGTAAATAGTGAATAGAAGATAT
>Ga0302271_10001998_pt1 | contig 18876 bp, 8 predicted proteins | sample III_Bog_N1_1_FD_198767 | JGI IMG/M metagenome (GOLD analysis project Ga0302271, IMG submission 198767) | Peat permafrost microbial communities from Stordalen Mire near Abisko, Sweden - III_Bog_N1_1 | ecosystem: Environmental > Terrestrial > Soil > Wetlands > Peat | place: Sweden: Abisko...
TCATTTTTCTTGCTGTACAAAGTCTTCTTGCTCTATATCTAACCCTGAGGCTTTCACTTGCGATGGGTAGATTCTCATTTGGCAACTCTTTAATTCAGAAGGCGTTCACTGTGGCTTCGATTTTTTTTCTCTCATAATACAGTGCTTTTTTAACAGATGAACTTTGCAGGGCTACAGGTTTTTACACCAACAACGAAGAGAAATTTTTAATTTTTCTCCCATTTTATCTCATAATATTCTTCCCAATAATCATACAATTAAGATCGATTTAGCTGAGGTACGTGCTATTCCAGCCATGTGATCTATCTCGTGTTTCTTTCTCAAGACTAATCTTTAGGGTATCTTTATTCTAGCAAATGAATTCTCAAATTTCTTCAAGCCCTTATCTTTAAGCGATGTTCAAAGGACTGCTAAATGAACATCTTAATCTCCCTTGCCCACATCCAAACCTCCTGGAACTCTGCTTTTGTAGAAAGCGGTTAGTCTATGATACAAAAAAACGCAAGGATACACCTGTTGATAAGCTCTTTTACTCATAAAACAATGGAATTTTCACAAAATTTCTGCTGAAATCTTGGTATGAGACATATCTCTACTTCAATTAAAACGATATCCCAGCGCATATTGCCTACGCTGAATTCCTGTATTTCAAAATCAAAAATGTCTCATTAACTTTGAAAACCCTAGCTCTTCTCTAAAACAAATATCTGCCCCCTCTCACAACATATCGATTATTTCGGTTAAATGAGCTAATCATCAAACAAAATCGAAAACGCAACCATGATTCATACCGTCTCAATCAAGGCGATAAAGATAACAGAAACAAATTAGAAATCGAAACAGTTATCCCAATGGAAGAACAAATAGCTTCAATCCAGCAGGGAATTAAATTTATTATAAAAAATAACATTCGATTTTGGGCTTATCTTGAAAAAACTAGCATTAGTCTCTCTTAAATTAATCACTTAGCTAACTTCTCCCTTCGACAGCTTGACATTCTCAAGTAGATTTGGAAAGGCTGCAATTACTACATTGATTACAGAAAAAAATGGAGATTCTATTTCTGCTGGTATTATCTTTACATTCTGAACAAAAAGGTAAAATAAACGAATATTGTAATAGGAATGTTGATCTATTCTCACATTGATTTAGATTAAAGTCGCAATGATGGAGAGATTTTAAGGAACAATCAATGTAAACGAAAGTGATGTATTTTCTGAGGAGTTGCAGTAAGAAAATGCTGAAGATGACGTAAATTCTGTAGCATCGAATATGAAAGTAGACGAAATGGAAAAAATATTCATCAAAAGAGTCGAAATGGCTTTTGATAAAAACAGCGTGGTGTTTCATATTGGGCATGAGTACAAAGGGAAGATTTTGAAAGTAAGCAGATCAGTATACAATGCTTTTGGGTATTCCTAAATGGAGCTTTCAGGGCAACTTTCGATTACTACTCTCATGCCTCGGGTGTACTAAAATATCCATCCCCAAATGATTCTCAAATTCTCCTAAACAGGTTATTATTATTAGAAAATATAGGTTTAAAGCAAGATACTCTTAAATTAACCTTCCTTTTAGATTATTAATTACAATTTTTTTTCCCTTGAACTACCAGGAAAGGCAAAGACTTTATATTCATAGCGCAAGATCTTCTGCTTAAACAAGCAAGGATTCATATTTCCAGCTTGGAAGTTTGTGAAGCAATATGTTACGTTAACTGGTAAATGCGAGTATGTAGCATTGATACGACCGATTACTTTTTTGTCTGGTGCGAAGATATTTTTCATTATCCTCACTGAAGACTGGGAAGTTGACTCAATGACAGACTCACTCTACGAAGGATTAGGTTTTAACAATATCACTATTATTTAAGAAATTATTGCTTCTTTTTTGGAAAATGATTGAACTCTATTTCCTAATTCTTTCCTCTTTCTTCTTCAACTTTTGTTAGGTTTGGATCCATTGAAATATCAGAATGAGAGCAATAAATTACTTTTGAATCTATTGCTGCTCTCTCCAAGACTTTTAAGATACACTAAATTCTGCAAATACCTCACAGAAGCAGATTATCGGCTGTTTATGAATAGAGACATCTACAGGAAAATGGTCAGCAAAGAGAATACCCTACCTTAGCAAGTTTAGAAACCCGTAAACAACAATGCTGCTTAGAAAATCCCTTAGCTCTCTAAATTCAACAAAGACAGCTTTCTTAAGCAACTCTCAAGGAATACATCGTTAGAAAATGATTTTAGTAATTTCCCTCCACCAAGTTCGCCTAAGAAATCTCTGGAAAATCCAGGGAATCAAGATAATCAAGCAGAAACAATTACAGTTCCTCCAATTCAATAAGATATTCTCTCAACTAATGAAGATAAAAGTTAGGTTAAAGACTTGATAATGGCTCGCAGGATGTCATAATAAGGAAAGATGTAAGAAAACTCTCCTTCCTCAAAAGAACTAGCTTTGAAATAGCTTCGGAGTGTTCAAAAAAGAAAAATCACTGTTATTCCATCTGTTATCATAAATTCTCCTAAATTCGAAGTACAATTCAAGAAAATAAAAAAATTTAGTAAGTAAATTAACAGCTTTTATTGTTTGTTTTGATGATATTCTGCATAGCCTGTGATTGATGATGATTCTCATGATCATACCAAAAATGATTCAAATGCAAATAGCTAATTTAAAGACAATCTTGAAGAGCAAAGTAATGATTTAACCAGAAATTCAACTCATGATATCGTGGAAGAATTAAATATGGGCTATGATTAGTAGTTCATTCAGACAAATTACATCAGAGATGAAATATTAAAGAAGAAAAAGTAACAACAATAGAACTAATCTGGGTCTATTATCGAAGAAGAAGATGCTCAAGGAGAATCTGAGAAATATGAAGTTGAGAGCGACGATGAAGGAGATAATGACGAAATTAGGAGAAAAGATCTAGAAGATGGAGAAGATAAATCTGAAAATGATAATGATGACGAAGAATCTTTAAACCAAGAATTTTAGAAATTAGATCATCTTGAACGAGGAGATTCTCTACACTTTCGTTTGCGGATCCCTCCTGATTTCAATTAAATGCTCGTGAGTTATTAATAGAAAATTACACAAATAGGGTAGAGCAAAAATAGTAGTCATCGAATAACACTAGATGATATTGGAAGCATGAAACAATTATAGTCAAATAAACCCTTTAGTTAATAGCTAATATCGTCAGGGAGGACAGGGAATAATAATACTTAACCATACTAAGCAGTGGAATCGAGAGATAAGAGTATGTACTTGCTAATTAAAGAGCTGTTCTTGAAATATAATTTCAATAAGCACGCTAAAGAATTCAACGTGACCTGCACAGCTTCGTTTAAAAAAGCTGGTAAGAAAGCAAATAGAAATAAAAAGATTTTAAACATAATTTTTGACTTTATCAAAAATGTTTGAGGGTTAAAATGTTACTGATAATTAATCAAAATATGCATGACATTTCTTTGAATAACAGGAAAGCATAAGATAATCATAATGAAGCTCAATAAATTCGAAGAGAATCATCGAAAAATCAAGAACCCAAAGACAATTTTAAAACAAAATAGCGCTACTCCTAGCGATCCCAAGAGATTGCTTTCAATCGCTTCAGGTATGCTTTAATTTAAGATAGGAGTTAATAGTCAGTCGCAGAATTGCATGGAATGATCTAATATTTGAATTCTCCTTAATCCTTGAATTTATTCTAATATTTTTGCAAACTTGAAAAGGCTAATTTGAAGGAATTTTCAGACAAAACAGCAATCAAGAAGGTACTAAAATCAGCTAAGTCGAGAACTCCTCACGATTAGGGTAATATGTCTCCATGCGCAGTGAGCTATCTGATGCTAGGGAGAGTACTCTCTCAAATACAATACAAAAAAATAAAAATATGATGATCACCGACGAACAAGCAAACGATGGGCTCTTTTCAAAGCAAAACGGTATGGGCTATCAATCCAAAATCCAATCATATCGAATCGTCAGTGGGGAAATCGACGAACTTGCTGATCAGCATTCGAATCGATCACTCAATACCTTTCACAAGGATTTCGCATTGCGATCGGGAGCGAAGAACTTATCCTTGAATCCTGCCAGCAATATTTTTCTGAAGGAAGACAATCACAAGCCTAACAAGAACATCCCAACGATCACAAACATCAAGATATTCATGCGAGTGTTTTTCCTTTTGCTTGTGTCACTCTCCGGAATCACATTCTTCTACGGACCTAGTTATCAATTCCCACTTTTACTAACACAAAGTAACTAGATTTTCTAAGCAAAAAACGTGCTGCTCTCGTCATTGCAATCGTACAGTCTGATCCTCGACCAGGTCATGATAAACGGCTTGCATTACAGTTCCTCAATAGCAAGTAGCATATTTTGGACGACATCGACATTTTAATCGATGATAACTAAGCAATTTAACGCCGAATGTGTGTATTTCTACGGTATTTCCTCTGATACGGGGTACAGATCAACATTCTTTGATACATCTACGACACCTTATTCTCTGCTTAATAAAGAAATTTTCTCAATTTCTACACTTCCGTCAGGTTTCACACAGAAGGATTTCACTATTGATTCGTATGATTTATTCTCTTAAATGGTATTTTTCCTTTAGTCTATCTAAGAAACATCACCAGCTTCATTGACTTTTAGTTACGAGCCTGTTGAATTCTTTAGAACGAATATATTCCCGAATATTTATGATGCACTGAAGAAAGGATAACGGAATCTTTAAGATGGAGTGAATAGCACAGCTAATGACGTTTACAATTTCCTTTTGATAATCATCTTTGTTGAATCGTTTCTAGCGATGATATCGTTCGCTGTCTTGTTCCGTCTTATCTTTGTGGTCTGCAACACATTTAAATCAGTCATCGAGGTAAATATTATTGTTAACTTCGATCATAACCCTCAAATATTCCAACAATAATTGCAATCTAATTTGTTATCTTTTCATTTGCTAAGGTATTTCCAACAATCTCCTAGCGAGATCTTCGCAAAATCAAGAACTACAACATCAATTTAGATATGAATTTCAGCTACATCGTTGAAAAAGATGACTTCTTATCAGGTACTCATTCTATGTTCTAAGTCTCAGCCAAAACAAGCGGACAGACTAAATCTTCGAGTAATCACAATGGTAGTGAGTATGTTATGAAAAAATAAGAAATAGACTATAATCTTGATGAACCTAACGACGGCACTGAAAATGTCGGCAAGAAATAAAAAGATATTGTCGATGGTGGATTTCTAAAAGATCTTAGAATGAGGACATTCTCGTTTTATGGTGTTTTCGTCGCATTAATGGCTGCTTTCACTGGGACGTTCTTGTATCTCATCATGAGCAGTATCCTTACTTTGCAGTCGATCATCAAGAACGGTGGGATTTTTATGGATAACTTCGAGAGCAACACTGCGATGATGATTGCCGCGAAAGAGAAATATCTTGATAAAACAAACTACAATTCCATTCTAAAACCAGCAATTCAATCAGTTATTGATACATACTTGACTTCTAATCTACAGCCGCATGTGGATTCACTGTCTGAAGTTCACTTCGATGATGATTTCAATGCGGTGTTCTATGGGAATCCCTGTGTGGCTTATTCATCGTTATTCGCGGAAGATTCAGCGTATGCCACAAGCACAGAATGCCTCACAGTAACTTCAGGAAGTTTACAACAAGGTGCAGCTTCTTTTAATTCGTTCTATAAAAACGCTATCAGCAATTATATCAATAACGGTATCGATGGAGATAATCTAAGTGCTTCAACTATTTTCGACTACAATCGAGGTGTTTATTACGTGGATCTTTTCCTCGTCGAATTGATTAAAATATGGGGTGACAATACAAACTCATATTTGAACAACTAGCTTTAGATCATCATTATCTTTGTTGTGATTATGTTTATTGTCTTGCTGCTCGTGTATCTGATCGTCTCTGAGAAATTCCTCTTAGGAAAATTCACAAGTGATTATGCGTACTTCAGGACGATCTACAATATGTACATGCCAGATCTCATCATCGTCAAAGAAAAACGAATTAAATTCTGGCTGGTAAAATATTCTGTGATCAACAAGTGAAGCGAAGTGTTCACAAAAACATCCTGTCCTTGAAACATACTTGATAAGTTAAAACAATCGACTATTATTGTGATTTTGGAATGAATGTGTTTGTTTGAAAATTCTTGAAATCTTCAATAATCTTCTATTTGTTGAAATGCAATAAAAATCTCCTTTTTTAGAGTATTCAATTTGATTCCTTTAAGTTGTTTTAAACTTAAGGAGATGACTCATTTTACATAAACGATCTAAATAAATCAAGACATAAAATAATTTTTCATATTAATATTTTTAAAAACAAGTTGGTTTGATGTTTTTCTCACTTACTGCATCATTTTTTAATCAATTTCCTATGATTATGGACACCTTTTCTCATCGACTCAATCCATTTTGCTGGTGCTCTTGCTGCTAAGAAGTTTACAATATATTTAGGTATTTATCCTTTTACATCACTTTATGTGATAATACTAAGATGCGTATTTTTAGAGCCTTCTATTGGTCGAATTATATAAGCTGCAATATGAGATATTGCTCTTATCCATCCCTTTTTCTCTGGGAATGAAGGATGATCAATGCTAAAGAATATAATCGTAATGTCTCCTGGAAAAGGGTAATCTTTTCTGACAGCTCGTTTTTGAAGAAAATCTCTTTTAGTTACACCAAACCCTGGGTCAATGTAGAAATAAATCACATCTTGCATGTGTCCAAGTGTCTCAATCACTGAAAAACCTAAGGTAACTTTATCCCATTTAGTTCGAAGCTACTCGTAGTAGATTTAATCAAATATTTCTTCTTTCGTACAATCTTCTATTTAAGCCTCTGCGCGTACCATCACACTTGGATTATTTGGTATTTGTTTCTTGTAGATCTTGATTTTATCTTTTTCAATAACTTTTTCCCAGAATTTCTCTGGATTTTCTTGATCTAATTCATGTAACCGCTAGAATTTAGCTTAGATTTGAGAATCTTCCTAGTTTATCTCATTGTTTTCTTTCTTACTGCTATCAGAAATGTTCTTCTTACTTCCAGAAAGTCCTAAGACATTAATACTAATGTGATCGATCTAATCTTGATCGTCTTTTGCGTAAAAATTTGAAGGAGCTAATCCTTAATTCCATTCTTTAACTTCTTTTTCACAACTTTATAAATTTGCTTTAGGTTGTTTCTTTGTTGGTGTTTTATCGATTTCTTGAACTCCAAGAACATTCGGAACTTCTAATTCAGTTATCTTTTCAATTCGTTGATCAATCCCAGTATCAATATCTTATTACTCTTCAATCTTAACACCAGATACTTTAATTTCTACTTCTCCAATCATTAAACTCTTTAAATTAAAGTTATTCTTATCATTTACGGAATTTTCTGGATTTTCTTATTTATTTGGTGAATATTTCCCTGGAGATCTCAAAGATCTTCTTATTTTACTCGCAGAATAAGACTCCCTTGGGCAGATTACATCATCTTAATCTATTCCAACCAAAGGATATTTTGCAAGTGAAAATGAAACTGGTATTTCTGAGGTTAGAATCGCATCAAAACTGTTCATTTTCAAGAACAACCCTGCGTTATTTTTATTTCTTATAAAACTCGCTTGTAAGGATGTATTTATTTACCCATTTTGATCCTTAATCTAGGAATTACTAAGTGGCTTTTAATGCTGTATATTTAAACACTAACTGTCTAACTTTAATTCCTAGATTGCTGCATTTTTTTCTTCAATATCTATCACAACATAACTTTTTCTAGGCGAATCAAAATTATCATGTTTTTTGACAAATCCTCTAAATAATTCCTATCCATCTTAATAATTACTCGAATAATCTGTTTTATTAGCTTTTATCTTTTCCGGGGAAGAGAATTTCCCCAGATTAAAAGTATTTATTGCAAGAGCTTAAGCGATTTATTTCTCATTTCTGCCGATTCCCTCTTCAATGTTTGTTTGATAATTTGCACCATCAATGTTGTTGTTGTTGCTCTGGAAGTTATTCTCCTATGCTTCGAAATCTAACTTTTTCTGCACAGTGATCTTATTATGAGTTTGCATATTTTCATCAGCAATCGAGAATTCCTTTTAAGATTTAAAAGCCTTGTAAGTTTTAAATTCAACTGTTGAAAATGTTTAAGCTGCAAGTTCTTAGTCTTCCAGATGGTTTCCTAAATGCTTTTACTAAACATATCCTTCTAACTTTTTATCTATTTTCCCATCATTCCCTACATTACCCCCATCAGAGGCTTTAATCTCTAGCTCTTTTTTGACATTCAAAGCGTTGCTATTCTCAGAAGGAGAAACTACCCCTTAATGTCCTAACTGAGTGCAATCTTCAGGACCTATTTCATTTCAAAAAAGAAATCTTTAATTTTGATTTGCCTGCAATTATGATTTTAAACTTACCAAACCAAAGCAAAGAGTGTCTCGACGCATATTATTTTTTACTACTTTTATTATTATTATTATTGTTTCCTATTACCCCATCGCTAGTTAACACTTTATTCTCATCTTCTTTTGCTTCTTCTTTATCTTTGTGATCGCTTACAACATCATTATTTTTCTAAGCAGCTGATTCGATTTCTTTCAATTCATATTATTTCTATTACGAAGCGAATTAAATCAAATCAATGAGTCTTTATTATCTTGGCGCAGTAACTCCTTGCACCTTTGTTGGTGAATTCGCAGCATTTGCATTATTATTCCAAACAACAAATTTAATATAATCTTTTCCTTATTTTTCAGGTGATTTTAATTCTTCATTCTAATTCTACCCTTGCTAAATATCTCCATTACACTTATTATTATTCTATTCTATCAATCCATGACCTCCTTATGACTGTAAAATCATTTCTTATTCCTTTTTTTAATCTTCTTGCAGTATTTCCTAAACAACTTGATCTTCCATAAGTGCCTTCAATTAGCTTAACTCAACTTCTCTATAAATCGACTCTAAGAATTCCTCTTCGGCATCTTCTTGCTGCATTGAAAACTGTGGGTATCGTTATCTCAACTCAATAATCTAAACGGATAAAAGTAACGCCTGCATCTTTGATTCTAGGATAGTTTATTATGTAGAAAGTAATTTCCTATTTGCCAACATAATCTTTGTTAATGGCCGTAAAAATGAAAACGCTAGTGATGCTATTTCTAGTTCTTACTCTTTCCATCTACCTACTTGATTTTGACTGTTTCTACACCATTCCTTAATCACCCAATAGATCTCCTTTAGAATCATATGATACTTTGGTTTTCGAAGACATTTCAATAATCTACGTTGTATTTTTATCACTTGTCTATGCTCAGGTTTATGTAATTTTGTTGTCAAGAGAATCAACATTTTACTATCACTCAGCAACAACCGCATCAACCTCCTGAATTGTTCCAAATAATCAACAAAAATTATTATTTTTCTTTATTTTTTTTAGATCAATCGACAATAATCCATCATTTTTTGATCTTTTGGGTAAATAAATATTGTTTTTTTTTAAACAATCCTAACCTGATTTCTTGTGGAGCGACTGTTTTAATATTAAAATCAAGCAAATGCTAAACCAACGCAGCCATTCTTATAATATGGATATTAATATTCAGCAGTTTCTTCTATCTCAAAGCATTTTCTTTGATTCGTTTCCCAGCGTAGGCTCCAAGAAGGGCGCCTAGAATTCCTCCGATTACAATTCCTATTACATTAAGTCCAACAGCTAAACCTATGATTCCAAGCACAGCAGTCCCAATTAACCCTCCGAGCGCTCTTCTGTCGCTGAGATTTGTCTAAAGCATTCTTCGTTTTATTTCTTTTTACATCTCTTGCATGCGCAGTGACTCCTCTTGCCCATGAATATATTCAGTTTCTAGAAGTAATTATTGGATTGCTTCTCTGTTTTTCTTTGTTTACACTATTATAGAAGAAGGAGCTGATATTTCTGGCTTTTTTGTTTACTTTTCCTTATTCTTGGTTATCGCTGGTTAACTATTCTCCTTATTTTCCTCAGCGCCATGGCCTTGTACTTCTTTTTCAAGGTTTATTTCCATGTTTAATTCTAATTTTCTTGATTACTGCTAGTGCAATTGAACAGCTCTTATCTTTCTATCAATGTAGAAGTTGTTTTCTTTTGATTTTGCTTTTTGTTTCCGAATTAGCAAATCAATTTTCGTAATTTGAAGGAAGAATTATTTTTTTTAAATTTCAATATTTTTAGGATGCATGCTGTGGTGGTGGTGTTAGCTAATTTAAGTTTACAGATAATATGACAAGTTTAAAGGTATTGGAGACAACACATAGATTGGGAGATCTTTTTATCATATTCTCTTTGTTTTAAAATTAAAGATAATTTTTGTGGAAAAATGATTATTTTTAAGATTTAAGTAAATTCCATTGATAAAACACTGCAGTAGTAAGAAAAAATAATTTACAAAAAATTAGTATTCATCAAAGATTCTTTGCAATCAAACTCAGATTACATGATCCTTTTAGAAGCTGCTAAATAACAGAATGGAAAAGTTACCGCATAATTCCTAATAATTTTATTTTTTATGATTTTAATTAATGTAAATTCAATTTCATTTAGGATTTTTCAAAAATAAATCAAAATATTGGTTTAATTTCATATGCAAAAAACAACACAACTCTTTTTTTTTTAAATAATATGATGAGAAAGAATAAAACTAATTGAGAGAGAAGTTAATTGGATTGTTTAGTACTGAGAGAAAGTCATATTCATTTTATTGTTTGTTACAAAATCTGCCTCATTCATCGAAACTTTATTCGAAGGGTACTTCTGACATATCACAGAAATTCTTCTCAAAGCATGATCTGTAGAAATAAAATGAAGATATTTTTGTGAAAAGTGCTTCCTTATTTAAGTTGATATGAGCGCGTATGTCTTTTAAGAATTCAATTGATTGAGTGTAGTTTAACGATGCATTTCGTTGTTCTTAAGCTAACAAGTCATCTTCAACAATTGCTTGCTCGATATTAAGTAGTTCAGAAGTGAATTATCTCCTGCGATCTTTGACAATAGGGTTGTCGAATAGATGAACGACAACTAATCCTTTCTTGATCCTTGGAATCCACTGTAATTTTAAGTCATCCTTCATGATATACTCTGGAAGAATTGTGCCAGATGAGAGAATATCCAACACTTTCTGCTGGGTGTCATCGATTTTATCATTCAAAAAAGGAATATAAATTGTGTCACTCCGTTTCTAATTGATTTAGAGTTTCCTAAAGAAATAATTGTTCGAAAAATCTTAAGAGATCTAGAAGCATTTCTTTAGTTCTCTTTTAATATTTGAACTTTAATCCGTTCCTGCATAGATGTTTCGATGTTTGAGTAATTTTTTAGGATCTTTACCTTCAAAAAGCGCATCAAAATACGACCATGGACCATGATTTTCAACTTCCTGCAATAAATACGACTCGTGAGCGTAATTGATAGTGAACCACGAGTCATCTTGATCTTAGAAGATAATTTTGAAAGTGGAGAATTTATTCATTAGAAAAGCTGATATTTGCATTTCTAGCCCTGTGTAAAGCTAAACAAAACTTTCAATAGGAGCATAATCGTATTTAAACAGATTATCAAAATGGAACAGTAATTTAGACTACTAATTCCATAGCATTATGATTTCATTGTCTAAGAGATCTTCAAAAGATGATCCGTAAAGTTATCGAAAGTGTCTCATTTCAATACTGTGAATCTTCTCGATGTTAACTGATTTCAATATCGCTTTGTTGATAATATAGTTCATGTTAGTTAAATCGATTCGCAATTAGAATTATTGCCTGTTTCGCAAGTCTTAATTTACATTATTTAATTACTCCTTTAGTAGTTTACTTAGCGGGGCATCTTTAATTATGTCTCGTTAGAGTCCTTTGTATTCAGCGGATCTAGACTTGTAACCTCCTATCGGTGAGGAAGTATATTATGAATGCCCTTATTTTCCAATAGGAGTATTTTAATTTGTGCCTAGGATTTTTTGTGATCCTATTCCGTCTTCGATTTCGACTAGATTTGCTTTGTAGTAATTCTCAATTTCAAGAATCTTTCTTTTTTTCTTTATTTCATGGAAAAGATGCTTATGATCTCTTAACTCTTGCTTCGATAAGGGTTTCTTGTTTCCTGGAAGTGCAGAGTTTAAAGGTAATTAATAATCTTATTTTAGATGAGTTTATTTCTCTTATCCTGCATCAATGTGAATATCAGATATTTCTCGAATAAAAGAGCCATCTAAGTTTTAAATATAATCTTCCTTTTAATTGTTTGGTTCTTCACTCATAAGGATCTCTGAGTTGCTGAGTTTTTCTTTAGATTGCAATGCTACTTTTGAAATATATTTCCCTTAATTATTTCCAACTTTATTTTGAGAAATACTACCTTCCACTCTGCTAAAAAATTATTCGATATTCAGCTTTTCAATCTTATCTTTTTCACAGCTAGCAGTCTCCAAAAAGGTCTCGATAATCATATTACCTGATGAAATCTAGTTCGATCGCTCTGTAACGAGAACCCCATCTTCACCTAAATCTTTTTGCTCAGGCATAGGCTGGATAGACTACTCAACAAAAGGGCCTGGCTTGTTTCCAAGATGAGAATTTTAAGATTGTTGAATACGAGAAATTTTCTATTAAGAATTGGAGTTCTCTTAGTGATTCTTCTTTTTAGAAATCTACTTATTATCCTCCTCTGAATTTTCGTCATAATCATCGATAAGTGGATTGTTGCTACTTTCCTTGGTTTATTTGGAAATTGAGCTGTTACTGTGTCCATTGTTGTTATTTGCTAAAGTTAACTAACCTGAAGATTCTTCAAATTTCTTAGCTAACTCTGCAAAACCACTAGACTAAGGTGTATAAAATGTTGAAGTCTATGTCTCTGTTCTGTGCTACTTTCTATTTTAACCTTATGGAATTTGATGGATTGGGGAGATTTCAAGTTTATTTTGTTACTGCTGCTACATTCTTCTTTTATTTCTAAGGAGCTACTTAGACGAAGTGTATTCATTCTTGCTGTCTTGTTCAATTTACTCAGAAGAGCTAATATTTTTAAAGGGTATGTCATTCAGCTCAGTCGGGATGATATTAGCTGAAATTACACCAATTTCTGATATTTTCTATGGATTCTAGTTTCCTTCTTCAATTAACCCTGTAGAAGTAATTTGCTTTTTGTTAAACTCTTCAGTAATCTTTCCTGCTTTGAAAACTACTTATTGATGCTAAGGCTTTAACCTTTGTGGTTTATCCTAAAGAAGCAAATTCCCTCTTTCATCTGGGGAGTCCAAGGCAGAAGGAGAAACTAGCATACCTTCTTGGATGGAATTATGATAATTTTAATCAAGTTAATTATTTCCTTGCTTCTATTCTACTCCTATTTCTTCTTTCTTACAACTTTCTTCAGGTAATATTTTCTCTTTCAGTGAAAACCCTTCCATCATTGGATTTTCACATAGATTCTGAATTGAACTAGGAGTATCAAACTATTTCTTCAAATTATCATAAGAATTCACATAATTATAACTAGGACTATCCTTGAATTGATTCTCTAAGCTATGGATAATGATATTTTCTTGATGAATGCTATTTAATTCTTCTTTTGTTGGACTAAACTGTTTGCCTCTAGCATCTACATTAGAAGTTACATTTTGAAATTGCGAAGGATGCTAGATTAAACCTATTTTCTTTTTAAAAGATGGATTCTAACTCAAATTCGTTTGATTGTGTTCATAATATTCTTCCTCTTCTTCTTTGATCACATCGAAATGAGCAGTTTTAAACTCAACACCATCCGTTTCTCGGTTGATATTTATCTTATCTGCTCCTTTATTAACATCATTTTCAACTTCAGGCATCTATTCTTCTTGTTCTGGGTCTTTAAGCGTTCTGTTCACGAAAAATGCATCAATCGTAGACATTTTGAAAACTTCCTAAAATAGTATGAGCTAGCTGCGGTCTCGTTGGGAAATCATAGGGTTATCAATAGCACATTTTGTTTCAATTATGTTTTAAATCTCAATACTGTGTTGTCGTTTTCTTCGTTTCTTTTTTGGAAGAGATACAGGAACACCGTACGTTTACTTAGAAGAAGGAGACTGTCTTTTTTGGCTTGGAGAAATGATACCTTCTGTTGGTTATCTTGTATCAGTGGATGATTTTGCAATATATTTATCAGCAGAATTTAAAGCATGTGTTTATTCATTATCTCCGTTAAAATTCTCATCCTACTCTTCATCATCTGAGTCAGTTTCTTCTTCATCGTCATCGTCATCGTCATCATCTTCATCATGATCAGGCTCTTACTATTTTTTAACTCCATTTTGATTTTGAGAGTTGAAATTTCCTTTTTCTAAAATTTTAACTTTATGATCATTCAACCCTTCGTTTCCCGGGTAAATGCCATGTATTCCTTCATTTTTATTCATGACTTCAGTGAAATTCTCATGTCTATGAGCAGCCGTCTTCTTCAACATTTTTTCCATCACATGATTTACTTTAACTTTAGGATTCTTTTCTTCTTTTCCTGTATCAGATTCTTCGTCTTCTTCGTCTAATTCTTATAAATCTGATCCAGGATGGCTTAAATGAAATTTCTAAGATAGCATTGGATGCTTCATCATGGCTATACTCGCTAGAGATTGTTGCACTGAGGAGCTTCTTTTCTTCGAGGTATTTAACCCTTTCTTAGACGCATCAACAGACTAAAATGAACCCTCAAGTAATTGCTGCTGTTCTTCCCATTTTCTTTGCACTTCTAGCTATTACTCGTACGCTTATTAGTCTCGCATAATTCTCTCGACTACATCGAATACTTCCCATACTAATCCACCAATGAGGGATAGCACAAAGACAGACAAGAAGTGAAAGGAATTGAAATAAAAACTGCTTAATACCATTAAGTCATATTTTTTTGCATAGTCAAACTGTAAGTAACCCCATCCGGAGCCAACACAGACTTATAAAAGGATCAAGACAGCTCCACCAAAGGTATTAAAATTAGTATATTCACATGAGTTAAAGAAATCTCCTTGAGTTTCAGGTGCACATAATGACTACCCGTATTGCGAAAGTGTCTCAGAAGCGAAGAGATTAGCTGAGAATATCTCAACGCCGATTGATGCATAGATGTAAAAGACAATTACGCAAATCACAGAGAGTTTCAGAACGATTGGGATGCAGATGACAATCTTATAGAGCATTTCATAGACCTTGTGGATGATATCTAAACCGGAGAGAATGTAATTCAATATTTTAAAAGTTCTAAATGCTCTAAACATTCTAAATATCTTTTAGAGTTTAGCAATCTTAAGGACTCTGCCTGCACTGAAAGATTTCACGTTTGAGCCTTTCATGAAAGATACAAAGACATAATTAAAGAATCCTTGAAAGACGACTAAAAAGAAATCGAAATTATTCCAAGATTCGTTGAAGAAGTTTGAAGGTCCAAAAGCAACCATTTTAAAGACAATCTCCAAGCAAAAGAAGGTGAAAAATACAATATCAAGATTATCTAATACATATTAAGTATCAGAGGTATCATCGAGGAAGAGCCCCCAGATTGTAAGAGCGCAACTCGCTAAAGTGACAATCAGGGATAAGTTAGCAAATGTCTTGCCTAAAACGAATTCCTAGAGATTGAATTTCTATTCTACTAAATCTCTAAATCCTACCCACCATTTGAAAGCTTTCACTCTCTAAAGCCTAAACTCATGTCTTTGCTCTGTAATGTCAATAACATTGAAGAATTCTTCAATTGTAACTTTTTTATTGTCATTTGAGTCAAGTTCTGACCATAGAACTTCAGCGATGAGTTAAGATGCTTCTTCCAATTCTACTTTACTGTAAACGAAGCTAAAAAAATCCACGAAATCTTTTTTTCTAATGTAAGGCTGTTTGCTGTCGGATACTATACATTAAAAACATGCCCATAAGGCTTTTCTTCGCTTAATTCGATCAGCTTTTTTACACAAAAATAAATATTTTAGTAATTTTTCCTTTACCAAACAATAATACTGTTTACCTACTAAGATATTGAGACGATGTTTTCGAAACCCTTCGTAGACTACTGCTACAGGAATTGGAGCAAATAATAGAAGGAACATGACTGTAGAGAAAGAGAGAGAAACAAATATTAAAGATATTCTAAAAAATTTAAAATATTGTTTACCTAAATAAGGGATAAAATAGAGAAGATACAGCTATGAGCTATCAACAGCTGGAAAGAGTATATCTGGATATAGATCTAGAGTACTAAAGATATACATCGCATTTGAAGCTTTAAAAATATCTCTGAAGTCCATCGCGTATGCTGTTTATTTAGAAAATAAAACACAAATAGAAAAAAACAAAACATCTTCACACTAAACAATCAAATAAAAGTGATTTATCTTATTAATATTGAGGGAAAATACAAATTAAGATTGGCTAGTTCGATAAGTTGAAGTAACTCAATTTGAGAGAGGAAGAAAGATTAAAAATTTCTGAAGAGGAGTAAGTTAGTATTGGGAGAGAGGGGGATTAAGAAAATTTGTGTGGAATAAACAAAAATTTTACTGTCAAGATTTTCATCATTGTAAAGATCTCCAATCATATTCACTCCGATATAAGCCCACAAGAACGTGATAATTATGTATAAGAAGAGGATCATAAGAAGATTTTTAGCTGAACTGATGATGCCTTAAAAATTTCGACGAAGAGATTTAGAAAAAATAATTATCTAAAGTGGCCTGATAACTCTAGCAAATCGCAAAGTATTATTAGGATATGACGAAGCATAGTAAAGCAGATCGGATATGTTCAGAAGGAAAAACAAAAGTCTAAAGAAATTTTTTTTTCTTCGAATAAGTTCATTCCAAAAAGTGAGGTTTTCTTAAATAGATCGTTAAATGAGTTCCATTGCGAGGTCGATAGTCTACAATGTAAGGATAGATGTTTCGATTCCTATCATAATAGTAAAGGAATCGACACTAAGACTACTGTCATTGCGATTCGCTGGTTCAAAGAAACTCATTATAATGTAGACCCATCCAAGAAAGAGTAGAAAATCATTCCAGATGCTAGAATTTTAGAATTTCCAAATAAGTAATGTAATTTTATGTCTTTATGAGTCGCCATCGAGATCATGCCGAACTGTACGATACAGTAATGCGTCAATTAAATGCCTTTGTCCTTTTTCCATCATTTTTTCTTTGCTCATGATTCTAATTACTTCACGAATTTCGGCGATCTCCTCTTGAACATCATCAAGATCAGATAAAATATGAGAATTCATTGAACTGTTTCTTCGGTCTTTCGTAGATTCTCCAGCAGTTTCTTCCATTTCATTTGTTTTATTCAATTCAGAGGCACTGGAACCAAGAAGCCCTTTCCGTCTTAAAAAACTCTTACCTTGAGGACTGCTGGCTTCACAGCTAGGTTATCCCGATTTATTGGCTTTTCCTTTAGATTTATTTGAGCGTTTTCCCCTTCTAAACCTTCTGAAGCATCCTGAACATCTCTATTTCAACCATTAGCTGATACTCTCCAAGCACATTTTGACAACTCCTTTTTTTTCTTGTCTAATATTTTATGTATTTTTTCCTAATAATCGTAAAGCAGCAGGTCCACCCATTAATTTTCTCAATTCTTCCATCTTTGCTGCTTTTAAATCAGTAGTTTACCGTTCGATTGGTAGTGTTTTTTTAGCAACTAGCATGTCTTTTTAGCTTCCTAATTACTTCGAACGAGATGGAGCTTATTTCCATTTTGTGCTCAGATTTTCATTCTTATTTGGAAAAGTTTGATCGCTGAATGTGCCGCGAGATTTGATAGATTTTAATTCAATGCTTGATTTATGTTACTCGATTCTTGCGATTTTCAGAGCTTCAGAGTCTCTTTCTAGATCATTCTTTATCATATAGAAAGCGTACTCTGAAAAAAAAGAAGTTATTCTCTACTCTTATTTAAATCAATAAACAAACTTCTTGCTCTCTCTCTCTCTTTTTTGGGAAGGAATTATCGAACAGTTTGTGTAAGGGGTTTTGCATTCTAATTAAAATACAAACTTTGTCAATGATTTTAATTCCTCTTTTTCTTGGATTTGTTCTCTGGTTTTCTTGTGGGGGATGTTTAAGTTAATATTTGAAGAATAGTATTCAGTAGTATCATTCTAAATTATCATATTCATTAACTAATTCCTTGTTTTTCTTATGGATTATTTTTAAAAATAACTCCTTTTGATATTCAATTAATCTTTTTCCGTCTTTTGCAGTATCTATTATTTTCAATTTTTTAATTATCGAAAGGAAGGTTTTTCAATCATAACTTGCTTCCAATTCTTTAATTATTCAAATCAGTTTTGGATTTCATACTTTATTATCTAAAAAAAACCAATTCATTCATTCAATCTTTTTTTTCTTTTTTCAAAAAATTCACAGAACAAAGCAATGAAACTAATGCTCCTATTTCAAATATCTCTTCGATTTATTAACAAATCCATTTGTTGTTAAAATTTAATTGAATTTCATAGCATATTCATTGTACGGTGATCTCAAAAAGTTAAATTTTTATTGGCCTCATGTATTTAAGAATTAAATTAAGATTAGTAGGGTTGGCAATACATACTGGGCTATTTTTCACTCTCAAGAAAGATTTCTCTCTTAAACAAATACTGTGTAGATTGCAAATTTCTGATTTTACAATTGAAGTGCCACGTTTCAGGTAATTGAGAGAAAAGGAACATTTTTTTTATTATTTTTATCTAAATTTAACTCAAATCAATCTTCAAAATAATTAAATAGTGGATTTCTTTCATTATTTACAACAG
>Ga0302271_10002000_pt1 | contig 18857 bp, 7 predicted proteins | sample III_Bog_N1_1_FD_198767 | JGI IMG/M metagenome (GOLD analysis project Ga0302271, IMG submission 198767) | Peat permafrost microbial communities from Stordalen Mire near Abisko, Sweden - III_Bog_N1_1 | ecosystem: Environmental > Terrestrial > Soil > Wetlands > Peat | place: Sweden: Abisko...
TCAAGGGAAAAAAAAATCAATTCGTTCTTCTTTTCTTCTCTCGAAAAACCAGGCAATGAATATAGATCTCTACGAACTCAATTCTTCCCCCAAATAACCCTCCTTGCCTGCAGTCTTAGAGACAATTTCTTTGGAAGGAATTAATTAATCTCAAATGTGAGAATTTAGATATTTAGTTATTGGGTCTAATCATCTAATAAGGGAATGTTTGGATTGAAACAAATCAAGAGTTTTCATATATTTTATTCCTTATTTCTTCGAGAAATAAGGTTGTGAATGCTTTAAATGAAATCTTCTAAACAATTTTACAAAAAACAATTACATTTTAGATTAGTATTTTGTAAAATAATTCAGCAACAAATATTTTATGATTAACTGAAACATTGAGCAAATAGCATATCCGAATAACATAATTGAAATGCAAAATGGAACAACAACCTCTTTAAATTAGTTTTAATGTAAGTTCTTACCATATTCAATTATTAGTCAAGATTTCAATTTGAACTGCTAAACTGACTCTAAAATAATTTGTATTGTATTGTGATGATTTCATTTTTCAAAAGCAAGAAACATCTTTAATCTGTTGCTAGGTATTTGCAAGGCTTTTTTATCTTTCAAAAACAAAGAATAATACAAAGATAAATAATAGTTTCAAAAACAACAATTTTTTTTTTGCAGGACATCTTGAGATGCTGGACCAATTTTGCCTTTTCCATAAAGATTCTGTGATCACTCATTTCTGCCGAGCATCCAGCTGTTGTATGCCACTATGTGCAGATTGCTTGAACGATCACTGTCAGCAGCATTTTGGACATCGAGAGAGTCCACAGATTTAAAAATTATCAGGTACATACTCCGATGTACTCAAAATATCTCGAGGGCTGTTTGCATTGTTCGGTTCAAACTACGCTGAATTGAAAGATTTCTATGAATAGCGAGTCAAAGAACCTAGACTTTCTGAGTAGCTTGGAGAGTTAAAAAACAGAGTCTACAGAATTGTTGATATGTATTTCGAAGATATTCAAAAGGAGATTGGATTAGTCGAAGAGCGGGAAAGTGTGCTTTTAGATGAGCAACTAAGCAGAGTAGAGTAGTTCATTAAAGGCAAGAATAATGAAGTAGAAAGAATAGCAGGAAAGATTGAAGGACCAAAAGGGATCAAACATATGATTCAACTTCTTAACTCATAATTCGTAGAACAAGCCAAACAAGACAGCTCCAAATGCTCTTAATTCTTAAAATAACTCAAACTCAGCCTTCCATCACTTGTAACTCCGCATGATCAATTGAATGAACTCACAGCTCACCTTCATAAGCTGCTGAAAATCAAAAATTAGAAACTCTACAATACCTCCAATCCATCTAGTCTCCATCCGTTAGAAAAGCTCTCCAATGTGTCCTACGCTTATCCGCCTAATCAATCTGACAATCCGAATTAACTCCCAGCATCAATCTCTTAATTCCTCAAGGAAAATGACAATCAGAAAAACAACAATGTTCAGTATCAAGATCCAGCTGAAAAAATGAATTAAATTTACAGCGATAACGAAACTAACAGCACGATTCTTGTCAACAGCAACCATCTGAACTTTGAAAATTCTCCTCCTTTTCCTGATCCTGCCAACAATATCTCTAATGCTAGCAAACGCCATCATTCGAAACATTCTTCCTTGAATTCTGCATCTTATTATACACTTCCAGAGCAGACACAATGGCAATAATCTAACAGCTAGAATCACAATAACTCGAATGGATTTTATCAAAACAAAACCAGAAACTCAAATTCAACCTTCCCTAGTTAGTAACTTCAATAAAACAAAATACCTTTAGCTTAACGCTAGCAAGAATAGCAGTAGCACTCGATTAACAACAACAATCCTTCTTTTAACAGAACTAACCTTAGTAATGCAGGCAGACCGCACAACATCAGTGATAGTTACATCTTGTTTCCAACGAATCCGTTTCAAGATAAATCTTTCCCAATCTATTGAATTACAATCCCTGCTGAAAAAGCAACATATTCTTGAAAAATGTCCATTAATTTTCTTCTATTTTTTTAGATTTCACATAGAATTTTTGTTAGTAAATGATCATTTGATGTATTATGATGCATAATTTTTGTTTTTTATTTAAAAAACTTGAAATTTTCGGTTCTTTTTTTTTTTGGGGAGAAGGGAGGTGAGAGTTTAATAAGAACACTTGGGAAAATAATATCAGTAAGGCAGAACGAATAAACTGACTAAAAGAACAATGTGCTTATGTTATCAAATCTTTCACAAGTTATGATGTGAAGAAGGAGCTGTCTGATCATGGGAAGCCTTGTGGATTTGATCAATACGATGATTGAACTGGTCTGCTTAGACATTATTGATGTGTGTGCTATCTGGATTGAAATCTTCTAAATTAATCTCTTAGGCTGTTTTTCTTATCAATCTATTTTTGTTCTGTCTGTTTGGATTAAGTGCGTTGGTTGATACACGTTTTTAGAAAACAATTGTAAAATGCAAAAAATTATTTTTATAAATTCTGTATGAAAATTTGCATGTTTTTTTTAGGTACTTAAAAATTGCGACTGATATTTTGAGTAATTGTATGACATATCGAATGCTGATTAGGACTACACCAGCGATATCATCTGCCTCCATATCATCGCTTATTTAAACTTCTTTGCTTTTTCAATAAAAATAACAAAAAATAATAATGTAAACTTAGAAGAAATTTGTTTTCTAGCCAAAGGAAAACTCTCTCTTACAGATGAAAATCGTTGAAATAGAAAATCGTCAGGAGAACTGTAACAATCACGAAGGATGATATGTCAATGATATTCCAACAATCCTTAAAGAAACTCTATAATTTCAAATAAATTCAAAGAAATGAGGTTGTAGAAGGAGTAACAGTAGAAGAAATGGATATCGTTTTTCCTTTTAAACATCTCAAAAGAGTGAGATTTTATCATTTGTCGATATATTATTTATACCCTCTTTTCCGCTATGATTCTGCAGGTTATATCTATGAAGATTGACACTGCCAAGGATATTTCAGTGATTTTAACTTCGATTCTCTTGAGACTTGTGATATTCAATCAAGAATTAGATTAGAGTATTCCAATAATTAAAAGAATAGACTATCCTCTTATTGTTGTCATTTTAATGTGTGTGTGTGTGTACTTACTTCTCAGCAGGATCGAGGAATATCTTTCCAAAAAAAAAACATACATAGAAAATAACAATTGTAACTTCCAATATTTGCAATTCTGCTCACATAGATCAGGAGTGCTAAAGAAAAGAACAGCTGTGCAAATAAGAACACCATATACCACTTGCTCATCATCGACAAGTTATAGAAATGGCGTAGATTCGCTCTCATCTTTGGGGATCAGCCTATGCTTTTTAGCAAACACAGATAACAGGTTTAATTTGCTTTTTGATTTGAAGCGTTCTCGCAAACCAATCTGATAATTTTACAATCCGACAGGAAGATTCTCTCTTTTTCAAAGGGTTCTAGTTGGCTTGTAGAAGTGCATAAATAACAAATTAATTTACTTTCAAATTGGAATTTATTTTCTTTTCTTTAGCTGAAACTGTCAAATTAAATTAAAAATGTTCTTTGTTTGCAAAGACGATAAAACAAAAAAGATTACAAGTTTTTCATTTATTCATTCCACAAGAAACGGAGATGGACAATGCGAACTGATCCTTGTTTGCAGTGAATCGTAGTACCTTAGCAACTGTTTGCTTCCCATATTATGTAAGGGTTGATTTCCCACTAAATCCGCCTAGAAAGGATAAACTTTTTCTAGTGATGAAGACCTACTTTTTTACTTCTCCTAAGCATATCGCTCGACTGGCTTTCTTATTGAGAACGAAGAGCTGACGAGTGAAGAATATTCCTGTTGGATATCTGATGCTGAAATAAATTTTCTGGAAGTTTTAGTGTTACAGGATGTATCTGAAGACATGAAATTGTGCGTTTTTTTAAGAGTAGCTTGGGGTTTAGAAGAAGTTTTAGAAGGAGTGTAGACTTTATTGTAAAGAGTGTCCACGCGGAAAGAATTATGACATGACTTAGGGGATGTTGTGGAGAACTAAATATAATCAATAGGAGCAATGGTAGTATTACTAGTAAGTTATTCTATTACTTTTGAACTTTGTGTCGTTTTTTCATTAGCTGAGGAAGAATCTTGTGTTGTGGTTGCTTCATCTTTGCTGCTGCTTATATTCTAGCTATTGTTACCAACATGTTTGATATACGAGAGGGATTTTTATTTTTGTTCGTTTCTGCGTTGCTACCTGTTCAAGAAAGCAGGCTCAAACGAATTATTTTTCCATAGTCGAATTGTATCTTCTTTTTTGAGTTATTTTTCTCGTTCCTGATCCATTTTATCTTTGATTCCTGTTAGTTTTCTGACTGCATGAGCATCGCCATCTTCTAATGTTTCTCCCTAATGAATTGGGCTTACAATTTATTCACTACTTCCTTCTGATGAACTCTCCTTCGTTTAATCAAGAAGCACAGATTTTATGATTCCAAACAATTTCGATATTTATCTAGAGCCAGGATTATTATTATTTTTGGCATGACTTTCACAGATTAATTTGTAAACTGCCTTCTTGAACTCAGATGAAGATGCGTTGAATTTACTTTTAAGGCGTTTTAGTTCATTCAATTCTTTTCTCTTTCTATCTAATAGTTCTCCAACTTCCACACTTTTTTGATGGATCTGCAGTAATTACTCACCATTCGATACTTCAAAACTTAAAGATTTTTCTTATTCTTCAATGAATCTTTCCAATCTGTTTTGAGCTTCATTTTCACTTAATTTAAATGATTTATTAACAGCTTCCTCTTCAGTCTCACCATTCCATTTCATTCTGATATTGTTCTATTCATTTAATGATCCCTATTCAGTTTTCTGAAAACTGTCAATGTTTGTTAGTTTCACAGTAGCCGAAAAACCGTCAGCTTCTTCAGAAAATTACACATCATTTGCCATTAAGAAATCTAATATCCCACTTTTATGATCAGAAATTTGTTTGCCTAGAACATCATGAAGTTGTTTTTCTAGTTTCTCAGATTCTTTTTTCTCATCCACATCGGAAGTCCGCGTTTAGTTTGAATTAGGTTTCTTCTCTTTTAAGGTAGTAGAAACGAAGATAGGTTTCTGTTTTAGCTAATAAAAGCTCTTCATTTGTTGAGTTATTCTTATATTTTATTAGCTTTCAAAGTATTTTTTTTATCAAATTTTATTTGTTTTTTTTACATGATAGTAAACTTAAAACCTGGATAGGGGAAGTGAATCCGCCAAACCTCAAAGTAAAAAGGTATTAAGAAAGAAGAAGATTATTTCATGTTAGCTAGTCTTTTATATCTGTGTTGCTTTATGATTTCCTTACAAACCACTTATTTTTACCATAAGCAATAAATCAAGAGTGAAATAAACTCTTGTTATTTAATTACTTAATGACATAGGAAAGTATATCAAATTAATATAATATGATAATACATAGTAAAGATAATTCTTTAGCTAACATAAAATAAGTTTAAATCCACTCCTCAAAGCATCTTGAATACTCTTAGGAAATAAAAGTTTTTCATTCTCAATGGATTCTTCAAAATCTTTCCAGTTCTCTTCTGAATTTCATTGATTTTCTGTTAAGTCGCTTTCTCGAAGACTTCTGCTGGATCAACGAAATTAGGTTCATTTTTCTTGAGATTAATGTAAGTGTTATAAGCACTGAATGTCTTTATATACTTGATCATCTCGAATAACGTGCAGGGAACACCCGTGAGAATTTACTTTGAGTCCACTTCCTTGAAATAAGTTTTAAAGTCAATGTCTTCATAAGCTGATTTAATGCTGTACTAGTCGCATTCAAAGTAACTTTAGATTGTCCCATAAAAGGCTTCGAAGATTTCTTCAGCTGACTCTACTTCTCCTTTTTCTTCTTCAGTTAATGCGAAGTCATTCCCTCGACAGAAGTAGCTAGTCACAGCGAAAACTCCTTTGCGATCTTAGTTTAAAATTTTCGTCTCAACTTCTTGAAGAAATTTCTTCACATCAAACCAATGTAGTGCCTGTCCAATCGTCACGAGATCATAAGATAAAGGTAGATTGTTCTCTTTTGCTAGAGTATCCAGAGAATGGGCATCACAGACATGAGCACTTATTTTATCGGATAGGTTTTTTTCTTTAATTTTTTGTTATGTCACTTCGATCTGTTTAGAGGAGATATCAATTCCTACACTGCGAGAGAAAAAAGGGCTGATATCAAAAAGTAGTTATCCCGTTCCACAAGCGACATCAAGGTAATTCTGTCTCTGGGAACTGTGTTTCAATATGATTTCATAGAATTCAGCAGGATAAGTTGGACGGAATTTATCATAATTTTCAACTTAATTGGTTATGTTACCAAATAGATCTTTTTGCTAAGCAGGTAGCATATCTTAAGTGTATGAGTAAAAATGTGTTTATTTTTTAGATTTATTCTTCGTATTATTACAATATGTTTTACAACTTTTAGTAAGTTCGAAGAGAATATTTGAAGTGGTAAAATAGAGTAATAGAAAAACCAAAGTTCTGTTTTTGTTTGAATTCTCCTAAAATAGCCATTAATTTAAGTTTCAGGGGGATTACGCAATTAATCGGTAAGTTTATGCTAACAATGATGCATAAGACCAGTCAGGATTTATTTCTTAATATTAAATCACCAATTTTAGTTTTTCTTTAATTGTTTCAAAATCATTGCAGCTTCGAATGGATGCTGAAGTGAACTAAAATGGTAAACTAATTTGAATTTGTATTTTCAACTGAAACGAATTGAATCTTTTAAATATCAACAAAGAGTTTCAATATTTTTAACAATATAGATAAAACAAGTGTTTTCCTAATTGGAAATGACCAGAAATAATTAGTTTTGTCCATTCTTCAAAGTTTCTTAAATAATCTTAAGAAATAAAAGTTGTTCATTCTCAAAGGATCTGATAGAATTTTTCCCGTTTTCTTCTAGATTTCGTTAATTCTTTCGAAAGTTTCCTTCTCGAATACTTCTGCTGGATCTACGAAACTTGCGTCACCTTTTTTAGCTTCTAAATAAGTATTGTAAGCACTGTATGTCTTGAGGTATTTTGTCATCTCAAACAAAGTGCATGGTGTACTTGTAAGAATCTACTTAGAGTTAATTTCTTAGAATTATGTTGAAAAATCGTATCCTACATAAGCTTTTGATAGATTTTCTCTGTCACAATCAAAATATCCCTTGACGATATCATAGAATTTGTCATATATTTCCTTTCCTTTTTCAACTTAGCCATTATTGCTTTCATCTAAGGCGAAATCAAAGCCTTAGCAGAAATACCCTGCTACTGCAAAAACTCCTTTGCTATCGGAGGTCAGGATAGTTTAGCTAACTTCCTAAAAGAACTTCTAGACATCAAACCAATGAAGCGCTTATCCAATCGAAACTAGATCATAGGTCAGAGGCAAGTTATTCTCTTTGGAAAGAGATTACAAGGAATGGGCATCACAAACGTGAGCACTGACAGTTGCGGAGAGATTTTTCTGCTTGATTTTTTCGACTGTAACTTGAATTTACTTTGGAGATATGTCAATCCCTTCACTACGAGAAAAATGAGGACATAATTCGAAAAGTAGCTGTCCAGTACCGCATGCTACATCTAAATAGGATTCTTTTGAGATACAATGTTTCAGAATAATATCAAAGAATTCTTTAGGGTAAACTGGCCGAAATTTGTCATAGTTCTCTACTTGGTTAGTTGAATTGCCAAATAGATCTTTTTGCTGAGAGGGTAACATTTTTTATTTGCTTTTGCTGGGTATTTTATTGAGAAAGAAGATAAAAAGCTGCTGTAAAATTTTTATTTTGTTTTAAAGAAAGAGTGAATTGTATGTACCTGGAGCAGGGATTAATATTTTTTGAGTTTTGATTTAATAAAGAGAATGGATAGCACGATAAAATATCTAATATTTAGCAAAAAATGTCTTCTCAATTGAATAGAAGAAGAATAAAATAAATTATTTTTTCAAAAATGGAATGAAATCATAGTGGTAAAAAAGTAGCTTTATTTTAGACTTAAAATATTTTAAAAATTTGTAATGGAAAAACAAAAAGGAACTATCATGGAATTTATGCATTTAGGGTTTCTGTTTTAGATCTCTAAATTGCTTATTACTACTTTTTTAAGTTGGATTAAGAATCTCATCAGTATATTAAGCAAAATCAGTGAACCACAATTTACATGCTTTTTTTCAACTTCTCCATGAACCAACCAATTTAATTTAATTTTTTCCCCAATATTTATTAAAAATTACTTTTTTGCTAAGTTAATAATTTGATTCCCATCCCCACTCTCCCACTAAAAAATTCATTTTTTTTTCTATCAAAATTATCTACTAAAATCTCATCCTTCAATCAATTGAATTTCACAAAACAACTTACAACTATCAACATCAACAATATTTTTGATCACAACTATTTTCAAACCCTTGTTTTTAGTTTTGAATTATTTTTTGAATTTTATGTTATTTAATATTCATTTAATTTTATTTATTTATTTATTTTTTTTTTATTTAATTTTTTTTTTGAATTTGAATTTTATTTAATTTTATTTTGTAATTTAATTTGTTTTTTTTCCCATTCTATTTTCCAAGAAATGGATAAAATCATTCATTTTTTTCATAGGAACAACAACGTTAATATATGCAATAGACATGAATGTTAATTGCCATCAGTTAATTATCTTCTTGAGATGGGAAAGAGAAAAGAGAGAAAGAAAAAAGAAAAAACAAAGACATAAACAAAGAAAGAATTTTAAAAAACTATTATTCATATTAGATTTTCAAATATCTAACCTTCTCAAAATGCAAGCACGTTACAGTGCATCAGAGCAAGAATCATTCCACTAGACATTGTGAGTGCGATTGCGGTGAATAATAAATTCGGAGCAAATCGCAAGCGGAGAAGTTTCTGTCTGAATCAGGGGAGCTCGCGAATAGATGAAAAATAAGCAATGAGAAGGTATATCTTTGAAGTGTTTAAATGTCTATTTTCTTGGTGGGGAGGTTTATCTTATCTTTTTTTTAATTTTATTTTATTAATTCTTTTTAAGGGGGATTGTATTATTTAAAATCTGCAAAGAATTAAGATTTTGATGGAAATAGCACAAACTTTCAAATTAAAATATTATATCAAATACCCAATCATTCAATCATGAAATCCATTAAAGCTGGATAACAGTCAGATGACCAATGCCCATGTGCTAAACTAAGTTTGAAGTGATTTAAAAAGTAGATTAGAATGGTTCGTTTCAGTAGAGTAAATCTTTAGAAAAAAGAAAGAAATATGCATATTTTTATTATGATTTTAACGATATAAAATATAACTTATCATCAATATTCATTATTAGTAAGCGAAGAAGGAGCAGAGTCATGTTATCGTTTGGGCAGGGGAGGCAGTAACGGCTCAGTTTAAATACAGTCATCACTTTAATAGCCTGCACTTGGTCTTTATTTTCTTTGCATTGGTGATTTGCTCGAAATATGCTGGACTTTAGAATTTGTTTCCTCAAAAAGTGAAGAATTATTCAAACTTGGAGCATTTTTATTGTTAATATTAGCGTCCGTGCTGCAATTACCTATGACCGCAAAAGGGTTGTGGCTAAGGACATGTTATTATGAAGAGAATTTACAAGCTTTTTCAGGAAGATTAGTAACTTTCATTTGATTAGATGGAGCTACAAATCCAGCCAATAAGACAGGATTTTCTATGAAGGCTTTTTATGGAAAAGTCTTAGAATCAATACTTTGATTATTATGACTATTATTGCTATTCTTATTATAAAGATTCAAAGAAGGTGGTTGTGCTTATTTCATGATCAGTCTCTATTATTTAATCTGCTAGAGCTTGCGGACAACCAACTAATTTATTTCTTTGACTTGTTTGCCATATTTCTATCTTAATCCTTCAGCTTGAACTCTAGATAGGGATTTCATTCCTTGCTGCACTGCTGTCTAATTTGCGTCAGGAGCACCTTTATTTTTAAGACTAACCCTCAATTCATCTAGTGTTTTTTCGAAGACTATTTTGATTCTTTCTCCCATATAACCCCTGACTTCTTCATCGGAAGGTTGTGGTGCTACAAATAAGAATTCAAAGAAGTTTTAGTAAATAACTCTTTAAGTGTAATTTCGTATTACCTTCTGTCATCCATGGATGCTTTTTAATATCAGTTAGAGTCAGCCGAATGGCAGGATCAGGTTCGAGCATTCCGTGAATCAAATCTATGTAGAAATTCATTTGAAATAGTTATTATAGAAGTTACAATTGGAGACCTGAAGTCGATGGTTGGTTACCTTTGAATGATGAAGATGGTTTGCATGAAAAACTGAATATCTTCCAAAATGAAGCTTTATTTTAAAGGCAAAACCTAGAGTAATATCGATCACATTAGCTGGAACTTTCAAATGGAGCACTACCGATAACCATCATGAAGAGCACACATCCAGCAGAAAATATATCCGCCGCTTAGGCATCATATTTCTTACCTGCTAATGCACTTTACGTGATTTCAGGTGCGTTGTATTCCGGTGAGCCGACAGGATCGGAGGTATCGAAAAGTATTGGAAGACCTTGCTCTGACTTGCATCTTGTAGCAAAACCAAAATCACAAAGTTTTAAACCCAATTTCTTATCAATTAAGATATTTTCTGGTTTGATATCTCTATGTGCGAAACCTTCTTCATGAAGATGCTCCAGTCCTATGAAAAAGAGTAATTACCATTCATGTTTGAATAAAATAAAGTTAAGCCATGTATTCATCAGGAAATCTGATGGGAGAGATCAGAGAGCCTTAATAAACTTTTAATAAATGGAACTGTTTGCTCTTTGAATAAAAATAAATGTCAAAAAGCATTGAAAGTGCATGATTTTTAGCGCAAATATGAAAAGTAACCCTTCCTTCTTCTCTTTGAAAATCTCATTTTTTAGAATCTCAAAAAATGTTATTCACCTGCAAGAAGCTGTGAGAAAAAATGCCGTGCGAAGGGCTCATCAAATTTAGGTGTGTGGAGCAGAAACTTAAAGAGCTCACCGTTCTCTGCTACTTTCATCACATAATACAACGGTCCAGGATTCCGGCTGTAGGGTGATTCATTATTGCCGAGGCAAACTCTTTGAAGCTAAACTACATGCGAACATGGTGCAACTTGACTGAGAATTGTTACTTCACTTAGAAAGCACTCAACGCTTTTGGGATCTGTTGCACATACTTCTCTCATGATTTTAACAGCTACTTTCTTACCTGTCTCTGAATCCACAGCTAATTTTACTCTTTGCAAAGAAAAAATGAATTATTAAAACAAAAACAAAAATAAACAAAAAAAAATTAAATGTTTATCAGTATTAGGTTTCATGGGGAAAAAAATAAATAAATGAATAATGTTCATAGAAAGTATCTGATTACTATGCATATCTACCCTCTCCGATTGAATAAAGTAGACGATATCGTCCGTCAAGAGAACGTGCTTAAAGAGCCACTTCTGGTAGCTCCTCAGCCCCTATCATAGCAGCTCGTTCTTGGTTGATAATACTTCTATTGTTTCCTTCTTTTTTCCTACTTATTCTCGTGAATGAATAAATTGATTTTGTTTTTGCTTTTTTTCTTCCCTCAGATCACTCGATTTACTCCTGTTCCTGATTTATTTATTCTTTATGTTCTCTCGCAAGTAGTGATTATTTTAATTAATTATTTTTCTCTTAAAAAAGCACTTAAGATTACCATGAATGTCTAGCTATTTATTCGTTTTTTTTCTTCAAAAAATAATATCAGAAAATAAGCGACAAAACAGTCAAAAATAGCAACTTTATCTAGACTATCATCTCTTTTTATTAGATTTCAAGAAAATAAAAGTAAATAATTTGTTAAACATGATAACTTAAAAATAATTATGATTAGTTAAAATGTTAAGATAAAATGCGTGCTTTAGTGAATTTTATGAAAACTAATCAAGCTTCCAACAGATTTAATGGCAGTTTCATACAAAATGAACCTCTAAATTGATTATGTGTATTATCAAAATTGTCTTGACTAACCCTTTAATCTCACTTGCCACATGAGTTTCTTCTTATGTATTTTTTGACAAAAAACAAAACAAAAACAATTTGATTAAAGCAGTCTCCCTTGAATTCTAATGTCCTACGGAATCTTCAACTACGAAAATGACGAAGTGTAATAATACAATTGCATTTATTCAAGATCTTCATTAATTTTTCTTTTTCAAACCCTTTATCTTTTTCTCAATCCTAATCAAAAAGCGGAACATGCATGATGCTAATATATGACCTCGATGAGCAAAGCACATAGCAGCAACCTTCTTCTTCTTAGCAATCACAGATGATGCCGAAAACATAATAGAATAATACACTAATCAGACCAACTTCTTCTAAGAACGAAAGCGATTTTTCAATGAAATTCTTCAAACCGCCTGATGTAAGAACATAAATTCTTTAAACAAATTACAGAAAAATGGATAGAGTTTTCTCAACTTGGTTTCAATCGATTTATGAAAAATTTTTGTGCTTCAAAGTCTGAAATTAATCTAAGGAAACAATAGTAGTAATATCAAAGGCCAATGACAGGCATGAGTGCTCAGTATGGAAAGAAAAATAATGAATCTACTTTCTAGAATGGAGGTATTTTTGGATCAGCAAATGGTTCAATTTAGTAGCAACAAAACACAGCCAATTCCTTCATGCCGGGTCAACTTTCGTTTGTTAATTAGAGTCCAAATACATTTTTCTCAAGCACCAAGAACAATCAGCAATAACAACAGGTGATTTGGGATGATGAACTACCACAAAAAATACTTAAGATTATTCATTGATTGCAAAAATATTGTCAACTAAACATTAAATCATTGATTTATTTTTGCAGGTTGACAGTGGAACAGTGCAATATGCAAATTTTTCAAGAATGATGAATAACCTTGATGAAGAAACATTGAAGGTTTACATGCAGCAATTTTAATAAGAACAAATGAATTCTAAACCGAAACAGAACTTCTCGTGAAAACATAGAACATCTCTTCATCTTCTGGGAGAGTGAATAATATTTCGTTTTAGCCACATAATGGTGCATTTGTTTTGTTATTTACTTCCTAATTTTCGATTCATTACTAAATTTAAAGATTCTCTCATTTTGGAAGACATAGATAGGATAGACAACTAGAAAATAGCTTATTTTTTCTAATTTATTATTTTTCTTACTTAACTATGTGTTTTAATAAGCATATTAATCCTTTCCCCCCTCTTAAATCTAGACAATTTTTTCCCCAAAAACAATTGAAAAAAGATGATTAAAAATGGGGAGAAAAAACTAACAAAAAAAATACAAATAACCTTCTATTTAACCCCTTTAATACTTTTGAAATGTTTTCCCCCTTGAAAGTAAAATAACCCCATTCAATGAATTCAAATATTTTTTTAAAAATCAATAAATAAGAAGCCCCTTCCCCCCCACATATGAGAATAAAAAATAGAGAACAAAATAAGGAGGATTTCATACACGGAATAAATGAATTCAGCTAAGGGATTGTAATATTATGCAAATAAATATGGTCTATTTCTTCTTGCTTATTACTGCCCTCTTACTCAGCTTGATTCGAAGTTTGCCCCATTTAAGTTTTTTTACAAAAAAAAATGATTCCTCCTCATGATGATTTCTCGCAACAATTAAAAATAATTGTCACTCTCATGTGACAAAAAAAGATTATCAAAAATATTCATAAAAACAACGATTGATTCCTTTGCGATTTAAGCAAAAAAATGCTATTACTAAAGCATTCTAGCATTTGCCTACGCGCATTGCTTTTATATTTGTACATTCTTAAAGAATAAGCAAGTAAATACATTAATATAAAATGTGCTTTGCTTCTATGTAAAATTAAAAGAAAAATAACATTCAAAAAATCAAAAGAAAATAACTCAAAAATAAATAAAACATCCTTCCAAAAAATAAAAATAATATGCCCATTAAGATGGAAACATGGAAGTTGATGAGTTATGCTTCTTTTTTTTATTCAAAGTTATAATTTGAAAAATAATAACTTTGATTTTTTTTTGAATTAATTGAAGATGGGGGAAAGAGAAGGGGTGGGGGAGAGGAAATATCAATCCGTTCTTCATAATAATATGTGTATTTATTAGCCTTTTCTTTTAGAGAAGATTTAAGTTCATCATCTTTGTCTTAAGTTATTTGATAAAGAAAGAGCTTAAACGTTCTTTGGGATAACTATGTTTGTTTCTCAGATACAAATCAAATTCTCTCTTTTTTCTTTTTCTTGAATTCACATGTAAGCCCTTAAGCACAAAGTACCTGAAGAAGACGAAGACAATGAACAAGAGCCTCTTACTCTTGGTGATCAGTAAATCAAAATGACTAACAAAAACAAGCTTTGATTACGGAAACAGTTTCTTATTTCCTTTACAAAATGAACAAACTCCAGGCCGATAAAGTTGAAATGCAAATTCTGTGCAGCTACCATGAAGACAGAAGTTTTATTTAAAAACGGAGTCATTAGCTATGCTCTGTGTGCACTTGCGTTCATTCTTCTTCCATTCTTTTTAGCTATGATAGCGATTCCGCTGATTCTACTACTCACCAAAAATCTTGTCCATCAGTAAGATAATTCCAAAAAAATAGGTTTTTTCTTTGAGTTTCAGAAAATCTTGTCCTTTTGGGCGTGAAAATATATCAAAATCATAGACACTAACGATAGTTTTGCTGAATAATTTAAATTCATTCTGCAGTTGTTCATGCTGCAACAATCAGGTTGGATCCGACGGAAAGATCATCTATGCGATGAAGTACACTGATGACGTTGTCACCTTGAAACTTGGTGAAATGGGATGCATTCTCACTAGGAAGATTCTCTTATCTGTGTTCCTCGTAGCATTGAATGTCGTTGTGTTGGCTTATAAAATCCATACCGCACAGTCAACTTCGCATGCACATAAATACGGTCACTCTCATGCACATGACCAAAGTAATGACTATTCTTCACTTCATGAAATGATCATAATCTAGCATAACTAATCCTAAGAAATGATTTAATTTATTAGTCTTTGCTATCGAATCCAAGTGGAAAGAGTTTTATGACGACTGCAATTTGAACTACCTTCGATAAAGTGGAGATCCTGCGATTCGGCATTGTTTCTACAAGTACATCGATAAAACTGTCACCAACTGGGAAGGTAAATGATAGTCGATTTGCAGAGTATGATCTATGCAGAAGTTGATCTTCTTTGCCAGATAAAAAGTGATAACAATTTAACAGTATTTTACCTTCTTTTCCTTAGGGTATGTGATTCGAGTGGAAGATCTACGTGGAACATTAAAGCAATATATCCATCATGCTGTGACTATCTTGGTCTTAATGGATCCTACAGAACAAACAGAATAGCAGAAATTCCCTGATTTGCAGATTACATTTGATAGTGAACTTGCTGATTAGTATTCTTCGATTCTCGACAATATCGATAGAGGCAATCATATTGGATTTAACGCTACAATAAAAAGTGTTGGTTTTGAGGGGTAAACAAGACACCTTCATGTGAATGCGATATGGATGCTTGAAGGGTCAAAAGAAATTGAAGCGCATGTGCATCATAGCGGAAGATACAAAGATGCAAACAAAAATATTAGGGGAAAAAATATCAATCCAACTTAACTTTCTTTGCCTGAAATACCGTTACCACCAAAGAGTCCAGAGGAGAACAAAGGATAGGAGTAGATATAATAAGAAGGAGAGCTGGAAACGTTTTAGGAAAGCCAAAAAGAAGAAGAGAAAGAAAAAGAAAATCTCATAGAAGTGGATCCTTGAATTAGATATTTTAAAGGGATTAATAATGTATATTGTGTTGTCTTCATTTAGCTACATTTAATATCAAAATGGCATGATCTGTCATGAAAAACTAAATATGTATAAAATCAATGAAAATACTTAAAAACCTAGGTTAAAAATACAAAATGCCAACATGCAACAGTATTATTTGAAAACAATATTTAAAAATCGGAGCTGATTTTAAACCCAGAAAGGCTACCAAAAAAAGATAATTCTTCATATTCTAGCAATGTTATCAAGAACCGAGACTGTTCCATGGAAATCACAGTGCGTTCCATGTGGATGATGCAGTTAGTTCTCAACTATGTAATCTAAATGCCCATGATGATAAATAGGCACATGCCCACAATTCGGCCCATGAAAATGCTTCATATCTTTTGTTTCCAGGCAAAGACATTTACTCACATGATTATTTTAGTTCAAACCTGCTACTGGTTGCCACCAAGGTTGCTGTGAATGGTCGGCTTAGAGAGGATTTTGTGATTGTTAAGATTAAGATTATTATTAGTTTTACAGCTATTTCTGCTTTTAACTTTGATTTTAATATGTTTCTGATTTGCATGTCAAATGGATATAATCTGTGTATTAATGATGGGAATCGTCTTAATCAGGCTGAATCGTATTAGTATTGCTTATTTTCTTGAAGATACATTTCTTTGAACTTTTGCAGGTTGGGCAATCAGCATCGCATCCAATACAAGTGCATTCCATCTTTACATTGTCTACAATGCAGCAACAGTCTTCTGATTTCACTGTTTCTTCTATCTATTCATTCTAGAACTCAATAGCTCCTTCACCATTTAGAATCTTGTTGTTGTTTTCATTACTAGTTTAACTTTCTTGTATTCCTGTGTATTCTTGATGAATCTCTTTGTATTTTTCATTTTAATTACTATTCCTATCAAATCCAGCGTTAGATTCATCTCTGCTAGCGTTTTGGATTATTTCTTTTGTGCAATTTGGTTCTGAACAGCACACCACTGGGTACACATTGTCCTAAGGAGCTGGATGGATTGAAGCAGATGCAGATTCAGATTTGTTTCGATCTCTGCAACAAGATGTCATTTCTAAGCAAGCTATCCCTTGGATAATTTACGATTAAGCACTTTATTCATTGCAGTGAATATGTTCTAAATCGTTAAGTTTCAAGTTAATTTCTTCATTTAAGCTGTGGCTTTTTTCACTGAGAGGTTAGCAAGTCCCCTTGGTGATCTCATCGTGAGCTTGAATCTCGTGGATCTCTATTTTCCCACTTTTTCGATTGTAGTGGTATAAATATCCTTTGAATAATACATCATAGTGTCCATCGTGTTGGAGAGCTACGTGATGAGAATCAAAGAATTAACCGAGCATATCCATGTCATCCATGTTCACTCTTGGTCCATGGGAGGCAGGTACAGTATTAGGCACTGTTGTTACTGTTGTTTCTGGAAAGGATTTATTATGTTCTTCTTACTAAACTGACTATTTTAACTATTCTTCATATTGAATAAAACTATCTTTTGCTTCGGAATCCTCCTTCTCATGAGTGAGGTCATTATTGTTATTGTTGCTACCTAAATCTACTCGACTTGATCGAATAACTTCTCCTTCAGCTACTCCATCTAAAGTTGATCCCGAAATCAAAGGTTATTATTATTGTATTTGTAGCTGTTGCAACAAAATCTAATTGTTTGGATTATTTCCATGCAATCCACATAGCTCATTAACGATCTAATTAGAGTAAACCTAACTCCCTGGATTCATCTTAGAACTCAAAATATGTTCTTTTTCATGTTTCTTCAAGCTGCTAGAATAAAGATAGCTTTTACCACATTCATCGATCACACATTTGAATCTTTACCTCATTCCCTAAATTACAAATAAATTACTTACATCCTCTATATCAACCTTTCATTAATGTCTCTCCCCTAAAAATATACCTAACTGCCATGTGTAATCGTATGCTGCTTCAAATTCGACGAAGTAGTGAATTTCCTCAAGCACTCCTAGCACACATAAGGCTTATCGTTAATATGAATTTTCTGGTGCCTTTTGAGATTGCTGATTTATGTAAAAGCCTAATCACAATCATCGTAATCACACTTGTAAGGTCGATCTCCTTTGTGTGTCCGTTAATGCTTTTAGAGACTGCTATACTAAACGAATGATTTTCCACAGAATGGCTCTGTGCTGATGGAGATTTTTTTCAAAAACAAAAAGAGGTTTTTAATCTGTTGAAAAAGCAACTTAAAATTATCAAAAACTCTTACCAAGAGTATGGCCTTTAGTTCGTGTGAATTCGGAGATGATCTCGAAGTGATTTCTTAGCTTTAAATAGCTTCCCGCAGTCTTCATAGCGGCAAGCAAACGATTTGGAATTATTATTTGTATCAATCTTATTGTCAACATTATTGTTGTTATCTTCTCCTTCGTTATGCTCGTACTATTTTTCCTCATCTTCAACTTGATCATCTTCATCTTCTTCATCAAATTCCTCTTATTCTTCTCCTTCAAATTCCTCCATATCTCCCTTGTATTCATAAGCATATTGTGAATTTAAAAACCCTAAATTGCTCCTTTCATCCTCATCAAACACAAATAAACCTTGACTAATCAGTGTAGGCTTAAGATTCGACTGCTAGATAAGATTCTAATCTATCAGGTTATATTGCGAAGAACATTTTAATGGACTAGTATTGTTGTTATTTGTATGCATTTTACTACTACTATTTTAGTGATTCTACCTTATCCCATCTAAAATCCATTCATGCTCTTAGTCCTTTAGGAGTATTTCGCCTTGATTATTCTCCTAATCATCTATTGATTGTGGATTTTATGTTATCATATTGCTATTATTGTGCATTCTTGAAGTGGTTTCCCAACTTAGTTGACAGAAATATCACCAATTTTAATAATTGTTTTCTTCTTCCCTAGACTAATCTGAAATCGCTCAAAAAGC
>Ga0302271_10002002_pt1 | contig 18851 bp, 7 predicted proteins | sample III_Bog_N1_1_FD_198767 | JGI IMG/M metagenome (GOLD analysis project Ga0302271, IMG submission 198767) | Peat permafrost microbial communities from Stordalen Mire near Abisko, Sweden - III_Bog_N1_1 | ecosystem: Environmental > Terrestrial > Soil > Wetlands > Peat | place: Sweden: Abisko...
ATTCCGCTTCTAAGCTTCGCTCGAACTCTCTGAGACTGCTCTTAAATTCTTCAATTTTCGTCCCCAGCAATGCTAAGCGATCGTGACCTGATTGCTTCAATGCTGATACCATCTCTCGCCTTCAAAAAATATTTTTGGGAGTTATTTCTACTTGATGATTCTGTGAGTTGTTGTGCATTATCCTTACCAGTTGACTGCTGGGAAATCCAAGTAGTCCTCGAAGTAAAGGTTAATGATTGAGTCATCAGCGTTGAGAGAGAGATACCTGACTCGCTTTGACTTGTTAAATTGATCCACGCTGTGCTTTCTTGAATGCACAACAAAGTTCTTATTTATCAAGATATCCTATTTTTAAAACGGGAGACAAAATATCATTAGTTTCCTAAATATATTTTTCAAAGTGTTTTGTTTTTCAAAATACATCTCCAATGTTGAATGCTTCATCGCATTGCTCTTAAGGAGCTGTTGGGTCTTTAAGTTCCACTACTGAAGCGGTCTCCAAATGACGGAGATTGCCATTAGCTTTTGCCTTTGGTTTTTCAGGAGGCGGGCCGTATTTCGCCTCATTTAGGCAGCGCAAAACGTTACGAATCATATTATTGTTATTCCCCCTTTTTTTTCGCTTGTACTTTTGGAGTTTCTCCTCTTCTTTTTTTATTCTCTAGCGAAAAAAATACAGGAATCAATGAGAAGAGAGATAATTTACAGATTTATCTAAACTATCCATTAAATAGAATGATTAGAGAATACTTGTATGACCATGCAATAAAATAGAGTTGAAAAAGGTTGGCAAGGAAATTATTCAATCAGTTTGCAGAGATGGATAACTACAAAGGAATCTGGCTCTTCCTTACAGAATACTTTTATATATGAGAAAATATTTAATTTGAGAGTGGTAGGTAAAAAGCAAATCTCTTGTTGCTAATTCAAACCTAAAGTTACTCGAAGAGATTAGAAGCGCTGCTAGTATTTTTATTAATTTTGATGAGAAATTTTGTGGTGGCATAAAATACCTCAAAAAGAACCACATTTCTCGTTATTTTATCAGCATTTGCAGAAGAAAAAATAATCCTCAGCTGAATTCATTAATAAAAGAAATACTCATAAATGCAAGTGATAATTAAAATTTAGGCATTCCCCCAAAACAGAGATTTTTACCATAATTTAACATCTTGAACTTCCCGCCCTCATCTAAAATCCTCAAAGTCAAATACGAACTGCATTTATTTTTTGTTTTTGTTTCAAGATTATTTTTTTTTGGGTGGAGATTGTTGTGCAATTTCAATTCATTTGGAATATTTTTTTTTTAAAATAAGTTGATGAAGCTAGAATTAAAGTATTATTGTTATATGTTTATTTGAATAAAAATATAAATACGAATATATTGCAGCAGAAATTAGTCCTTGTTACATAATTTGCTGTTTTGTGTGTATTTTGTGTATGAGTGTAAATAGTTTTTTTATTAATATATTTGATTATTGTCATATTGCGGATGTTGTTGTTATTGGCTAAAAATAAGTTACTATTTTGATTAAACTGATAGTGGGAGTGGAAGAGGTGTTGTTTGATTAGATAATATACCATTTCAATTTAAAGATGATACTATCATGCTGAGTTGTGTTTCTTATTAGATGTGAATAGCTATTCTTTCTTTGCTGCATTTAAAGACTATCTTTAATATTTTTGAATCTCTCTCTCTCTCACTCTCTGATTCCCTTTGAGTAATTAATATAATCCCAGGATGCTATACTTATGTTCTCCTTGCTGTTTGTGAGATATTTTTCATTATTTAAACTATTATTTCGTGTAAAATGTTCCTGATTGTTGCTTTTAATCAGGTGAAGTCCTTAATCTAGCTGCTTGTTGTTAAAACTACTGTTATTATAACAGCCACTGATTATTACTCTCTTAGCTAATGTCAGTTTGCATTCTTCTCGATGCTTAATTAGAAGGAAGAGACATATTATTCCCTTAGGGAAGTCTTAAATGCAGCGGTTGAGATCCAACTAATGCTTATTATTACTATTAAACTGAATTATTATTAGAATAAGCTGTAGTAGCCATAAAATCATTATTGAATTGAATATTACTACTTACAGCTGAGTTTCTCCTTTACTGTAACTAATACAATTACTGTTATTACCCCTTGAAAGCCTTACTCTACTATTGCGGAGTGCTTACTAGCGAGGTAGGAGCTGAAGGTGCTTACGGAGTGCTAGCTAGGAAATTGTTGATGATCACGTGTTCAAAGACAATATTATTGTTTCCTGGACTGTAGCTGCTTTTTCGACTTCCTGGGAGATATGACAGATCTAATGATTTTTTACCTGAATTGATTCTGTCTGCTAGCATAGGTCGATTGATCATTCTTCCGATTTTCAGAGCAGTACTATTATTATCATTTTAAGTATTTTCTGATCCAAAGCGTTTGAATTAATTTATCGCTGAAGATAACTAGCTCTATTGGTAATTCGTCTCTGCCATGCTTGGATAGAATGAAAGAGACTGCTATTAGATTCCTTAATCTCTCCTTTTTCCAATTTAGGAGAACTACTGTTACTACTAATCTTCTCTTCTTTTAGTTTAACTCATGAGTCGTAGTTCTTCTCTTTTTCTTTTATACTACTCATCATCAGTGCTGTTTTAGCTAGCAATCCTCCTCTTCGCATTAAACATCCTATTTGTTCCTTCCTACTAGATAAAACTAGATTGCTTCCCTGAGTTTATTAGATTACTCCCTTGAATTGGACTGTCTTTGAAAATATTGCCTCTCTGAGCTTGACTGGAATTAGGAATATTGCTATCAACTTTAAGCTAGAATACCCCATGTGTTTACTTACTGCTCTGCATGGTCGTCTAACTCATCGGACGATCTACTGAACCTGAGAGATTGTTTGAGTTCTTCTGATTATTTTAACTAATAATGTTGTGTCTAAATCTGCTGTTTTCTGCTTGTTTCTCGGAAGATTAAGCGGAGGATGATCTTTAACCTTAGGAGCTCTTATTTTCAGTATCTTTTGAGCTTCTACTCGTTGGTCTGTGATGAGGAAGCTGCCACTGATCTTGTCTATTCAATCCTTCCTTTTACATTTCTACCAACGAGGGATTATTATTATTATTTTCAGCTGTTAGATTTTCCACTTAACACCACCAATTCTTGTCATGTTTTCTCCCTCTTTGCTTTTCATTTCTCTGCTATTCGTTTAATTGCGGTGACTCCTTCCCTGAAGATCCATCAACTATGGAATTATTCTCTTTCTGTTTATTTTTTCCAATACTTGATCTTCTTTCGTGCATTTTAGACAAAACGACAATAACTTTCTTGTGCGTTCTTGTCTATTAATCCTTATCACCTTCCTTCGAAGCGATGATTTCTTTCTCCTTGTTAAGCTTATTATCTTCAATACCACTAATCTCTCCTCCTTCTTCTTGTTCTTATTTTCTTTGCAATTTACCCTAATAATATCCTTCTTCTAAGTTCTTGTCAATTAATTGATACGTATCAGTTAGATATGAAGCTATTTTTCTCTCAGCAAGGACACCTTCAACATCCAATGAGTTTATCTTATCCTATTGAGGTATTTCATCTTGTTCCAGCTGCTTTAACTATTATTATTCTTATTATTGCATTTAACTACTCTAAATAATTTAACCATTTTTCATTATTTCATTTCCTTTTCTTTTAGTCTCCTCAAATTCATCATCCCTCTTTTTATTCCAATTGATCTCACTAGAAGGTGATTTCTTTTAGTTAATTACAATATTCTAATAACTACTGCTGCTACTTTTCCTTCTCTATTAGTTCATCTCATCTTCTTCACTTTCTATACCAAAACTTGTTTCCTTGTTAAATGATTCTTGTTCTTGTTGCCAAACTGCATTTGATGATTCACTCATTGTAGTTGTGACCCCTTGCTCCTTTGAACCAGTCAATGAATAAAATTGCACTTCAGTATGAGGATCTGAGAATTCACTTTGATTCTTTTTTGGAGGCACTAGATACAAAAATATTTTTTAAATAAATAGATATTTTGATTTTATTCATATTTTTTGGAAAATATTTCTTTCTTTACTGATAGTTCTTATCACTGGTATGAATGAAGCATTGCGTTAAGCTGCTGCAGAGGAAGCTGTTGAATTCACACCCTTTTGTGGGCGCAAAAACTTCATTTAATCACAAAACTCACCGTCTTCTGGCTGTTGATAACAAAATAGAAACAAATTAGTTAATTATTTAGCATTTTTTGTTATGATCTTCAAAAACTCAAGTAGTATTTCTTACTATGGCTTGACTATACAAGGCATGGAATCTCGAGTAGATGTTGATGATTTGAGTTAGCATCAATGTATCATGAGGAATCATTGCATAAGCGATTTCGAGACTTTTCCCAAGCCAAAATTCCCTGCAAAATAGCAAACAAAAGAAGAAATTATTTTTGACGTAATCGACTAAACAAGAAATAAACTCTAGGAATAATTGATTCCCCTCTCATAAACTAATAAATAATATCATTTTGTTGTTGTATTACGCATCAGATATTGTATTGTTCTTCTACTGCTTTTGCTCCTATTAAAATGACTAAGGTATAATGCTCCTGCCGCCTTTCATAGTCATTTATTATGGCTCCTCTTTGAAAGCAGTGTTCCTGAGCTTATTCGATTTGCTACTATGCAAAATGAATCTTGTTTCAGTGGAAATGCAATAAAACGACAACGTAGTATTCACAATTAATCTTAAAATTGTCTCCGGCTGGATCAACTATTTGCTTAAAACATTTGCAGTTAGCGTAGAAAGCTGCACACTTTGAATATGCAGCAGACTGAGAATATTGCATTTCAGTAACCAATGACCTGATTTCACACTCTTGGTGATGAACTCCATATCTAAAGGAATATTTTCACTGCAATTATGTTCATTATCCCATGCTATTTATTATCCATCGTTTCCATTGGGTTTATCATGCGGAGGTGTTTCTCTGGAATCTTCAACACTATTATCACTACTTTCTATGAGACTTTAGCCTTTTGAAAACTTGATATCTTGAAATTATTACTTTTTTGATTTCGCATACGCCTCAAGGGTATTATTTCCTGGCAGAACATCAAAGCTACTCGACAGCAATTCAAAGACTTTCGCTGCTTCGGAAGAGTTCGTTTATCTGCAATACCAAAGCGACTCGATTACCATAGAGATGCAGATTTTAGAAGCTTTAAAAGCTGATTACAAAGCAATGTCATGCTTACCAGATTCACTGAACATGATGCACATCTAAAGGAGAATCTACAAGCGGAGTTCTTTTCGTTTGAGCTTATTACCCAAAGAATGCAAATAAGCTTCGTCACTGGAAGCAGTAGATTTTGAGAGAAATGCTGAATGTTCACTTATGCAGTTACTAGTGAGGGAATTAACTCGCTTATTTAGTTTTATTTCGGTGATTGCTTCATTTGGTATGTGGTTTGGAAGTTGTTGCTGTTGCTGCTGTCCTTACAAGGGAAGTTACTGCTCAGCGTGAGTATTTTGTTGATTATTATTTTTCTTTTTTGAATTGCTGCGGCTTTGGTGATTAGATTAATACGAAGAAGCATTTTTAAAGAAAGAACGCTTCAATCTGCTGTCAGCACTTGAAAAACAAGAATATGCTTCATCGAACAAATTCATTCGATAAAAACATATCCCAAGATTAATGATTGTGGCTAGAATTAACTCAGATGGGACTTTTTCATTGGTTTGGAGGCAAATATCAATTTATGATTCAGCGCCACGAAAATGCATAATTGCTTCTTTGATGTTTTGTATTCCCATCGATTTCAGCCCATTTTCGATATTTTACTCAATGCGGGAATATTAGATCGGAGAAATTCCTGCTGCTGTGGAAGAATACAAAACCTAGGAGGTTACAGTTCCTCGCATCTTAGGTTCTACTATCACTGAGGTATTATTACTATTGTTGTAGTTATTACCTTAATTTTGAGCTGCTGCTGGTCGAGCATTGGTTTCAGATGAAAATATGTTAGTTTTTATCTATTTTTATGGCTATTTTGATATTTATTGTTGTTGAGTTTCTTGATGAAGTGGAGAAGACGATGGCTATTATTGGAAATGCTTTTGCAGTTAAAAATTGACTGGGCGCGAAAGGGCATGAAGCATTTCATTTATGGGAACTCTAGATGATGGATGAGGAGACATTCCTGGTTTATCTGGTCGAGAGGAGTTTTTAGAATTGTTTCTTTATCCAAGAGTGTCTTTCAAACCTTCAATCTAAAGATTCTCTCCTGGTTTAGAGGTAGGGCTGATGCTAATACTGTTTTCATAACTTACCTCTACTCCTCCACCTTGTCCTTCTTCTTCCTTATCTTCTTAGGTGACTGGTTGATATCTGTAGCGATTCTATTTACTCGCTATTGCTTCTAATGAATCCTCTTCATCATTACCATCTCCTGTTGTCTTCTGTTTCTACATACCTCGAAGTTATTTTTTCAGCATTTTTGAAATCTGAAAAGCAAAGCAGTTCCAGGTACACCTGTAAGCTAAGGTTGTTTTTCTTTGGAGATTTATTTGTATTAAAAATATCCCTCCCCATGTTCGCCTTGATAATTTCATAATCAATCCAAATAATCACTTGAATTCTTTCGTTCTTTTTTTTTACTAAGATTTGAAATAACCTGATTGCTGTGGGTATTTTAGCTTTTTGCTTTGTTTTTTCTTCTAGATCCATCACTCCTGGGAGTTACTCTGGAAGATATCTAAGGAAGTCGTTAGGGGAAGAAAAAAATGTTTATTAATAGGAGGAAAAAAAGAAAGAATACCAATGGTGATTTAGATATTTTAATTTGAAAATTTGCTGGAGTTATGATCCAAATGAAAATTGCTCAAACTGTAAATGTTTTAGCAAAATTTTTAATTTTTTTTTTGAAATATTAAAATTTCATGTGGATTTACTAGAGAAGCTGGCAAAGAAAAAAATACAAGAATACATATGGGGGTCTTGAAGTGGCAGTTAAGATATCGCTTAGCTTACATATTTTTGTTTGCTTGCTTTTTGGTGTAGGTATTTTCATTAAATTATTAGTGATGTTTTTTTTACTTGGCAATCAGTAATTTCAGAGGTATTTCAATTTGTTAATTGTATTTTGTGTTTCTTGGGTATTTGTGAAGTATCCTTCCACCAATAATTACATTTTTCTGTTTTATTAAACAGGTTTTTTCTCCCAAGAGTAAAAAATTACCAATGTAAAGAAAACTGTTTGTCTTTTCAAAGGATAACACTCAAATAAAGAACGTTATGTTTCTCATTAATATTCTAAAAAAGCAATTATTACTTGATTTCCAGTGAGACCTTCTGAATTAAAAGTCTTGAATAGCTAGTTGAATGATTTTATAGAAATGTAGTCTAGGAAGTAGATGGGCACATTTAAAGCTGCCAATACAAGGTATTAGTTGGAAATCAGTTTAATTATTCATAAAGATTGATCTTTTTCTAAAGCAGGTTGTAAGGAAAACTATTGTTAGTTTTAACTTTAATTGGTCCTCTATTTGGCGATGATTACAATTTAAGAAAGATCCATAGAATTATTGTTAATTTTTTAAGGAAAATAAACAGAAAAAAAGCAAACAAAAATCATTATTATTATTATTATTATTATTATTATTATTATTATTATAATTGAATATTTTTCTAAAAAATTGTTTTGTTATTAGTTCATCTAACCAACTTGAAAATGTTCATTAAGTCATTAATATGTTTGCTCAAGAATATTAGCAGTCGAGAACAATTCATAGGGATTATTCATAGTGAGTAATTTGATTTTAATACTTGACTAATATTCTATGAAAATATCTCAGGAAATATGGAGAAAGGTTAATATTAAGGATTTTTAGTAAGAAAACAAAAGCATACTAAACTGTAAATGGTTTAAAGGACATCATTATGATGGATTTAAAAGAAATAAAGTTGAACCCATTCATTATTTTGCGAAGATTCCATCAAGGTAAGGAGATTTGGGGATTGACTCAAATTATCTTCTTTATTCCGAGGTAACTTTTTATGAATAAAATTAGCCGTTCCTCATATGTGATTATTTTGGTGACTATTGGGTGTGTGTGAAGAATTGGATTTAGAGGAGGTCGGAAATCCATTCTCAAGAAATCTTAAATTTCAATAATTATTTTTCATTTCTGGCTCATTATTCGAGGCAAGAGTCTCATTTTTAACGCTTAGGTGGAGTTTTTTGAATTATCTTTGGAAAAATAGAAGATGATTTAAGGAATCTTCAGCTCTTTTCATTTTGAGAATCAACAGAAGAGCAGAAGAGAGACATTGAATTTTTTTGTTTGGAATTTGTACCAGGACAAAATAAAAAAATTTTAAACAAATCATTGTGAAATATATTTATTTTCAATCAATAGTTAAATAGCTTTTTATTTGTCTGAATAGAATCGGTTTTTATATCCTATTTATTTGAATTCTATCAGCGGAAGAGGATATTTTAGCATTTATTATTCCAAAATGATTTTTATGTTGGATTTCAAGGACTTGTATTTGGAAGGATCAGAGAGAAATCATAATTATTTTTCTTAGAAGAATAGTGAGAATAGTTCTTGATATTGCTGTGAATGGCCTATCAAATTAATAAAAAAAGGAGTAATTTAAGATGATTCTTAGCTCCAACAGAAACTGAAGAGTGAAATACCTGAAATCATATGGAATTTACAAAATAAAGAAAATACATTTTTAGCAGTTTATTGTTTTTTCACATTAGTTTTCTTGTCTGATTTAAAATTATCTAAAGGAGTAGCCCAATCAAATGTTATGTTTATTATTCTTGCTGTTATTTCTGTTTTTCAATATATCCATAAAAATTCATATTACAAAGCAATAAGATTTCGATCCTTTGGATTCTGCTGCAATTCTTTAATAAAAATTAGAAATTTAAAGCCATTTATGAAATTTTGATTATCCAGAAGGGAATTAATAAAAATAGGATTTGAGTATTAATTTTTGAAGGAATACGGTGGGGCTGGATGAAGTTTCGGTGGGTAGTCTAATTGTGTTTTGAAAGTAGAGAACATGAAATTGGGAAGTAATTCTGTTGAAATTATTGTGAGAAATAGAATCGATGGGTAAGAACTGGAGGAAATCGCCAATCAGATACGTACTTTGATAAAGTGAGAAAAAGATAGAAAGAATTTGTTCAAGGGATTAAAAGCTGATAAGACATTCAAAAAAGATCAACTTAATCTTTTTATTGTGAATATCACACTCAGTCCTTGATTATAAAACTGGTATTAAATATTGAATTCTTTAAATAGATAATATAATAAAACTGGTTGCTAAAATATTGTGTTGAAGGCATCATTATTAGGGTTTTAAGGGTTTTGAGGCGATTTTTTCCTTTATTTTTTTATATTTTCAGAATAATGATAGATTTCAATGAGAATAACGATATTGCTGATTAACCTAACCATCTAAATAAAACTGGCATTTCATTGTCTTTTTGAACCTAGAAATAATTCCATAAAACAATTTTATTCAATAAAGAGCTATTGTTTGTTGATATTTCAGTTAAGTAATGCATATTTTCATAGAATAACACATTATCCTCTTCAATTACACACATGAATAAGAATGGAAACTTGACAATCAAAGGGAACAATATTTTCTTGGATGAATATGGAAATCATGGACACTGCGTTAGTTGTTCTTTTGAGTTAAAAACTAAAGAACACAACAAACTATGATAAAATGGATGAATTAAATAGTACCTACAAGAAAAATAGAGGCAATAAATGCTCATCCCTAAATGTCCCTAGATGTAAATTAAATCTATTTGAGAATTTCTTCAACTAGAGAGACATCCGTCGATATACATAACCAACAAGTAAAGGGAAGATACAATGCATCCCTTTAGTAAAATTATCATATGAAGCTAAAGTTGATAAAACTAATAGGGAAAGTGAAAATTAAAATAGAATAACAAGAATCCTTATGAAACAATAATTTTAAAAGAGAATATTTAAATGGATAATTTTTAGATTGAGATTGGAGACTAAATAAACTTGTTTTAAGATAAATATGGTGAAATGCCATGCCTAGAATGAAATTAAGTTAAGAATCATCCAAAAATCAAGGAGTAATAGACAGATGAATTTAATTAAAAATATACTTGTTGTTTTTTTTCTCCCCTCCCCCTCCTCCCCAGGCTGTCCTATTTAATTACGCTGTTCTTCCATTCTTTCATCGAATAAAGAATATTTTATAACATTTCAAATCTTCCCCACTTAGAAATTCGATCTTTCTCAATAGAACTATCAAGCCTTTTCAAAGATTTGTATTTTCTGTTCATATACTTGAAAATAGACAGAGTTACATACCGAGACTAAGTTTGACGCTTTTCTTTTCTAGAATCGTCTATTAAATGAGTTTAGAGTTCATTTTCGATGGAGGGATCGTTATTAGGATTGTTTGATTACAACAAATAAGGATGTTTTGATGGGAATTGAGAAGGAATTGAAGGATTGTTGTTTTTCATTCATTTTTTATTTGAAAAACAGCCATTAATTAAGAAATCTATCCTTTTTTAAGGAGGAAGAATATTGAATTTATTTGATTTTTTTGGCATTAAATTTCCCACTGTCTACAACTAATCCCAAACGTAAATTAAAGAGAGGAGAGATCTGAATTCTCTGGGTAAATTATCAAAAAACAAAGGAAATCTTCATTGTAAAATACAATAAGTCTGAAGCCATGCAGCTCTTCCAAAAATAAAAATAAGAAGAAGTTGAACATTTTATGATAAAATTCTTCTAATTTTTGTGAAAGCACACTAATTAATTCCAACATTCTTTAAGTAACCTAGATTCTTTGCAAAATACGATACATATTTTGGTTTATTTTTGAGAATTTGATAGATTTTTATTTTTTTTTCAGGTAAAATAAACAAAAATGGTTAAAAGTGACTGCAAGAATCTCAAGGATCTAGAATTATTTAAGGAAATGGATGATGGTTACATCTGAATACAACAGTTTTCTTGTCTTGTAAATGGTGATTCAGGCAAATACTTGGTTTTTACGATACTCTTGTTTTGAGAAGAAGAAAAGAACAACAGTAAACGGTCTTAACCAAGTTGAAAAATGAATAATAGAACTTTTAGGCTGAATAAAAATAGAATCAGCTTCTATTGCCTGCAATTTGAGATCAAAAAAAGAAGATAACTGTCAGTGTAAGATTGGAGATGTATTGAGGAAGTTACAGCGAATAGCTAAATTAAGAGAGTTAGAAAAAATCCAAAGAATTTTCACAGAAAGGACGAAAGTATTTAAGAGAATCCGGATTTCATATTGCTAAGATTACCAACTAAGGTTAAGTACCTTGAAACTGTACATTTTAAACAATAACTAAAGGAGGGGGATTCTGGTGTTAGAGGAATATAAAAAGGTTGATTTCAAGGAAATCACGTGAAACATAATTTCAGCCGTTTCCTTCAGGCTAAGAAATGCCAATAAATATGCAAATAATATGGTATGTTTGCTTATTTTTATTTTTATTTTCTGAAGAAAATTTAAAAATCAGCATAAAAACGCTGAAAAAACCCAAGAAACTCCCCCATTTACTCAACAAATAATAATAGCTGTTTTACGAAAAAAATAAATTCGACTGCCAGAATATTTTAAGTTAATTTATGGACTTTCCATGCCGCTTAAATAAGGGCTGCAGCTTGTGGGGATTTCTCATAAGTTATTAATAAAAAAAATAATTAATAATCAAAATTTTTACAAGAAAATCCTTATCTTTGTCTAGTATTGCATCTATTCAAATATCGCTGGCTAAATCACTTAATCCCCTCTCTCTCCCCCACTGCATTTGGCATTGCCTTCTGATAATAAATCCCCTCTTTGAATTCCAAAAACAAAATCGCCACCTCAAATTAAAATTCAACTTGATTTTGTCCGCATATTTCGATGCTAGATAATTCATAATCTCTTGCGCTATCCGTATTTCTCAGAAGTTCTACAGATAATATAAATCAAAATCATAATACTGAAATTCCTTCTTCACAATTAGGCGAATATGGGTTTTTCGAACATACACATAACTAAGCTATTGGTGCATAGGATCATGAGGATTTTTTTACCAATAACAATTAAGATTTTTATCAAGTACCAAGTATGTCCCATAACCATGGGGAAACTGCTTTAGTGGATCATAGCGTTTACCCAATGACTTGCTTAAGACCTGAAGATGAAGAGCAGTAAAGAGAAACTATTGGAGAGTTTAAACAGTATTAAAATGACTAGCCCGCAGAGATAATTAGCGAAAAAACGTCATTTTCAGATTCTACGCAGATATCTGGAAATCCTAACTTTTTTAACTATCCTTAGTCTCGTTAGTAGCTGATGTTTTAAGCACCTCACCAGTTGAATGAGTCTGAATATCCTCCTCAGAATTATTACAAAAAGGTAAGTCTTCAATAGTAACAGTAACAACAGCAGTAAATCCAGTAAAGATAAATGTACGAGTAAAGTATGAGATAGCCATTTTTAGCAATGCCTAAATGTGGTAGTTATCTTTGCGCATTGAAACATCAATAGAGATATCAATAAATGTAATAATAGACTCCAAATATTGATTACTATAATATGTATGAGTAGTAGTAGTAATATGGGAATAGGCCTTCTTTAGGTTTTTAGGAATAAAATTAGTTTAGACTGTAGTAGTAGTAGTAGTAGTAGTAGTAGTAGTAGTAGTAGTAGTAGTAACAATTGCAACAACAGCCTTAACCTGAATAGCTTTTTAAATCTTAGCCCTCTAAATTAGAATTACAATAAGCATATCTTGAATAATAACCAAATGAGGGGCATTTCCATGATAGCCATTTCACACTTCCTCTCCATCAGCCTGCAAATGTGTAATCAACCGATTTTTTCCCTACAAATGAGATTTAATCATCAACTTGCGAGCCTCCTTAGAGCCATACATCTAACTACTTCCAAGGAGAAGTCTAAGCCAAGACTCCAGAAAATGAAACTCAGAAATAATTACCAGTTTAATTGACTCCTAAGAAATTTCCTATTCTCACAATTAGCAAAAGTAATTCCATTAAAATAGGAATAATCAATAGCAATAACTACTTAGATCAAGAAAAGGAAGACAACAATCAGAAATCAATCCTTAAACCAGACTAATCTGAGTCACAAAAAGGCACACCTGCATTTTCTTCTTCGCATACTCTTCCTCGACTCCCAACTACCTAAATTACGCTTGATCTTTGTGAAGAATAAACTCAACAAAACAACGCTATCAACTCTAATGAAGAAGCATCTCTGGAGGAAATCGCTGATCATCCTGAATTCTACACTACAGAACGAAAAATAGAGGTGACTTGCTAGATGCAAAAATCAAATAAAAAAAATGTTGTGAGAAATGTCATGAGAACATTTAAGCAATATTTCATAGCAAAACAAACTAGCGAGTAGATTATGGACACCTTCTTCCCAGGCTAAAGTGCTAAGGATGCCCAACAAAAGTTTAAAAGATATTTCTCCCAGCGGAAATTCAACCATCAAGCGATAAAATAACTAGTACAGCATGAAAAATATGGTGTAGTATTTCATCAATTCTTGAAAGCGCACTCAAATGCTTTCCTTAAAACCACCAAACATAAATCTTAAGATCTGCCTTAGACATTCATTGATTTCCTTCTGCTTTGCTATTGGGATGGTGATCTTCTGGATAGCCTCGAGACTTACTCAAAGATTAAAAATCCATTTTAGTGAAAACAACAAAAAATCAAGGGAAGAAAATAGATTTCTTCAGTTACAATGTCAGTCAGTTGATTGGGAAATCTGAATCAAAAAAACAATTAAATATATTTATCGTCTCCGATTATAATCTAACTTTCACTTCTATTTTTTCTTTTTTTCTTCTTATTTATTACAATTATCTTTCAAAAAGTAGACAAGTTTCTGCAGGAAGACAAAATCCAGCTTTGTCAAACATTGGCTGGTGCAAGTTCTTTTTTTATTAAAATTTTATGTAATTTAGGTAGAATGAAAGATTTATTTTTGTAATTCAAGAAATTGTCAAAATGTATGTGAATAGCTACAGTATTTATGTGTAAAAGTTGAGTTTACTGAAGTAGAGAGGCAGATCAAACTGCTTCTGGTTGATTTTATTGCTATGCAATTCTTTTTCTTTTCAGTATTACTCAAGACTCTACGAAGAGGGTTCTTTTAGGAGGAAGAGAGGTTAATTTTGAATAAGAATTGTGAGTTAATCAGAGAAGAATACCAAGCTTGAACAATTTGGAGATCAATAAAAAAGAAAGATAAAGAAAAAGAAAAGCTAAATGGGAATCTGGTTATTTTGATAATTGTGATTCAGTAATTTGGAAGAGAAAAATTTAATAATAAGAATAGACTCAAATAGACAATTTATGTTTCTTAAAAATCATGAAATCTAGTTATATCTTGAATATTGTTAGAAGGCGTCATCATATTTGAATCATTTTATCATCTGGGAACTGCAATTATGAATAAATGAATAATAAACAGAAGAATGATAACTGACTAAAGTCAATCAAATCATCTTGAAACATGACAAAATGCTAATAATTATTTTACAATAAAAAGATATTCTTTATCTTCAAAAAATCACACATGCTTCTTTTGAAGCTTTGGCAGCAACATTTCCGAGATCTTGTCCATAGAGGATTCTCTAATCTTAGGATAGTTACGTTTGTTAGATATTTGCTGCACCATTTTATTATTTCTGCTATTTTCTTTACTCTTTATTAATATATTTGCCTTCAAATGACGGTATCTTTTAATTCAAACATTCTTAACTTTCATAATCTTCTTCTTGTTCTCCTTCCTCCTCATAATCAGGTATCTCAAAGCTCGTTAGATCGCAAGGAATTTCAAATTTCGGATTTATTTTGCTATTCATCCATTTATTTGCATCTCGTTTCTCTTTGTGTTCTTGACTGATATTCACAATCAGATTTTTAATTTCATTCCAATTCTTCTTGCATTCTTCCATCGCTGCTTCTTCAATCTTAGCTTTGAACATAGTGCTACCCTTAAAATGAATCTTAAAACCATATTTCAACACTACATCTTTGTCTCTTTCACTGATCATGAAAACGATCATCGGCTCAAAACTTCCAACTCCTGGAACACCTGCAAAAACAAACCCCAAAAACAACAATAAGAACTTAAGCTACTGAAACTCTTTATTCTGTTATTGTAATATCCTTTCATTTTCACATTTTTTTCTCCCTCCCTACCTTTGAGATGAATGACTCTGGTGAGAAGAAAGCTCTACGGTGAAGACCAAAATATTTTCTCTTGCATCGAGCAATTCAGTGATTTCGGCAAGAACATAGACGTATTTTATGTCGGATGTGTAAACGAAAATATTCTATCAGAAGTCAGCTGGAAATCCAGTAATTAAGCAAAGTTGTTTGAGTAGACCGATTGAAATATTTCAGGGGAAGGAGGTGCAATCTCACTGACAGTTAACCCCTCACCATGTAGATGCTCTAACACATAATATTCCCCAAATGAATTGTATGTTTTTTCTCTTCGCTGAAAGATTTAGTTTGAGAAAAATAAACAGAAAACCTCACGTGCTGACATTAAAGGTAAGATAATCTCGATTGTATCAGTTGTGTTGAAATCATTGCTGACAGTTTTTAACGACAAACGCTCACGTTCATCAAATTAATCTTTAAATTGTGCTGAATAGCTATCCAGATCTTTGAGACAACTCTTTTACATTTCTAAAGGGCTCATTAGTGTTTAATCAATTTAATTGTTAATGCTATTTTCATGTTCATGCGTTAAATCTTAATTTTCTTCAATGTTGGCTAAACATCCATTTTCAGCTGACTTTAATCCTTCCTAAGCTTAATTAATCTCTGGGTGTATTTTTTCTTAGCATTATTTAGGAGAAACTGAAGGAGTTTATTGTTAATTGCTTTGGTTTTTGGTAGAAACCTCATTTGATTCTAATATTTTTAAACCATTATTGCACTACTAATCGCATATGTTCTAAGGTAATAATACTTGAGATATTATCTCATTGGTTTAGAGTATTCTTACAGTCTCACTTGAAATACTGCTGATGTTTCTGATATGCGCTCTATTAAATAAGTCAAATTCATTCATAGTAGCACTGCTAACGTACAGGTTATTTTACAATTTGAGCTATTATTCCATGTGCTAATCGTTTTGGTTTTACATTGAAACATTGTTAGTTTATTCAATACTTTTGGAATTCATTTGTTGCTCTTGATTTGGAAAATTTTCAATAGATCTTATTGCGTTAGATAACCATATTTGATCTTCATTTTGAAGATAATAGGGCTATTTTTGCACTTTAAACATGGAGAATTCTGGGAAATAAGGATAACGAAGCTCAATATTTAACCATGCGGCTTTAGAATCTTAAATGATGTTGTAAACTTGATCTCTATCGAAGAAAGAAGTCAAGAAATAAGACTCATTCGCTGTGTCAATTTGGATGCTATCTTTAAATAACAATAATCTTCTTTTCTTTAAACTAATTATCTATCGATATGGTATCACTAATAGAGTATCCAAAGCTTCAGTTGTAGAATATCTACTCGATAACGAGTGAAAGCTTATAGCAGTGTTGAAGATATAGAGATTGCCTTAGATAAGAATGGATTAGGAGAGTGCGCAATCGAATTCATGGGTACACACTGCATCCTAGGGTAAATTCATTCGGGAACATAATTCTTTTGATGGTTGATTCTATGAAATCATTTGAGTAGTCTGGGATTTCATGAGTTCAAAGGCAGTAGGATAGAAGGGATTATGACAGTGCGTATGTGTGCCTCTCTCTCGCTTTTTCTCAATTTGATGCTTTTTTCTTTCTTGTTTTGTTGGGATTGATTGATCAAATAAATTGTAAGAAAGTGATAGATAACCCATTGGTAATAAGAAAGTTCAAATCAAATAGAAGTAGAAAAGCAAAAGTGATTTATATGAATGTTATTGATTTCAGTTTAGACATAATTGAGATGGATATTCCACGAATTGCAATTATGCAGAATTTTTAAATATTATTTACAAAAAGAAAGTGCTGATTTGATCAGAAACTCAGAGCAGAATTGAGAATAGCAAGACAAGTAAATGATAAATTAAATTGAAAACGAAAATTAAGGTAAAAGTTCATAAAAGCTTAAAATGCTGCAAGCTTTATATCAAATTTTGTCTGCAAATGAGAAGCATAGATATATTTTGGTATTTTTTGTGACAGATTCAAGCGAGAAGAAAAATAGATGGGGGAAAAAAATGAAGAGAAAAGAAAAAGATTAATATTGATTTATTTTTAAAAAAATTAATCACTTTCAATTCCATCAATTGTTTAGTTTTGCTGGGAAACACTATTATTTCCTGATATTTATCAATTTCCTAACAAACATGATAAAGAAAGCACACAATCAAAAAGATTTTGTTTGAAAATTCTTGTAATATCTTTTGAAATTGTGCAGCACTTAGCAACCTTGAAGAGTTTTGATATTTACATGAAATCCTGCTGATTTTAGCTAAGAAACATTATTAATCTCATGCTAATGTGAAGGAATCTACTTTAAACAACTCAAAGAAAGAAAAATATTACTTTTAATCCCTTTTTAATTCCTTTTTGATCATAGAAAATGGAAATTATCAGTAACTCCTTATTTTTCTACTAATCAAACAACCAAAAAAAGTAAAAAAAATTATTAAATCTTTTCTTTTTATATCTCAATTTCAGTTTCATAGCATTACAACCAAAAGCATAATAAGTATGGTAGATCGTGTAAAAAATCAAGATAATTTCTGTCCGTTTAAAGTGCCTTCTGAACTCGATCGTAAGGATGCAATTGGCTCACTTGGTGGAGTTTAGCCTAGAATAAAAAAAGCCATCCAAGCCATAACACCATTGTTCGAACCGATAGATCCTCCAGGACCATCTGATTGGCTGTGGGATCATGAGGAATACGGCTAGCCATTTGATCACTATAAGTCAATTGATAAGCGAAGTTACGATAAGGATGGTAGAAACACAATCTACATCCAACCGCTAGAAGCAAACTTAGGCATCAACACTGCGCTCAAAGAATATTGCAAAGTGTTTTTCCATGGTTGCTAAGTTAAAGTAATAAAAAAACAATATATTTTTATCTCTACCTTGCATACATAGATTGCAATTTTAAGATACTTTGATGTCTTTTTTCATTGGATGTTGTTAACTTTCTTTTTTTATAGGTTCGTGAAGTTTTACAAATTGAAAATGTCCAAGCTGTCGCTAGACGGATTAACGAGTACACTAATTAATTACAACTCAACGCTAGAGATATCTTAAGCCATTTGGAACTGCGAATACCTAAAGATGCCATTTGTGTAATAGCCATCACCAAAATTGATCTTTATCCGAGCGACGAATGGAATTTTATTTTTGGTATTGGATCACTTTTCAAAGGAGTTGGAGTGTTTTCCTTTGCGAGGTATATCCACGCTGAGGGAGATATGATGCAACCTGTTATCTAAGATTAAAACTTAGTGCTTTACAGAGCTGCTAAAATCATGAGCCATGAGATTTCTCATATGTTTGGATTGAAACATTGTATTTATTTCAAGTGCTTGATGAACGGATCAAACCATCTTGCAGAAACTGATAGAAATCCTCTTGAATTATGTCCCATCTGTGTCAGAAAATTGCAGTCGAACATTGGATTTTAGTTTTTAGATAGGTACTCAGCAATGATTGAGTATTGCAAGAATAAACCTTTGTTTTAAGACAAAGACACTCAACTTTTTTAAAATCTCTACGACAGCGTT
>Ga0302271_10002003_pt1 | contig 18845 bp, 10 predicted proteins | sample III_Bog_N1_1_FD_198767 | JGI IMG/M metagenome (GOLD analysis project Ga0302271, IMG submission 198767) | Peat permafrost microbial communities from Stordalen Mire near Abisko, Sweden - III_Bog_N1_1 | ecosystem: Environmental > Terrestrial > Soil > Wetlands > Peat | place: Sweden: Abisko...
CAGAATACAAAGGAGAAAAGAACACATGAATATAATATCACAGAAAATTGAGAATGAAAATGTAAAAAATGATCTCAAGGAAGAAAACAAGTGTAAAGCAAAAGGAATGGCTCAATGGACTTATGAACATGTAAAATAAAACAAGATTTATAAAAAATAATTTCAATTACTTGAACACATTGATCTCATCTATTTCAATCTATTATTTAATGATCCAAGCAAATAAGTTTCTATTTAATGAATTGTTTTTCGTTTTTAAAATCAGAGAGCCCATCTTCAGAATAACTGTTATTGACTCTCTTAAACTTTTTTTGCTTAGTTCCTTGTCTTTTCATATTTTGTCTTAGACTTTCATTATTTCACTTCTCTTTTCTATTTAGTTCTAGTTCTTCCTTACTTTTTTAGTGTTGAAAATAATGAATTAAGAATATTAACCAAATAGATAGCTAGCGATATATAGAAATTATTATTTTTTCTAACATTTTGTTCTTGTTTTTTACCATTAATATTGAAAATTGAGTGGGGATATTTGTTCAGTTAGTTATCCAGGTGAAAGCTTTATATTTTTGATCAATTAATAGTTTTCATTAAGGAGAATAGAAGAAGCATGCAAGAAAATCAAAGAATTATTCTTGCAAATTTGAACCGATGGCAGGTTTTGACAAATAATAATAACCAGCCTCAAATCTTTTTTATTAAATTTATTTTTTAGTTGTTGAGAAAACAAAACAAATTATTAAATCACATAACTACAGAGAGTTTACTTTTAAAACAAGAAATCAATATAAAATTTAATAATTTTTTCATTCAATTCATTTCACCCTCCTCTACTTCTTCATTTTCATCTTCTTCCTCTTCTCCTTAATCATAATAATCGTTTTCTTCTCCGTCATCATATTCATCTTGATTCTCTGGACTCTGTTCTTCTTCGACAATTGGTTAAGGTAAAGGAACCTCTTCTTTTTTAGTTTCTGGAGGCTAAGGGGCAAGAATTTCACTTTTTGGAACCTAAATAACTGTTGGAGGCTAATAGTTTGTTGCTGCCAGTTTAATGTTTTGCAGCATGTTATTTCGATAAATTATAACTTATTCTCTATAAGCATCATCGTTCTTTGTTTTGACTTTGGAAAGATAATCGAAATCAAGCTGAGATGTTGTTGAAGGCCTAATGCTCATGAACTTATAGAATGCTTTCAACTAAAAACAAAACGAATTATTAAATCAGTTATGTTAATTACTTCCTAACAAAATAAGAGGATGTATTTTCTTAAAATAATATTGTTACTAGAGAAATAATGCTTGACACAATAGAGAGAGCGACAGTTGTGTTTCCTTAGTCTTGCTAGAAGACATAAGCTAGTTGGAGAATAATTTGAATTGCATCTTCTAATAGAAACTTCTGCATAGAATGGAAAAGACGATTTGAGATACTTTACCCTGCTGCTGATGGCATTACCCACCTAAAGAACCAATTATTTGGGATAAATGAAATGTTATACGGTGCAACTGTATCTAAGACATTATTCACAGCTTCAAACTCAAGAAGATTGGATATTTCACAGAATTAATTAATCTCATGAGTGTTGAGAAGTCGGCGACTATTTCGAGATAGGACATTTCCAAGCAAAAGTAATAATTTCGAGCAGTTTGAAAAGACATGACCAAAAAGTATAGCAAAACTAATGATGCCAATAATATAAAACTCTTGCTTAAGCGCTATCACCAAGAAACAGACATCCGAGTAAAGATCAAAACGATCGAGCTGAGAAAGAAAGAGATTTAAGATGTAGGAGACCCATTCCAGAATGGATACGTGTTTTTTGAAATATAGTTTGATTCTGTTGGTAATAGAAACATCCAAAGAATCTAAGTTATCAACGTTTATCAATGTTGGAAGGAGATGCTTAACTTAATGATATGCAAATCTATGCACAATTACTTCCGCTAGAAAGGATACAAAAGCAAATCCAGCATAGATATAATGAGAATTCCAAGAAATACCTTAAGTCTTATCGCTAAAAGTTCCATTAGCTACTGTCAATACATAGGGACAGACGATGCAGATAATTAAATAAATAAAAGTCAGGAGTATCATAAGGTTAAAGTAAACTCTTTTACTTTAGAGATCTGTGTTTAGCTTAGGGATTGTATCATCAAACTTGTATACTTCAGCCTCAGAGCAGAACAAATCTAAAAACGAGTAAAGAATCGAGCTGCCTATTTTAGCAATCCAATTTCTTCTCTTTTTCCCCATGAATAGCTGCTCTCGGAGGGAAAATGCAATTCCGTTGTTAATGAACGATTTGGATGAGAAATTAACATTTGCATATCTGAAATTGTCGTTCGAGGAAAGAATCGAGTAGATTGCTTTCAGTGCGTTAATAGAAACATTGTCAAGTTCAAGAGATTTTGGAGGGAACAATCTTATGATGTTAATGAGCCTTCTTTCGGAGATATTTGAAGGCAAATCGACTTATCTCAGATCATAGTCTATGATGATTTAGTCTATCTAGGTATCTTTGAAACGAAGATACAATTCATAAATTTGTCGGGAATCTATGACATCAAAGAATCGATGAGGAATGAAATAAATTGATCTCAAAAATGACTACTTGACTAAGAATTTAGCGAGCTATTAATTTAGTATCACATTGTAAGGCTATGCAATGTTATCTTTACTTGTACTGACTAAGTTAAAGTACTTCTGCAAGTGATTTATAGTATAATAATCAAAGCACATCACTCCAGCGGTTGTCTCTGTTGAAACCTTTTATAAAATTTGTTGTTTTTGAAGAAAGTGAACAATTAAAGGTACATCTGAGTCGACTTATGGTAGAATTTAGAATTTGTTCTGAAGGTGATGCTAATGGAACCTCTCGTTCATTGGTTCAAGTAACTCGGTCACAAAATCCAAACTAAGGAGAGGGATTGCTGAAATAAAGTCTTCTGTCAGACAGCCTTCACAATTGATTTTTATCACAGTCTTGTCTTCTAAGCCTTTCTTCCATGTTTCACGCACTGTCTATTATGAGAAAAAGATCAAATCATTTGAATAATAAAGTCAAAAGTTAGGTATTTTTATTTTACCATTTCTGAATTTGATGCAAGCTCTTCCTTGAGAGATATTGTTTTTGGTTATGCTGGAAAGGCTTTACGGAAGAGACCTTGTATTTCATAATAACCATACACCATTGAAAGATGGCAACTTGAACTTGTTGTGTAGGATTTTAAGATATTGAATACTGCATTTTGACTATCCAATTTAAGAGATTCATTTAGATAAATCTCTTTTACTTTACGGTTATCTGAGATGATAAAGCTATTGAAAAAATGAGCAGACCAAGATTCACTCTCTACTCCTTCCATGTTCTAAAGAAACAACTTATCGATACTGCATTGAGAGGCAGAGTGTTTCGTTGCTGTTTCTGCAAGAAATAGGAATGCTGAGTCATCCATTGAATTTGAACTGAGGTCAAGTGATTCGAAATGAGACTTCCTCTTGAATAGGACATTTTAAAAAAATACTTTCCAGCTCTGTGCTTTAAGCTGTCGGTTGCTAGATAAGGATAGTCTTTTCAAAGAAAGAGCTTAATTCTTAGAATACTCCTAGCAAAATGTTTAAAACGCTCTCTCAGACATTGCAAAGTTGCTTAAATTAAGATTCTTTAAGGCGTGGCAATATTTGGCAATATACTGTAATGCATACAACGGTGCTTAGAAATCATCTAAATCTTCTCTGTTATGCTTTCCAAAAGTGCAAGATAAATCTAAATCGGTTAGTTTCGCAGGGGAGAGTGCTGAATCAGATATTGGAAGAGTGCCTGTCTGAAGAATTGTCTCCCAAGATGATACATAGTCCTAATCCCCTTAAATAGTTCCAAGAAGGAAACAATTTGAAAGTGAAAGAGATGTCATTTTTGTGCTGTGGACATTAGCTAAAGCCAGAGAGAATAGCAAATCACCTGTTTGGTAGTTCTAAAAGCTAATATCGGCATGTTCTAAGCACTTCGACAGATGTGTAATAACTTATCTAAAATCTTTATCAATTGATGCCAATTATCCTCTGATTAAGAGCTTTTTCAAAGAAGGAAATGCACTAACTAAGGCTACAATCTATTCAAGCACATCATCTCCTGTGATGTTAAAATTGAAAGTCAGTTCTTAGACAGATTTCTTCAAATTATTCGGAATTTTATCAAGCGGCACATTTGTTTTATCCAAAAATAAAGAACTAATCTGAGAAAAAGCCTCTCCTTTCAAAGATTCTAGGGTAATAGTGGGATTTCTATTCAGTTTAAGTGAGAATATATTAATTTTCGGATATTTTTTAAGAAGGCAGTTATTTGCTTATTCACCAAGTGTTACTAGAGCTGCTTCATTGATTTTGCAGTTTTGAAGTGAAAGCTGCTCAATAGGGAAAACATTCGAATTAAAGAAGATTTTCTCGCCAACAACTTGCCATTGTGAAGAGTCTAAATACTAATTATCAGAGAAATCTAAGGATTTTATCTTGAGCAGTCTCTCCGCTTTATCAGTTTTAACGGAATACTCCGTTATGGCTTCAGAAATCATAAACCAGCCTTTCTTTTCAATGAAAGTGCCGCTCAAACCTAAGTACTCGATTACAGAAGAAGAGTTCAGAATCAACTGCTAAAATATATCCACCCAGAAACTCCACTCCAGTGCAGTTGTTCCTTTTAAGTCCAGCTCTTTCAAAGTAAATTAAGGTATCTTACCCCAGATATTCTGCCTTTTCAGAGTTTCTTTATACTTTTCGACGATATCTCTGAACTGCTCCTTCGTGTGAGCTGTTTCCTGCTTATCATGCTTAATGATTTCTTCCATTTCCTGATCCGATCCATTCCCATTATCAATTTTGCCTAAGATAAAGACTTAGATAAATTATTTCCAAGTGAGTTCATCAATAGTTTCATTCTCTTCAAAGTTTAATTTAACAAGATCCAATCTATTGTCTTTCTGTTCCACTCCCTAAGAAAATATCTCCTTGCTTTTTTCTCTTACACATTTTAACAGAGATTACTTTACAAGAAAGAAAGAAAAAGTTATTCAATATAATTAATAGTTGTAAACTTAAATTTTTACCAAAGCACTGCTGTCAATTCCACTGTTAGACGCGCTGATGGACTTAACATTTGAAGTCACTGAAAATACAAATGTTTAAAAGATAGATGCCCAATCTGGAGATTATAACAAATTATTCTTGTTAATAATCAGTTCTTTAAGAGAATGTTTGAATCCTATTGGTTTGGACTTAATATTCTCTTAATACGCAAAGCAAAGAGCAGATATACTAGATTCTTCAAGTTTGCAATAGCTAAGATTGAGTATCTCTAGTTAGGAGAATAGACTATGAGCAAAGAGAATTCGAGCAAAAAACATCCATCCATTTGAACTCAAACATGTGTTTCCTTCTAAATTTAGATTTTTAATCGAGCTATGTAAATTAGGTTTTTGCTTCAAAATTCTAAGAAAAATTTGTACATGAGAATCGCAGATATTGCAATACGATAAAGAAACCGTTTCGATATGAGAAAACACTTCCTCGTTCATAAAAACGAGTTACATTATAGCTATCAACCCATCGTGAGGTAACTGACTATTCCTATCCAGATTAATTTATTTTAGACTGCTTTGCATTCCTTTTTCTTTGAGCCTATCAACAGCACTTTAAAGTGCCTTAACTTTAGCTTCCGTGAGAGAATGCTTTAGCGATATTTTTGATAATGGTATAACAGCTGGATTGATAAATAATATGTTAACTAATTACTCGTAAGCTGCTTCATCTACCTAATACTGCGAGTTGAAAATAAAATCTTGTAAATGTTTGTTAACTTTTCCTGCTTAAGAAAATTATCTCCCCTCTTCTAGCAGTCCTTGCAGAGTCTCTGAAGTCACCGCATTATTTGAAATATCAATTTTATTGATTCTAGAATTTTCTGTAAAGATCATTTATTTTGACAAAGCAGTGTAGCTTTTCAATCCCAGTCCAGGATTATTTTTGACAATCAATTGTTCTAGAGTTTTTGAAGATTTTTCATATAATTCCATCATTTTTATGAAAAGCAGATCACTGATTCCGCAGTTACCGATATCAATCTTTTTGATTTTCAGTTTACCACAAAAGAACAAATTAAGAAGTTCACTCATGCTAGCGGAATCTTTGAGGTCAGGATTATTTCGCAAAACCATCTCATCTAATGCTCCCTTGAGTGTTTAACAGCCACAATAAATTAAAATTATAAAATCTGAATTATTAATTTTTATTTTGTACTTCTTTGCTGTAGGCTTTTTGCATTCCACTTAAAATCTGTTGGAGACGTAGCTCATCCAGCCCACAGTTACGCAACTCGATTGTCTTAAGACTATTTCTTGCTAGCATAAATATATTTTCAGAAAATAACCTCCATCCTTTAGCCGTAATTTGAGGATTTTCGTTCAAGTACAATTTTTGTAAAGGACAAAAGTAGTGTGGGCGCTTAGACATTCTCAAATTGAAGGAACTAATTAACTATCCAAACTGAGCAACCTCTGAATCCTCGAAATAGCATTTATTTAGCATGATAATATCTGTCACAGATTTAGGATGGCAAATTAGAGACTCAATGATCTTTTTCCATCCAGTTAACTCAATACCATTGTTATCTGACAAGTTAATCTTCATTATCAAAAACAAAACAAAAGAGTTCATTTATGTTCATTAAAATATCAGTTATTTTTCACCTTTTTAATTGCCAGCTAAGAAGAGAAGAGCAACAGAATTATTTTATCTGAGAGCTAACAAGAGGAAAGGTCCAGTTCCAAGACAGTTTTCGTCTTTTTCAGAAAACTGAACACAGGAATCCAATTCTCAAGAGTCTTCAGCGTAGTCTTACGAAGTGAAAGTGATGTAATATCATCAAAATTTTCAGCCATAAGATATTCTCCAAAGTATCGAAGAGCAGCCTCGTTCTTATCTTGAAAACATCCTCCCAGACTAAGATCAAAGAAAATTTTTTAGTGGTTATTTTCTTCCAGATGTATTGAGCTTAGAGTGTTCGAACTCTGACGAAGAAGCTTTTTGTTTTGGTTATTTAGAGAAGTGTCATCAATAGAAATGCAAAAGCTGTTCGAATTAGTGAGCAGATCTGAGCTGCTGTGCTGAAGTTTTGAAATAAGAGAAGTGAACTCAGCGAATTGATTACGTGTTAGCTTATTAATGCCTGGTTAGATCTTAACATCTAGAGTCTTTAATTGCTTTATCTCTGTAAAGTTAAAATCATCCTGTACGAAGAGTTCATTGAAGTCAAGTGAATCAATTGAATTCTAAATCATCAAAAGTATCCAAGAATTAATTAAAAACATTCCTTATCAAGCAGGCTCAATATGAAATTACCTTGCTGAGAAAGATTCTCTCAAGCTATTCCCTCCTCCACCATATAATGTTTCGAAGGATTTGTATGTGCTCTCTTGTCAGATTGGAATTGTTGATGATGATCGTCTTCAGCTTGCTGACTTCTCTCTGAATTGTAAATTAGTTATTTCAAGATAACTTCAATAGTAGTTTACCAAGGAGAGCTCTATGCGCTTGAAGTAATCAACCTTGAAAGTTCCTTCAAAGTCAGTTATGATAATGCCTTAGATTTTTCGCTTGTTCTTTGCTAAAAGAGAGACTAACTCTTTCATGCCTTCTTCGTTTGTCATGCATTGTTTGTCGACAATAAGACCTATTCCACACAACCAACACAAATGAGCTAACATATATATTTCTTTATGTTTTGTTTGTTCTTACACATAATGCCTTCTACTTCTTGAAGTTTAGAGTCTTTATTCGAAATATACTTGTTTAGATTGAACTTTTTAGCTGACATCAAAGGATCATTTGAATTAGGGATCTATAATGGCTGTTTATTCATAGGGCTATTCAGTTTGGATTAGTTATTTTGCACTTATTCCGTTAGGGCCATTTGATCTATCCTATTGGATTCCATCATCGCATCTTTTTTATTATTGTAGATGTTGTTCTTGTTTTCTTTTGTTTCGCTATCATGATTATTTTCTTTTTTGCTAGGGTCAAAATGGTTGAATTCTGAATTTTCTTCATCTTTATCAATAAATTAGTTTAGTTTCACAGATTCGTCTGCTTCAGCAGGCTCTACCTTGATCATTTTTAAAATTTGCTGCTTGGTTTACTTGTTCAACTTCAGTAAATTTGTATAATTAATAATACTTATTAGTTTGTTTGTTTCGCTTTGAGTTTTTCTAATAGATTTAAATTCTACCAGTTTTTCTTTATGTTGAGTTCTTAAAAATAACCTCAAATGCCACAACACCAACTAAAAAACTGAATCTATTTCATCGCCAAATGTGAGATCCAACAATAACATCAAAATGAAATGTTGAATAGACAATAGAGAAATAATAATAATAATTATTTTGAAGGACACAGCGCCATATTATCTCATTAATTTACTCACTCATAAACAGCAAAACAAGAAACTATTACGAAAAGATAATCCTCAGCATAGACACTTTATCTTTAGAGAACAAAATAACAAAGTAAATTAATAAATTCTGGGGGAATAATTGATCTTTCGATAATGCAGGTAATACTCATGTTATTGTTTGATTTGAAACCAGAATTGTTTGTTTATTATTTAAAAGTGAGTAAGTTAAAATTGAAACGACTAAAATCTCATTTAATGTGTTTTTTCTAAGAGAAAACTTGCAGACTGTTAGTTTTAGTTTTTCTATGATGAAGAAACAAACTTAAATGATAATCACTTTTATCCTTTGTAAGCTACTTAGTTAGATTTAGTTTTCTCTGGGCTAACTATTGACTTGCCTGCCACAGTGGGAACTTTCAGAGAGATTAGTTTTGGAGGGTTAGAAAAGATTGAGGTTCCAATTTATGCGCTCGCTCTCCTTTACGAAGGATCCAAAAAAGGACTAGAACTATTAGTTTTAAGCAAATCTCTTTTTACAGACAAAGGACTATCAAATTTCTAAATGCCATTAGCATTAGATTTGATATCCAGTGGGCTTTGAGCAGAAGAATTTGGGCCACTTTTGGTTATTTTATGATTGGATGCAGGACTGGATAAATTAATTTTTAAACCATTTTTTATGGAAGAAATGCTTGCATTCTTTTTGCTAAAGATTGAACCTGTTTTATCGCTTGATTTTTTTGTCAGCTGCAATAAAAAAATAAATTTTAGAATGGTTTTGTAAGTATCTAAATATGTGTTACAAAATCTATTTCCATATCGTCGGTTATAGAAGGAACAGATTTGCGCTATTCTCTTAAGGAAATAGAATCTCTTTCAATTGTCTTCAAAGGTGAAAAATCATTGATCTTATTGAAATAATCTGGGTCTTCTTCGCAAATAATATCACACTATTGCATTGCAAGCTCTTAAATGGATGGTTCCTTGTCATTTAGAAGATTTTTAAATACTAAGTTACACGAAAATAAATCAATTTTATAAAATCATCAAGTTTTAAACATCAATATTTTTTTACCTTCCTTTAACTTGTTCTCAAGCAATTCATTTGGATGTTATGAGATAGCAAAGTATATTGGAACTAGAAGCTAAACAGAGCGCTTTCTAAGATATGTTACTTTATCTGAGCAAAAATCGAGCACGGATATAAATTTGTGCTCAATAAAAAACGACTGATCGAATTCTTTTAGTAAATGTTCAACGAATTCTATAAAAATTAGCTTTTATTAGTACGTCCGAGCTTAGTATGCATTGTTTGATATGTAATTTATAATAATGTCCTAGTCAAACTAGTTCTGGCTTTGCCGAATGGACTGCAGCAATGCATCCAATGCTTATCTGCAGACTTCATAAGATCCTTTGATCATTGCTGAAAAAAATACTGGAACTGCTAAATCAACTATCTCAGATTGCTCGAAAAAGCTTAAATTATCAGTGAGAAATCGAAGAGATCCTTGAATGAAACGCCAACTGGGAGAATCTATTTAAATCTCTATGACATTTAGGAATTCTTTGAGAATATCAGAGAAAAACCCTTTGTTGGTTTTGATATCATCCATAAAAGGGGAGATGACTTCTGGTAGTATTTTAAGAAAAGCTTATTTAGGTTTGCTCATCGTAGTTTCAAAAATGAGATGTATGTGCTGCTTTATCAATGGTTTAATTTCTGAACTACCTAAAAAGCTTGCAACTTGAGGGTAGATTAAAGCTGCTTGCAGACGCACTTGTTCTTATTCATCACGAAATAGCATGTTGTAGTATTACTTATTTATTATCACCCAAACCTTTCTTCCGTAAACTTACAGAATTCCAGGTAAATTAAATAGGAAATTGACTCTGAAATTGCTATCTGGATTCTCACAATATTCTGATAATATAGAAAATATAGCTGTTTAATTAGCAGATTTCAGCTCTAGCTAGCTTTTTAGCTAAATTCAGAAACAAAATCAAATTAGAATCATATTGCAAATTAAATTGAACCAACCATCAATAAAAAATGCAAATTTTTACATGGTAGAGAAATGGACCTATTACTCTTGATATTGCTATCTTAACTGGCTATTGCTTTGAATTAATAAGATCAAAGAAAAGTAACCTGACTTTATTAGCCTTAAACGAATCGCTTAACTTATCAAGGACTCTCGAAATAATAAACACGCATTCACATTTCGTTGAGGCATCAGGATCTTGTAAAAACTCAACTAACTTTAACAAAAATAAACTCACTTTTTTCCCTGGGATTAAGCAATCAAAGAAAGAGAATTATTTCATTTCTTTTTTACCTTATCATTCCAGAATACTTCATGCTAATCAGACGAAACATACCTATAGATTCTTTCTAAAACGCAAGTGAGTAATCTTAACTTAATCTCTACTTCAGCTGTCTAGGAAAAGAGTCTTGCAATTTCCATCATTTCTTAGCTAACATTGCCTTTCTTAATCTTCAAAAATACATAATTGTTTTTCATTATTTAATGTAATATTTCAAGAATAATCCATACTTGCAACAGAATTCCGAGTATGCGCATGGATGTTGCCTTGTTGATTGAAGGAGATGTCATTCCAGAAAGTCTAAAAAACTCTTCATTGATAACTTTCTCATATTTATTAAAATCTACTCTCACTAAGAATTGTTCGAAAGCATCAATCCACTCGTTGACGACATTTATTCTTTCATATCTCAGCATTGCTATTATATTCTCGAAAATAAAATCTTTCTCTGATACATCCATTTAACTAACAACGCCATTCTAGTCTAGTAAGTCTCTTAGACTTTTTCCTGCTTCAATTTGAGTTTCAGCTACTTGATTGAAGACTTCGTTCTGAAAAAAAATACTCAATTTAGTAAAACCAAAAGATAAATTATACAAGCAGGAGAGGAAATATCGAAGACGAGTCCTTATTCTCTTATAGGTAGTACTCCTTCAAGCGAGAATATATTGCATTCCTCTAAATGGTGTCTCCAGATTTTAAGATATATTTGACTCTCTCAGATTCACTCAAGGTTTCTTAAAACATATACTTTCGAATCTCATCTTGACTCTATGCAAAAATTGTTAGAATAAAATCTCTAGTATTTCTGTATTTCAATCACCTTTTCTTCATTTGTATATTCTTTTTCTTCCAAGAATCTTGCATAATTGCTTGTTGCCATAACTCTTTTACTTCTTTTGTTCTTGGTTCTAAAGTAAAAAAGATAGCTGAAATTAGGTTTTTGCAGAATGTTTTTGTTAATTAAGATTGGTTACCTAAAAATGAATGGTAAATTGATATTTCTTTAGCAGAATATTATTCCACTTTGATTTATCACTCCTTCTAGAAGATATAATGCGTTATTATGCTATAAAAACTCATTCAAAAATAATTGATATCACACACATCCTTTTTAATTTTGTAGAACCATTCAAGCTTGTAAATAAAATGAAAGCAGTAACATTTATGTTTAGATAAAAAGGCAATTCTCATCATGTCATCAAGTTATTATCAATGATCTATTCATTTTAAAATGCAACAGGAAAAGTTGATTATGAATATCTCTTAAAAATTACATTTATTAGTTTAAGGTTTTTTTCAATTTAAAAGAAAATTTTCTATTGCTTCGGCTTATTGTTCTTTAGAACTCAAATACATAAGTAATAAGTATTTTTAGAAAAGTAAATGAATTCTATTTGAATAAAATCACTGAGTCGTTTTTGTTTTAGGTGGAAATTTTTTTAAAAAATGTATCTGTTTCCTTTTAATCTTGTTTTATTGTTATCTTTTTACCTCTCTTCCTGATTCCTGAAAAACCAAATTCTCTGGGAAAGAAATACTTCATGCATTATTTTTATGAATTCTAAAATAAGTTGAATAGTGATTTATTTAACTTCCTTTTATTAAATACTTTGTTTTTTTAAAATTCACTTTTTTTTTAAAAATAACAATATCTTATTCACTTAAAACTCTACAAAACTGGAAACAACTTATAAAAAACTGACTTGCAAATTATCATTTGAATGAATTGAATTGGATGGTATCTCTTAAATATTTTATCAAGAATTTTAGTTATTTAAAAATCAAAAGATATTCTTAAGCCAAAATAATCTATGAAATTAGAAGAAGACAACAGAAAATGAAAAACAGATAAAAAAGATAATATTTTTCTCTAAGTCTCCCTCAAAAAAGTAGGACTAAAATATGTTTCAGTGACCAGCAGCAGGTTGAGCAACAGGCTAAACTGCAGGAAGATTCTTCATAATAAGATTCTTGAGATTCTCTGGAATTAAGAGATCAGCCTCAACCTTTTCTTTTTCGAGATGATCGTTTTTCCATACTCCTGATTTGGCTACCTTTCCATCAGCTCCTAAGAATTTGCCCTCTCCACTCCATTTATCTTCTTCCCAGAAACCTTTTTTCAAATAGATAATTAATAAAACAATACTTTATCTTGTAAGTTATTACCAATGTATTGTTTTCCAGATTTGCGATAGAAGTAATGTCCGAATCCATTGAATTTTCCTTTTTTGAATTGGCCTGAGTAAATATCTCCTTCTTCTCCTGGATGAGCTCCTGCATAAGAGAATTTTCCTTCTCCTTCTTGATTATTATCTACCCACTATCCTTCATACTTGTTTCCATTTCTGTATTTGTATGTTCCTTTACCCTAACGCTTTCCTTCTAGAACATCACCCTCATATGTGCCACCTGATGAGTAAGTAAATTTGCCTTTACCAGTCATTTAACCATTTTTCCATTCTCCGTCATAGCTGTGGTCTTTCTCCTTTGCATAAGAGTAAGATCCCTTGACTTACTAGTCTTCAACCCATTTTCCGTTGAATTTATCGCCATTCTTGAATGTAAGAATACCATCGTTATTTTTCTTATCTCTTAGCAATTCACCTATCAATTTAAACAATAATTAGAAATGCTTGATCATCTTTCAAATATATTACCATCATAAGAGCCATCGACGTAAAGACGCTTTCCTTTGCCACTAATAGCCCAATTATTGAGAGTACCATCGTAAAGAACTGTCTCGAGGAAAGAATAAACCTTGGCAGAAACTGGAGTATCTTTTTCCCAAGTTCCTTCGATTGATAGAGTTGTTTTATCAGATTGAACAGGAGCTGCTGTGAATGAGGGCTTGACGATATGAAGAGAACCCTTGCCATGCTTGAAGATGTTCATTCCGATTTATCCAATATAATGAGAACCATCATGATAGGTGATCTTACCAAAATCAAGATTTCCTGCCTTCCATGTTCCTTCATACTTGACACCATCATCTCCAGTAAGCTCACCTTATCCGTTATATTAGTGTTACAAGAAATTTCCAATATATTGTCTTCCATTGGGGAATGTTAATTTTCCAGAACCAGAGTATTACCCTGAAGCGAAAGATCCTTCATAAGTAATTCCCCTTCTGGTTTCTTTTCCAACCCCATTAGGAAGATCATTAAGGAACTATCCTTCGTAAACGTAGCCTTCATCTTTTAAAGTTCCATATCCTTGTCTCTTATTATCCTGGTCAAGTATTCCCTTAAATGAAATTCCAGAATTGTAGATATATGTTCCGTCATCATCTTTTTCAGGAGCAATTTTCATAGTGTAAGCATAGCCTAGAGAAGAAATAAGATAATTAAATTAACATGAATAATCAGTTTAAATGTTAAATAAAAGATCTTGTTTAATCATCAGTGGGGAATCGAAATTGGGAGAAGACTCAAAATAAATTTCAAGAGTATAAAAGTATTTATTAAAATGCTCCCGTTAAAATCTGCATTTATATTCTTAAATTTTATTGTTGTTAGTTTTATTATTTTTTCTTACTTTGAATTTGAGTTTAGAAAGATTCGATTTTAGCTGGTAAAATCTTATCTTATTTGTCTAAGAATTCAGAATATTCTTTGACAAAGTCAATCCATTGGTAGATATCAACTCTTTGATCGTTTGCGTTGTCGAGAAGAGTGATAATCTAGAGAATTTCTTCTTTTTTAACTCCACAAACAGCTGAGTATTTTTCTGAAAAGACTACGTTTGATACTTCGAAGTCGTTTGGGAAGAGTTGAGTCCACAGAGCGAAACCTCTTTCTGGATTGAAAGTAACGTACAGGTAGTTAGGCAGCTTAGAGAAGTTTTATCCAGAAACTTTATTAAACTAATCTCTGATCTTCGAGAGTTTAGCTTTGGCAGTTTCAAACTATGAAGTCGAGTCACCTGATTGCAGCTCTTTCACCAATCCTTCGTAATTAGTTTTGTTATCCTTTGTGTTGAGAACATAAGCATTCTTGACAATGCGAGCAATATCTGAAATAACAGGCAAATCAGCGAAGAAAGCATCATCCATAGTGTATCTAAGATGGAAAGATCTGAACATCTGCAAGTCACCATAAAGACCAATAATATCTGTTTTGAAGTCTCTAATGTAGCTTGTGTTTTAGACAGTTTGACTGAATATTTGAATCACAAGATCAAGATCAGCAATCGCTTGAGTTAATTTTTTTCCATTAACAGCGATTTTCTTGAGATTCTCAGCATTTCCCATAGCTCTCTGCAGGGTTTCTAATTACTTCTTGAATACATGCTCTGTATACAAAAAAAATAGACTTAAAAAAAAATATTTTCTCTCTTGAATTTCTTACAAGCAACGACGACTTAGTTCTGTTTGTCTTCAGCTACCTAAACTTGAATTTCGGCCTACTTCTACTTGGCAACTAATTCATCTTCTTATTCAATGGTTTAAGCAGCATTCGCTAAGATATAAAAAAAAAAGGATTACACTTTCTGAAACATTTAAAATAGCAATTATTACCTTTGGGATTTTCTTTTCGTTGTTTCTCAAGGGTTTGTTACACATCTTCTTCTGTCTATTGTTACTGAATAGGAGTGTAATTGACAGGTTGTTGACCTCCAAGTTGATCTGGAGTGGTTGGCGAAGCAGCACAGCACTGATTTCCCATTATTCGACTATTTTTATTTTAGTTTTCTTTTTATTTCTTTGTTTCTCCTGCTGCAATAGCTCTTTAATTATTTTTCTCAAATTAAATTTATTGCATATAGATCTCTCTCTCTCTCTGTTTCACACACATTTAAAAGAACTCCCTTCGCATTCTTCTCCTTGAATTATTCTATCTGCAACTATTAAAAAATTCACGATTATCTGAAAGTAATAAAATACCTATTTCATCCTGTTTTTATTTTATGAAGTAATTCGATCACATTCTCCCTTGCTCTCTCTATTAATATTCATTTATTACTAAATTAACTTTCTCTCAGTTTCTCCAAGCAACTTATCATGAACCCAGAATTGCTATTTCACTCTGAAAATTGACCTAAAAAAACGTTTTAACAATCTTATTCAGCGCAAGCATCAATAGAACTAAAGAATATTGCTTATCAAATCTGAAAACTGTAAAATCAATATTCGTATTTTTCCTCTTTAAAATAGATATTTATTTTGAAAAACCAAATGTAATAGCCATCTCAAATTTCTTTAAATAAAATCCGTCCAGCAAGTCTGTACTTATGTCTCTTCTATCTTAAATTAATAGAACTACTGCATTATGCTTTTTTGATTCAAAGAGACAAAAAAGAAGAGCTCGATCAATAAAATTCCAGAATTTAGCTTAGCCCGCATCTAACTTCTTAAATAAACAGTAACTTCTTGCAAGGAATGAGGATAATCTGAATGTATCTTTCCTTTGTTTTCATCTGTAGATTCTCAAAATAAATTTTATTTTCAAATCAACATAGAAACTAATTCCCTATTCCACTGAATCTGTATTCTCCCCTTTAACTAAATTAATCAATAGATTATCCTATTTTATATTATTTTGTTTAATAATAATCAAATAGACATAATTTTTCCTATTTTTGGGAATTGAGCACATTAAATTTGAAGATGTTATGAATTCAAAGAATAAATTAAATTTATTCATATTACGTTTTGATTATCATTCGTAGTTTAAATCTTTGTCTTTATTAAAGACAAGTATATTCTTCTATTTGTGCTATTTCAATAATGAATGAATCATTTTTAAACGATATTGAATGTTTTGAGATTAATTAAAAGCAAAATGTTTAAAAAAAAACTAACCAACAGATTGAAAAATAAGATTATCAGAAATTTAGATTGCGTAAAACGATTCTATCACTTACAAATAGCTTTTAATGATAAAAGCTAGTTAGATTATCAATTCTTAGCATTTAAAAGGCCAAAAAGAAGAAGACTTTAAAAACTACCGGATATCCTGAGGGTTTCTGATTTGAGGCAACACTTGATGTTAAATGAAAGGAGTAATTTCATTTTTAAGTTTTGAGATTTTTAGTTTGATCAATTCTTCAATGAAATATGTATCTGTTCTTGAAAATCTTCAAGTTAGATTTTGGAGAAACTATCTAATCATGAATCACTTTTAAGATTAGTTTGATTGTCGATTAAGAAGGAACTACCTTATTATTAAGTTATTTCAGTTATTTTACTTTTTATTGTAATTCGAATTGAACTCTTTTTGATAGTTAACTAAAGGAACATTCTTTAAAAACACAATCTTTACTTTGAACAAAATAATCATGTTTTGTAACATTTGCAAGAGCTTTAAGATTAATTCAAATAATTGTAATTGACAATTTTAGATGGAGAGGTTTAATATTTCCATTAATATCATTGAAATAGTTATTTTTTATTTAACAGAAGCAAAATAAAAATAATTGCTTTGTAGCATCATCTTGTTCAATTTCAAAAACAATTCAGTTTTGTAGTCTTGTTTTATTATCAACTTTATGCTTTGTGTTTTGTTTTTGTTTTTGTTTTTTTGTGAGTAGAAGTTGATCTTAGAATACTATTATTATGTTCATAGATTGTAATTTTCGCTAAAGCTGCTAGCTTCTCTAATTCTAATGAAGAGAGATTTCCAGATTTAGCAGCTTTTTCAAATTAAACTTTCAAGATGAATGTCTTCAAACAACTTAGATTAGTTATTCGTTAATAATCTCCTTCATTCATAAATACTCTTCCATATTTAATTCAACGAAAATGGCAACTTTTATTCTTATTTTTGTTGTTGAAATATTTACATAGAATAGCTTATTTCAATATTAGAAGTGGTATTGATTAGAAAAGTATCTTTCATTGAAGGAAAATAAGGTTTTGTTTATTGATACAAAAACATAGATCCAAAGATAAGTAGTGTTTTAATTAAGAAGATAACAAAGAAGGACAGAACATTCATATCTTGCTTAATCTGGCTTATTATCTGGCTCCTTGAGACATTTATAATTTAATGACTGAACATGATCAGAACTAGGGAAATCTAAGAGTAAGCCGTGGTTTAAATTGGCTATTTCATCGACATATTTTGATTTGATCTATTCAGGAACGCACTCGATTGATTGATTCGTATCTAGAGCATAATGGATTTGTTAGTCACCACATTTAGTCCTTTAATTATTTCATCAACACTAAGCTCAAGCAGATAATCACATCTAACATGAATAAAGAACTTAGACTGGAGACTGATAATTCTTTTCTTCTTGAGTATGTATTTTCTCGATTCTATTGTTTTCTTGAATATCAACACATAATTCAGGTATCTTGACATTCGAGTAGATCACCCTTGCCATGACAATAAGAATCTGCTCTATCCATAAGAAGCTAGACTCAGCAACTCTGCTTACGCTGGAAATATATTGTCTGAATTGATTATTTTAATAATAAAACCTAATTCATTCTGGAATTACTAACGAAATAGACTGAAATATTGTTTGATATTAATAGGGTAGATGTGAATCTGACCTTCAATGGATACATGGAGAAGATCACTAATATCAAGATTGGCAAGTAGACACTTTTCAAATTTTAAAAATATAAATACTTTTCTGTTTGATTCAGGATGCCGATCATGTTAGGTTCTAGCCACTGCATTTTAAGTAAACTGCCACTAGATAAAGTACACAAGATCCAAGAATGCACGCACGATCCAAGAGGATATTTTATCATCAAGGGAGTAGAAAAAGTAAATACTTGTGATAAGTTAGTTTAATATGAAAAGTGATTAATTTTGAAAAGGTATTTTTGATCCAAGAGCAATTAGCTGACAATCGTATCTTCATTGAGGAAGACAAATCTCGCGAGCTTGTTTCCAACGTCAAATCTAACACTGTTGATACCAAATCAATCACCTCGCTGATCATTAAAAACCATAAGATTTATGTTAAAGTCAGCTCATTCAGCAAGCCTATTCCTCTTCTCATCCTCTTCAAGGCATATGGTGTTGAGTCAGAACAAGAGATATTCTAGCTGATCGGCACTGAAGAGCACATTCTAAATCGACTTGCTCTTTGCTTAGAAGATATTGAATAGTCTCA
>Ga0302271_10002004_pt1 | contig 18843 bp, 8 predicted proteins | sample III_Bog_N1_1_FD_198767 | JGI IMG/M metagenome (GOLD analysis project Ga0302271, IMG submission 198767) | Peat permafrost microbial communities from Stordalen Mire near Abisko, Sweden - III_Bog_N1_1 | ecosystem: Environmental > Terrestrial > Soil > Wetlands > Peat | place: Sweden: Abisko...
TAAATAAATCTAGTTTTAGGAAGTTTGAAGTGAAGAGTTGATTGATAAATAAATATGATTAATTGTAAAAACGATGCATTCAATTCAGAAAAAATGTGATTTGACAACTTTTTCATTGAAATAGAGCAATGTATGGAAAACACCCCTCAAAATCAAAGCTTGGTGGTATTTTTCAAGATTAACATAGAATTTGTTGTTCCCTTGTATTAGATCAAATATTTATAATTTCATAACCTTTAACTTACTTATCTTTATCTTTACAGAGATTAATAAAAATATTTTCACTATTAGTTTGTTGAAAAGTGAGCTTGTTTCTTCAGATTTAAATAAGGTCTAGGAGAAGATAGAGTGCTCATAGAAGGCGATATATCTCCAGGCTAGAACGATGGGAAATGCATTACTTTTGGGACAGGTTTATCGATTTGTTTTAATTATATTTTCGTTGGCGGACGGAGGAATGTCTTGACTGCTGATCCTCTTCGTTTTGGTTCTTCTTTTTCAACAGGAAGATGCTCAATCTCATCAATGTCTAGTCTTTACAACGAAGCCTGTCTTGAAATGAAATCTCGAACAGGATTGTTTCTTTTTCGTCTCGCGAATGTTGGCTCTTTTTTTTAAAAATTTAACGTATTTATTTACAAATAAATTTCCAGTTCCTTAATCTCCTTATACTTACCCATTTCAAGAGTGTACAACTCACAGTCTGTGTATGAAACATCGGATGCTCCTCCGAAAACAAATAGGCGCTCATCAATTGACACGTAAGCTGTTGCAAATCTAAATCTATTAAGAACCCCTGAGATCTACAATATTTTCGTCCACTGTAGATTACTCAGACTCAACAGCCAAACATCTTAGAATGCTCCTTGAGTAGCACCTAACCCATCACATCTTCCTCCATATATTCCCAGACACTGCAGCTGAGAATTTAAAAACATAGCATGCTAAAATCTTCCTGGAGGGGATTGGCCAGTGGTTTCAGGTGTTATCCACTCGATTGGCTGATCTCTAGCATCTGAAAGAAGAAAATATTTTTTTATTGTTAGTTATTCTTTGAAATTATTTGCTTGTACCGCAACGCAAGATCATAAGTCTAGAACGGAGTTGCTCATTTCCTTGTTTGCCTCCGAAACAATACACTCCTTCTTCTTTTATCTGTTACAATTATTGCCATAAAAATCAGGTTAAAGAATAGACTGACTTAAAGTGTAATTTCAAGATAAATATTTTCAAATATCAACTAAATGCAGCTCCATTAGCAGTTATCCTTTGAATGTTATCTTTTATTACTTTAATTCCTGGTGTTTTAGGAGCTCCTCTACCGATATTTTTTGGTTTAAAAAGCTTCTTAAACACAGGAACCATCGTGTGAAAAGCAACTCCCATTTCGTCTTGTTTTAAATTCCATGTTTTCCATCTTCCTCTTTCAAGCTGTTAATCTTCATAAAAGCAATTATTAAACATATCACAATCGAATTGGCAGCCAAACTAAAAAGGGATGATTTTTTGCAGATTTTCTTTAATATTCAACATAGATAAAGATATTTCCTTTCTAAAAATATCTCATTTTTCACTAATTGTTTACCAAACTGAAGTAAATGCAATGAAGAAATGTAATGTTCAAGCGAGTTAACTCCTCCTGAGACCAATAAATTTCCTCCAATAATCGATGCCGCGTGATTTCTCCTAGGTTCCACATAATCTCCCACCGTCCTAACTTATTTCCATTCTTAATTCTCCAGATTAAGTAACCAAACTTCATTGAAAACCAATCTAGTTTTCATTTTCTTATCATATTCGCCTCCTCCTCCAAACACAACCATGTAATTTTTAAGCATATTACTGCTATGTCCGAATCTACCAATTTAAGGAACCAATGCGCCAATAGTCTCTACTTTTCTCCAGCGATATTCCCCTAAAAACATAAAGTAAATCAATTTACAATATTAGCTTAAAATGGGATAATTATTTCGAGATTAATAAAGTTTGAAAGTGATAGTATTCTCCAAATCGAATGAATTGATAATGTGTAAGTGTAAGACTAAGGGTGTGGCGTGTTGGATATTTCTTGGATTGATAGTTTTAATTTCACTGGCAGAATATTCCAATTTCAAAAAAGAAAAAGGCAAACTGTAAGCCAAAAATATTCCCCAAAGTGAATATTAACATAATCATTTCTTTCTGCTGCTAATCTTGTATGATTATCTAAATTAACTATGATTCTTTATTAATCTTTGATTACTTAAGCGATACTCATAGACTGAATTCATGACTTCTACTCCGAATCCTCCATACAAAAAAAAACTTTTCTTAAACTCCACTAGCGTTCCATCTTCTCTGAATTCTGGTTTCATCTCACTCGCATAATCGACTACTTTCTCCCAATGAAACTGCAACCGATCTAACACAAATTACTACTGCTATTACTACGACTAATTCTGTTGTTCATTTGTGTTATTCGATTCTTCTTCGGTTTCTAATCTTTCTGCAGGTTAAGATTGCAGCTACGATATTGAATTCATATGTGTCGGCATTGCATTGTGATGCGCTCTATGACTCGTGCAAGCCTTTGTGAGAAGATTATCGGCATGATTCTTACGAAGGAGGAAATTCTCAAAGGAAGAAAATCGCTAGGAGTTAAGTTAATGGTTTATTAATGCACGTTGTTGGTTATTGTGATTCAAATGATATTTTATTTTATCGAGAGTTTCAACAGTCATGTCTGCCATTTTGTCCATAAAATGCTAGTCAGCTAGGTCTTTAAAGGGTTTGAAGTTATTCACTTGGAGAATTAGATTCTCTTAGCTTTGGCTGGGCATTTATGAGAGTTTCCCACTATTGCTGTTGGTTGGATTATTGTTCTTTGAAAAACCTTCATTTGTTATTTTTTCTGGTTTTTAGTACCACAATCCTCCACTTTTTTATAATTTCTAGACAATAGTCCGATCAGAATAGTCTAGCTTCCGAGAACTACCACTGTTTAGCAGTCTTCTTAACTGATCTTGTAATTCAGCTGCTTCTTGAGTTTAACCACAACGAGATCGAGTTGTAAACTCAGCACTCGTCATTAATCGATGGGGTTTATTGCTGATATTGCTATTAGTATTCCTAAAGAAGCTAGATTATGTTAGGCTCTTTGATTGCTGAAGGCTTTTATTATCAGTTTCTTCCTTGGCAGGTTTCTCAGCAAACAGAAATGAATTCACAGTCATCGCAAAGTATTCTTCATTTGCTTATGCAACCTTGCTTAAAGTCTTTGGCTTATTCACTGCGGGTTACTATTTTTGTTCTTAAGGTGAAGTTTGAACTCGTAGATTTTCTTAGTTCTGCTGATAGCGCTACGAAGACTACTCAACTGATTGCTAGGTTCTGATGTAATCACTTTAAATAAGTCGTTGTTTCCTTCGCTGAGATTGCATCGCTTTTAATAAGGAATTCACATCTTAAAACCCAGAATGCAACTTCGTGTCTGCAAGATAGAAAGGAGAGAGAAAAGTGTTTAAGAATGACATCCCCAAACATAACGAAATTAAAGAGAAATACATGAAAAAAATATTAAATTTCTAAGAAGCTACAACAATTTACCTAGAATATACTTATCAATCGGAAGGCCTTGAGACATTGTGTGAAAGTATTATCAATCCTACAAGAGACAGAAATCCACTATTGATTCTCCGAAATAGATAGAAATGTGTATATCTCGCTTATTGTTTGCTTGGATTGTTACTTTTTATCAGGAAACACAGATAATTTCTTTAGTTTAATCTGTTCTTTTACATATGTTTTCGTTTCTATCCTCCCCTCCCGCTTTCTCAATAAGTTCTACTGTTCTCTTCAAAAATCTTGGTAACTTAATTCCTTTACTTTTGAAACACTACAATTAATTTATCTCCACTCGATAAGATCTGTCTCCTTTTCTCTTAATTTGCACTATTACACTATTACTATACATTATTAATGCAACATTTAATTAAGAATCTCAAAGTTACTTGAGAAATATGTAACTGAACAATTTAAAGGAAAAATAAAATCACATTATCTTTTGATGCGATAAAGAATGCAATTGAAATATTAGAATTTTGATAATGCACTGAAACAATTTAGCAAACTGCTAAGAAGAATTGGATTATTAAGAGCATTGCTCGATATTTTGTCCTGCTTGAAATCATCTTTCTTTTTTACCGAACAAAATTTGATTTCTTGATATGGATTCAAGCAATTGTTAATTAGTGTTTTTTACAAGTTTTTTTCTTCAAAAATCATAATTGATAAGGATAAGAAAATATGAAATGGTAAAGAAATCACAGTCTTTTTATTTTGAATGAATACTCTCTTTAATATTTTAAGATTGTTCTGAGGTAATTATGAAACAAGTTAGAAAAAAGTAAAAAGGAAGGAGAAAAAAAAGAAATAAACTTGCTTGATTTTTAGTGAAGTTTCACCAGAGATTTTGTTAAAATCAATTACTGAAAAAAGAAAAAAAAAGGTAGAAAAGAAGAAGAAGAAGAAAAACATCAATTTATAAAGATTAACTGCTGAGAGTAATGGAAGGAGGACAAGATAAGAAGCTCGCAATCAAAGTACTAGTGATCGGTGATGCTGGAGTAGGAAAATCAGCAATAATTTAGAAAGTTGTATCGAATTGCTATCCAGAGATGTACAAGCAATCACTAGGATGCAATTTCTTTAGCAAAGTAAACAATCCGAAATTTTGAAGATCAAATGGTTGGAAGATTCATAGTAAAAAAACAGTTTATTCTTATTTAATAATTGTTATGTTTTTAACTCCATTTAGAGCCTAGAGCTAACTGATAACTCAACAGCGAACCTCAGCATATGGGATTGCAGCAGTAAATAAAGCAGCTAACCTAATAATGATTTATCAGCATATTATTAAGTTTAATTATGGTTAAATCTTTGGATTTCTTTGTGATTTCCAGGTGAGAGTCTCAAGTCTAAAATGCTCAAGACATATATTTATGGTTCAGATGCTGTATTTTTCGTATATGACATCACGAACAAGAGTAGTTTTGAAGGTTTACCGAATCTTGCCAAGACTGTCTAATCTGTGCTGAGTGAAAACCCTAAAGTTTAATATGTAGTTATTGGAAATAAGAATGATCTCTTCAACTAAATCGCTGTAGAAGATGAACAAGCTGTGCATGTAAGCAAGACTTTTGAGAATGTGGAAATTTTTCTTACAAAAATATATGGATTTAGTCTTTGTATTGAGTGCGAAATGATGAAAATCTCAAAATAAGTGAATGGATAGCCTATTCAATTAATATATTTTTGCTTCTAAATAGATGTGTAAAGGACTAGGAATGCATTTCTATTCTGTATCAGCTAAGAATGGAACAAAATTGAATGAGGTATTCATATAAACAGCATGCAGACTCAGTGGAATACCAGTTGTAGAAGAAAAGGTAATATAAATTAAGAATCCTAACAACAAAAAGAAAGATCATCATATTTTAAGATATTTTTATCATATTCTTTTTACAATTCCAAAAGAAACAGCAAACATAGCAGTAATAAGATAGCAGCCTACCAGATTTAAGAAATTAGATTAAAGGGACACAATAACAAACTAACAGCTCTTCATCGTCTTGCAGCATTTACTGAAAAGGGAGAACTAAGAATTTGATGAATAAGAATCAGAGAAATATAAATGAGATCAGTTTTGGTAGTTCGCTAGTCCTTTAGAGCATATAATGAGATGAGTATGTGAAATATGTAGATTATATGGAGAATGAGGGAACGTATTCAAAAGAATGGGATCTAATCTGATTTCAAAAGAGCATTTAAGAAAAATAAATATGAAACTACTTCTTGATTAAATGTTTGTGAATTGATAGTAAAAATCATTTAAATTCATAACTTTTTGGCTAAAAAAAATATGAAGAAAGAAAATAATCAAAAAGCCATAAAGAAACAATTTAATCCACATCAATGGGGGAGCATTCAAAGATAAATAGAGAGAGCAAATAATGGATTTTATGTTGTGAATGGCTGTGATATAATTTGTAACTTTTGAGGGGGAGGGAATAGAAGAGGAAGAGGAAGAGAAATCAAAGGGAGGCAGTGGGAGTTATTTAGTTTCAAAAAGCATTTATTATTATTATTATTTTCAGAATAAAACAAACAAAAAAGACAACAGTTAGACAGCACAAATGGTAAGAATAATAATTATGCAATTTATTATTGCTTTGTTGGCTAAGTTAATAAGCATAATTTCTTCGCTGCTTTTCCTTAGCCCAGCAGTGTTCAATCAGGAGCATCAAAAGGATCTAAGAAATCCCATGTTGATGAGAGTCTCTTTGGTAAGTTATTCAAAAATATTCAATTTGAAATTATTCAATTTTTCTTAAGAGAAAATGGTCGAATATGTGAAATCAAGATTGATTTTTTATATCTTCTGTTTACATATCTTCTTCAGGCAACAGAAAGACCAAAACACTGGAGAAAGAGATCTCTGAGAAAGCTAAAAAAGGGGATTTCTCTAATCCTGAAGTCGTTCTGATTGGTGAAAGTGAACTCTAGCGCATGAAGGTGAATTTAAACTTAAAATTACATATTTGAAACCTCTATTGTTTCCTTTTCGTTCTTGTACTGACTTCTAACATATTTTTCTGTTTCCAGAACAACGCAATCATCACTACAAAAGAGGAACAACTTCAACAAAAGAAGATCCTCGAAGAACAAAAAGAAAAACAGCAAGCAGCTGCAAAGGCTAAAAAACAAAAAATGCTCCAACTTGAAGAGGAAAAGAAGAAAGAAGTGCCCTTATCTGAATTGCAGCAGGAACAAAAGCATTTCTAAAATTCATTGTTGAACAGAGCACAAGAGATCATGAGTGAGCAGCTCGATGATGTCAAGGAGATGAATAAAATGGTTATGTATGCGAAGTGCGTAACGATTCGAGACAGATAATTGAATGAGAAGAAAGAAATAAAAGATGAGAGGAAACTTGAAGAGAAAAGAAAAGATCTTATGATGGAAGTGGAGAGACTGAAGAAGATTAAATTCTACGAAGAACAAGAGAGAAAGAAGAAAGAAGAATCGAAACTAGGACATTTGAAGATTATTGATTAGATTAAGGAAAATGAACTTGTGCGACTTAGAGACAAGGAAGAATAAGAGAGAGAAGGATAGACTATGATTAAGGCTATTAAAGTGTTAGAAGTAGAGGAATAGCATAAAGCGCTGGTAAGAAGAAAAGGAATTTATAAATATCAGATTTGATAAATGATACAGTTGATCATTGTTTTAGATAAGAAAATTAAGTTATTTTTCTTTGCAATTTTTACAGCAAAAGAAGGCAGATTAGAAGTTACTTTTAGATGAGATTCTGGGATCGAATAAGAACGCAATATTAATCAAATAGAAGCGTATCTAGGAAGAGAAAGAAGAAGAGGAAAAGATTGTTAAGTATAATCTCGAAAAAGCACAGAAAGAGGCTGAATATATTGCTGAATAAAAGTAATAAAAATGATAAAAAGAAAAATTAATTGTATGTGGTTCTAATTGTTGATGATATTAAGACGGATTAAGGACGAGAAGGAAAAGGAACTACAGAGACTTAGAGAAATGCAAGAAAAAGCTAATGATAGATAGGTAAGATAGGATTTATTTAATTTTAATTATTTACAGAATTTAAAAGTTAATTTTGGGGTTAAATTGAATATTTTCTTGACAGGCTGAGTTAGACGCATTAAGAGCTAAGAGAGCCATGGAGTAAAACGAGCGTAACGCTAGAGACAAAGAGCACAGAGAAGCTGCTCTTAGAGTAACATAATTTACTTAGAAACATTTGAAAATAAACAAACGAAGAACATAAATATTTCATTTTTTTTTAATTTTCTTTTTTTGCTTAAAAATTCCAACCAAACAGGAGAAACGAAACGCTGAACTATTAGATGCTCGTTAGCAACAGCAATTCGAGAAAGAATAAAGGCTTTAAGAGCAAGCTAAACTCGATCGTGATGAATTCTAGCGCATCATTCAAGCGCAGAAACAAGAACGTGAGATCGAATTGAAGTTACAATAAGAACGTGAAGCACAGATCAAAAAGCACGCAGATCAACTAAGAAAATAGATCTCCTTGAATGAAGAACTCTTGAAACAAAAAGACAGAAATCGCTTAGAAGAAGGCAAGAAAATCAGAGATTAACTTATTGCTTAGAAGAAGATGCTCGAAGAAATCAAGTTGCAGAAGTTAGATTAGCTACAACAACTCAATATCCCCTAGAAATACACTTCCGAACTAGAAAGAAAGAAAATTGCTATTTGAGAGAGAGAGATGTTATTATTAGTTGCAAGTAGAAGAAACACATTTATGTAGATTCATTGGATATATTCATTGATTTTTTAGAATTGAGAGATAAGTCCATTTAGTTACTTCTCTTTTTGGGATTGAAAATTATTGTATTTTTCTATTTTTAGATCAGTTTTATCAAGTAATTCACTTACTATGTCTTTCATAGCTTGTTGAGCTAAACATTTTTAAAGCATTTATATGATAATAGTGTTGCAATACCAAAACAGAACGGAAAAATTAAATTATATTGAGATTCACAGAAGGCAAACAGAGATAGACAAAAATATTTTATGTTTTCCATCGGGAAAACAAGTAATATCAAAAACAATCAACAGTATTAGCTCAAAAAAGATAATTAAATAGTTTCTGCATTTTGATTAAATGTAATAATCAGGCTAAGAACGCTGGCTAGTTTAGTGAGAAAAGTAAATCAGAACAACATCAAGGTCGTAGAGGTGAGACGCTACCTACGACCTATATGAATAGGTTAACAAGCCATCTGAAACGCAGTTTTGAAGAAAGAGAAAATAAATAATTAGAGATCTTGACGGGAAGAGACTCAAATGCCAGTGAATGCCTGGGTTCCGCACCCAACTTTTAATACTTTGCTTTTGTTTCTTTAATATTTGAAGTGTCAGAAGTTGAGTGAGGGACCCCCCATAGGATATTGTGCAATTATGCTATTGTTTGAGTTATATTTTTATATGTTTTGTCTCTCTCTCTTCTAATTCGATAGACATTATCAGCAAACACACACACATACATACACTCATATTTTGTCATATTATCATTGTTTTTATTTTATTAGCCTCTTTGAAATAATACCAAAAAAGATTAAATTAAGGACTAGTAAATGTCTTAAACAACAAGAGAATATAAAAAGCAATAGTTTGTCCCATAAGTTTAATTTCTAGCCTGCAAACAATATGCATGAGTTTAAGAAAATAGCACAGAATGAAACTAATTTGCAAATTCCATAACAAATCAAATATTATTAAACTTCTGAAATATACATTTAATAAATAAAGCAAATCATAGACATAATCACAATACATAATGTATTGTGATTATTATTCTCGTTCTTTTATTCTGTTAGAATCACATCCTCTAGATCTATATTGTAAATACTTCCTGGCTCTATTAAGTATTCCATAGATTGATTTAGATTAAGTTCAGACTCAATCGGATATCTCAATTGATAGGTTTGAAATGAGATTAGAACAACACATCAAAATTGAGGTACCAATACTATTAATTAAGTAAAGAACAATCATTCGTTATTTTGCAGAGTTTTTCATTGTGTATCGTTAAAAAATAACCAATAACAGATCTATTTTTTGATGATCTTAGATTTCATCTTTGTGAAAGCTTATTAATTTGGGAATATATCAAACGAAAGAACATCACAGAATGAGTGGCTTGGGTAATTTAAGAGAATACATTCTTTTGATGTGTGATGACGAGGTTTAATAATATTGGGACAAACTAAGGTGATAAATTAGCCTAAATGAATCAAAACAATACTAATTTCCTGTTATTGAGATAAGATTTAATTAAGAATAATATTGAGTGGAGTTTATTTGTCTGCCAGTAAAGTCGCACAAGATATTCCCCCACAGCTTGCAGTTTTTAGAAGAATAATAACAATACAAAGAGCACTGAGTTATGCTATGTTGTAAATATTAATATTTTTTGAGCAATTCACAATCATTGATTAAGTAACTTATGATTTGTATTGCACCAAGAGGCAATTAATCATTTTATTTATCTACTTCAGATATCCATTCAATAAATTGTCTTTACTTTGCGAAAATAATCGAAAGAGAGATAGACAAAGTTTTGTAAGCCTCTTGTGCACAACTTTATCAGAGCACAATCATTTTGATTATTAAATAAGTAAAAAATAAAGAAATTAACATAATCTAGAGATTTAAATAATAAAGATTATATTAACTTGTCTGTTCGTTCGCGGATTCGGAAAATAAAACTAACAAATAGAGAGATCAAGTATTATAAAGTCTATATTCACATTATACCCGATAACACCTGCATCAATGAGAAGCAGTAATAATCATGCAGGCGCTGTTAGTACCCCTACACCAAACACCTAGAAATTCAAGAAACTACTATCAAATAAACTCAACGCAGCATTCCTAAGCCGAAGTGATCTCTACCATGGATTTAAATAACCCACTCGAGATACCTCCTCCATCGATGCTAGCCTAGCAAAGACTTTCTTGACTTCTTCATCTTCATAACTTGAAGGAAGATTATCTCCCTGCGAAAGTAGAATGATAACATAAATAGCAACGAATAGTCTAAGTCATTCTAGTCGGCCACCTTCATCTAAAGATTATGGGAAAAAGAAGAGTAATAACAAGGATAATAATAATAATAGTCATAATATCAAAAATAGTGATTAAACAACTAATAGTACTAATAATGTTAATATAACTCGTTTTCCTGAGAGCACACGGCTCAAAACGAATCCAAATGTTTCAATTTCAGAAACTAAATCACCTAAGATGCATAATAACATGGGCTTTATGCATGCAAAAAATGAAAATAGCAAGAAAGTTATCACTGAGTTTAGCAACAATCATAGTCATATTCATCATTTAACAGATAAGAATAGCAATGATAGCTGTAACATCCCATTGGAATCTCATCCGTTTTCAATTTACTCTTCACCGTTTTGCACACCTTCTTCACCGACTTAGCAATTCTTCCTTCCAGCTGTTTCGCATGAATCCAAGTATATTCTGTAGTCTCCTAGTGCGAGATTGAAGTTCTTAACGCCCATAAACAAGAGAGATTAGGCTATAGATTAGCATTAAGTAGAAGAAAAAGAAGAAACAATTAACAGAAAAGACTAATAAGATTATTCTCATCTGAGACATTTAGAAGTGTCACCGAATAAGCAGCAATTCAGGTTTATGCAGAGACAAAATTCACTTTAAATAATTCTGTAATTATAAGAAAAATAAAATTAAAATAATTAAAATAAAACTGTTCTTGAATGCAACGATAAAACTGATGAAATCGTAAAGAACGACGACTCCCCTCCATATCAAAAGCGAAAGCACTAAAGAATCCACAAGCACACAGATTAACTGAGTCGAAGTTAATTTGATTCTTACTTAGCTAGTTTATCTGTGAACTACGATGTTAGTTTAGGACATTCTAATTCAGGTAAAAACAACATCTCAATAAGGAATAAAAACAAAGTATAGGCATTATTACCCACACCTCGTGTTGATTCTGTGAACAATAAAGAACTTGGATCAAATTCATCTGACAGTTCATTTTAAACTTAATCTAAAAATCCACAATTTCGTTCGAAAAAAATACCTTCATTAACACATAATCTCCCATCATCTTCATCGAGTACACTAAAGTTCGCTGAGGATTCTTCTGGATTACCTGCATTGAACTCACCAAATATCCTGGATGCGTCTGCTATCAAGCCGAACAAATAAGAAGACATGTTCAACAACTCGAAAAAACAAAATACAAATCGATAATCGGTGATATCGAAGATATTCGCGAAGTCGAAAGGGAATATTTCATAGAATCTCAGTCCCAAAGCTAATTTGAGTATGCAAAGAGATAGCATTTTGAGTTAACGATCCCCAGCAGCGGTTATGAGAGAATCAGACAGAAAAACGAATGGAACTTTCTTAGAAGAAAGTATTTACATTATGGATTAAGATAAATAAGAGCAGTTTTAGTAGCTTCCAAAATAAGTCGAAAAGCTAACATCTAAGAAGCATTCCAACAACAACCGTTCAAAAGAAGATTACTTAGAACTCTAACTAAAAATGGATGAACTTGAAACAGCTTTTATCACAATCATATCGAATCTGCAAGAACTCAAAACACTCTATAACTCCGATCTCTAGTTACTCCACACAATCCGTAAAATCCCTGGATTCAACGATCTCATCCGAACGATTCTTCTCACGAATGGCACACATGCTGGAGAATTCAAGCCCTAATTCACAATTACATCTTCGAAGCAAGGCGTTCTCGAGTATCTTTACGATAATTTACTACTTCCTCGACCACCACCTTCACCGTCAGTTCCAGCTTCGATGAAAACGATTTAACTAATCCCGCCATCTTCGCAAGTTGAGTAGTTATTCAGTGAGATTCCGTTGAATATGCTGTCGGATATTTTTAAATCGATGATATATTTCACAAGAAATGTGCACACGTTATTGCAGCAAAAGAGAGCGGATCATTAGAAAAAGTAAGCGGATGATATTAAAAACGAAATACATTAGATCTCAGTGAAGACACAAAAGTAAGTGCAATTGCTAGATCAGAAAGTACCTGCGAAACCATAAGTAAAAATAAGGATAGAATTTTGAGTTTTAGGATTATTTTCAGTTAATATAATTTGCTTTTTGTTTGATATTATTCTCTTCTTCTTAGAGCATTGAGGAGTTCCATTATGTGTAATAGAATCTAGATCATATTCTTGACAGGAAGAACTACATGAAACAGCAACCATTCATTTCAGAAATAGAACAGCATGAAGAAGGGTTTGGTAATTTTCGTAAGGTTCTCGAAGTCACAAGGGTTTAATCGAAGTAGCTCAATGAACTCAATGATATTCTCAGGGATTTTCATAAATATATTTGACAAATAATTCATAGTTTTTGTCAGAAATTTGTATAAAAAAGGGGGGAAAAGTACAAAGCAAACATTTTTGTTTTTTGTTGATAATTCAGCCATGTATTTCATCAATTCGTGTGAGGACATATCCAAAACATACACACAAAAAAATAACATAAACTATCTTAATACTTCCCTCATTTCTCTTTTCCCCTTTCAATTATACTTAACTGGATGATTGAAGGTATCAGTGAGTGAATAGTTCGATTTATACAGTGACGACGATAATGATTTATTGAGTTCTGCAGCTTCTTCTGCTAATTTATTCACTTAATCCTACAACTCAAGAGTCTACTACACTAATCTCTAATTCTAACCCGTTAATTATACTATCATCTATTCTTTTTCAATTAATTTATGCGATAAATCTACATTACCACTACTGGTATTACTACCATTCCCAGCAGCACCTGATACAACTTATTACTATTTAGATATTTTCTATTATTCATCGACGAGTTATCTTTCCTTGATAAACAACTACACCTTTAAATCACCTATTTCCTTCTGCGCCATCAACAATTCATTTCCCTCACTACTGCTAGCATTCAAATAACTTCTATTTCTCATACTCTCATTGTGCTGATCACTCTATTATCCTCTGAATGATTTATTCATCTCAAATTCTTATATTTTCTGTTAGAATCTTAGCACCTATTCGGCTAATAACTCATTCGATTTCAATGATTCCTCATTCGCTTACAATAACTACTCATTCTATTACTTCCATTTCAGCTCGGAATTAGCTGCTTGTTTTCTATCTTACTCGTATGTCTTCACAAGCTACTCGATCTTCAATAAATACTATTCTCGTTCTTGAGTCAACTTATTTATTGTCACTTAATCGTTTTAAGTACTAGAAGCACTGTTAGCAGCGATTAGCTATTAGTTCATATTACTGCTGTTGTTCATTGTAATATTATTGATCTTCGTCTTCAGATTCTCGCATTCAAACTTACTCATTTCTAATTCTAACTTGCATTAATTCAAATCATTCTGCAGCTTTTGATTCTCTAATTTCCATTTATCGACTTCATTCTTCAATGTCTACTCAGCTTTCTCTCGTATTGCTGATTGTTCCTATGACTATTTAGCTCTAACTCTCCAATATTCAATCTCCTCTTGATATTTCAATATTTCTCTTTCCACTGTAAAACTACTACTATTTACACTGTTATTATTATTATTACTCTCCGCTTTCTTCAATCGTTCCTTTAACTCTTATATCTATCCCTACATATTCCTCTACTCTATGTCCTTATCTTACACCATTCTCTCTAGCTATTTTACCTTCTCCTCTAAATTATTATTATTTCCAACAACAAAGCTGCTATCATTGAGCATCTAGCATCTTGATTTATCATTATTCTACAACGAGACATTATCATCAAGCATTGTTTTGTTGACGCGCAGTAATCTCTCTATCAGTTCCTCCTTTTCCTTCAACTATCTCTCAAGCTTCTCGTATTTCTCCTTGCTCGATCCTACCTATTGCTGTGATTGTCTCTCCTTTGAATTCGAACAAATAAATTACATTTGTTGTTTATTTCACTAGCGAACTCTGAAGCAATTAGAAACACATTCTTAATCATTTTTACTTTCTGCAATGAAGTCCCAACATCCTGCAGTTCCTTCTTCAGCCTATCATTTTCCCTTTTCAACTCTTCAGCCCTCCCTGCGCCTTCAAACACAGTCTATCAAGAAGACAAACAAACCAATAACAATATCAAAAACACACTTATCAAGACATCAACAATATCCTCATCTATTTTCCAATAAATAATTGTACACTGAGATCAAACGAAGCGAGTTTAGCCTTTTCTACTTCTCCTTTCAGCCTCTCGCATTCTCGCTTTGCATTCACTAATTCCTAATTCATTTTGGTTTCATTTTTATCTGATTCCTTCTTCGCTGCGTCTAGTTTCTCCTTCAATTCCTTAACTTAGGTAATCAATGCCTCATTCAACTCCCTCTGTTGTTCTAGTCTCTTCTGCACCTGCTCGTTGTTAGTATTTCTCTCCAACATACCCTTCAAATATCATCAACAACAATTCAATCTATATTTCTATGTATTTATATTAAATCTCTTTCTTACAGTGATATCAAGCATCCTCGATGTATTAATGGACATATTCTTAATCTCTTCGATTTCCTCTCTCAATCTTCTGTTCGCTTAATTCAAAGACACATTCTCTTCTATAATCTTTCTGTTCTACGCTAGCAACCCTGTCAACGCTTCTGAATCAATGGATTTATTTGAACCACTGTTATTGTTGTTATTCTCTGCCTGATTCTATCTGCTCTCCTTAATCTACGCAGTTAACTCAGCATTCAGCTTGATTTACCTATCAAGTTAATTCTGCAAGGCCTGCATACTCTCCACGCGTTCTACAGTCTAAATTCATCAAAACCAAAACACATAAATTCAAACAAATCGAAACTCATTTCGTTCAATCAATCCTTTGTTACATTCTACGATTCATTCAAATAATTATTCGAATAATTGTTCATAACTTTATTATTATTAGTATTGCTACTCCTCAAATGTTCAAGTTCATTCTCCAATCTAATCTTCTCCCCATTGATCTCCGCTATTTCCTTTGCCATCTTCACATTAGCATTCTGCAGCGACACACTTTCTCTCTTTTTCTACTCTAACTGCACAATCGCCTTTTCAGCTTCTTTCTTGAACGCTTCCAGTTTGTTCTCTAAAATCTGTATCTACGCTTTCGCATCTGCTAATTCTTCATCGTATTGCTAATTCAACATAACACTCCTATTCACTGATTATTGCTGTTTCTACGAAGCAAGTAATCTATTCCTCAACTCCTCTATCTCTTTCCGAAGTTCCTACACTTCAGGACTCAAATTATCCATTCTACTCTAAACTTTCTGCTGATTCTGCTTCTCAAAATTATTATTATTGTGATTATTTTTATGGGCAAGGAACTCAAAATCTTCAGCAAAAAAAATCGACGAATTATCTAAAAACGACATTTCCTCGGGTATCACTCCTCTTATCCCAGTGAGTTACTTCTCCAGTATACTAATAGTTGTCTCCTTTTCTTTTAGCGAATTAGAAATCACTGCGATTTTACAGTCTTTTTCTTCGATTGCTTAGGTTAATTCTTCAATCCTCTCTTGCAAGGAATTCTTAGATAACTGCTCGAGACTATTGTAGTTGTTGCTTTCGAATGGCTTTTTCGTATTCGCTAGCTAATAATTCGGTCTCTAATTACTTGCTGCCTTAACTTCAGCGCATTCTTTCCGAAGTAACTCTAACTCTTGCTTCATTGTTTCATTCTTTTTCCTCAGCAAATCAACTTCAAAGCTAGTTGGTTCAATCATTTTCTCCCCTGAATCTGTCTTCCCTTGCTGAGTGTTGTTCTGTGCAACACCCTTGATCCGCTTAGGCCCAATTACTCTTGCTTCTTCTGCTAACTCCGACTACTGCTACTGCTGTTAGTAATCTTATTATCTATTGAGTTTCTCCTAAGGATCTGCTGATTTCTTAGCAGAAGACGCTGCTGAAGATCCTCCTGATTTGATCTAAGAAAGCTCTTCAGCTAAATTTCTCGCTAATCTCTTTTGATCTTAGTATTTCCTATCAATCGACTCAAATTCCTTTATCTTCTACTTTAAATCAGCTAATTCATCTCCTATTTTAGAATCAAAATGTCAAAAAATAAACACCAAACTCTCTCCCAAATATCTAAAAAAAATTAATTTCTCTTACTCCCCGCTGGAGTTGTGGAAAAGATCTAATTGAAACTACTATTGTGATTCCCGCCTGTTGTGATTGCAGTCTCTCTAAGCATTTGATTCTCCAGCTACAAATTATTTATCTTTGCAGTCATCTCCGCATAATCCTTCTCCATCTACTTCAGCCTCTTCTTAAGATCCTAATCTTATTTTTTCAATTACATCTGCTGCATGCTCTGATCGAGCAGCTACTACTGCTTGCTTGTGTCCAGCATACTATTCTAGAATGCATTGCTGCTATTTATCACGCGATTGTTAATATTATAATTATTTTTCCCTTTATCTATCTCTTCACCATTAGTTTTTATTTGTACAATCATTTTCGAATATATATCAATCGTTTCTCTAATTTCCTCTTCTAGTCTTACAATCTCTTCAGCTTGTTTCTCGTGATCACTTCGAAGCTACTTATTCACTGCGATCAGCTAATCGGACTCCTTCTTCATACTCTCAATCAACAAAAATACCTCATTTTAACTTAACGCTGTGATCATCCCAAGATTCGAACTATTGCTGTTTGGATTGATAGAATTCGACCAAGAATCTAACGAACTCTCCATTCTACTTACAATCTACCAAAATAACCCAACAAAAACACATTATAATAATCAACAAACGAAACTATTTTGTTACTGTACCTTCGCATTGATTAGATATTGCTTTGTAGCTAGAACTTTGTGTGTTAAGAAAAAGAGATCTCGAAGATTTCTGTTCTCCATTCCAAGAGAAAGAGATATCTTCCCGTTATTGGACTAATCGAAAGAGAGTTGCTTGTCTAAAACGATTAAATTAGATTTCTAAAGGAACTACTGCAGTGCTTCGATGGGCTCGTTGTTTTGGGCATCGAATGTCAGTGTCAATTTAGTTACATCAATGTAGTTCATTTAAATCGCTGGTAAATCAAGGGAATAACGTAGCTTAATGGAATGCTCATTAGCAGTTAGTCTCATTGCTTCTAAGGATAGAGTTATGTCTAAGTTGTTTGAAGTAGTTTGGAGATTTTTAGAAGAATAATTATTGGATTTTTCGTCTAAAATATTGTACCCTAGTAATTATGTCTTGAATCGAGCGCCAGATGCACCTAGCATCTGATGGAGAGATACTCGAGTAGATGGGTCTAACTCAATTGGGCCGATGAGAACAGATGCTATGCCAATGTATTCGTCTTCTTATGGGTACACTTCGCATCGGATTGTTGCATAAAGATCTTAGGCACTGCATTGATAGGTGTTTGTTGTGACACCTTAAAGCTAATGGCAACGTCGATCCATAAGGATTCGAAACCATTTGAATTTCGCAGCGACTACGACGGATTTGTCTTTGTCTGTGTAGACATTGATGCTGATGGTGGATGATTGCAATCCAAGCTCTCCACGGATTTATGGCTCAACGTAGTAATTGTATTGGCCGTCTTTAACCAAGCGATGGGTAGGTTTGCTAGGAAGGGAGGATGACTAGGAGGGGAAGAAAGAGGTAGAGGAGGATGAGGATATGGAGGAGAAAGATCCAGTGGATGATCCAGGTGTGATTGTTGTAGCACGAATCTACTATGGTTGTTGTTGTGCTTTCATTTTTTTTTAAAAAAGGTTAAATTTTGATTTTTATCAGATAGGGAAACAAACAGATTCTATGTATCGAATTATCTGGGGGAATTTAGTAATTATTAGCTATCTAAACAACTACTTTTATGTCTCAAAAAGGCTAGTCTAACGAAGATTTATTATCTATTAAGAGAAAAGAGAAGAATTAAATTATTTTTTTAGTTTATGTTTTGATATTTGCACAGGTGTTAATGGAGATAAATATTATTGCAATAGACACACAATTATTCAATGAGATCCTATTTCAATAGCAAGCAAATACTTCAATATAAACAAGAATAATTTAGGCAGAATATCCTAATAATTTTATCCCGTCAGCATAAATATTATCAGTGTGTGCTCATAATAAATACTGATGGAATACTTGGATTCAAGCAATCTTATTTATTTTGTTATTATTATATTGCTGATTTTTTCAATAATCAGTCATTTTTGTCAGAATTATTTTAATTGTTCAATCAAAAAAAGGGGTTGGGGTTG